>Ga0116129_1000712_pt1 | contig 20186 bp, 13 predicted proteins | sample June2015DPH_17_2_FD_89732 | JGI IMG/M metagenome (GOLD analysis project Ga0116129, IMG submission 89732) | Peatland microbial communities from SPRUCE experiment site at the Marcell Experimental Forest, Minnesota, USA - June2015DPH_17_10 | ecosystem: Environmental > Terrestrial > Soil > Wetlands...
AAGATAACGGACTATCAATTGTCGCGGCAGAAGACCCCGCGAGATCCGAAGGAGTCTAAGAGCGCCACGCGGATCATGGCCGCCATGCCCGCGCTTGCCTTCGGCGCCATCGGCAAATCCTTCGATATCGTCACCAGCATCTTTGACGGCATCCTTGCGCCGAAGCTCACGACGGAACAGATCCGCGAGGGCGAGAGAGCGATCGAGAAACGAAGCGCCGAGGCCGACGATAGCGCGGATCTTGCTAACCACACGGCCCAACTCGCCCAGGAACGGCAGCAACGGCAGGCGGAGCAGGCGGCACGCGACCGACAACGGGAGTTCGAACGAGACCGATAGGAGCCGGGGAACTCAGGAACGCCCCGGCGATGACCAAAGCCCCGCCCCGATCAGGAAGGCCGCCTTCGCCGCAAAGCTCAAGGAACAATTCCGGCAACTCGTCAACGCCTTGACGCGCCCGATCCCCGCCGCTCCGCCAGCACCGCGCCGCCGCCGCTCGGAAGATACGGGAAAGGCCGCTTTTCAGAGGGCTGCAAAGAATATTGTGCGTCGCGCCGTCCGGCTTCCGGTAGATGCCTTTTCCGCCGCGACAGGATATTTGTGGGATACGCTCGATTGGCTTAACCAGTGGCATTCCGATCCCCTTGATCCTTCCGACCCTGCCAACGATGTGGGCGAGGACATTCAGGCCGGCCCGTCAAATCATCTTTCGCTACATTAACGGCTCTGCTAAAAGCATCGTATGACTGACGACAAAGCCCCCACCCACGTAGCCTACGCCAAGAAGTGGCTCACCAAGAAGCAATTTATCTGGCTGGAGATCGGGAAGGGACGGCTGGACCACGACGGCATCTTTCAGGGTTTCCTGGACCGCCTACCTGTTGGCGGGTTTAACGGCTACATGTACTTTGCACCCATCGGCGCAAACCCACCCGAATCCGAACCGGAGCGCCCGGAAAACGCCCTCAATGAAGACGGAGGCTAAGTCTGGTGTATCTGAAGTTTCTTTATATTTGCGGACTTTGCGGATGATCTGGCTGGCACTGGCAACCCACTGGAAAGGCCGGGGATTCTTGTTGTAGTGCCGGATGTAGTCCTTGATTGTCTTTACGAGATCGCGAACGCTGCGGAAGGTGCCTCGCCGAATCTGTTTCCGAGTGATTTCAGCAAACCAGCGTTCTATCTGATTGAGCCACGAAGAACTGGTGGGGGTGAAGTGAACGTAGTAGCGTGGCCGTTCGGCCAGCCATTTCTTCACCTCCGGATGCTTGTGGGTTCCGTAGTTGTCGAGTATGAGGTGAACATCGAGCGCGCCATCGACTGACTGGTCAATCTTTTCGAGGAAGGTCAGGAACTCCTGATGCCGGTGGCGCGGGTGGCATTCGCCGATGATCGTCCCTTCCAGAACGTTGAGGGCCGCGAACAACGTGGTGGTTCCGTGCCGTTTGTAGTCATGCGTCTGACGTTCCGGCAGGCCGGGCCGTAAGGGGAGGATGGGTTGCGTGCGGTCGAGCGCCTGAATCTGGCTCTTCTCGTCGACGCTTAGAACAATCGCCTTGTCGGGTGGATTCATATACAGGCCGACTATGTCGCGGACCTTCGAGGCGAAATCGGGGTCGTTGCTGAATTTGAATGACTCCAGGCGATGGGGTTGAAGCTTGTGCTTTTTCCAGATCCGCTGCACGGTTGCAGGACTCACCTTCTGGCTGGCGGCCATGGCTCGCACGCTCCAGTGTGTTGCATCCTTCGGTTTGGTCCTGATTGTCGCCTCCACGATTGCCGCCTCCTTCGCCTCGGAAATCTGTCTGGGACGGCCGCTGCGCGGAAGATCTTCCATCAGCGCAGCGATCCCGGCCTCCAGGAACCGCTTGCGCCACAACAGGACCGTAGGCAATGAAGTGGCCAGCTTGCGAGCTATCACATGATTTGCGACTCCATCGGCAGCGCTCAAAACAATGTCGATGCGAAGTCCAACACCCCGCGGAGTGCTGCGATAACTGCTCAGTTCCATTAGTTGTTTGCGATCCGAGTTCGCCAAAACCAGCTTCGGTGCTGCAGGCAGGGGCATAGACCCAGGATGCGCTGTTATCGCGTATTAGTCAACTAATTTCAGATACAGAAGACTAGCTCCCGCGTTGGGATGGCATTCGGTTGAGGTATAACGTCTTGGCTGTACACACGACTGCGAAACCGATCACGACGGCCCTGCGCTATAATTGCGGGTCACAGGTCATCGCTGATTCCTGGAGACCTGAAACGGTTACGGAGGTCAGGTATGGGCCGGAGTACCGAGGCTAAGGTTCTCCTTTCACTCGTCTTTGCATTTTTCACTGTCAGCCGCGCATGGGGTCAGACAGTGATCATTACCTTGACCGGCACAATCACCAGCGGTTTGGATACGTCAGGGGTTTTTGGAGCGCCGAATACGCAATTCAACGGCCAGAATTTTGTGTTGACGTACAGCTTCGACACTTCGAACGGATCGGCAGTGACATCATGTGGGATGGGCTCGGGCCTTCAAACGAATACAGCGGGAGACACAGCTGTCCTGCAGATCGGCAGCGGTTCCTATACCTTCGGGCAGCTACCCACGGCAACGTCAACCACAAATGTTGTTCTTCGTTGCCTCCAATTAAACGGACCGGCTTTGCAAGAGCAGATCATGCAAGCGGGTGATTATAACCTAGCGGTTGTGTCCGCCTCGGATTTCACTACGCCAGCTACCACATGGACGCCGGACAGCAATTGGGAGGATTCTTATACCGGGATAACCACCGGAAATCCCTCAGATGGCTTTAACATCAACGTTACGGTTGGTGGGGCCATTCAGCAAGCGCAGGGGTACTTTTCAGTTTCACAGATTGAGGTCAGTGGCCCCGTGACGGGACCGGCGATATTGCGGGATGGAATAACGAATATCACCGGAACGACCCAACCGGTCGTGGTAGGACAGAGAATTATGCTCACTGCATCCTTACCGACTGGCGCGGCGCTTGCGGCGGGGCAACCTTGGTCAATTGAAGGAACGACCGTCGGCGGTTTCGTCGTATCTCCGTCTCCCGACGATCCGGAAACAGGTCAAACGACCAAAGCGGACTTCACCCAGATATCGACCGCGTTCTATTGGGTCGCCCCCGGCACATATCAGGTGACACTTTTGCATACGATCAACAACAGTCAAAGCGCATCGGTTCAAGCGACATTTAATGTTGCTGGGCCAACATCCCCTTATGTAAGCACCCAGCTCGGGCAGGTCATGCTCTTAGGGACTACGCTAAGTTTCGGAAACCCTGATACAGTGGACGCGGGCATCGTTTTCACTCCTTCAGCAAATCTTTCCTCCACCTCTGGTGGGATGTTTCAGTGGGTACAATTGCTCGATAACGACTTCGCCACGATAACAGACACATCAGGCTTTCAACTGGTATGTACCGACGTCTCAGGAGGTGAATTGGATAACTCGTATCCATATCATCTTGACCCGCCCCTCGCGGGAACGGTCGGTGTGACGAGTGATTCACCAGAACAGCCGTTACCATCTGCTCCTTACATCAGCGAAAACTACACCTTCATGGCGACAATGTATTTAATGTGGAACCCTATGCTTCCGTCGTCCATTCCAGTTCCGCTAGGCATGATCAAGTGGCAATTTGAGGCTACAGCGCAGGAGGATACGGCTACCAAGATATGGGCGGCATCAGGTTTTGGAACTACGAGCGGCTTTCAAGCTGCCACTAGCTATCCGGAATGGACTAGTGTTTATTTAAATTCCACGCTTGAACGCCCACGCAACACGCCATGCTATCTGCATGGCGTACCGATCAGAGGGCCGGTCCGATGATGAGAATTTACGGCTTTTATCGCATTGCCTTAATAGCTGGTGTTCTGTTGGCGAGCTTGGGTGTATGCGCCATCTTTGCGCAAAACTCGCCACCACCGTTTGAGCTGACCATTAGCATTGTTAATAGAATGGGTGACGTGAGTGACCGAAGAATTTTCAAAGTCGGCGATGACATAGGTATAAGGATCGATCTAGCCAGTGTCTCTGACCACGCGTTTCTATTGACGTCTTCAAGCCCAGATTGCGACTATTATGTAGTCGTATTGAAAGCTGATGGAGAACCAGCACCTGATACGGAGCGAGGACATGAGGTACGACAGATGCTTCGGAAGAATGAAAGTTGCTACGGAAGGCATGGCGCTGGTATTCTACAACCCTATGCAAAGGCTCCCGGTGGAGACCTTATTAGCGTGAATAAGCTGAATGACCTTAGCCGTCCGGGCGAATATACAATTCAGGTGGAGCGGAGGTTTCCCAGAGACTTCGGAGCGGGCATAGTTAAATCAAACATAATCAATGTGACGGTGACTGAGTAGTAGACTTGCATTATGCTCGGCATCACCCCCGAACTCGTCTATCCTCAAATCACAATTCGTTCCACTTCATCGAGCGAAATGTCATCGTCCCGCCGATCATAAAGCCCGGTGGTCCGGGCTGACTCGTGGTTCGCCATCTGTTGAGCGATTTCGCGACGGCCCCCGTTGCGCAGATATTCAGTAATGCCGGTTGCGCGGAAGGAGTGATTACCCACTTTCGTGGCAATACCTGCTTCGAGCGCGCGCCGACCGATCATACGGTAGGCGTCGGGTTGGCTCATGGGCCGGTCGGATAGGGCACCGGTGCGGCCCGAGGCAGTAGGAAAAAGAATATTCTTAGGGTTTCCGCCAAACCCGGCAGCGTCGATATAGGCATGGAGATAGGCGTCCAGGTTGTGATGGCAGGGCATCTCGTGCCGCTTGCCGCCTTTCTCGTGGAGCCGGACCCAGGTACGGCGCTTTTGGGTATAGACGTCTTCAACCTTCATCTTAAGAGCCGCGCCGATCCGGGCAAATGTGTAGACCATTAAAGCAATTAGCGCCCGGTCCCGAAGTCCTACATGAGATGAGGGGTCTATTGAGTCGAGCAGCTTCCGGGCTTCCTCGGCCGACAGGACTGCCGTTTTTCCTTTTTTGACGGAGTATTTCGGGCCACGCACGGGGCTCGCGGGATTGACGGCGACTACCTGGCCGACGACGAGCCAGTCGAACAGCATGCGGATTGCGGCAAGGTGCTGCTTGACCGAGGGCGCCGCCAGACGGAGCTGCAGCATCTCTATATAGGCTGCGACATGCATGGGCTCTACATCAGCCAGCTCACGCAGATCGTTTTGCTCACACCAGACGGCAAATTGGACAGCGGCCCGTGCATAGGCCCGCCGGGTGTTCGGATTCCTAATATTGGCCGTAAAGAATTCGATGAAGCGTCGGGCCGCGTCCTTATCAGGTGCGAACAACGCCGGCAGCTTCAAAGAGCTCGATTTGGCCCTTACTAAGTCCTTGGCCATTTGCCTTCTCCCTACCGCCCGTTAGTGCATGATAACGTCCTTTATCATGCCCAACCCTAACGGTCAACGAAGCGCAAGTTCCTTGTGTTTCCCTTTGTCCGTAATCCGTACTTAATAGAAGTCCCCAGCTGCTAGGCGCGTCATCCGAGAACGACACCTCCTTCTGACCAGCGGGCAAGGTGCCGTATGTGTTACCATATCGAGCTGGCCCAAATTTGTCCGCGAATAGTTTGCTAGCTCCGACGAGTTCTAATACGGGATCGACCTTGGCCTGGCCATCCCGTTTATCTTGACCAGGGATTACGAGGAAGGCGACGATGGCGCTAACGCGCAGTTTCAAAGAGACGATCCGCGCTCGAGTTGAGCGCGATCCGAGATTTAGAAAGGAGTTGCTCCGGGAAAGCATCGCCGCCATGCTTGATGGCGATGTCACCACAGCAAAGACGATGCTGCGCGACTTTATTAACGCGACTGTGGGCTTCACTGAACTGTCCGCAGCAACGCATATCCCATCAAAGAGCCTGATGCGAATGCTGGGTCCATCCGGCAATCCTCGAGCCGAGAATCTCTTCGAAGTCGTTGGATTTTTGCAGCGACGTGAAGGAGTGCGGTTCGATTTGAAAGCCGTGCACAGATGATAGCTCAAGTACGAACTGGCAAGATCATCCCTCAGGTGAGCAGCCGATCGAGCGACATCGTAGATGCGCAGACCCGTTCCCGGATGATGGCGGCGGTCGGTCAAACAGATACCGCTCCGGAGCTGAAAATCAGAAAGATACTTAGGGGTCTTGGAATTGGATATCGAGTTCATAACCGCGACCTCCCAGGATCGCCGGACATCGCACACCGAGGTGGCAAGTGGGCGATTTTCGTGAACGGATGTTTCTGGCACGGTCACAAGAACTGTGTTAAAACCAAGAGCGGAATCGGTTATCGCGTTCCCAAGACGCGATCGGAGTTTTGGTTTAAGAAACTCCTCGCAAACCGTTCGCGCGATGCTTTGCGGTGCCGGGAATTGCGCCGCATGGGTTATCGGGTCCTGATCCTCTGGGAGTGCGCTCTACGAGACGGTGAAGGGGTCATTAGAGACGTCGGTGCATTTTGCAAAAAAGAGAATAAACCATGCCAACGGGAACGAGCTTGAAGACGGTCGGCTTGTTCTCTGGAATCGGCGGACTCGAACTCGGTTTAATGAAAGCCGGTCACGCGGTCACATTCCTTTGCGAGATCGACCCAGCCGCACGGGCGGTATTGAAAAAGCGTTTCGACGGTATCGAGATCAAAGAAGACATCCGATCGGTCGCGAAATTGTCAGACGACACGGAGCTGGTTGTCGCAGGCTTCCCGTGCCAGGACCTTTCGCAAGTCGGACCGACCCGAGGCATGCGCGGGAAGAAATCTTCAATCGTGAGCGAAGTTTTCAAACTGCTCGAGAAGACACGAGTGCGGTGGGTTTTGCTTGAAAATGTGCCATTCATGCTCCGCCTCGATCGCGGCTCAGCAATACGACAGATAACGTGCCGTCTTGAGGGCCTGGGGTACTCCTGGGCGTATCGCACGGTCGATACCCGCTCGTTCGGGCTTCCCCAAAGGCGCGAGCGGGTTTTTCTCCTTGCTGGCTTGAACGAGGAGCCTTGGCGAAAGCTATACGAGCATGATTTCTCGCAGATGCCCGTTGCCTTGAAAGACAGTCCCCCGTGCGGTTTCTATTGGACCGAAGGAAACCGTGGCCTAGGATGGGCCCCTCACGCTTTGCCCACCTTAAAGGGAGGATCAGGACTCGGGATACCATCTCCACCCGCGATATGGCTTCGAGACGGCTCTATCGTGACTCCCGACATCAGGGATGCAGAGCGGGTCCAAGGCTTTTCGGTGGACTGGACCAAACGGGCTGAAACTGAGGCGAGTCGCGGGGCTCGCTGGCGCTTGGTTGGCAATGCCGTGACCACACATGTTGCCGAGTGGTTGGGAAAGCTTCTGGCTAATGGGTACAGCGCGAGCCCGGATGATCTGCAGTCGCTCAAAAGGTCCGATCCATGGCCAGCAGCGGCAATGGGGCACAAAGGAGAGCGATTCGCCGTGCCGGCATCAAAGTGGCCTCAGCAACGCAAAGGAAAATCAATCGAAGATTTCTTGCGTTATGAACCCCGCCCGCTTTCCTACAGGGCGACCTCAGGCTTTTGGCAACGGTTGAAAGAAAGTCCACTTAATTACCCTCCGGAATTCGCTCAGGCGTTAAAGGATCACATCCGCAAGTCTCAGGTCTGAATTCCGACACGAAAGACGCGCATGGTCCAAGCTGTGCGCTCCGTCGGAAGCATGGCGACTTCATGGAAGTTTCGGGGGTGACGCCAGCCAGTGCTGGGCATCCTGGCTTCAATCGAGGCGAGATCGAAAAACCATAGCATCTGGTTCGCGGTGATTCCGCGGACGCGCTCGGGCGTCAGCCTGTGGATCTTCACGGTCCTACCCGCGTAATCGACGATCTTCACAGAAAAGTACCCATCCCCCTGCTCTCGGACGTCGATGACCGTTCCAGCCGTGTCGAGGGGCAATTCGAAAGGGGTATCGTTTTGCTTCCAAAGCTCAAACGATGCGTCCAAATAGGCAGGGCAGACAGGTCGGACATCACATCTCGCGCATTGAGGGCCAATTGAAGCGAACTCTTGGGCTGACATTCTCGCTCCGGCCTGCAGAACATCCGTGATAGATGTCAGCCATTCGGACGTTTCTACTTTCATTTGTTCGTCAAAACGCTCGACCGATTCTACCCCCCGGCTAAAGACACGAAGCGCTACCTTAAGTTTTGGAGCGAGCTCGAGTATTGCGAGCGCGTAGAGGCGGAGCTGCCGAGACGTTTGCTCATTCAAGTTGCCGTCCCGATCGAACACTCTCCCAGACTTGAAGTCCGATACAGTTATTTCGTTGGCCCCCACGCTTACGAAGTCGAGCCGCCCCCGAATGCGGAGAGAGGCGGACTCAAACGGCACTTCTGCCGCCTTTTTTCCTCCCTGAAGGAAGCGTCCCAATGAGAGCGGCTGGGAGCGCAAATCCTTGAGATCGGCAGGCGGCGGCCGATTCGGGCTTTTCACGTTTTCAGCGTCGAAAATGGCGTAGAAACGGCGCTTCTCCCACTCTCTCTTGCTGAAAGCGACGCTCAAATTGGCATATGGTCTTGTCGCGGTATCGATGGAAAGTTGGGCTGCCGCCTTCTCCAACAGGTAGTCGAATGCTTCGGCGACATTCGGAGGTATACTGCCATTCCCGAGTTGTCCGTTGATCGCGAGCTCGATCAAGTCATGTATCACTTTTCCGAGTTCCGCATACGGCCCCCTCGGCGCATGCGGCAGCATCGTGCGGGGAGCGACCACATGGAGGAGACACGACGCTCCCGAAGCAAGTCGCGTAACGTTTAAGTATTGCGGGATTTCGACCGACCCAAGCCGGTCTGGTAGTTTCAATTGTTCCATTCGCGCCGGAGCCTCTCGCGTTCCGACACCTGACGCCGAGAGAGCTCGAACGTGTCCGCGAATTCCGCTGGCGACCCGATCTTTCGAATGGCTTCTGCGAAAATCCCTGTCGGGTTGTCGATATCCCAAAGCGGATGGACGACGAGAGCCCAGCGGTTTTGCTTTCGATCCAAGCGAAAGGCCGTGAGTTTGCCGATCTCGATAACTTCGCCGTCCGTTCGATAGTTATTCACCAACGCGGTCGCATATGTTTTCGCGAGCATGGGCCAGTCCATCAGGGATGGGCTCGCGTCGAAGTTACCGTCCAGTCCGCAACTGAAGCCGGGATCGTTGAGCGCCTCAAGGAATGACAGCCCTAGCCGCCAGTCGAGCAGTCCATGGTAGGACTGGTTTCCATAACGCTGGAGGCAAAGATAACAAGATTCACCGCACTGGTTCGCGTGATTGACGCCGTCTTTTACACCCCGATAGTCTTTCAGAGGAAAAGCTGCCGCATCTGACACGGCGGACCGGATCATCCGTGCCACATACGCCATCCCGCCTGCATCTTTCTCCGAGAGCCGCTCACAAAAGCCCGCGCCGTTAACCAGATGATCGGTAATCTGAAGAACCGGAACCGGCGCACCGTCCGCCATGTAGACGCGTGGATCGATTATGTCGAATTCCTCGGGGTCAATGTCGAGATCAAGTGCCGCCCGATGGACCATGATGAAGGTTGCTGACAGTGCCGCCGCTCGGACGGACGTGATGACCCGTTCGCCACTTACCCTTTCCAATCTGAGACCGTTTTGTATTCTGGTCGCCGCCACAAAGAGGGAATCGGTGGTTTTCGCGGCCGCCAACCAAACGTTAGTCCGGGAAGTGCCATTCGCATCCGGCTGATACCCGTTTGCCGGCACGAGGTCCCTAGCGATAGACTGCGCAGCGAGCCGCGTATGCCGGGTTTTGGGAACCGGATGGCTATATCCGTCGACACTGAAACCGGTGAATGTCACAGGGCCGGCGTTCCCAGTTTGGGCCCCTCCTCGATTAAGCCGGTAGGTACGGGCCTGCCCGAGGAAATAGGTGCTGATGTTCGAGCCTCCAGGGCTGAGGTGGAGTTCCCGGAACTCGGCAGTGATGGAGCGGTGCCTTGTGCCGAATCGGTCGTTTTCGTTTATCAGTCGTGGCCTTAAATCGGTCCTGAACCCTGCGGGGGTAACGCATTCGCCAGCGTTGTCATCGGGCAGCAAATAATCGCATGAATTGCACTCCTGATTCGATGGTTTCGTGTCGAAACGATGCCAACTACCGCAACGGGTGCACTGGACGAGCCAGAATGGATCGCCGAATGCCGTTGTGAATGGCGTGAGCTCCTGGGGGTTATTATTCGAGCCAGGTCGGAACGGGTCCGGAAGTTGTCCCGTGAACCCGATCGAGTGATGCTGCTGCTTGTCTTTGACGATGACGGAGCCCGGAGCAAACTCGAATATTGCCAAGTCCAGGTCGCGATCGATCGTACTCCACTGGCGTTGGTGGTCGTCATCGTCATCCAACAGGTCGACATAAAGGTTACGAACCCGAGTGGGCATGCCGAACATGGGAAGATAGCCCGCCTCTGCGAGCGTATGGGCGAGGCCGTCTCGGATATCGTTTGCCAACAGAACGCGGGAGTCTCGTATTTCGCGAACTACATCGTCCGGTTCTAAATCAGCTAAAACTGTGCCGACGCTTATCTCGGAATCGGCGGCCAAAACGGCGGCGAAGCGGTCGCGGTCGGCCTTAGTCGCATGGAGTTCGCTACGCAGTCGGGTCTCCCAACCAAGAGCCGGATCAAAGTAATCGAGTGACGGAATAAACTCGCCGTGGATGTCTGGCGAAGCGTCATCGCCGGGATAGGGTATACCGTTGCGGCGGCACTCAGCCCTCAGATTCTCGAATGCTTTTGCGAGCCATGCCTTTCGCAGCAGGCGGCGCGCGATGATGACCTGACGTTTGGTGAGGAACGGTGGTGGTGGCGGGTCTCCCGTAATTCGACCGGGATGGCGGAAGTAGTAAAGATCGTGACTTTTGCTACGACACACGGTCATCACGGAAGAGAATGCTTGCCCTCGGCGTCCAGCGCGTCCGACACGCTGCTGGTAGTTGAAGCGCTGTGGCGGCATATTCGCCTGGAAGACTGCACGGAGTGGCCCGATGTCGATACCGACCTCCATCGTAGTTGTCACGGCAAGAAGGTCGATGAACTTGGCTCGTGCTTCAAGCGGTGTTGGTGCCGGGAATAGAATACCCCGAAATCGGCGCTGGCGCTCGGCGGGGTCATCTGTCTGCCCGGTGAGCTCCTCGCAGCGAACCCGGAAAACAGGTTCGCCTCGTTCGATGCGTTTTCCGAGGAAATTAGTTTTTCGGAGTTCCTCGATCGAACCTGTTGCAGTTGGACCTAGGGCTGCGAAACAACGCGTACACACCGCGACACCCAGGTGCAAATGCACCCGGCCACATCGTGTGCAGCGCCAGTACGGGTCGCTAGCGTTCGGTACACGTACACTCAGGTTACCGGTGTGGATTATGCCGCCAGTGTGCCGTTGGGCATTAAGGATGTCGAGAATTCGGCCAAGCTCAGTTCTCGCTCGATTAGCATCGCCGAAGATTGCCGTCGCAAAACGGAGTACGCGATCCGTGGGACCGATGTCCTGAACGCCCGTCCAATCCTTTGCCCGCGTATCATATTTACTCTCGTTAAGACGGTATGAGTCGCCAAGTACGCGCACATATGCAGCGATGACGTTCTGATCGTTCACATCGCGGACTGCCGAGAGCGGGACCGTCACATAGCCCAGTCCCGTTTCTTCCAGAGAGAAATAGGTTTTGTTGAAGATCGCCTGTGCGATCGTCTCAAGCGATTCCTCTACGATGCTTCGTCGCGCTACATCGTGGTCGTTTCGTTGGGAGGGTACATCCCTCCAATCGATATTATCGTCGTCCGGCGTGAACAATTCATGCCATTCGGTATGCCGATTGTCTCCAACTTCGTATGTTTTTGCGCCCGTCTGGTCGACGGGGTGAACACCCAGCTTCGCGAAGCGTGCCAGGTAAGGCCGCAGCTTCGCGCGATCCGGCAAGAGGCCCTGAAAACTCGGGTCATCGAGCGTTTCCACGATTTCGGTCAGCGGAATCGCCGGGTCATTAGCGCTCCTGAGGAGTCTTTGCAGACGTTTCATATCCGCGAGAAGCTCATCCATGGCGGGATCGCCGTCATCGAGCGTTGAAAGTATGTTCCTGAGTTGCTGTAGTTTGGCCTTCAGATCAGATGCGCCAGACCTTCCGGAAGCCACCTCCCGGATCGCCTCGACGAGAATCTGTCTTGCCAGATCTTCGTGATGTCTTCGCTCGATGTCCAACGCAGCCTTGGCAGCGTCCTGGCGACTATCGGAGAATGACACCAGCTTCGCCTCGGTGTGGTCTTGACGAAGGACCTCGAAAACTTCGGTGGCGAGCAGCTGGGTCGTTTTCGCGAAGCCAGTCCTGAAGTTCCGGAGTGGAGAAAGGCGATAGCCTCTCTTCCTACGCTCGTAGCTTGTACCACATGCCGGACAGGAATACGGAACACACGTACCGGGGTCCGCCGCTGACCTTTGATGGTGATCGAGCCTGTTCGCATTCCGCTCGTAAAAATATCCGTGAATTTCCTTCGCTTCTGCCCAGGGATTAAATCGGTTCGTCACCAAGCGCACGACGCCTGTGGCGGGATCGAGCGAGGCGCGTCTCCAGTCCGTCAGGGCCGCGTTCAGTGCTCCCCCTACTGGAGGAATACTTTCACTTGGCCAAAAGACACCGAACATTTCGGCGGAAAGCTCTTCGAACAATTGTGAACTAGCCGAATCCGGGAGGCCATCCAAATCGGGATCGATGGGGAGGAGTTCGAGTATTGTGGAATCCCGCCTCTTTCCTTTCATGCCGGCGAAAAACAACTCGCCACAGCATTCGCAATAGACGAGCTCCAGCAGCCGCCGCTCAATTCCGTCGACCTTTGTAAAACGGAGGCCACGTTCCACCGTCAATGAGCCTACCAACCGGTTTACCGCTTGTGATCCCTTGGTATCAACCGGCAGTAATGCGGGAGCGAACAGGCCCTCGATGCTTCGGAAGAAAAGGTGAACCCGGAACGAAATAGTGTCCAGTGGCTGCGAAGCTGGGTACCACGTCTTAAGCGAATCGCCGAGGCCTCTCATCATGAGCAGGCCGCGCGCGGCTCGAACGGCCCCGTCGGAATTCTCGCCGAAGAGGTTCCGGCAAATCGTGCTGAGAGGAACAGGACGAGACCTGGCGCTATCTCCGTCCCGACAAGCGTTCTCAAGGCGAATGCCGGCACGCTCGATACAAGTCTTTACCACGACTTCCAGCGTCGAACTCGTCTGTTCAGGTGCCAGTTCCGCGCAAACCGATCTCCACAAAGGCTCGACCGTTTCGGGAGATCGCGGAACAGCCAAGACTTCATCTTCTCCTCCAAAAGCTTTGAGGAAGTCGGCGAATGGTTGCTGTCGGACACGGCCCCCCTGGATCGTTTCCGAGATCGGGATACCGGGAAGTACACAAGGACTCCAATCCCCTTTTGTCCGCGACCCACTTTCTCCGGGTTTCGACCAGCTGCCGTTCGAGCCGAAAAAGTCCCAAAGGTATTGGAGGCTGGCGTCGCCTGCCTCGCCTTCACGCGGAAGAGAAGCACTGGAGGCGAGAATGCGGAGTTTGTGCCGATGCCGATTGTCGTCGAGACCCAATCGCTGGACCAGAAGGCGCAAGAGAAAACTGAGCTCGGTTCCGGCGGAGCCCCGCTGGAGGTGGAGTTCGTCAAGTATGAGGAAGAAGTAGGCGTCGTCGTTGGATATCAGCCAATCACGCGTCTGCCCGAAGATCGGTGCATCGACTTCGCGAGCCAGCATCGCGTTCAGCATGCTGGTATTGGTGATCAAGATGTCCGGCGGGTATTCCTGCATGTCCCACCGGATCGTCATTTCGTTGCCATCGACCGACGGGAAAAGATATCGGGCGTCCGGATCGCTATGCCTACGTGCCGCTTCATGCGTGTTCTGCATCTTGCAGACGGCTTTAAAGAGCTTCTTAAGCTTGCCCTCGCGTCGCTTTGGTTCATGTTGATCCGGCGCCGGGTCCCTGTGATAGCCAGTGACCGGCGTCGAAGAAGTATACTTACCGAGAAAAATTCTGTTCCCGTTGAAATATGTGTCCATGCACGAACGAGCTTCGTCCGAGTCCAATGCGCGACGAAGCCGGGCCAGCTGGTCCTCCACCAACGCGTTCATGGGGTACAAGATCAGGGCGCGGACCGCGGCCTTGCGCTTCTCGCCTCGACGTTGGGCGTGAAAGGGAGAGCCGTCAGGATTCCTAACGAGCGGGCGATTTGGGAGCGTAGTGTAGGAGGCTACCGGGCCTCCGGCGCCGTCTTGCCACCATCGCCGCGACAAGAATCCCGCTTCCGGAGCCTGCCAACCAATAGCTTCGCGCGCAAGCTGGGCGAACACAGGCAGAAGGAAGGCCTCGGTCTTTCCCGATCCTGTCCCCGACGTCACGATCGTGGGATTTCCAGGAACGACTCCACGGCGAAGCATCTCGGCTTGGTGGAGGTACGGTCTGTGTTTCGCACGCGGAAAACTTTGGCCATTCTCCCGCTGCTCCGTCTCAAAAAGACCCGAGAGGGTAAGACGGACGAAAGCCTCTCGTTCTAATGCGTCGAAACCTGGTACGCGGTCATCTGTCGTACCTTCATGAACAAGCTCGTGAAGCTTGAAATCGGCGTTACGGTATCGTGTGATCGGTTCGATAATGGGCTCGGTGCATAGCGAACCAGCAGTCTCAAGAAGCTGCCGGCGTTCGCTCGAGATCACTCGATCGCGGATAGAAAAAGCCGTTTCGAGATAGCTTATGTAAAAGTCTCTGATTCGATTAAATGCGCCTATCGGATCGATCATTCAAGCTCCCCCATCATGATTCCCGGCTCACCTTCAGCCCCCACTTCTCGAACAGCTCTGTCACCCTATCAACAAAAGCAACATCAGTCGAAATATCTACCGGGGCATCACTTAAGACGACATCAGGCTGAACGTGCCGCGCGAGCAACTGAGGAACCACCGCGATTTCAGCCAGCATTTTGGTCCGCTGGATTTCTTCGAGCGTCGATGCCGTCATGTCAATGGCAGCTGCAAGACGCCGCAGCATTCCTCTGGAGAGTGAGCTCCCGTCGACTTGCCGGTTGAAACGCGTAGCCAGCACTCCCGTGTCAGAGGCTGGGGGCGTCCAATCAATTGTCTTACCCCATTCTCTCCACTGCTCCTGGCTCAATCGAGATAGCGCAAGCGCTTGCCCACTGACCTGTTCTGCTGACTTCGGGCATGGGTTCTTGCTCGCGTCTATGAAGGTAGAGCATGCCCATACCTCAGTGGACAGAGGCAGTGCCAACGGAGAGTCGATCAGCACTCCGGCAAGCAGAAGATTTGAAGGCCACATGCCAGCGGCGGTGGGATACGGGCCAGTAGAGAAGTTCGTCGGGTTTCCGTGAGCGGCAACATAGCTCCTGAAGAGCGGCATCAAGACGCTATCGATTTGAGATAAGTTCGCATTGTCAAAGACGAGCAAGGTCAGGCCTTCGGATCGACTTGCTTCAGCAATAGCTTCTTCGACGGTGCCAACGCTGAACGGCGATGTCGTCCTCAGCCCCATCAGTTCTGCTGGGGAAGAATAGGTCGGTCCCATTGTGACGAAGTTGGCAACTCCCCCGAAGAGTGTGTCTGCTGCCGAGAGCACCGCGTCCCGCGCCAATGCGCCGAAAAGCATGGGCACATAACCCGCCGTCCAAGAAGAAAGCAGTGTCGCCGGCAAGACGTAGCCGAGTCCCCTGTCTTCAAAACGCTTTCGTAACGCGTTTTTGAGATGCGACGCGTCAAGCGCCTCGGCCTGCGGGAACGCGGTTCGAATCACGGGTCGCCGGACCGGGGGCACGGCCGTTGGGAAGAGTGCGGCACGGATCAAGGCTACGTCCGAAAGGAACGAGGTGGCGCTCTTGCCAACCTCTTCGAACTTTTCCTGAACCCGGCGCTCGAAACTCTCCAACAGTTTGGCCTGCTGATTCTCCGAAATTGTGATTTCACTCCGTAACCGCTCGTCTTCTACCTGCAGATCCCTGACCTTCGCTTCTAATTCGACCCGTCGAGCATCCAATTCGTCAAAAGTGGATTGGCGAGCCTCCACGGCGCTTCGTACGGCCCGCTCTGACGCAGTAGAGATCAATTTCTGTACCGCCGGAAGAGAGAGAAGGTCGGGAAGAGCGTCCTCCCCTAGTGCGATCCCGTCACTCGCGTGCCGCGCCATTTTGTGAAGACGTCTCAGCCTTTGAGCCTGAAACGGATTCAACGAGCTTTTCTCGAAGGCGCCGATGTACGCCCCGATCACTTTAGCCGTCAGTTTGGCTGTCTCTATTTCGGCTAGCGGAATCTCGCGGACCTCCCGGAGTACGCGCCGCATGAAAACCGAATTGGACGAAAAATCGACCTCCCCTACCCTGCGAATTCCGTTTTCAGGAGGCATGAAGATGTGGCCATGCCATTCGGCCAGCGGCGTGTTGCCGTTCTCCTGGCTCAACGGGACGTAGGTGTCTTTCTCCTCAAGAAAAAGTCGCCTGTCACGTGCCGTAAGATCCAAAGGCCCGACTATGAAACCGGAACTGTCGCGAAAAACGAGGAGTTTGCTGACACAGCGCTCAAGCGGGATGCCCTCTTCAAGGAGGAGCGATCTGACATCTTCCGGATCGTGTGCACCCGGCAGCTCTATCAGCTCGACAGGCGGTACTGGAGAACCTTTGACGCCATAGTAATCATGGTGTTCGGTTCCGGCGTCGTACGTCCAAGACGGCTCAATGTGGAATGTCCAAGCCTTGTAAACATCCGCATCGGGGACGGGTTGCCACCAGCTGATTACGCCGGAATTCGGGTATTCTTCTTCGGGTGGAATCCAGTGCGATTTATCAATTGACGCCAGGAATATCGGTCTGAGACGCGCTCCCGGCCCTGACTTCCCAGGCCCGAAGCGCTCGATTATTCCGAGTAAAGCCTGCGGCATCAAAGCTCCCCTTTCAGTCTTGCAGCAACGAGTGCATAAAGTCTCGGCAGAGCGGAGATTGGTACGAAAATGGGGGCTTGCAACTCGGCACGATAACAGATGCGCTCTAGGGGCTGTTGCAGACTCACGGGCACAGGAATATGCGGACCGACACCGGTCCGGAGAGCCACTCCGAGCGCAGCCGTTGTGAGAGGAGAAGCCGGCTGAACAATATCGAATTTGTCCGGCCACATCTTCGCCAACACGGAATCCCGCGAGCGATCGTCATGAAAGACATATCGGTAAGCGCCTTCTCCATCGCGCAGCGTTACCGGACCGGAGTTCATCGGTCCGGTCCATGCAACGGCGCGTGCGGCCGGTAATGGAAGGTAGAAACTGTCTCCCTGGCTGTGCATCGTTCCGCGAGGTTCAATCGCGAAGATCTGTATGTCGGCTAGCGTCGATGCCGCCAAGACCGCCCAGGTCCTAGACCGCGTCCACCACAACAGCGATCCGTCTTTGTAAACTTTATAACGGTCCGGGCCGTCGTCTCGGCGACACCAATCCAAAGAGATTCCCGACAAGGATTCAGCGAGAGGCCGCTCGCTGAAACTTCGCCGGCTCCAGTCCCATCTTCTGAAAAATGGCCATGAATCGTTTGCGGTTGAGCCAGCCGTGGTCGCCGCGGCGCGGATATCCGTCAGCAGTGCTTCAGGCGCCCGGACTTGCACGATCTCTGAAAGGTTCAATTCCCGCGCGAGCTCACCCAACGGGGCGAGGCGGTTAGATCGGCAACGCGGCAACGCGGGCACAAGTGCCGAAACGGAATGGCGTGGGATGATCGACAACCGTAGCACCGAAGACAAGGCGTCGAAACGTTCCAAAAGGTACGGCGGCACAAGTCCCGTCAGAACAGCTTCGTAGAGACCCCGGCGACGGGAAACGACCAATCGTGGTTCGCGCCCAAAGTAGATTCGAGCTCGCCACCGAGCGTCCGTAAGGACATCAAGCATCCCGCTCTCAAGCCACCCTCGAAGCACCGGCCAGACCTTCGATGGCTTGATGCCCAGTTCGCCCTTCATGATCTCGACGATCTCTCCTTCGGATAGGCCACGCTGCGCGGAGAATCGGGAACTGAGAAGGAGTATTAAAGGAACGAGCGATTCCGGCGCTGAACCGGACTCATGCAGCAGAGTTTGGGCGTCAGGCGTAACGTTTTGGATTTGCCGAACCGATGTGGGTCCCACTGCAACCGGCTGTACAGAACTGGCGGCTGCAGGAAAGGGCACCGTATCAACTTGGGTTGACTCCACAAGCCATCGGTCCGGGTCGCTCGGCATTTTGTAGTCGTGACTGAGAGCCGTTTCGACGAAACTCACGGTCTTCTCGGCAATCGGCGCGGAGGACGCAAACGCTACAATGCGGTGACTGCCCAATAGTTGGCCCGAAGGAAGATCTGGCTTGAAGTGCCAAATGTCCCGAGCTTCGCTGTCTGCCACGAGTGGTTGCCATTCTCGTGCAGTGAGCTCGATGCTGACCTGATCGGCATCAGAAACCTCGACGGCGGGCAACACTGCCCTCATGGCGATGAAGCTCGATCCGTGCCGGATACCACCGCGCATCTTGATCTCCGGCGGCGGAACCGTGAGCCGCAGCGCCCGGACAGCTTGAAGCGACGCAAACCTGGAGAAATCAGCGCGCCGGAGCCCTTCCGCCGTCAAGCCTCTCCATTCCGACCAGCCCGGAAATGCGGAGTTCCGTGTGTCGAATGTAATGCCTATCGATTCGAGGACGAGCTTGAATGAACGGTTCAGGCTATCTGATACGAGAGCACGAAGTCGCCCGCTAGAGGGAAATGTTGCTGAAAGTATGAAGACGTAATCGTCCGTTTCTTCGAACAACAGGAAACCGTCGGATATGGCTGACCGGATGGTCGCGAGTGCTTTCTCTGTATCGTTATCGGCCTTTTTGGAAGAGAAAAGTACATCGATGAGCGTGCTTCCCGTCTTGTCGGTGAGGAAAAAGCGATAGGGTGACCGCCGGGGTATCGGCAATTCGAGGGCCCGTGCGTACTCGCTACTCACTGCCGTGTCGCTCGTAAGCGTGAGCCAAAATCTTCCGTCATCGTCCTCGAGTTCCAACCGAATTCGCAGGTCTGCTTTTTCTGTGCCGCGTTTTTCCAAACCGGAAAGTGCTACAGACCGAACGGCACTCCAAAAAGCCGTCTGCGCCAGCAAAGCGAAACGTTTACTCTTAAAGACCGCCACGAAATCCTCAAAGACGCCTTGGAAATCGTTGCTGAATCGACCGATGTTGGCATTGACGAGGCTCACAACGGCCTTAATTTCGGGTTCTCTTCCAGCTAGACCGTTCCGTCGGAGGAGTGTCGCGAGCACCGCTTGATCACGTCGGGAGGGGACCGCCAGTCTGATCGAATAACCGATGATCGAGTGGTATCCGGTATCCGGAATATGCGGCAGCCTTAGTTGTCTGCAGCCGGCCCCGGCGATGTTCTGTCGGACCGACCATGCCGCGAAATCCTCCCATAGTGAGCGCATCCTCCGAGGCAACGGTTGGGTTTGTGTTCCAAGCATTTGGGAAAGCCGGACTCGCAAGTCCGCCGTCCACTGCAGTTCTTCGGACAAATCATTCGCAACCATACACGTCAGCAGCAGATGCGAAAGGAAAGGAGGAACCGTATCCAGGCTGAAGTTCCATCGCGTACTTCGGTGCCATGCGTCGGCCGCAAGCGACCGCGTCCCGATCCGGTGCTTTATCGCATCGACGAAAGCGGTTTTTGCTGCTGGCCCCGTGCAGTCACGCCTGGCTGCCTCCCGCAAATCTTCATCGGTGACGTTGAGCGTTACAACGGGAGCCGCGGGTTCGTTCTGTGCCGACGCGAAGAAATGCAGGTAGAGGGCGTTGTTCCAATCGTCCAGGCTCCATTTCTGGTAGTCGGCGTGTCGCGGAGGCTGGATCTGGACTGGCATCTTCGGCTCACGGAAAGAAGCTGAGGCCCGCCGGAATTCGGACACTCGACTTCGAAAACCTCTGAAATCATTGAGGATATCAGGATGTGCGTTTCAACACCAGTCTTAACGAGCACGCTCATCAAAAACTCCCCGCCTAGCCTGGATTTTCGCGGCAAATAGCCAGCTAACATTTTGGGCGGTATCGGGGCGTGACGACTATCGAAATTGGATGTGCAGCGGTAGCCGTTGCCACCACGGAATGGGTGTGGATTTCT
>Ga0116129_1000713_pt1 | contig 20165 bp, 17 predicted proteins | sample June2015DPH_17_2_FD_89732 | JGI IMG/M metagenome (GOLD analysis project Ga0116129, IMG submission 89732) | Peatland microbial communities from SPRUCE experiment site at the Marcell Experimental Forest, Minnesota, USA - June2015DPH_17_10 | ecosystem: Environmental > Terrestrial > Soil > Wetlands...
GCTCTTCCGGACACGGAGCGATCTTCGCGGCGTCTGAGCGTTGTTGCCGTCATGTTGAACGTCGGCACGTTCGGCCTGCTCATCGGCGGCGTTCAGGCTTTGGCCCACGCCGAGGCCTTGTCCGCGGCCATCGCGCAGATCATGGCGGGATTTTTACTTGCCTTCATGCTCGTGCGCTACGAGCTGCACGAGAGCGCCCCTATCATTCCCTTCGATCTTCTGCGCATCCGCTTTTTTTCGGTGTCGATCATCACCTCGGTGTGCGCTTTCGTCGCACAGATGGAGGCGCTGGTGGCTCTGCCATTCGAGATCCAGCGGCTCGGACACAGTCCGGCCGTAACAGGCCTTTTGATGACCCCGTGGCCCGTCGGCGTCGCACTCGCAGCTCCCGTCGCAGGGCGGCTCGCCGACCGTCATCCCGCCGCCGTACTGGGCGGCGTCGGACTGACCCTCAATGCAACAGGCTTGCTGTTCCTGTTTTTCCTGCCGGAGGACAGCTCGGCGGTAGGCCTCGTCTGGCGCATGGCGCTCTGTGGAATCGGATTCGGATTCTTCCAATCTCCCAATAACCGGACCCTGATCTCCTCGGCGCCCCGTGCGCGGAGCGGTGCCGCGGGAGGCATGCTGTCTGCGGCGCGCCTGCTGGGACAGTCCCTCGGTGCGGCCGGGGTCGCGATTTTGTTTCGCATCCATTCCGAGCAGGGCTCGAGACTCGCGCTCGGCATGGCCGCTGCAATTGCAATGGCTGCGGCAGTCGTTAGCACGCTGCGCCTATGGCATGCTGGAGACGGCCCCAGCACCGGCTCGAACGCGCTGTAGGCTCACAACCAGCCTGACCAGCGGCGCAGCCGGCCGGGTGCCACGGCTACATGCAGGAGAGGAGAAATGAATACATTGGGCAAAGACGAAGTCGCGTTGGTTACCGGTGGCACAAGCGGCATAGGTCTCGCCCTGGTCGAAGCCTTGCATGCTCGTGGAGTTCGCGTTTGGTTTTGCGCGCGCAGCGCACACACCGTCACGGCATTGCAATCGCGCCTGACTGGGACGAGGGGTTGCGTTTGCGACGTGACTGCCGTGTCGGCGCTCAGGACAATGGCCGCCGAGATTGGCGCTGCGGAGGGGTGCCTCGATCTATTGATTGCCAACGCAGGCGCTTTGCACGAAATGGACTTCAATGAAGCTCCTCTTGACGAGAGCTTGCTGCGATCCGAGATCGATCTAAATCTCACCGCGACCATAATGACGGTGAATTTCTTCCTTCCACTACTCAAGAAGTCCACCCAGCCGCGCATCGTCGTCATCGGCTCTGGATATGGGTGGTCCCCAAGCAGCCGCGCTCCACTTTATTCCGCGACGAAAGCGGGTGTGCGTGCGTTCGTGAAATCGCTGCGCGCACAGCTAAAACCCTCGGGCGTTCATGTGATGGAGGTTGTCCCTCCCATAGTCGACACCCCGGCTGTCGCGCACAAAACTGGGAACAAGCTTGCACCGGCGAAACTTGCGAGCGCTACGCTTGAGGGTCTCGATCGACAGCTTCCGGCCGTCTTCGCCGGGCAGACAAGGTGGATGCCCTTCCTGCTGCGGCTGGCGCCGGGGGCTTTGGAGCGAATAACATTACAAAATTGAGTGCTTTCGCGCATTCGCGCGATGCTTGGCGGAGTGGCGCGCAGCCAGGCGCGATTCGATTCAGATTCGGCGCGGCGCGTGCAGCGAACTATGTGCGATAGTCCAAATGTCGCCCCGCTCGAACGGACGCAGAGACATCCAGCCTCTGACGGAATTGATGAGGTGAATCGATTGAGCCTCGCGCAGCTGCGCAATGCTGATTGATTTCTCCTGGATGACGCGCTGCTCGAGCAGCATCCGCCGAAATACTCCCGGCAACAGACCGTGCTGCAGCGGCGGCGTGTAAAGATGTCCTCCGATCTCGATCACGACGTTGGCAATGAGGGATTCGGTTACGAAGCCCGCCTGGTTCCAAAGTACCAGATCGTTCACTGCCAGGTTGGAGTGGCAATGGTCACGCAGCAGGTCGATGTAGACCTGCCGGCGGGTGGTTTTGTGATGAATGAACGGTGTGGGTTCCGGCAGCGGCTGACGGGCAAGACCGATAACCGATCCTTCGAGTGAACCCAGCGGGCTGGACTCGATGGCGAACGCTCCGCACCGGGACAGGATGACCCTGACCTTCAGAGCAGCTTGTTCGCGACGGTCGCTGAATTCGTGGAGCGCCGCTGTAAGGCCGGCTATATCCAGTTTGAACTGGAAATATTGCGCGGAATACGTCAAGCGCTCCAGGTGGTAGTCCAGCAGGTAAAAACCATCGCCTGGTTGCCAGCGCAGCGCCTCGAGGAGATCGAAAGGTGGTAGTCCGTTCAGCATACCGTCGTTGCTCCGCTCCAAGCACGAGCGTGTGGACCTTCCAAGAACGCGCCGAAGGCCTAGCTTGGCGTAGTGTTCGCGTATAATGCCATTGCACGCCATGAAAACGCTGGTAATCGACAACTACGACTCGTTTACCTACAACCTTGTGCATCTGCTGGCAGAGGTCAATCACAGCATGCCTGTGATTGTGCGAAATGATGAGACGAGCTGGGAGCATCTCTGCCGCATGCGATTCGACAATATTGTCATATCACCTGGTCCAGGACATCCGGCGAACTCGACCGACATGGGTGTTTCAAGGGCAGCGATCCGTCACTCCAAGGTACCCGTATTGGGGGTCTGCTTGGGGCACCAAGCCATCGGCCTCGAATGCGGCGCCAGCGTGGTTCACGTCCCCGAGCTGATACATGGAAGGACTTCAGCGATAAATCATGGTGGCGAGGGCTTGTTCGAGGGCGTTCCATCACCGACCGCCGTCGCCAGATATCATTCTTACGTCATTGTGGATCCGGTGCCTTCGTCTCTTTTTGTCACGGCGAGGAGCGAGGACGGACTGGTCATGGCGGTCGCGCACGCGACGCGTGCGCTGTGGGGGGTGCAATTTCACCCCGAATCGATAATTACCGATTGCGGCCGCAAAATTATCGAGAATTTCAGGGACATGACGCGGGCCGCAGCATGAGCACCTGCGCGGATGACATTGGACGTGCGCAAGCAAGACACGTTAGAACGGCGTTCTGGACGGAACTTCCCTTTGCGCTTGACACGGATCGAGCGTTCGAGGCGTTATTCGCGGCATCGCAGTATGCATTTTGGTTGGATGGGGAGGCAGTCGATGGAGGTCGTTCAAGATGGTCGTATCTTGGCGACCCGTCAGGCCCAAACGGTGCAGTTATTGAGTACTCATGCCGGCCAGGCTTGGTACAAGTCACCAGGGGCGAAAGCAAACATGTAGAGCGACAAAGCATTTTCGACTACCTGGCGACGCACGTTGGTGCGGCGCCGGAGAACCCGCCGCCCTGTCCGTTCGTGGGCGGGCATGTCGGATGGTTCGGGTACGAACTGCGTAATGATTGTGGTGCGCCCACGCATCGACGTGCAAGTACGCCGGATGCGCTGTTCCTCTACGTCGATCGATACGTAGCGGTGGATCATACCGGCGGACGTAGCTATCTTGTCGCCGTCGATCGATTCTCCGAACGAGAACGTGCCCTTGAATGGATTGAGGCGACACGCGCGCGCTTGCTCGAGGAGACACCAGCGGGGCCGATTGCCCGCTGCATAGACGACGAGAATCTAATCGTGACCTTCGCCTTGCGCAGACGTCGCGCAGAATATGAAGCCGACATCAACAAATGTCTCGAATGGATATACAACGGAGAAACATACCAAGTATGCCTAACGAATGAGGTGACGTGCACACTCCCGGTTGATCATATGAGCCTGTACCGAAGTACCAGGCGATTCAATGCGGCGCCATACGCCGCGTTTATTCGATGGAGGGGAGGGGCCATCCTTAGCTCGTCGCCGGAGCAATTCTTGGCAATTGACCGACATGGCGTCGTCGAGACCAGGCCAATCAAAGGCACAATTGCCAGGGGCGATAATCCTGAGATGGACAGGCGCCTGGCAATTCAACTTGGAAATAGCATCAAGGATAGGGCAGAGAACGTGATGATCGTGGACTTGCTGAGAAACGATCTTTCACGGGTGTGTCAGCCTGGCACTGTCACCGTGCCGGCGTTGTTCGATGTCGAAACTTATGCGACGTTACATCAACTCGTCAGTACGGTGCGTGGAGTGATCGAGCATGGGCGCAGCAGTCTTGATGTGGTGCGAGCGGCCTTTCCCGGCGGCTCCATGACCGGAGCGCCAAAACTCAGAACACTGCAACTCATTGACGCGCTGGAGCAACGAGCGAGAGGCGTATACTCCGGCGCGCTTGGCTGGATCGGGACGGACGGCGCAGTGGATCTCAGCATCGTGATTCGCACGATAGTCGCTTGCGGCGAGCGCTTGTCGATCGGTGTGGGAGGCGGCATCGTGGCGCAGTCGACGCCCGCTGATGAGTTCGCGGAAACGCTGTTGAAAGCATCAGGCGCGATAAAAGCGATCGTAGTAGCGGGCACTGGAACCTTCGAGGCGCGAAACTACAGAATTGTCGGGGCAGGGTAGCGCAATAGAGCGAGCGGCGGCCAGCGTCGCTGGCCCCTCACGGTCGATTCGCGGCCAAAAACTTCAGCAGCGTGTCTGCCGTGTCGTCCGGGAACTGATCCACAAAGAAATGGCCGCCGGGCAGTGCTGCCTCGGTGACGTTGGCGCAGCGCCTGCGCCATTCCCCGGGAAGGTCGAAGAGGCGCGCCATAACGCCCTTGGACCCGAAGAACACCAGCACCGGCACCTGAACCTTGGCATCGAGGTCGGCCGTATCATGCTGCAAATCGATGCTGCCCGCGGCGCGGTAGTCCGAACAGCTGCCGTGAATGCTCGCCGCATCGCGCCAGGTCCGCCGATAGCTTGCGAGCAGTTCCTGGTCGAAATCGGCGAGCGTCATCGCGCCCCAGCCGGTAAGGCAGGTCTCGTAGAAATAGTCCGGATCGTTAGCGATGAGGCGCTCCGGAAAGGGCTCCGGCTGCGCCAAGAAATACCAATGCCAATAAGCCTGCGCCACCGCGCTGTTGGCTTTCGTGAACATCGCGTGGGTGGGAACGATATCCATCACCGTGAGCGTCAGCACGGCGTCGGCATGATCCAATGCCATGCGGTGGCCGGTGCGGCCGCCGCGATCATGGCCGATCATGTGAAATTGATCGAATCCCAGGTGGTGCATGAGTCCAATCTGATCCGCCGCAAAAGCTCGAAAGGCGTAATTCGATCGGTCCGGCAGACAGCGAGGTTTCGAAGAATCGCCGTAACCGCGCAAATCTGCGCACACCACGGTGTAATGGGCGGCGAGCCGCGGCGCGACTTTGGCCCACATGGCAAGGTTTTGTGGGAAGCCGTGCAGCATGAGAAGCGGCGGCCCCGAGCCGCCGATGACGTAGGCGATATCGATGCCGTTAACGCTCGCCGTGGCGCGTCGAAAGCCGTCGAACATAAGAAACTTGCGAGGTGTTTGCGAAACGGCACCGGACTCGGCGTTGTGCGAGCCCGGTACCGGTTACGGAGCCTATAGGAGTGTTACGGAGCCTATAGGAGTGAAGCTGAAGTGCTGGATCAGCGGCAGGCGTCGTTGTGCTCGCCGCACTCGTGCCAGGCGTGCTCGTGGTAGTAGCGAGCGTGTTCGTGGTCGTAATAGCCCTCGTGCGGTTCGGCGACAACACAGGCGGAGGAAAAAATTGCAAGTGCCAATAACATGCTGCTCTTCAGGACACATTTCGTATTTTTCATAATCGCTCCAGCGTTGAAGACGCGAACGAGTGTAGCGCAGGCTTGCCAAGCGCTTCGTCCGGTTCCAACGACCATTTGCGTAAGAAGCGCGCTTACATTCGTGCAACTGGTGCGAGTGGGTGTGCGCTGAATTCGAGTGGCTGCGCTGCAGGCAGCAGAAATGGCGCTTACATGTTAAAAATTAGATTAATAATTATTTGTATCACTCTGATATTATTATATTTTTCGATTTCGAAGTTGGCCCAGGATCCTAATCGCTCAGCGCGAAGGATAGCTGCCGATTTTCATTCGCACCGGTATGGAATACGCGAAAGTCAATTTGCTCGCCGGCCGAACGAGCGGCGTGCAATAAGGGATCAACGACCGCCACTCGCTTATCGTGCCAGCTCACCAGGTACGCAACAAATCGATAGCCGTCATTGTCGGCGGTCAACACATCCTCGACCTTTGCGGTTCCGGACGTGATCGACACCTGAGAATTGCGGCCCTCATCCTGAGCGGTGCTTGCGTCGTCGCCCATTTGCGCGATCCCAAAACGCAGGCCGCGCTGGCCGTTGATGCTGGAGCGATACACGACGAAGTCCAGATTTGCGCCGATTTGACGTGGCTCGGCAGGTGCGCCCGATACGAATACACGCGATCCGCGCCAGTTGACCACGTAACCGCGCATGCGGTAGCCCCCGTCATCAGCCGTCAGTATCTCTTCGATGGTGCCGCTCTCGTGATTGATGGGCGGCGACAGTGCTGCCGGTTCCGTGGGTTGATTCTCGGGAACGTGTTGAGCCGGCGCAGGCAGGGCCCAAGTGGCGCTGAGAAGCAGTGTAGTAATTCTTACAAGTCGAAGCAGGTTATGTGTTCTCATGTCCGCATTGTTCTCGGGCACCAACCCTAGGTCAACCTGTTTGGAGAGTCGATCGATGGCCTTTCAGTCTACGACGCCGGCGGTCCCCCATATTCAACGGGACGACGACGTGTTGCGCATAACACGCTGGGATTTCGCGCCCGGCGCCGCCACCGGTTGGCATGAACACGCATGGCCCTATTTCGTCACCATGCTGGTGGCCGGCAAACTGCGCATCGATGACGGCGTAACGGAGAGGGACGTCGACCTGTTTGCGGGCGAGGCATATGTGCGCGAGGCCGGTGTCAAGCACGATGTGCAGAATGCCTCCGCGCATGCCATTTCTTTTGTGGAGATTGAGATCAAGCGCCCGGCGATATTGTTTGGGCAAGCCGCGGGACACTAAAACTGATAATCCACCGACAGGGTGACCACGTGCTGCGCGCTCCTCTCGGTGACCGGGCTGTCGCCGGCACTGCCCAGCAACTTGCTGTATGCGGCGTCCAGATTTAGCATCCAATGGTGCCCGAAAAATTTCGTGGAGCTGAATCCGAATCCCGCAGCATTGAGACCCGCGTGCGGGTCGAAGACCGGATGGCCTGAGGCCAGCGATTCCGAAGGAGTGACACCGAATTCGTTTTGCAGGTAGTGATGGGTTGCGAGCGTGACCGACGGGCCCGCAAACATGACGAAATTCTTCGAGCTTCCCGGCAGGGGCATATAGACGCCGATGTCCGCGACCGCTCCGTTGGCACCGCCGATGATCTGGCGTGCATCGGCACGTATAACCAGCGGAAATTGCTTCGAAATTACATAGGAGCCGAATATCTTGGCGACCGGCGCAGGGTCAATATTGCCGAAACCGCGTAAGTTCGTGAAATCATCCCGTTCGATTCGGCCCCGATCGTAGGCTATCGCAGCCCCGACAAGGTAGTTGGGGCCGGTGAGGAAGTTGACGCCCACCCCCTCGCCGGTGGATGCAAACGCGATGTCGCGGTACTGAATATCGATGGTGGGTCCGCCGATCACTCGATATGCTCGTGCGCCCTCGTATGCGGGTTGCAGCTCAGCGGCGGTGCCGACCAACGTGCGCCAATCGGGTTGATCCGGCTGAAACAACCGGGACAAGATGATCCCCCCCGAATATTGCCATTCCTGCAGGGGAGAGGGCGTTTGGCAGAACGCCGCGCCGCAATGCAGGCAACCAAAAACGGCGATCAGTGCCGCATTGCGCGCGATTCCGGAACGGTAAAAGGCAAGACAACGATCTGATGTTATTTCGATGACCGACTCCCTCGTCGCAACCACGGCATCGTGCCAATCGCATCGTTATCAATACCGTGCCGCAGATAATGGTCATCAATCAAGGACTTCGGTAGTCGGGGTGGAACGGCCTAATCGTGTAGGACTAACACTGTCATGGGGCGGCTGGCAGCGGAGGGCCCTACCGCGCCGGCTAGCGTTCTTTCAAGCCGGCGCGGAAGTGATACGCGCTTCCAGCGAGATGCTTGGCACCTTGCTGAACGCCTTTGCATGATTAGAACAATGCGGTGTCTTTAGCGCGGCAGCGGGCGTCGCTACTTGGCGGCATCAATCGTGTCAGGGCCCAACCGTCGGCAGCGGTACGTTGTCGGACTCGGAGTAGAACTCCGGATTTCCGAACCTAGGGTCTTGAATGTTGCTGGGCGCCGACTGAAAACTTTGCCCATTGAACTGCATCAGCGTCGTTGAGCCGAGGGGCATTGAGTCAGCGGCGCGTTACGGCGAAGGGCGGAGCCCGACTCGGGCGGGTGGCCGCTTGGGGTGCATCAGGCGCCATTGGCAAGCGCCCGGCCGCTGCGCCGCCGTCTTGCACTTTTGTTCGCAGTGTGATTATTGTAGCGCCGCTCGTCGATTGGCTTTCCAACGTTGCAAGCGGGTGCGCGCCGTTCTGAAACCGTCATCGCAATCGGAAATTTACCGCTCGTTGGCGCGGCCGGTGGCGCTGGTCATGTTCGTTTGCTTGCTGTACGCCGGTTTCGTACGCGCCGCGCACATTCACAAGTCCGAGGCGAATGAGCAGCATTTCCAGCATCTGGAATGCCTGTTGTGCATGGACGCCAATCATTTGGCGGTTCCGCCGGCGCCGGCGCCGGCCCCCGTATTTCAATTCGCGTGGTTCGTCATCATGGTGCCGCTCGTCCTCGGCACCAATCCTCGAGTCATCTCTCTTTTCTACGACGCCCGCGGCCCGCCGCGCGTTTAAACCCCCGTTTCCGGGCGCCTGTTTGAGGCTGCGTCGCTATCGATAGCAACGCAGGGCCGGCAAATTGAGCGTCCCTTGCACGCGTTGTCATTTCGACCGGACGATCGGCATGAGCTGCAATCGCGGCACGGCGATCTTGAAAGACTCATGAACAAGAACAGATTCTCGAAGCCATGTTGATGTTTCTCATCGTCGTTGCCGCGTTTTGCTCGACCTGCGCGGGTGGGCTTTTTGCACTGAAGCTCAAAGACAAGCTGCACCTGGTGCTCGGCTTCAGCGCAGGAGCGGTAGTTGCGGTGGCGCTGTTCGATCTGCTGCCGGAGGCGCTGGAGACGGGTTCCTCGTACAGCGCATCGACATTGCTGTCTTGGCTGATGCTGAGTTTCATGCTGTATCTGGTGCTCGACCGCGTCAAACTCCTCCACCGGGATGTGCCGGATGGTGCCCACCCGCACGGGGCGCGGCAAGCGACGCTGGGTGCCGGAAGCTTCTCGGCCCATAGCTTTCTGGATGGGGTAGCCATCGGGGTGGCCTTTCAGGCATCCACGGCGGTGGGCGGCATCGTGACGTTGGCGGTTCTCACACACGACTTCTCCGATGGCATCAATACCGTGAATGTCGTCCTCAAGAACGGCGGCTCTCGGCGGCTGGCGATGCGCTGGTTGGTCATGGATGCCTTGGCGCCGGCGGCCGGCGTGGTATCGACGTCGTTCTTCGCCGTCCCGCGCGACGCAATGGGGGTGGCCCTGGCCGTCTTTGCCGGATTCTTCCTGTACATCGGCGCCAGCGATCTGATCCCTGAAAGCCATCACGCACACCCGCAGTTCTTTACCACGTTCATGACCTTGCTGGGCGCGGGCGTCATCTATCTTTCCGTGCTCATGGCGGGCGGGTGATTGGCCGTGAAACGCGCTCAATCGAAATCGGAAATCGACGCGGCCGGCGCGCTGAGGCGGTCGCCGCGGTATCAGCTTGCCGGGGTGTACGCGCGTCGACTCGACTCGCTCACCGGCGGTGTTTCGGCGGGTGCGATTCTCGTGTTGACGGCCGGCTGGATTTTATCGCCCTTAGGGGTCGATCGAGTCTGGCGGACGGTGCTGCTCAACGCAGGCGCGGCGCTTTTGATCCTCGTGATCGGTCTGCAGTCCGCGCTGCGGGTCGGCCGACGGCGCCGCGACGCAACCTCGGGACTGAACTCCGAGATCGCTGCCGAAACACTGGCCGCCGACAACGCCAAGGGATGGAGCGAGCGGCTCGATCGGGCGGTCAAGCGGCTTGGAGTAAAAGTCCTCTCCATCCTGCGCCGGGAAGAGTTTCTGATGGGAAGTCTTGCGGTGGCGGTGCTTTGGATCGTGCGCGGCACGCTGGACTTCAACGTTCCTGGCAGCGCACTCGGACTTTCGGGGTATGTGGGCGCTGGCGTGATTTTGAGCGGCGCCTTCGGCCTCTTGGTACTCGAGCGCTACTTTGCGGGCCGCCCGGCTGCGGAGTGGCCGGAATCCGTTGCGCTTGCCCATCTGTCCCGTGCCGCCATTTTTGCACTTCTGCCGAGCGTCCCTGCACTCATCTTCGATTCGGATGCCCGTGTCTGGCCTGCTCGTGCAGCAGCTCTCTCCGGCATCGTGCCGGCCGCCATAGCCCTGGAACTCTTGGCGCGGGCGATTTACTCGGCCCTCACGCAGGGCGCGGCACGCGATACGGATCGGCCGTTACTCGCGGATACCCTGAGCGCCCGGTTGTTCACCTGGCCGCTGCGTCCCTTCAAGGCCATAGAGGAAGAACTCCATGATGGCTTCGGCATCGACTTGCGGCAGAACTGGGCGTTCGGCTTCATTCGACGCGCCAGCCTCCCAGTGTTGAGCGTGGTCGTCGCGATCGGCTGGCTGCTGACCGGCATTCAGGAACTACCGATCGCGAGCCGCGGAATTTACGAACGATTTGGCAAACCTGTCGATGTCTGGGATCCAGGATTACATTGGGGCCTGCCGTGGCCGTTGGCGAGAACGGTCAAAGCCGAAAACGGCGTCGTGCACGAATTGGCGGCCAATGTCTCCAGCGATGACATGCAGGCAGAGCCTGATCGAAGCGGCGCGGACGACCCTGCGCCGCCCGGTGCGAATCGCCTGTGGGACGTGTCCCATGTCGCGGAAAACGCCCAGGTGATTTCAAGCGAGGCGGACACCAAGCAGAGTTTTCAGGTCGTGAACATGGATGTCCGGTTCGTCTACCGGATCGGCCTCACGCACGAGGCGGTGATGGCTGCAGCCTATCACTGCGCCGATGTTGAGGCGCTCATCCGCAGCCTCGCAAGCCGGGTGATGGTGCACTATTTTGCGTCGCGATCCTTGGATGGATTGCTGGGGGAGCAGCGCGACGCCCTGGCGAGCGATATTGGACGCACCGTACAGACGGATCTCGATCATTTCGGCAGCGGAGTCGAATTGCTGTCAGTTCTGGTCGAATCGATTCATCCGCCGGCGGGCGCGGCAGCCGCCTATCACTCCGTGCAGGCGGCACAGATCAGGTCCCAGGCCATCGTCGCCGAAGAGCGAGGCACGGCGGCCGACACGGTCAACGAAGCCCGCGAGGAGGCGAGCGCGGTCACGGATTCGGCGTCGGCAGCCGCACGCGAGCATACGGCGGCCGCCGAAGCGGCAAAACTCGGGTTCGATGCGGAACAGGAAAGCTTTCGGGACGCCGGACAGGCATTCGTGCGCGAGCGGTATTTCAGCCAATTGGCGCAGGGCTTGGCGAAAGCGAACCTGGTCATCATCGACCACCGCATCGGCAGCGCGGGCGTTGCTCCGACCATCGATTTGCGCACCTTCGGCGCCCCCGCTAATCCCTTCCAGCGCGAATGAATCATGACCCGCGTCCGGATTGAGTTTTCCATCGGCATTCATCTCACAGGAGCTGACTCTTGAGTTCCAATCTTCACGGTACCCCTGATCATCACGGCCATCATCACGGGCACTCGCACTCTCATTCTCATTCCGCCGACGGTATGAGTGGACCGATCTCAAAAAGACGCTACGTCATCGCCGCCGTCATCGTCGTTTTCGCAATCGCGGCCGCGTGTGTCGTGCAGGTGCGCTCCGGTGAAGCGACGGTCGTGACCCGGTTCGGCGACCCGGCGCGTGTTTTGCTGGAACCCGGCCCCGCACTGCGCCTCCCGCTGCCGTTCGAATCGACGGTTCCGGTGGATCTGCGTGTGCGCACGACCTCGAGCGGCTTGCAAGATGTCGGAACCCGCGATGGTCTGCGAATCATCGTTCAAGCGTATGTGGTTTGGCAGGTGCAACCCGACGCCGCGGACGTCAAGCGCTTTATGCGCGCCGTGCAGAATCAGCCGGACGAGGCTGGGCGCCAGATCCGTACCTTTGTGGGTTCCTTACTGGAAACCACCGCCGCGGGCTACGATCTGTCGAGTCTCGTCAACACCGACGTCAAAAAAGTGCGCATAGAGGATCTAGAATCGCACCTGCGCGAGCAGATCCGCCAGCAATTGCTGGCAACCTACGGGGTGCAGGTTTTGCAGGTCGGCATCGAACGACTGACCTTGCCGGCGGTCACGCTCGCGGCCACGGTTGAACGCATGCGGGCTGAACGGGAAACCATCGCTACCGAACGCACCGCGGTCGGCCGGCGCGAGGCGGCGGAAATTCGCTCGGCGGCCGAGCGCGATGCTCGCATCGTCAAAGCGGACGCCACGGTGAAGGCGGCCGATATCGAGGCTCAATCGAAAGTTCAGGCGGCCAAGACCTACGGCCGTTCTTACGCGAGTGCGCCGCAACTGTATACGCTTTTGCGCTCGCTCGATACCTTGAGCACCATCATCGCGCCCGGGAGCAAAGTGATCCTGCGCACCGATGCCGCGCCCTTCAAGGTGCTCGTCGATGGGCCGCCGGCGGCCGATTCCGGCGCAGGCCATCGTGGCGAATAACGCCGAGGAGGTCACAGCGCGCGGTGCGCCGAATCCCTGGCTGCAAGCCGGCGGCATTGCGTTCCTCGCGTTGTATGCGGTTGCGATCCTCGCGGCCCTCGGCTGGCTGTTCTCCAATCTCCACCAGATCAGTCCGCAGAACCGCGCGATCGTCAGCCGCTTGGGGGCGTTCAATCGGGTGCGCGGCGCGGGGCTGCTGCTCGCCTGGCCGCGCCCCTTTGAAGAGGTCACCTTGTTGCCTTCTTCAGAGACCATCTTGGAACAGGACATGCCGGTCGAGCAGCCGCAGCCGGGCGCGGTGAGCTCGCAGTCTGCGGGCGGGGATGACGAATCGTCGGGCGGCGCAGGCGCGATGCTGAGCGATGCCGCGGCGAGCATCGGCAATCGTCTCACGGGCGACGCCGGCGTGGTGCAAATGGACGTCAAGGTCTTTTACACCGTCATCGACCCGTACGAATACGTCATGCAAAAGGCCCATCTGGCGCCGGCACTGGTTCGCTTGATGAGCCGCAGCGTGGTGCGAGTGTGCGCTTCCCGGGACCTGGATGCGATATTGGTGGCGCGGCCGGAGCTGCTGGGTAGCGCGAGCCAATTGGCGGAGGAGCGCGAGCGGCTGCGCGGGGATGTGATGCAGAACATCAATCATTCCTTGGCGCAGTTGCACGCCGCCGGCGCCGGGTTGGGAATCGAGCTCAAACGTGTCGATCTCATCGCGACGCTGCACCCCGATACGGTGGATGCGTTCAATTCGGTGCTGACGGCGAGTCAAGAGGTGCTTCAAGAGATCGCCAACGCCCGCACCGACAGCGAGAAGACGCTGCAGACGGCGAACGAGGACGCGGACCGAACTGTCGAAATTGCGCAAGCCAGGGCGTCCGAACGTCTGGCGAAGGCGCAAGCCGATACGGCGGACGTGCTGCAATTATCCGAGGCGATCAAAGGCGGTTTGGACGCGGGCTTACTGCCGCGAATGTACCGGGAGCGAATCACGGCCATTCTCGCGAAGACTTCGTTCTTGACCGTGATAGATCCTCGCGACGATGCGCATTTGCTGATCCAAGGAGCCCCACAATGAGCGCTTCGGGCAGCACCGTTCAGGAAGCCGCCGCCAGTGTTCTGACGCAGGATGAAAAGCGCAGCGCAGGCAATCAATTGGCGCTGGCGATGCTCGCATTGGGGCTGCTGATGCTGGCGTTGATCTGGATGTGGCTTGCGCCCGATCAGATAGGAACCCGCCAACTCATCCTGGCAGGCGCGGCGCTCTTGGTCGCCGTGCCCGTGGTCCGCGCGGGCTGGGGCAGCCTGCGGCACCCTAGTTTGCATGGCATCACGGACCAGCTTATCGCCATCGCCATGTTGGGTGCGTGGGTCACGGGGGACTTGCTCACCGCCGTGCTGTTGCCCGTGATCATGATTTTAGGGCACGTGCTCGAGGAGCGCAGTGTCATCGGTACTCAGGAAGCTATCGAATCCTTGGGCAAACTTACCCATGCGCGTGCGCGCCGCGTCGGCGCGCAGGGAGAGATTAGCGAAGTAGACAATGCGCACCTGAAGGTCGGGGATCACGTCGAGGTGCGTGCGGGCGATCGAGTCCCGGCCGATGGCCGCATCGTGGAGGGGCGCGCCAGCCTCGATACGGCGGCCATTACGGGTGAATCCGTTCCAGCGGAAGTAGCCGTCGGGGCCGACGTATTCGGCGGCACGATCAATCTCGACGGCTTGCTTCGAATCGAAGTCACTCGCACCGGAGGCGAGTCGACTCTGGGCAAGGTTATTGCGTTGATGCAAAGCGCCGAGAGTGCCAAGCCGCCGATTACACGGCTGCTCGAGCGCTACGCCAATCGATATTTGATTCTGGTGCTCCTGGTCGGGGCAATCACCTGGTTCGTGAGCAACGATGCGCAGGCCATGCTCGCGGTGATTGTTGCCGCGTGTCCGTGCGCGCTGGCGCTGGCGGCGCCCGCCACCGCCGTCGCCGGCATCGCCGTTGCCGCGCGGCACGGCATATTGATTCGCGGCTCGGCCTTTTTGGAGGAGCTCGCCGATACGACGTCGCTCATCGTCGATAAGACGGGAACCCTCACCTTTGGCGCCTTGCATTTGCTCGAGGTTCGAACCGTGGGCGCCGCGAGACTCACTCAGAACGAGGTGCGGGTGCTCGCGGCGAGCCTGGGTGCCGCCAGCAGCCATCCGGTGAGCCGCGCATTGGCGCCTCTGGTCGACTCATCGAACCAGTTGCCTCTGAGCGATATTCGCGAACGCCCCGGCATGGGGGTGATTGCGCTGACCCCGCGGGGTGAAGCAGCCTTGGGCCGCATCGAACTCTTTCAGGAGATGGGCATCGCGACGGCTGCCGTGCCGAGCCACGACGGCCCGCTTGCCGGCGTGTCGCTCAATGGCCAATTTGCGGCGTGGGTTCTGCTCGCCGACAAGGTGCGGCCGGAGGCGAGTAGCGCGCTCAAAGAGCTGCGCGAACTGGGTCTTGATCGGCAGATCTTGCTCACCGGAGATCGTGCGAGCGTGGCCAATGCGCTCGCCCGTACCGTGGGGATCGAGGAGATTCACTCGCAAGCTCTGCCGCAGGACAAATTGGACCGGGTGACGGCCGAGATCGCTCGGGGATTCAGGCCCATGGTGGTTGGCGATGGCATCAACGATTCGTTGGCGCTGAAGGCCGGCGTCGTCGGAATCGCGATGGGTTCGGGCGCCGCGGACATTGCCTTGGCGTCGGCCGATGTCGTGCTGATCGGCAGCGACTTACGGCGCCTCGGAACTTGCGTGCGCTTGAGCAGACTTTCGCGCAAGACATTGCAAATCAATGTGGCGATCGGGTTGGGATGGACGGGGCTGATAGTGATTGGCGCCGCGTTCGGGTTGCTGGGACCGGCCGGGGCGAGTGTCGCGGCGGTGCTGCATAATCTAAGTACGCTCATCGTGCTCGCCAATGCGGGACGCCTTTTGCGGTTCGACGATCCGTTGTCGAAGCCTAAATCGAGCTGAAGCACTTGGATCAACGCCCCTTGGGGTCAAATTCGAAGGGTATGACGTATGATTGGCTCGATCAACAACGCGATTTGGGTCCACGAGGAGTTTTAGATGAAATTTGCAAATTATCCGTTGGTCGTGCTCGCGTGCCTGCTTTCCATCGTGAGCAGCCGCACGGCCATGGGGCAGCCGGCGGAGAATGCATCGGTGTTGCGGGCCACTCTCGCCAACGGCCTGCGCGTCGTCATTCTCCCCAATGCCCTCGCTCCGGTCGCAACCGTGGAGATGAATGTGCTCGTCGGGGCGGATGAGACGCCGGCCGGCTTTCCAGGTATGGCGCATGCGCAAGAGCACATGGCGTTTCGCGGTTGTACCGGCATCACGGCGGATCAGACCGCGGCCATCTATGCTGAGTTGGGGGGGCAGAACAATGCGGATACGCAGCAGAACATCACCCAATACTTCGCGACCGTTCCAACCTCGGACCTGGATGTTGCGCTCGAGGCGCAAGCGGCATGCCTGCGGGGCATCGAGGACTCACAAGCCCAGTGGGCCGAGGAGCGCGGCCCGATCGAACAGGAAGTGGCTCGGGATCTTTCCAATCCCACCTATAAGTTCATCGCCCGCCTGAATCTGGACTTGTTCGCGGGCACTCCGTACGCCCACGATGCACTGGGCACGAAAAGCTCGTTCGACGCTACCACCGGTCAAATGCTCGCTACCTTTCATAGCCACTGGTACGCGCCGGGCAATGCAATTCTGGTGATCGCCGGCGACGTGGATGCCGGCGCTACCTTGGCGAAAGTAAAACGACTGTATGGGGATATTCCGGACCATGCCTTGCCGGCGCGGCCCATCATCAAGCTGCGGCCGGTAAAATCAGAAACTTTCACTCTCGACAGCAACCTTCCATATGTCCTCGGCTTCATCGCGTACCGCTTGCCGGGAACGAATTCCTCCGATTACGCCGCCGCGCAAATCCTCGCCGATGTGTTGAGCAGCCAGCGCGCCGATCTCTTCGCAATGGTGCCTGCGGGGAAGGCTCTTGCGGCGGAATTCGGCCTGGCTGAAACCTACCCCCAAGCGAGCGTTGGCTTTGGCCTGGTGGCATTGCCGGCCGGTGGCGACGCTTCCGGCGCAATAGCGGAAATGCGCAGCATTCTTGCCCACTATGCACAGAGCGGTGTTTCGGAGGAATTGGTCACTGCGGCGAAGCGGGGCGAAGTCGCAAGCGCACAATTCGAACGCAACTCCATTCCGGGTCTCGCCAACCTGTGGTCGAATGCCCTTGCGGCTGAAGGCCGCAATTCCCCGGATGAGGATGTTCAGGCGATCGAGCGCGTAAGCGTTGCGGATGTCAATCGCGTCGCTAAACAGTATCTTGCCGATCAGAATTCGATTACGGCCATACTGAAACCTGTGCCCACCGGTCAGCCGGTCGCCGACAAAGGATTCGGCGGCGCCGAGCAAGTCACTTCCGCGCCCAGCAAACCAGTACCGCTTCCCGACTGGGCGGCGGCCGCGTTGGCCCAACTCAAGGTTCCGGTTAATTCTCTCCAGGTGTCGGATACCACGCTGCGCAATGGCATTCGCCTCATCGTCAAGACCGATTCCATCAGCCCCACGGTGTCAGTGTTCGGCTCGGTGAAAAACAGTGCCGACCTTCAGACCCCGGCGGGCGAGGAGGGCGTTGCCGAGCTTGTTACGGGGCTTTTTCCCTATGGAACGCAGACGATGGACCGAATTGCCTTTCAAAAGGCGCTGGATGACATCGCCGCGAAGGAGAGCGCGGGTTACAGCTTTTCCGTCGCCGTGCTGAAGGAGCATTTCTCCCGCGGTGTTCAGTTGCTGGCCGACAATGAAATCCATCCGGCGCTTCCCAAAGAGGCTTTCACGGTCGTCAAAGAACAGACTGCGCGGTTCATTGCGGGAAACCTGATCAGCCCGACGTATCGGGCGTCGCGTGCGCTCGATGTGGCGCTCTTGCCCGCCAGCGATCCGGCATTGCGGGAGGCTACGCCTGCAACCGTGGCGAACGTGACCCTGGACGACGTGCGACGCTATTATGCCTCCACCATGCGGCCGGATCTGACCACCATCGTCGTGATCGGAAATGTCTCGTTCGAGGAAGCCAAGTCGGTCGTTGAACATTGGTTCGGTGACTGGCAAGCGACCGGCTCGAAGCCTGATACGACATTGCCGCCGGTCGCGCCGAATACTGCCACGGCCGCCGTGAATGTTACCGACAAGCAGGCCGTGCAGGACTCCGTGGTGCTCGCGCAGCAATTGCCTATCAATCGTTTCGATCCGGACTACTATCCTCTGCAACTGGGCAATCACGTACTCGGCGGCGGCTTTTACGCGACGCGCCTGTATCACGATCTGCGGCAGGTATCCGGCTATGTCTATACGGTGGATGTCAACCTCGACGCATCGAAGACCCGGGCCAACTACAGCGTGATCTACGGCTGCAATCCGGAAAACGTTTCGAAGGCGAGGGCACTCGTTCTGCGTGACATCGATCAAATGCGCACCGTGGACGTGTCCGCAGATGAGCTGCATCAGGCGAAGGCGTTGCTGCTGCGGCAGATCCCACTCAGGGAGTCAAGCGAGCATGCAGTCGCACGAGGACTGTTGGCTCGGGCAGAAATGGGCCTTCCGCTCGATGAACCGATCCGAGCCGCTCAACAGTACTATGAGCTCTCCGCCGCTCAAGTCAGAGCTGCATTTGCCAAAGTGATTCATCCCGAAAGGTTCGTACAGGTAGTCCGCGGCCCGACTCCGCAGTAACCTTGCCTACAAGCAGCGGAATGGCAATTAGCCCGACTGTGTGATATTTGCGGCGCTCATTTTGAATGCGAGATCTGCCGAAGCGATCGACGCTGCGTAACCGCTTGCGTCGATGACGGTTACGCGGCCCATGGCCGGATTGACCACGACGCCTTTCACGCCGTCGACCCAATGATGAAGGACCGCGCGGGCCCGCACTAAAGAGGGCTCGTCGACCGCGGCGTGGCCCGGCGCCTCGACCTCCTTTCCGAGTTCAACGATGCGATCGGCCGTCGCCTTGATTTTCGTTTCCTCATTCATGGTCCGGTGTTCTCCTATGCTTGGTTGCCTTCCTAACGGGTAGCGGGGCGCGACGATTCTGAAGGATCGGGAGGCAGACTCAGGGGACTCGATGGATCGTGCAGGGCAGCAGCCGACCAGCCACCGCCGAGATCGCCAATCAACGAAACGGCGCTCTCGAGCCGGCTCTGCTCAACCGTCAGTTGGCTTTGTTGGTCGCTCAGCTGAGTTTCCTGCGCCGCCGCGACGGTGGTGTAATCGACGGTGCCGGCCTTGAATTCGGCCAATGCGATCTGGGTACCACGGATCGCATCTTTCACAGCTGTGTCGAGGGCCTTGGACTGTTCAGCGAGAATGCGTAGCGACGACAGATCATTCTCGACGTCCTCGAAAGCGGTGAGCACGGTATTGCGATAGCTGGCGACGGAAGATTCATAGGCCGCCCGGGCCGCCTGGACCTCGGCGCGGCGCTCGCCAAAATCGAACACGGTTTCGGTCCCGTTCGCGCCCAACGACCAGACGTGGTTAGCCGCGTGCAGCAGGCCGCTCAGCGGCGTTTGCGTGAAGCCTCCTGCGGCCGAGAGCGATACGGTGGGGTAATAGGCGGCAACGGCGATGCCGACCGCGGCGTTTTGCGCCTTCATGGTGCGCTCGGCGGCCGCGACATCGGGGCGACGCTGCAGCAGCGTTGCCGGCACTCCGAGCGGGGTGGTCGGCATCGTTGGCATCATGGTGCTCGGAGGGATATCAAGGGTTTCCGGATTCTTGCCTACCAAGACCGCGATCGCATGAACGAACTGGGCGCGTGCGACACCGAGACCGATCAAGTTGGCCTGTGCCGTTTCCAGAGCCACTTGAGCCGTGATCACGGCGGAGGGCGGCGTCGCCGTGATCCCCGACATTCCTTGGGCTTGAGTGACGCGCAGCGCATCGCGGAAAGCGTCGACCGTCTGTCGGGCGAGATCGATGTTGGCGTCCGCCAGACGCAACTCGATCAGCGTGGTCGCGAGCAACGTCTGTTCCGACAGGGTTGCGTTCGCCAGGGTCGCCTCGTCGGATTGCGCGATGGCACTGTTTTCCTCGATCAGGCGGCGAACCTGACCCCAGATGTCGAGCGTCCAGCTGGCGGTGCCCTCGAGGGTCCCGGTGGTCAAGCTGCCGCGTTGGATAGTGCCGGCGCCCGTCGTTTCCGTGCCGACCGCTCCAGGGCCGCCCGTGCGTGTGACCGATCCGTTCAGGCCTAGGATCGGGAAGAGCTGCGCGCGCGCCACTTTCACCCCCTCCACGGCTTGCAAGTAGTTGGCATA
>Ga0116129_1000715_pt1 | contig 20146 bp, 14 predicted proteins | sample June2015DPH_17_2_FD_89732 | JGI IMG/M metagenome (GOLD analysis project Ga0116129, IMG submission 89732) | Peatland microbial communities from SPRUCE experiment site at the Marcell Experimental Forest, Minnesota, USA - June2015DPH_17_10 | ecosystem: Environmental > Terrestrial > Soil > Wetlands...
ATTCGACTTCAAACCATACCTGTCGTGTTTTGGCTAGGCGCGGCATTTTTCTCGGACCGCCGCGCCCCCAAGCGCACGCGAGCGACGACGAACCTGGAGAAGAAGCAGCCGACGCCGGCTGTCCCGCCCGGCTGTGCCGCGTCCTGTGGGGTGACGCCTATGCGGGCGGCACGGTCAAGTCAGGCGGCAGCTTGCCCTGGGTCAGGATGTCCGCACCGGCCGGATCCGCACCTTGGTGCCTTCAGCCAGATCGACTGCCGGATTGAGGATCACCTGGTCGCCACCCTTCACCCCGCTGTTGACCAGAACCTGACGCCCGAGGTCGCGGACTACGCCAACCTTGCGAAAATGCACCACGCCGTCCTCGACCACCGCAACCTGCACCCCTGCCTCGTTGAAGATGATCGCGTCCGCTGACACCGTGAAGCTGGGCGTCTTGCGCGGAATATGCAGCTCGATCGTGCAGTACGTGCCGGGCGTCAGCGCGCCATCCGGATTAGGAATGTCGATCTCGGTGAGCAAGGTCCGCGAACCGGGCTGGAGCGCATCGGCAATCCGCGTTACCTTGCCGGGAAACGTGCGGTCAGGTATTTCCGGCACATGCACCGCCGCATCAATGCCTGGCTTTAGACCGAACGCCGCATCCTGCGGCACGAACACCTGCGTGCGGATAACGTTGCCCTGCATCAACGTGAACATGAAGGTGCCTGATGTCGCATCAGCCTGCACGAGGCTGCCGACATCGATATTACGCTGGGTGATGACGCCATCGAATGGCGCTACGACGCTCTGGTAGGTTTTCTGCTGATGCAGCACCTGAAGCTGGGCTTCTTCGGCCTTGATATTGGCCTCGGCGACGGACACCGCGGCTTCCTGCGCTTTCAGCGTCTGCTCGTCGATCGTACCCTGCTGCTGCGTCGCCCAGCCCTTCTGCACCAGTGGCTTGTCGCGATCCCAGGTGACCTTGGCAAGCTCGCGATTGGCCTGCGCCTGCTGCAACGACCAGTTAAGCTGGCCCAGTGTCGCCTCGGCTTGCGCAATCTGGTGATCGAGCTCGGGCGCCACGATCTCGACCAGCAACTGCCCTTCCTTGACCCGGTCGCCGATATCGACCTCGCGCTTGGCGATATAGCCGGAAGCACGCGCGAAGATGTTTGCGACGGCAAAGGCCTGGGTGGTTGCGGGCAGCTTGACGATCTCGACATCACTGCTCGGTTCGACGCGCGCGACGCGGACTTGTGGCACGAAGTCGCGCTCCTGCTCCGCGGCGTCCGCGCTGACGCGATATTGGGTCAAATGAATCCAGGCTCCGGCGGTGAGCGCTCCCGCCAAAACAACTGCCACGCCAAGGATTATCAGGCGCGCTCGCCGTCCGCGCGGTCGATGCTTTGGTTGCGCCGGCCCACGGTCGATTTCGGCCGGGCTTTCGCTTTTGAGAGGTCCGATTACGTTCATTCCAGCACCTCGTCGAATACCCCGTGATGTATCTTGCCATCATTGCCCTTGCGCAGCATCGCGAACAGATACGGCACGACCAAAAGCGTGGTCGGCGTGGCGAACAGGAGCCCGCCGATCACCGCGCGCGCCAGCGCCGCATTCTGCTCCTCGCCGGCGGCGCCAATCGCCATCGGGATCATGCCGACGATCATGGCCGCGGCCGTCATCAGGACCGGCCTGATCCTGGTATGTCCGGCCTCGATTGCGGCCTCGAAGGCGGTCTTGCCCGCAAGCTGCTGCTCGCGCGCAAAGGTCACGAGCAGGATCGAGTTCGCGGACGCCACGCCGACCGCCATGATCGCTCCCATCAGCGACGGCACGTTGAGCGTCGTGCCGGTGATGAACAGCATGGTCAGGATGCCGCACAAGGTCGCCGGCAGCGCCAGGATGACGACAAAGGGATCGCCGAAATTCTGGTAGTTCACGACCATCAGCAGGTAAACGAACACAGCGGCGAACAGCAGGCCGATGCCAAGATCGATAAAGGCCCCGTTCATGCTCTGGATCTGTCCGATTACCTGGATGCTGTTGCCGGGCTTCAGCTCCTTCTTCAGGTCCGCCACGATCTTGCCGATCTGGGTGGCCACGCCGCCGAGATCACGGCCCTGTATGCTGGCATAGACCTCATAGACCGGCTGGATGTTCGCCTGGTTGGCGTTGGTCGGAATGCTGGTGCGCTTGAACGTCGCCACATTGCCGAGCAGGCCCGGTATCGGGGTGTCGGTCTGGGCCGACGCGAGCGACGTGGAGACCGGCGTATTGGCGAGATCGTTGAGCGAAGAAATCCGGTTTTCCGGCGTTTGCACGGCGAGATAATAGGGAATCCCCGATTTCGGATCGGTCCAGAAATTCGGCGTGACCTGCTCCGACGAACTCAGGCTGACGTTGACATTGGTCGCGATGGTGGTTGCGTTCAGCCCGAGCTGAGCCGCCCGCGCGCGGTCGATATCGGCAAAGAAGGCCGGTGCATCGACCTCCTGCTGCAGATGGGCATCGGCTACGCCCCTGATCGCTGCAATGCGGCGGCGCAACTCTTTTGCGACGCGCAGATTGTTGTCCCGGTCATAGCCCACGGTGCGGACGTCGATCTGCGCCGGCAGCCCGAAATTGAGGATCTGCGTGACGATATCGGCGGCCTGAAAATAGAACGTATCCTCCGGAAAGGACGTCGGCAGCACCTGACGCAACTTGCGCACGTATTCAGCGGTCGGTCGGTGCCCCTCCTTCAGCGAAACCAGGATCACGCCGTCGTTCACGCCGATGGTCGAGCCGTCGGTGAAGGCAAGATTATAGGCGCGGGCCGGCAGCCCGATATTGTCCACAACCAGCGCGCGTTCCTTGTCCGGGATAACCTCGCGAATCCTGTTCTCAATCTCCTGGAAAATTCGTTCCGTAGCCTCGATGCGCGTTCCGGCGGGCGCGCGGACGTGTAGCTGGATCTGTCCGCCGTCGATAACAGGAAAGAAATCGCGGCCGACAAGCGGAAACAGCACGACGCCGAGCCCTCCCATCAAAAGCATGCCGGCTGGAATGATGAAGCGGTGTCTCAGCAATTCGGTGAGCGAGCGCGAATAGAAATGGCGCATCGCCTCAAAACTTCGCTCGAACGCGGCATGGAAGCGCGCGAACATGCCGCGCGGGGCCTCACCGGGAGCGGCATGATGCTCGCCCTTGAGCAACAGGCCGATGACGATGGGCGTGAGCGTCCGCGACAGGCCATAGGACGCCAGCATCGCAAACACCACCGCAAGCCCGAGCGGCGTGAACAGATATTTGGCAGGCCCATCGAGGAACACGACGGAGGTGAACACGCAGGAGATCGCCAGCGTCGAAACCAATGTCGGCACGGCGATGCCGGCGGCGCCGTGCAACGTCGCCTGCGGGAGCGGCTGGCCCTCCTCGGTGAGCAGGCGATGGGTGTTCTCGATAGTCACGGTGGAGTCATCGACCAGAATACCGACCGCGAGCGCAAGCCCGCCCAGCGTCATGGTGTTCAGCGTCTCGCCGAGGAAATAAAGCACCACGAGCGAAGTCAGGATCGACAGCGGAATGGAGATCATGACCACCACGGTCGACCGCCAGGATCCCAGGAACAGGAGAATCATCAGCGCCGTCAGCGCAGCCGCGATCGCGCCCTCGCGTAGCACGCCCACCACCGATTGTTTCACGAACACGGACTGGTCGAACAGCTCGGTAATCTGCATGCCGGGCGGCGCTGCGGCACGCGCCGTCTGCAGCGCCTGATGCACGGCGTTCACCACCGCGACCGTCGAGGCATTGCCGTTCTTGATGATCGAGAGCAGCACCGAGCGCCGGCCGTTGTCACGCACGACGTTTTGCTGGACCAGCCAACCGTCATGAACCTGGCCAACATCCTTGACGAAGACGGTCGCCCCGTTCTGGACCTTGATCGGGATGTTGTTGAGCTCGTCGATGGACGGCGGCGTCGCGTTGGTGCGGACAACATATTGCGTATTGCCGAACTTTGCCGTGCCCGCCGGCAACGTCAGGCTCTGCGCGTTGACCGCGTTCACCACATCGAGCGGCGTCAGCCCCTTGGCCAGCAATTTTGCGGGATCGATATCGACCATGATCTGGCGGTACTTGCCGCCCGCAGGCGTCGGCAGCGTAATGCCCTGTATCGGCGCGAGCTGCTGGCGGATGCGGTAGATGCCGTAGTCATAGAGCTCCTGCTCGCTCAGCGTGTCGGAGCTCAGGCTGATCTGCAGCACCGGCACGCTGGAGGCATTGAACTGCACCACGATTGGCGGCTGGATACCAGGCGGCATGAGCGCGCGGATCGAATTGGTCGCGGAAACGATCTGCGAAATCGCGAGGTCGAGATTGACGTCAGGCTGGAAGTAGATTTTCTGCACGGACAGACCGGCCATGGTCTGCGCTTCGATGTTCTTGATGCCGTTGACGCTGGCGCTGATCGAGTACTGGCTGTAAGTGGTGACGCGCTGCTCCATCTCGGGCGTGCTCAAGCCCGTATAGCTCCAGATCACCGTCACCACGGGAATGTTGATTTCCGGGAAGATGTCGGTCGGCATCCTGATGCACGCGACCGAGCCCAAAAACAGGATCAGGGCGGCGACGACGTAGAAGGTGTGTGGAAAGCGCAGTGCAAAGCGAACGATGCCCATGACCTGTCCTCACGCATACCGAGAGTGGAGCCGGCGCGGCATTCCGCGTTTGCGGACAACAGGAGCTGGGATCAAAACGACGATGCTTCTGGACATGGCAGGCGTCCACGCGCTCAGGACTTATAAATGATCCTACGACCGCCCCGCCCGCACGTTCCCAACCGTTTTCTTTTCTTGGAGTGGCTGGTCCGAACGCCGCACGCAATGCTGTGCGAGCGGCGTCACACCCTTAAGTCAGACTATATTTAGGACGCGGCGGCCCAATTTGAAGAGGCGCGTTGCCGCTTCCACCCGCCTTACAAGGAGTCACAGGCTTTCTGCTGCCCCTTTAGGCAAAAGCAAATCTGTCAGCCTGTGTCAGCAGAATGCGATGCTTCTCCAAATCGCTATCAGAGTTGTTCATTTCTCCTAGTCGACTCTTCCAGTCGACGTCCCCCGTCCGGCCGGACGTCATGCATACCACATTGATATGCGCGAGCCGGATTTCACTGGGGCGTGGATAGGTGGCTCTGTACCGTCGTCGAAGAGACCACCCGGCCCTCGATCATCACCGTCCGCTCCAGTGCACCGCCTGCGACCAGATCGTCGATCGTTTCCGCACGCGCGATCAGCAAATCGGCGCGCGCGCCCGGTCGAATGCCCCAATCGGCACCGAGACCCATCATCTGTGCCGGCACCGTGCCGACCATCTCGAACACCTTGCGCAAATCGCCAAGCCCGAGCTGCCCGGCCAGCAAGGTCCATCGGGCGATCTCCAGAAGATCGCCAGGACCCGTGGGAACAAACGGGTCCTGAATATTGTCCGACGCCGCCGCGACCGGAATTCCCGCCGACCATAACTCCTTGACCCGCGTCAATCCGCGCGGCGGCAGGCGATCCGCGTCGCGTCCCTGCAGAAAGAGATTGGCAGCCGGCAACGTGACGATACCGACCCCGGCCTCGCGCAGTTCGTCGATCGTGCGCCGCGCCTCGTCCGGCGGCATGGCGCTCAGGGCCGAGGAATGGCCCGCAACCACGCGACCGGCCATGCCGTAGGCCCTTGTCATTTGGGCGAGCTCGCTGAACATCGCTCTACCAGCGTCGAGATGTTCGTCGATGTGCATGTCGAGCGGCAGGCCGCTACGCTCAGCGCTATCGAACAGAAGTTTCAGGAGAGCCGCCGGCTCGGAGGAAAATGCCGGCACGCCGCCGATGGCGTCGATTCCGAGATCGATCGCCTCCCGCAGCCAGGCATCGCTCTCCGGCAGCATCGAGGTGGCGCCCGAGGTCACATGGCCCACCACCTGGATGCGCATGAAAGCCGCGCACTGCGCCCGCAACTCGGCCATGGCCTCGACGCCGCGCACGCCGGTTTGCGGATCGATATTGGTGTGGCTGCGGATAGCGACGGTGCCATGGGCGCTGCACGCCTCGACCGTTCGACGGGCCCGCGCGATCATCTGCTCCTTCGTGATCGAAGGCGCCAGCGCGCGATAGGCGGCCGAAGCCCCCATCAGCGTGCCGGAGGGATTGTCGAGCAGCGCGCGAGTCCGCGACTTGTCGAGATGCTGGTGCATGTCGACCAGACCCGGCAGCACCAGTTTTCCGTCCACCGAAAGAGTCTCTGCATCGCCCGCGGGCAACGATGGCCCGATCTCGGCGATGCGTCCGTCACTGCCGATTCTGATATCGAGACTTTCTGGCGTCGCCGCGCCGTAACGCAAGACGCGGCCTCCGCGGATCATCAAAGGACGGCGCATGTAGCTCCTATCAATTCGGTTCTGGATTGCGGGCCAAACAGAAAAGCCCCGCTCCATCTACTCGATGAAGCGGGGCTTTGTCTTCTAGAATGCCATGTCTTCTAGAATGCCATGTCAGCAGATCTAGAACGAGGCGTACGCATTACGGAAGGCAATGGCGCCGGCCAGCGATCGCGGCCGGGTTCGAACCGCATGGCCATCGTTTCCGCTCTCGACGATCCATTGGCCGTTCTCCTGACCGACAATCTTCCCGACGTGATGACGCCAGACGACAATCGTGCCCACCGACGGACCGCCGGCGTTGCTGCCGTAGTGCGCCCAGGATCGCGCGAGGTTGTATTGGGGGCCAGGGTCAGCCCCGACCTGACCGCGCATGTACCATCCACACCAGGCGGCAGGCCGTCCTCCGGAACGCGAGCGCCCATAGTTTGTATGCTCGTAAGCCGAGCGCTCATAACCTGAGTTCGCGAAGCTTGAGAATCCATTTCCGAAAGCAAAGCTTGGGTCCCCCAACCCCTGCGTATGCTGCCGGTAGTGGCGATAGCCATAGTGCCGATAATGATGATGAGTTCGCGCCTCTGCGCTCGATGCAAATGCAAATAGCAATGCACTCGCGGCAACGACTCTACGCATACTGTCTTCCTTCGTGCTGTTTAGGGGATAGAGATCGCGATGCGATCAAGGCCGCGTGATCAGGGGTGATTACGTCACCGCGGCCTCAACAATGGGGCTGGCGGTGTATCTGGGCCAACCGCCTTAGACGGGCGGGACGTGGCCAGAATGTGGCAAAGGAATGCAGCAACAACAGCGAGATATGCCGTAACGCATGGCGCATCTCAGTGCGCCGTTCAGCCTACGTTGAGAAGCGCTGCAGTGACAGTCTCGGCTGTTGCGCTGGTTATCGTGCGCGCGCCGGACGACAGATTTTCCCGTCGTCGCAGGCGATCCAGATCGCGCAACGCTGCGACCAGGCACCATCAGCCGCAGCAGGTCGTCAGGCCGCCTTCACGTCTTCGACGAAGCCGATGACAGCTTGCCAGAGTCGATCCGCTTGACCGGACAATTCGTTGGAATTCTCCAGCGCAATGCGGGCATGTTCATCGGTTTCCGCTGCGGCTTCGAGGACACCTGCGATGTTGCTGGAAACCTCATCAGTGCCGGCCGCAGCCCGCTGGACGTTGCGCGCGATCTCGGTAGTTGCGGCCCCCTGTTCCTCGACGGCGCTCGCGGTCGATGTCGCGATCTGATTGATTTCCATGATGACGGATTCGATGCTTTTGATGGCGGCGGCGGCCTCCCTGGTCTCGCCCTGGATTGACGAGATCTGGGCCGCGATATCCTCGGTCGCACGCGCTGTCTGAGAGGCGAGCGTTTTGACCTCCGATGCGACGACGGCAAAGCCTCTGCCGGCATCTCCGGCACGCGCGGCTTCGATCGTCGCGTTGAGCGCCAGCAGGTTGGTTTGCGAAGCTATGTTATTGATCAGGTTGATGACCTCACCGATGCGATCGGCAGCCTGGGACAGGCGTTCCATCGTGGTCGTAGTTCGGCTCGCCTGCTCGGCGGCACGGCGTGCGACGGTGGCCGAGCTTTGCGCCTGTTGACCGATCTCGTGGATAGAGGCCGATAACTCCTCAGCCGCCGAGGCCACCGTCTGAACATTGATAGACGCCTGCTCGGACGCGGCTGACACGGTGCTCGACTGGGCTTTGGTCCGTTCCGCAGCTCCGCTCATGGTCGCGGCGCCATCGTACATTCTCTGAGCCGATTGTTTCACGCCGTCGGCGATGTCCTTGACCGCGCGTTCCAGCCGCGAGGCAAGTTCCCTCAAGCCCGCCTTGCGATCCTGTTCGGTCTGCGCCGCGAGGCGATTCTTCTCGGATTCGACCTCGGCAATCCGAATGGCATTCTCCTTGAAGATGCCGACGGCCCGCGCCATGTTGCCTATCTGGTCGCTGCGCTCGCCGCCCTCGATTTCAACGCTCAGATCACCGGCTGCCAGCAGCGACATCGTTTGAGTGATCCGCTTGATCAGCGTCGAGATCGAAATCGTGATGAGGCCCGCCAGGATAACGGCGAGCAGTGCGCCCGCCACCGCGGCAATCGAGCCGGCCGTCGAGGCATCCTCGGCGATTTGGGCGGCGGTCGAAATAGCGCTGCTGCGGCTGCTCTGATTTTCGCTGCGCAAGGCTTCGGCATCATCACCGAGCTTGATCCCGGTATTGACCAGAGCAGCGAAATTCCCTTCCGTGGAGGCGACCGAGCCGACGAGTTGGTCGGAATAGCTCAGCAGTTTTTCAACCTGCGCCGGCAGCGCAGCGATGATCTTGGCGAGCGCAGGATCGGCCGGAGGCAACGCCCTCACCCCGGCCAGTTCCTTGTTCACCCTTTCCCGTTCCGCAGTGATGATATCCAGATCGCCAGAGGATGGCGCTCCAGCATAGCGATAGACGACGACGCGAAGTGCCTGGAACGCCTGTTCGAGCCGTTGGGCTGCCGGACGCGCCGCTTCGCCCGCGGCTCCGAGATCAAGCGTCACCGTCGTCAACGAATTCGTGAGCCGGACGCCGCTGGCGTTCATCGCCTGGAGCGCCGCTTGGCGCTTCTTTATTTCCTCGTCCAGCTTGTTGAACGCGGCGTGGTAATTTGAGAGGCCGGCGCGCAGCGTATCGCCGCGCAGACCGGCGACGTCGCTCAGCCTGTCGATGGACTTGTCGAGCGGATCGAAAGCCGCGATGGTTCTTGCGCGGTCTGTGGCCGAGCCGGAACGGAAATAATCGACGGCGATAGACCGCAAGAGCAGGAGATGGCGGGTAAAGTCGCCGACCGTGTCGGTAGCCGCCGACGCACGCTCAATGCGCGCAACATTATCCCGCACGTCGCGAATCCGAAGATTATAGAAAATTGAGGTACTTCCAATCAGTACGATCAACAGTCCGAAACCGCCGATTAGGCGGCCATTGAGGCTGATCCGGTTAGCGTAAGACAGCAATGACATTGGTTTTTGCCTCATGTGCCAAAAGCGCGGATGGCATCGATTTTGTCTTTGCCGAATTGCTTCTGGAATTGGCTTTCAAGGCTGGCGAGTGAACTCACGAAGGCCGGCCGGTCGATATCTTCGACCACTTTCATGCCTCGGCGGCGCAGTTCCTCGAGGCCGCTCTTTTCGACCCGATCGAGATAGGCACGACTGGCCTTGCTTCCGGCGATGCCAGCGGCTCGCAGCGTAGATTGATCCTCCAGCGAGATGCGTTCAAAAGCCCGCTTCGAGATCAGGAAAGCGGCCGGAGAGTAAACGTGCCCGGTCAGGCACAGATAGTGTTGCACCTTGTCGAAATTTGCCGCGAGGATGGTTGCGATCGGGTTTTCCTCCGCCTGGAACGAGCCGGATGACAGGGCCGCGTAGAGATCGGGGAAAGGCAAAGAGTGCACGTCGGCGCCGATGGCCTTGAAGCTCGCCACCATGACCTCGGATTGCGGCACGCGGAGCTTCAGGCTCTTGAGATCTTCTGGCCGACGAACGGCGCGGTCGGTGGTTGTGAGATGGCGAAGACCGTTTTCACCCCAGGCGAGGCCGATCATTCCCTGTGGCTCGAGCCGTGCGAGCGCGGCTTTGCCGATGTCGCCGTCCATCACGCTGCGGGCGTGGGCAAGATCTCGAAACAGGAAAGGGATATCGAAAATACTGAGTTCGGGCGCGATGGCGGCAAAGACCGCGGAGGACGTAAAGGCCATTTCAAGTGTGCCGGCGGCAACATCCTGGCACATTTCGAGTTCGCCGCCCGCCTCGCCCGCAGGGTACAGTTCGACCCTTAAACGCCCACCACAGTTCCGCTCGACATAGGCGGCGACCTCCAGGGCACCCGCGCCGAATTGAGAATCCCGGGGATTGATGATGCCCATCCGCAATACCTGCGGTTGGACAGCCGAATAGGCGCGCCGGCTCAAAAAGCCCGAAGTCATGGCGGACGCCGCGGCACCCGCAAGGAAATGCCGTCTTCGCATCCTGTCACGCATGTCTTTCCCCACGAGCAAAGTAAAAATTGCCGCGATGCTCCGAAGAACTCGCGGCCACACTGAAAGGAACGTCAGAGCTAAAGCGACATTAGATGGCGTTAGGGTAAAAAAATTGATAACGCGCCAAAAACGCCGTGGGCACGCAACGGGAAGCGCCGCCGAGCGCGACAAGGCGATGCGATCATTCGCCATCGCCGGCGAAGCCTGCTTAGGCCCAAGACCGGCCCGAGACCCGACCAAGGACCGACCAAGACCCGAACCTTCCGCTCAAATAAATTGTTGCCAAGATTCGGCCAGCGCACCGAACAGGCCAGCTAAATCGCTACGCGCCCATCACCCGCCAGATGACATCACCGACATCATCGGCCACCAGCAGCGAGCGATCGGGCCCGAGTGTGACGCCGACCGGCCGGCCGTAGGATTCCCGTTCGTCGGGCGCCAGGAATCCCGAAAGGATATCGCGCGCCGGGCCAGACGGGCGGCCGTTCTCGAACGGCACGAACACGACCTTGTATCCGCTCAGGGTGCTGCGGTTCCACGAGCCATGCTGGCCGATCGCCATGCCGTCGGGAAAGCCCGGAAGCATGCCGGCCGGTACCCAGCACAGACCCAGCGAGGCGGTGTGGCCGCCGAGCGCGTAATCCGGCTTGATAGCCTTGGCGACCATGGCGGCATCCTGAGGTACCCGATCGTCCACCGTCTGTCCCCAATAGCAATAAGGCCAGCCGTAGAAGCCGCCGTCGCGGACGGAAGTCAGATAATCCGGAGGTGTCTCGTCTCCGAGGCCATCACGCTCGTTGACAACGGTCCAGAGCATTCCGGTGGTCGGCTCCCACGCCAGACCCACAGCGTTGCGCAGGCCGCTCGCAAAGATGCGGTTCGAACCGCTTGCCAGATCCAATTCGTAGATCGCCGCGCGGCCTTCCTCGACCGCCATGCCCTCGTCGGCGATGTTGGTGAGCGAGCCCACGCCGGCATAGAGCTTCTTTCCATCGGCGCTCGGCAGAAGGCTCCGCGTCCAGTGGCCGCCCGGCTTGAAGGTAACGAGCTTGGACCCCGCCGCGGTGATACGATCGGCACCCGCAACATAGGGAAAGGCGACGACGCCATCGGTGTTACCGACATAGAAGGTGTCGCCGACCAGCGCCATGCCGAATGGCTGGCTCAGTCCCTCCATAAAGACCGAGCGCTTTTCAGCGATCCCGTCGCCGTCGAGATCCCGGAGCAGCGTGATGCGGTTGGCGCTGACGCCGAGCGCATCAGCCCGCCGCATCGTCGCCTGCATCGCATAGTGAAACACGTTTCGAACGGGACCGGCGACCTGTGTCGACTCGGCGACGAGCACGTCGCCATTGGGCAGCACGTTGATCCAGCGCGGATGATCGAGCCCGGCGGCAAAGGCGTTGACCTTAAGTCCGGGCGCAGCCACCGGCTTTTGACCTTCGCGCCAGCCCCGCGCCGTCGGCATCTTGAGCGTCGGAATCGCCCCTTGCGGTTTCGCCGTCGGAATCACCGGCGCCTGACCCCAGGCCGCCTGGGGCTGGGCACCCTGCATCCGCCGCCATTGCAGCGCGCCCGCACCGACCAGCGCGACCACGCGCGCAAAAATGGCGGACGTGTTCATGTCAATCCCCTGTTCAACGCGCGTGCCTCCCGAGCCGATACCAATGCGTGCCTGAATCGACGCGCCAACAAACGCCTCGCCTCGCGAACGAAATGCGGCCATTTGTCCGAATGAGCAACAGCACGCATGTTCGAAGGGAAGATCAAGAATAGTGCAACTGTTTGAAGGAACTGGAGCGGATGAAGGGACACTACGATGTCGCGCGCAAACGTTGAAGTCATTAGCTTTTTTGTTCGCGATCGATTTCCGTTTGTAGCATGGTTTTATAGCTCGAAGCTAGTTCGCGGTTTGACCAGTGAGACGGCGACGGCGGTCCCTCGCTTGCTCTAGAGGCTATCGGCCCACAGCGCGACGAGTGCGGCCCATATTCAGACGGGAGCAAGGTCATGATCACAATGGGGCTGTGCGTTTTCGCCACCGGTCTCGTGGCGCTATCGCTCGAAAGCGTCGGAGTGGCGCTGATGCTCTTTGGCCTCGCGGGCTGGTTGCTCTCGTAGGAACGTAGGCCGTTTCAGCCCAAGTTGAGCGGAGTGGTCAAACAGGTTCTGATACGATTGGCTTCTCAGGGGCCGTAATCGGACTTTCAGCCCATTTCACCGCGGGGTCATCACAACTTATACATTGGAGGTCGGTGCGGCCGGAGACAGTGACAACCGGGACCATTCGTTTTCCGCACTTCGGGCAGCGTGTTTGATCCATGAGAAGATCCTCCCGAGTTTCTCCCGTAACTCGAAACTGAAGCCTTTGTTCCGTTCGAGTGTTGGGTTGGTACGGGTCTTCTTTCGGGGCCTGAAATTCCCAAGATTTTCTGAGAGCGACTTCAAAATTCGGGGCTTTACGCCCGCTGGCTGCTCGGCTGCTGCAGTGTCTCGAGGTCATAGCGACCGCGTTGGCTGCACGTCCGCTCTTGAGCACATTACCGAAGTAGCAGACATCAACACCAAAGAGCCGCGCCCTATTCGTGAAGCATGGTTTGCCAGTTTGAAGGCACCGCTTCGGCCGGTCCGGGCACCGGTTGATCCAACGGATGCGAGTGAGGGGCGCGAAGCTTCGGGCCGGCGAAGAACTCTCCAGTACGATAGTCGTAAAACCATCGCTCGCCCGGCTCGAAGCTCGTGATTATCGGGTGACCCGTAGCCGCGTTATGTTTCGATGCATGCTGATTTGGTGAAGTATCACAGCAGCCGACGTGCCCGCATTCGACACATCTGCGAAGATGCAGCCACCAGCCGCCCGCAGCCAAACATTCGACGCAACCCGTTCCGCTTGGCTTGGCTGCAAGGTTGATCCCATCCCTCTCAGACTTCATAGGTCAGCTCACGGAGAGTGTACGCGCTCACCACAGACGCTTTGAGGCGTCCTGTTGCTTAGCCGTAAGCAACGCCCGGGTTGCTTTGCCCAACTTCTATAATATAGCCATCGGGATCGCGAATATAGCAGCGCGTCTCGCCGTACTTGGGCTTCGGCTCTGTGATAAATTCGGCTCCCTGACTTCGCCAAAGGTTATAACACGCTTGAATATCTGCAACGCGGATATTCATAAAGCTGCTGACTGAATCGGGATTAGCGGGGACGCTGAGCGTTACCGATGGTTTGTCGGGTGTCGGACCGCCCCCGGGGTTAACAAGGAGCCACGTGTTCGCGATCTGGATGTACCCCGGCGCGCCGCTGCTGTCGCCTCTGCTCAGAACGCGACCTCCGAAGACCGTTTCGTAAAATCGAAGCGATCGCTCGACGTCGCCGACAGTAAGAAAGTGCGCGACGCTAAACCCCTCCTGCGGCGGCATCTGATAGCTTTTCTGCTCGACCTGTACTTGGCTCATAGACGACCTCCAATTTGGATATCGTATTTTCCGATCTTTTGTTGCTAACGGCGGTTGACATGCATCCCTTGCCCAGGTGAGCCGGATGCTACTCCGAGAGGCCCTAAATCCGATAGTATGTTAACCGTCAGGGCTGCTTACCGATTGCCCTTCGCTTCCATTAGACTAGGGGTCAATCGCTGCAGTTTCGAGACGCCGCGCCACGTTCTTTGTCGTTCAGGGAAGCGGCTGTTGCTTAATCAATTGGACCGTCCCACCTAAGTTGTACACGTAGAACGGAGGTCATGATGCCGAAGGGAAAACTGTCGCCGGAGGGAGAAGTCATCGCAGCCTATGGTGCTGCTATGGTTGCGGCGTTCCAGGTGCTGATCAACTGCCTCGAAGAGGATGACGCGCTACTGCCGGGGCAGTTTCCCGCCGCACTCGGCGTTTACATGGAAATGGTGAAAAGCACGAAGGGTGACGTGAGCAATATGACACTTGCAGTGCTCCACGACATTCGGACGGCCACGCTGACTTAAATTGCCCTGCAAACCTAAGCGACCCTGGAAGTCGCCGAATTTCGTACTGCTCGCAAAAACCGTTCTGACATTTTCAATTTGCCGGGCGGTTTGAGATCATGACAGAATTTCTCTCAATCAGAATGGCGATTGTTATCCGAAGTTCGTTTCATCCTGACGTTCACCGAAATCCGCAATATCGGCTATCACCCTTACACGCACGCGGCGCGCATCACCGGGCAAATAGGAGAGCGGGATATCGTCGATGTCCAATACGGCGACACTCCCCGGGTCGGCGCCGGCATCGAGCGCACGCTGCGTGGCCTCGGCCTGGGCGCACTCGATCGCCTGGACGCGGCCGATGCCGGTGAAGATACGATCCACCTCGCCGCTGACCTGCGCGATTGCCGCGCCAACCGCGTTGGCGACAGCATGGTGCTCGACGCGGACAACGGCTGACGCTCCCGGCACCTTTTCGGGGACGAGGAAGCTGCCGCCGCCTACCGCGAGCAGTGGAACCTCGGCGGCATCGGTTTTCATACGATCGATGCCGTCGCTGATCATTTCGCCCATCTGCCGCATGCCGGATTCCGCAAAAGAGGGTGACAGATGCGCGACCCGGTCTCGCTCTCCCAGCGCGATGCGGCCGGCGGCAACGGCGATGTCGGTTGCGGTGAGCGTGTCGCCGCCGAAGCAAAGCGCCCGGGATGTCAGCCGGTAGCCGACGCTGCGGGGACCGATACGCCGCCCATCCGCGGAAATTTCGGTGCCGCCTCCAAGCGCCAAGGAGAGCAGATCGGGCATACGGAAGAGTGTGCGCACGCCGCCGACCTCGACGGCGGCGTTGGCTTCACGTGGAAAACCACCCTTGATGCAGCCAATGTCGCTTGTCGTCCCGCCGACATCCACGACTATCGCGTCGCCGATGCCCGATAGAAAGGCTGCACCGCGCATGCTGTTGGTGGGGCCCGAAGCAAAGCAATGGACCGGATATCGGGCGGCAAGGCCGCTATGTACAATAGTGCCATCGTTCTGCGTCAGGAACAGCGGGACATCGAGACCGCTTTCGCTGAGCGCCGCCACAAAAGCCGCCGCCGTTCGCTGCGCCAGGCTCTGCAGGCTGGCATTGAGCAAAGCGCAGTTCTCCCGCTCCAGCAGCCCGATGCGTCCGAGCTCGTGAGACAACGTGATCCGTGCCCCGGGTATCTCCTCCTTCAGGATCTCGGCCGCTTCGCGCTCGCATTCATCGGTGAGCGGCGAGAAAACGCTGGTGAGGGCCACTGCGGTCAGACCGCTGTCGGCGATGCGGCGAGCTTCCTCGCGTATTGCCGCGCGGTCGAGCGGAACGAGAGGCCTGCCATCGAACTCGTGGCCACCGGCTACCATATGTACACTGCCGCGCACCACGTTCACCAGATCGGCCGGCCAGTCGACGAACGGTGGAAGGCTGGCATTCGCCGGCAGGCCGATGCGCAACGCCGCCACCTTGTCGAGGGCGCGGCGCTCGGCGACCGCGTTGGTGAAATGCGTGGTCCCGATCATGACCGCTTCCAGTTTGCGGGCGGCCGGCATGAGGGCGGCGCCTCGAAGCAGATCGGAAAGCGCCTGTTTCACGCCGCTCGATACGTCTTCCGTAGTGGCCGTTTTGACCGCGGCAACGACCTTGCCGTCCGCCACCAGCACGGCGTCCGTATTGGTGCCCCCCACGTCGATGCCGATGCGGCTCATGCCACGATCTCCTCTTTGTCCTCGGCGAACACGCTTTTGAACGGGATGTCGTACCCGAACGCACGCGGACCGACATGCTGGAGTCCCTTCGCCGTCCGGTGGATTTCGGGCGACGGCAGGGCAATGACGCTCACGCGCTGACCATAGCGCAAACTCTCTGTGCCAATCGCTTCGCCGGAAACGCTGTCCAGGACGCAAATCAGATCAGGCGTCGTGACGGCGACGGAACCGTTGCGCCAGCCGACCGAGAACTCATTCTGAAAGGCGATCTCGAAGATCGAATCCGCGTCGCCGTCCAGGCCGGCAAAACGCGTGGTGCCGCGCAAAAACCCTTCCGTGGTGCGTCGTTGCACGTCGATCACCTTGCCGCGGGACAGCAGCTTGCCGTTCGCCGCCCGTAATGTGGCGGCCACCGTATCGTCGTGGGCGGCGCGAGCGCGGCGCACCTCGCGACCCAGCGCGATCGCCCGCGATGTCGTGTGGAGGACGGCATGACGCTTGATCTCGGCGCCGGTACGGGGCGCCTGGCAGGTGGTGGCGACGGAGCCGAACTCGGTGCAGACCTTGCGCCTGACGCGCTCCAGCGACTGCCACGTCGCTGCCCGCGCCACGATGACATCATTGTCGCGGATGTCGGCGACGACATGCGGATACATTTTGAGGTCGGCGATGGCGAAGCTTTGCATCTGCGCCTCGGGAAACGCGCGTCCCATGGCATCGGCGTCGACCACGGGCAGACCGCTCGCCGCAGCCGCCAGGAGCGGCTGAAAGGCATTGCAGCCACCGATCTCCACCGTCATCACGGCGCGGAAACGCCTGCCGAGGAACTCTTCCATGATTCGCAGCGGCTTGAGCGCGAAGGCCGGATCCGTCATCCGCTCCTGAAACACGAGCGGCGCCCCCATTGTGGACAACACCGCGACAAGGTCATCGTCGGCCAGTTCTCCGGGGTCGAGAAGCTCGACGCTTCCTCCATTGTCGTAGTAGTTTCTCATGCTGAGATATGACGAATAAGGGGACCCGCCGCCGCCTGTTCCCAGGATCCAGGATCCTGTGGCCAGGCACTCCAAATCATGGCCTGTTATATGTCTCGACATGAGCGTCTCGCGCGTCTGAGTCCTTGCCGGAAAATCACCGTCAAACGCTGTTGCAGTTGCTTGCGCGTCTTTGCGGACCCGGCAGGCCTTCTCGAACCCTTCGCCGGATTGGAGCAACCACCCGCGTCTTGCTTCGGAAAGTTACGCGCTTGCGTCACTTTCCAACATACGTGCGCGTCCGTATGGAGATGACCCTTGGTTGAGACCCGAACTCCGCATATCGCGGTGATCACCGGGGGACGCAGTCCGAGACCGGAGTTGCTGGCAGAATTGTGCGCCAGGCTGGGGCAGATACGGTGCGACGAATTCGGCGCGCTCGATGACGTTTCCGACAAGACGTTGGCAGACCACGCACCGGGCCCTGATGAGCCCAGCTTCTTCGCCCCGCTTGGCGGCGGCGTCAACGTCGTCATTTCGGTGGCGCTCATGGAGAAGCAGGTCGGTCGCATCGTCGCCCGCCTCGACGATCTCAACTATGACCTCATCGTAATTGCCGCCACGGCGCTTTTTGCGCCCCTTTCCGCCCGCACACCTATCGTGCACGGCCAGCATGCCGTGGACGCCTGGGTCTCGGCGTTGGTCGTCGGCGACATCGGCATCGGAATGATCTATCCGCTGCCGCGCCAGGGCGGCCAGCTTGCGACCTCGCATCGCACTCAGCTTCAGAGCGCCAATGCGACCATCAAGGGCGGTCACAGTGCGCGCCTTGCGCAAGCCGCGAGCCGCGTGTCCCGCGCCGATTTCATCGTCATGCAGTCGGTCGGCTATACCGAAGCCATGGCGCAAGAGGTTGCGCGTGAGAGCGGCAAGCCCGTGGTTACCGCCCGCGGCATCATCGCCGCGGCCATCCGCATGCGGCTCGATGAGGTCATCGGTCGGATGAGCGAGCGGCCAGCGGATGTTTACACCGGCGCCGAACTGCTCAGACGCCTGCCAGAGGCGAAAACATTGCTCACGCCCCGCGAGAGCGAAGTTCTGGCCCATGTGCTCGAGGGCGGCGCCAACAAACCCATCGCGCGCGCGCTGCATATCAGCCACCGCACCGTGGAAATTCACCGGTCACGCGCGATGGCAAAGCTCGGAGCCCGTTCCGTGACCGAGCTTATCCGCCGCAGCCTCACGACCCCGCGGGCTGAACCGCCACACTAGTGCGGCGAATTTGAAGTTCCTATCAGTGTCGCGGCGAGTTCGTCTTGGGAATTTCAAATTCGAGGCCGCACTGGAATCAATAAGTTGCTAGAGCTCCTTTGATTCCGAAGTTCGCATCAGAGGTAGCCGCGATAGCTTGCGAACTTCGGAATCGGAGCTCCAGCTAGCGGCGAATGGCGTCGTCGTCCTCAACGCAGGGGCTTTCCCGTGCGGTCCGGCATCGTCAGGACCGCGGCAAAGGAGATTGCTCCCATCGCCATCAGAAAGAAGGCTGGACCGAAATCGGCGTGCAGCCGGTTCACCAGATAGATCGCTACCATCGGTGCAGTCCCTCCGAACACCGCGAAGGCGGTATTGTAGCTGATCGAAAGCGCGGTACAGCGCGTTCGGGAACGGAACATCTCGACCAGCGCCGCTTCGATCGTGCCGAACCAGGCGGCGACGATCAGGGCAAACATCGATTGCCCCAGCAGCACGGTCAGGAAATGTGGACTCAGCAGCAACCTGAACAGCGGCCATGAAAACAGGACGAGACCCGCGAGCGCAGCCAGCAGCACGCGCTTGCGTCCGATACGGTCGGACAAGACGCCGAAGCATGGCGTCGCGACGATCAGCACCAGCATGCTCAAGGTGTTGATCTCCAGCGCCGGATGCGCTGGCATCCCATCGATCTGCTCCACCATGGTCACGACGTAGACGAAGATGAGATAGAAACCGGCCGCGAACGCGGCGCACATCACGGCGCCGCGCACGATCTCGCGCCAATCCGTCGCCAACGCTTCGACCAGGGGCAGGCGCTCCTGCTTTCGTTCGGCTTGGGGCGCGTCATCATCGATGACACGGCGAAGAACGAGGGCAACGCCTCCGAGCACGATTCCGAGCAGGAAGGGGATTCGCCAGCCCCATGCGTCCACCTGCGCCGGGCTGAGCAACCACGTCAGGATCGCGCCGACGCCAGATCCGAGCAGAAGGCCCGCGGTCGCACTGATGGAGGCGTAGCTGCCGGCCAGGCCGCGGTGGCGCGGATCGCTACGCTCGACCAGAAAAACGGTGGATGCGGTGTATTCTCCCCCTATCGACAAGCCTTGCAACAGGCGGAAGCCGATCAGTAGCAACGGTGCCGCGGCGCCGACGGTCGAATAGCCGGGCAGCAATCCCATCGCGAAGGTGGCCACGGTCATCAGTCCCGCGGAGGTGAGGAGAGCGTGCTTGCGGCCGAAGCGATCGCCGATATGGCCGAACAGCGCGCCGCCAATGGGCCGCACCAGGAAGGCGGCCGCAAATACGCCGAAGGTGGAGGCCAGAGAAAGCGCCGCGTTGTCGGATGGAAAGAAGTTCTTTGCCAGCGCCGACGCAAAATACCCGTAGGCGGCGAAATCGTACCATTCGAGAACGTTGCCGACGGCGCCGGCCAGGATCTGCCAGACACGCTTGTCCGGGCCGTGCGCCTTCGTTTCGAGCGCGAGAGGGTAAGAAGTCGCATGGAACGACATTCATGATCTCCCTGAAAAACGCGGCGATGCGAGCTTTTCCACGGGAGGTTACAAGTCTCCGAGGGTGTCCGCTATGCGTGCGCCCACGTATAATCTCGGACTTGCAACTGTTATGATAAGATCAATTCGCTTGCCTACCTTGCAGGACCGAGATGCCATATACACAAGTGAAACGCTCGACCAACTCGAACAATCTAACGGATCGAATCGCCGCTGCCCTTCGCGACGACATCGCCTCAGGTAAGTACGAGCCAGGTCGACAGCTCCCCTCCGGGCGAACTCTTAGCGAGTCCTTCGGTGTCAGCATCACCGTCGTTCGAGAAGCTTTATCCC
>Ga0116129_1000716_pt1 | contig 20128 bp, 21 predicted proteins | sample June2015DPH_17_2_FD_89732 | JGI IMG/M metagenome (GOLD analysis project Ga0116129, IMG submission 89732) | Peatland microbial communities from SPRUCE experiment site at the Marcell Experimental Forest, Minnesota, USA - June2015DPH_17_10 | ecosystem: Environmental > Terrestrial > Soil > Wetlands...
GGCGACAAGATCGCCGGCGCTACCGAGTGAACCGGCGACGCGATCGCCGGCGCTACCGAGTCGAGGAAACTGCAGCCGGCGCGGCTTCCGGCGCGGCCTCCGGAGTAACAGCGGTTTTCCGGGCCACGACGATCAGGGAAAGTCCCGGCCAGGGCATCAGGCGGTCGAGACGCCGCCAGATCCAGACGGTCTTGTCGAAGATCTTCAGCACCAGCTTGTTAATGCGGCGCTTGCCGGCGACGCGGCTGTAAATCCACCAGGGCGGAGAGCCGGCTTTGTTGAAGTCCGCGACGCGCTCCACGGCAAATCCCTGGTCTTCCAGCAATTGACGCGCCGCGGCCGCGCTGTAGCGGCGCTTGTGGCCCATGCTGCGGTCGAGGCTGCCAAACAGCGCGGGACTGTGGGGCATCAACGCTACCAGGAGGCCCCCGGGCTTGAGCGTGGCGCGCAGAGAGCGGAGCACGGCCGCGGGGTGGTCCAGATATTCCAGGACGTTGAGGCAAAGCACGGTGTCGAAGCATGCCTCCATGGGGGCCAAATCCGCGGGAATTTCCGGGTCGATGCGCTGCACCACTACATTCGGCGTGCGCAGAAAACGGTTGCGCAGCGCGTGCAGGTGCAGCGGGTCCTTTTCGGCGGCGACGTAAAGAATACGGCGCGCCATCAGCCGTCCCGAAAGGTTGCCGATGCCGGCGTTCACTTCGAGCACCGCGTCGCCCAGATACGGCCGCACGGTGCGCGCCAGCCAGCTCAAATACTGCGGCGTGCCGGTGAGATTGTTGAGGACGCCGCGGCCATAAGTGGTGGCATAGAGATCGTCGATGAGCCAGTATTTCAGAACCACGGCCAGCGCTTTGACGCCGTCTTTCCAGCCGATCTTTTTGCCCTCTTCGTAGGTGCGGCCATGGTAGCTGATGGGCACCTCGTAGATGCGAAACTTGCGCTTGGCGCTCTTCATCACGATCTCGGGCTCGAAGCCGAAGCGGTCGCAACGGATGGGGAGGCTCTTGAGCAGATCGGTGCGGAAAACCTTGTAGCAGGTTTCCATATCGGTGAGGGCCAGATTGGAGAACATGTTGGCCACCAGCGTCAGGCCGTGGTTGATCATGGAATGCCAGAACGGCAGCACGCGCATCTGCTCGCCCGCCATGTAGCGCGAGCCGAACACGGCGTCGGCGTGACCGGCCAGCAGAGGGCGCAGCAGGCGCGTGTACTCCGCGGGATCGTATTCCAGGTCGGCGTCCTGAATCAGGGAAAAATCGCCGCCGGCGTGCCCGATAGCCGTCCGCACCGCCGCGCCCTTTCCGCTATTCTTGGAATGCTGAAAGAGGCGGATTTCGGGAGATTCCGTGGCGAGGCGCTTGAGAATAGCGAAGGTGCCGTCGGTGGAGCAGTCGTCGACGACGATCAACTCCCGCTCCATGTTCTCCGGCAGCGGAGCGGCGAGCACCAGAGTGATGCACCGCTCCACGACGGTTCGCTCGTTATAGACGGGCATCAGGATGGAAAGCTTCATACGGAACCTGCCGTCACTCGACCAGTGTCGTGCATTCGCTGGTTGAATACAAGTTGGGAGGCGCGGCTTGCGGGAAATGCGGAGCGCGGGAGGGGGGCGAGGCGTCCGGAAGTCGGATTAGGGTCGTTTGGTATATCGCAGGCCACGGAGAGGTGGAACGATCGGCCTTCCTTTCCGTATATTGTCTGTATGAGAATTGCGGCCGATTTCCGCTTTGCCGTTCGCACTCTCGCGAAGTCTCCCAGCTTCGCGCTCATTGCTATCGTTTCGCTCGCCCTGGGCATCGGCGCCAATACCGCGATGTTCAGCTATGTCGATGCGGTGCTGCTGCGTCCGCTGCCGGTTCCGGATTCAGGCAGGATTGTCGAGGTGGATTCGACCTCGTCCGATACGCGGCTGGGGCGCCTGTCCTACGCGGATTATGTCGACCTGCGCGATCACACGAAAACGCTCCAGGCTTTGACCTGTTACGACTTTTTTACCGCCGGAGTGGCCACGCAGGTGAACCAGGTTCCGAGGTATGGGCTCGACGCCAGCGTCAGCGGGAATTTCTTCAGCGGATTGCGCATCCAGCCGGTGCTCGGGCGCGGGTTCCGCGCCGACGAAGACGCGGTGGCGGGCCGGGATCCGGTGGCGGTCATCAGCTATCACATGTGGGACCGCGACTTCGCGCGCGACCGTTCGGTGCTGGGACGAAGCATTCGCGTGAACGGCTCCGAATTCACCGTCATCGGTGTGGCGCCGGAAAATTTCACAGGGCCGCAGGCGTTCGTGAATCCCGACATTTACATACCGATGCATGCCTACCAGCAGGCTGTTCATGGCGCAAGCGCCGACTACCTCACCTCGCGGAAGAACCGCAGCGCGGTTTTGTTGGGCCGCCTCGCGCCAGGCGTGAGCGTGACCGAAGCGCAGTCCGAACTACGGATCATCGCGCGAGGCCTCGCGGCGCAATACCCCGAGGCGAACCGGGATCGGACGGTGACGGTGCTGGACTACGTACGCGCGCGCTTCGAAAACGATCCTACCGATGCGGCTTTGGCGCTCACACTGCTTGGGATCACCGGATTGGTCTTGCTGATCGCCTGCGCCAATGTCGCGAACCTCTTGCTTGGACGCGGCACGGCTCGGGCGAAGGAAATCGCGATTCGCATGGCGATCGGCGCGTCGCGCGGCGCACTGATCCGGCAGCTTCTCACCGAAAGCCTTCTGCTGGCGGTAGCGGGAGGACTTGCGGGAATCGGGGTCGGCTACCTGGGCGTGACGTTCCTGCGGGCCATTCCGATCCCGTCCGATTTCCCAGTCTCCCTGGGCGCAGAGATGGACGTGCGGCTGCTTGCGTTCAGCCTGATAGTTTCATTGGCAACGGGCGTAGCTTTTGGATTGGTTCCTGCGCTTCGCGCCACACGGGGCGATCTGGCATCGACCATTAAAGCCAGCGATAGCGGTCCGGCGCGGGTTTCCATCCTGCGGGGGCTGGTGAGCGGCCGGAACCTGCTGGTTACCGCGCAGCTCGCATTATCGGTCATCCTCCTGGTGATTTCAGCCGACTGCATCCTGGGATTTCAGGCGGCATGGCGCATCGATCCGGGCTTCCGCGTGGATCACACTCTTTTCTTCTCCCTGGACCCGAACATCCAACGGTACGACGAAGCGAAGACGCGCGACTTTTACAAGAAGCTGACCGACCGGCTGCGCGAGAGCGGCGGCGTGAATGCGGTATCGATGTCTTCCGCGATTCCGTTCAGCACCGGACAAAGTACGCGCAAGTATCTTGCGGAAAGCGCGCAGCCGCGGCCATCCGGGGATGCACCGAACGCCTGGTCATATAAGGTGGATGACCACTTCTTCCCGCTGATGGAGACGAAGATTGTTCGCGGGCGCGCCTTTGATTCGGGCGATACGGCCAAATCCCCGCGAGTGGCTGTAATCAACGAAAAGCTCGCTAACAAGTTGTTCGGAAAGAACGATCCCATAGGCCGGCGTTTTCGGTTGGACTCCGCGGACGGCCCCGAACTGCAAGTGGTTGGCATGGCGAAACAGGGAATCTATACCTACTGGGCGGAACCGGCGCAGGAAGCGGTATGGACTCCCTTTTCCCAGGATTACAGCTCACAGATGTGCGTCGAGATGCGAACAGCGGCCGACCCAGCGGCGTTTGCGGCGATGGTGCGCGAACAGGTCCGCGCGCTCGATCCCGACATGCCGGTCTTCCAGATCAGCACCATGGCAACATTTTTCCACGATCGCGCGATGTTGGGGCCGAGGCTGATCGCACAGATCGTGACAGCCACCGGAGTGATGGGAGTTTTCATGGCGGTGATCGGGCTGTACGGAGTGATCGCATACGCCGTGAGCCGGCGGACGCGCGAAGTTGGAATCCGCCTTGCGATCGGCGCGACGCCCGCTCGTGTGATGCGAATGGTGCTGAAACAGGGCGCCGTTTTCACCGCGGTTGGCCTGGCGATTGGACTGGCGCTGGTGATTCCGCTTGCGGGCAGCGTCGTTCCGAACTTTGTGGTCGGGACCAACCCGTTGGGCGCGATGGTATTACTCGGCGTTCCCGCGGTGCTCGCCGCGGCTACGATGGCCGCCTGCTGGATTCCCGCCCGGCGCGCCGCCAGGGTGGATCCGACGCGGGCGCTCCGGCAGGAATAACTCAATGGCGCCGGACCGATCAGAGCTTGGGCCGGACGGTTCGTGCTGGGAATCGTGCTGGGTTCTACATCGGGCAAGGCCGCGAAGTTCCGCGCGGAACTGGCTGCCAACCAGCCGCAGTTGATGCATCGGGGCGGGAGTGGACTGCCCAGCAAAAGCCGATCAGGCGAGCGCCGCGCAACGCAAAAGCTCCAGCGGTCCGAGTCCCGGAAATCGCCCCGGCGAGCGTTCGATGGCGCTTCGAATCGTTTCGAAATCTTCCGGGTTATTGTGAATCAAAGGCGCCCGCGCCACCAGTGCGGTTGCGGCGATCGTCGCGTCGAACCGCCAACGGGAAAGGCGGTCCGAACGAGATTCCACCAGACTGTGACTCCTCCGCGGAGGCGTAGGCGGTTGCGGGATCAGAGCCATGATCTCACCTGCCACCACCGCGGTTGCGGAATCAAGCGCCAGGACGCGTCCCAATTGGCCGAGGTAGGCAATGCGCCTCGCTTCTATAGCGCTGCGCCGCTCTTCAGGAGCGCTTCGCCACAGCAGCGCGTATCCGCGGCTCCGTTCCAGAACAGTGACTGCTGAAACATAAACCTGGTGAAGGGCGAGATACTGGCGCAACCAGTTTTGGACTGCGGGCTGCTGTGCGCGGGCCAGCCAGCTTTCGGCGCTGGTATCGAACAGAAACGGCCCGGAAGCTGGATCGATCATGCCTGCCGTGCGGACGCGGGCTCTAAAATAATGCCGTCGAGAATCATCAATTCCTCTTGGGAGAGTCCGGAGAAGGCCTGCTGATATGCTTTGAGCACTTCCTCGCTCCGCTGAGTACTGGCGTGAACACGCAAACCCTCATCGAGGGCTTCGGCGACTACCGAGCTCAAACTCATGTTCCGCTGCCGCGCGATTCGCTCAGCGTGCGACAGCGTATCCACGGGCAACGTAAGCGTGGTGCGGCGCTTGGCTGGCTTAGAGTGGTTTTTGCCGGTCATTGATACAGTTTAGCATCAAATGGGGGATCAATCAACATCGGTTTGCGTCAAGAGACGCGTAAGCCGCTGAATTAGTATAGTGAAAGCCGGGTCGAAGGAGCATCCCATGACAGACGCCGCGCCGCTTGAGCGCATCCAATGCCAGTGGTGCCAGAGCATGAACGAGAAGACCGCCACGGCCTGCCGGGCCTGCGGGGCGCCGCTCGATATCCGCAATCTGGTGAGCGAGTCGGGCTGGCGCGAGGCCCCGCGCATCCGCGACATGACCGAGATCCACTTCAGCGCCAGCACCTGCCAGGTGGAAGGCGAAATCGTGCCGGCCGCCGAGATCAATCTGGGGCCCGGCGATTCCATCTTCTTCGAGCATCACGTCATGCTGTGGAAAGACGTCAACGTCCCACTGAGCGTGCTGCAGCTTTCCGGCGGCCTCAAGCGCGCCTTCGCCGGCATGCCGTTCATTATCAGCGTGGCCACCGGGCCGGGGCGCATCGCCTTTTCGCGCGACGCCACCGGCGAGCTGGTGGTGCTGCCGCTGCATCCCGGCATGGAGCTGGACGTGCGCGAACACGCCTTCCTGCTCTCGTCGCACCAGATCGGCTATTCGTTCATCCGCGTGAAGGGCCTTACCAACATTCTCTTCGGCGGCCAGGGCATGTACATGGACCGCTTCGTCACTACCAGCACGCCCGGCCTGCTTATCCTGCACGGTTACGGCAACGTCTTCGAACGCCGCCTCGCCGCCGGCGAAAGCATCATGGTGGAGCCCGGCGCATTCCTCTACAAGGATTCCGCCGTCACTATGGAAGTGGAATTTCAGAAGCTGAGCACCGGCTTCTTCGGCGGCGCAAATATGGCGCTCGCCAAGATGACCGGACCGGGCCGCATCGGCATCCAGTCGATGTATGTACACCATCGCAGTGAATAGGAGAGCTCGATGTTCTGCGTGAATTGCGGGAACCAGATCCGGGACGATCAGAACTTCTGCGTAGGCTGTGGCTCGCCGGTGAAGCGTGCGCCCGCGAGCCCGCCCGTGGGCGCGATTCCGCCTGCGACTGCGCCGCAGCCCGTGACTGCGCCGCCGCCTGTGACTGTGCCACCTCGGGCCGCGCCCACCGCGTACGCTGCGCAGGCGCCCGAGCCGGCCTTCCAGCCCTCCGGCGGAAAGTGCTCCTGGTGCGGCGGGGTGATCGCGCGCGGCCAAACAAGCTGCCCGCGCTGCGGCGCCGCACTCGCCATGCCCGAGGAGATTTCCAAATCCGGCTGGGCCCAATTGCCCGGCCGCAAGGACATGGCAAAGCTGCAATTCGGCAATTCCTTCTGCCAGATTGAAGGCGCGTATGTGCCGGTAGCCGACATGAAGCTGGCGCCGGAAGACAGCGTCTACTTCACGCATCACGTGCTGCTGTGGAAAGACCCCCAGATCAACATCGCCACTATGTCGATGAAAGGCGGTTGGAAGCGTCTGTTCTCGGGCCTTCCGTTGATCATGACACAGGCGCAGGGACCAGGCCACATTGCGTTTTCGAAGGACGACCCGGGCGAGTTGATCCCCGTGCCGCTGCAGGCGGGCGAGGCGATCGATGTCCGCGAGCACATGTTCCTGGTGGCCACCGGCAATGTGCAATACGACTTTTTCAACACCGGCATCTGGTTCACCACGCAGAACGGAGACGATTCCGAGACGCACTATCCCATCGGAATGCTGATGGACCGCTTCTCCGCCCCCAGCGCGCCCGGCCTGCTGTTGCTCCACGCCGGCGGCAATATTTTCGTCCGCGAGCTGCGGGCGGGGGAAGCCATACTGGTCAAGCCGAAGGCGCTGGTGTTCAAGGATCCAAGCGTCCAGATGCAGTTGCACTTTGAGCACCCCGATGCCGGCATCTTCGGCATGTGGGGAAGCTGGGGCGGCCGCTATTTGTGGCTGCTTCTGTACGGCCCGGGGAGGGTCGCCATCCAATCCGTTTTCGAGCCGGTGGAAGGCGAAGGCGGCCGGATCACCAATTCCTCATACGCAACGCGGCAGCAGTGGTAACGCCGGCGGGCTTGCCGACGGTGATTGTGGCGGGCGATGCCAAACCGTGCAAAACGGTGTGTGCCCCGTGCCGCCGAAGAGGTCGCCGACTTGGTCAAGCGCACCGCCCCTGTGCCGATCTCGGCTACCATGCGCCATTTCGGATTGCCCGGCGCTCTATGGCTCGCCGCCCAGCAGACGGGCGTCTTTTCTCATAACTCTCGTTGACGACCCAGATCGCTCAAGGCCCTTACCCGTTGAGCCGATAGCTTTCCTGTTACTATTTCAGTTGTCTCAACCATGCAACAGGAATTGATTGCGGTAACCGGAGCGGGCGGCTTCATCGGTGGCGCTTTGATCGCCGAGTTCCGCCGCCAGGGCTATACCAACCTTCGCGCCATCGATATTAAGCCGCCGGACGAGTGGTACCTGCGCTTTGACGACGTCGAGAATCTGTCCCTCGATCTGAACCTCAAGGAAAATTGCGAGCGGGCCGCGGCCGGCGCCGGGCAGATCTACAACCTGGCCGCCAACATGGGCGGCATGGGTTTCATCGAGCACAATAAGGCGCTCTGCATGCTGTCGGTACTCATCAATACACACATGCTGCAGGCGGCCCACCAGCACGGCGTACGGAGGTTTTTCTACGCCTCCTCCGCCTGCGTCTACAACGGCGATAAGCAGCGCGACCCCAACAACCCCGGCCTCAAGGAAGAAGACGCTTACCCGGCGCTGGCCGAAGACGGCTACGGTTGGGAAAAGCTTTTCAGCGAGCGCATGTGCCGCCACTTCAGCGAAGACTACGGGATGTATACGCGCGTGGCCCGCTTCCATAACGTCTACGGACCGAATGGTACATGGGACGGCGGCCGCGAAAAAGCCCCCGCGGCGGTCTGCCGCAAGGTGATCGAAGCCAAGCTGGGCGGCAAACACGAGATCTCCATTTGGGGCACGGGCAACCAGACCCGCAGCTTCATGTACATCGACGATTGCACCAGGGGCATCCAGTTGATCATGGATTCGGAGATTCTCGAACCCATCAATCTGGGCTCGTCGGAAATGGTGACCATCAACCAGCTGGTGGACATTGTCGAAGACATCGCCGGCATCAAGCTCAAGCGCACTTACGATCTGGCCGCGCCTAAAGGCGTCGCCGGCCGGAATAGCGACAATACGCTGATCAAGAAGTACCTGAATTGGGAGCCCAGCCTGCCGTTGCGCACTGGGATGGAGCGGACCTACGCCTGGATCTACGACCAGTACGCGGCCCGCGAGAAGGGCCTCGTCGCCGCCGGCGTTCACTGACGCTGAATCCTCATCGATGCTGAATCCTCATCGCCGCTACAACCCGCTGACCCGCGAATGGGTCCTGGTCTCGCCGCACCGCACGCAGCGGCCATGGCAAGGCCAGGTGGAGGACGCGGGCGCCGCAGCATCGCCCGAATACGATCCGGATTGCTATCTGTGCCCCGGCAACACGCGCGCCGGCGGCGTGTACAATCCGCCTTACACTTCGACGTTCGTCTTCACCAACGACTTCGCGGCGCTCAAGCCGGATACGCCCCATAGCCGCTCGCAGCGCGACGGCCTGCTGATCGCCGAATCCGAGCCCGGCATCTGCCGCGTGGTCTGCTTTTCGCCGCGCCACAACCTTACCATCGCCAACATGGATCTCGCCGACCTGCGCACGGTGGTGGATACATGGACCGCGCAGTATGCCGACCTTGGCGCGCGCGATTCCATCAACTACGTGCAGATTTTCGAAAACCGCGGCGCCATGATGGGCGCCAGCAATCCACATCCGCACTGCCAGATCTGGGCGAGCTATTCGCTGCCGAACGAGGTGGGGAAAGAGCAGGCGAGCTTGCTGGCCTGGCGCGAAGCGTACGGCTCATGCCTGTTGTGCGAGTACGAGAGGCTGGAGCGGACCTCCCGCGAGCGCGTGGTGGAAGAGAACGACAGCTTCCTCACGATGGTCCCGTTCTGGGCCATCTGGCCGTTCGAGACGATGATTGTCGCGAAACGGCACCTGACCGCCATCGACGCTTTGTCGGCCGCCGAATGCGAGGGCCTGGCGGATATTCTGAAGCGCACCACCGCCCGCTACGACCGGCTCTTCAACGTCTCATTCCCCTACACTATGGGCTTCCACCAGCGCCCCACCGACGGGCAGCCGCACGAGGAATGGCACCTGCATCTGCACTTTTACCCGCCGCTGCTGCGGTCGGCCACGGTGCGGAAATTCATGGTGGGATATGAAATGCTCGGCACGCCGCAGCGCGATATCACGCCGGAGGCGGCAGCGGAACAGCTGCGGGCGCTCTAGCCCGTGAAGCTCTGTCGTCGGGCGCGTCAACAGGCTCTGCCTTTGCACAATGCTACGATGACCACAGGTTATTTTATGCGCGTTACCATCGATCTAGCGGAGGACTTCGTGCGCCACGCGGACCCAGCCCGCGAGGCGCTGGAAGCCTTGGCCATTCAGGGCTACCAGTCAGGCGCGCTCTCCAGCTACCAGGCGCGCACACTGCTAGGGCTGACCCGTTTCGAGTTTGACGGTTTTCTCAAGGATCATCAGGTCTGGGAACACGCGTACAGCCAGGAAGATCTGGAACGCGACCGTGAGACGCTCGCGCTGCTTGATTCGGAGACCGGCTCCAGAACGCCCGCGCGGTGATCGTCGTCGCCGACGCTTCCCCTATCCGCTACCTGGTGCTCATAGAACAGATCGAGCTTCTGGGCGCTCTGTACCGCGAGGTGCTCGTCCCCGACACAGTCGCACGTGAATTGCAGCATCCCAGGACTCCCGCACGAGTCGTGGACTGGATCGCTTGTCCTCCCGGGTGGCTTCGAGTCGAGCCCGCTCAAGGTCCGGTTGACGCCGCACTCGACGCTCTCGATCAGGTGAACGCGACGCCATCCGATTGGCGCTCGCGCGCGGCGTCCAAATAGTCTTGATCGACGAAACCGAAGGCCGCCGCGAAGCCGGCCGGCGACGGCTCCGCGTTACCGGAACACTCGGCATCCTCGAGCTGGGCGCTGCGCGCGGCATGCTCGATTTGCCCTCCACGCTGGCGAAGTTGTCAGCGACTAATTTCCGGGTACGGGACGACCTGATAAAAGGACTGCTCGAACGAGACGCGGCCCGACGGAGAAAACCGTGACGCGCTGACGCGAAATCTGCACGGCCTTTTCTTGAATTGCTGGCCTGGCGCGAAGCGTACGGCTCATGCCTGTTGTGCGAGTACGAGAGGATCGAGCGGACCTCCCGCGAGCGCGTGGTGGAAGAGAACGACACCTTCCTCACGATGGCGCCGTTCTGGGCCGTCTGGCCGTTCGAGACGATGATTGTCTCGAAACGGCACGCGACCGCCATCGACGCTTTGCCGGCCGCCGAATGCGAGGGCCTGGCGGATATTTTGAAACGCACCACCGCCCGCTACGGCCGGCTCTTCAATGTCTCATTCCCTTACACTATGGGCTTCCACCAGCGCCCCACCGACGGGCAGCCACACGAGGGATGGCGCCTGCATCTGCACTTTTATCCGCCGCTGCTGCGGTCGGCCACGGTGCGGAAATTCATGGTGGGATATGAAATGCTCGGCACGCCGCAGCGCGATATCACGCCGGAAGCGGCGGCGGAACGGCTGCGGGCGCTGTAGGCGGGCGGCCGTGACAATGACGAGTTCGCGTCATAAGAGTAAGCCCTCTAACGAAGCTTCTGCCACTGCTCCATCCGCTCGCGGAGCCCGCGCGCCGAACCGGTTTCGGGCAGCAGTCCGGCGATCACGGCCACCGAATCGGCCCCGGCCTTCCAGACCTCCGGCGCGTTTTCCAGCGTAATGCCGCCGATGGCCACCAGCGGCTTCTCAATCAAGGCGCGGCAGCGGCGCAGCTCTTCCAGGCCGACAGTTGCGTCGGGATTGAGCTTGGAAGCAGTGGTGAAAATCGGGCCCAGCGCGACGTAATCCACTGGCTCGCCGCCGGCGGCGCAGAGCTGCTCCGCGTGGTGGCTGGAAAAGCCGATCATCGGCTCGGAACCCATTAGCTTGCGGGCGTCGCGCGGCGCCAGGTCGTCCTGCCCGATGTGCAGGCCGGCGTCCAGCAGAAGGGCGAAATCGGCGCGGTCGTTGACCACAAACTGTGCGCCGGCTTCCCGGCAGAGCGCGGCGATTCGTTTGGCGGAGGCGAAAATATCGCGGCTCCAATGGCCCTTGTGGCGGATCTGCAGGATGCCGGCTCCGCCTTCGAGGAACGCGGCCGCGGCGGTCTCTAAGGCGAGTCCGCGCCGGGCGAGCGCGTCCGAATCGAGAATGGGATAGACGCGTGGCAGCTTCGTCACGCGCACGCCGCCAAAACTTCCGAAGGGTCGGGCATGCCGCGCTTGCCGAAGCGGATCTTGCCATCGGGTCCGATGACATAGACGGTGCGCTTCACGATCAGTCCATTGGCGTGATAGAGCGCGGCGACCTTCTGGCCTTCATCCACCAGCAGCGGAAACTGGAAGTGATATTTCTGGCGGAACTTGTCATGCTTCAGCGCGCTTTGCGGATTGACGCCGAATATCTCCACGCCGCGCGCGCGCGCTTTATCCCATTGGTCGCGGAACTGGCAGAGCTGCTTGGTGCAACCGGGCGTATCGTCACCTGGATAGAAGACCAGCGCTACATTACGCCCGCGCAGAGCGGATAGTGCGACCAGATGGCCCATTTCGTCGGGCAGGGCAAAATCGGGCGCCTTCGTACCGGCGGGCAGGGGATCGGAAAAGAGCCAGGAAAGCATACGCGAAATCCATCTTAGCGCAGCCTCTACACGGCCAGCTTCTTCCACCAGATCACCAGCCCCGTGATCACCATGGCCACTAACAGCAGACTGGAGAGCGAGACGATGATGTGGCCCGGCAGACCCCAAATGTCTCCGGTGTGGATGGAGCGGTTGAAGCGAATCCAGCGATAGCCGAGCGAATCGGTGCGGAAATCCTGGACTTGAAGGACATTGCCGCTGTACTGATCCACGGCGACGGTGCTGTGGGCGCTGCCGGAAGTCTCCTCGGGCACGCGCATCACTATCACGAATGGAGCCTTGGGGCTGAGCGGAAGGAACACGCTGTCGACGGAGGCAGCGGGCATGGTCCGGCGGGCCGTTGCCAATGCCTGGTCTACGCTAATGTGGGTCACGCCGGGGACGGACTGCGGCAGCCGCGGCCGGGTTGGGCCGGAGGAATGCGTCAGCGAATAGATGGCTTTTTCCGCGGCGCTGAAGCCGATCAGCACGCCGGTGAACGCGGCAATCCACAAGAAGGCGCCGGCATAGATGCCGATGCACCGATGCAGGTCGAAGCAGCGGCGAAACCAGGATGCCGCGGTCCATTGAACGGACGCGCGCTTGGTGCGCCACCACAGAATGAGTCCGGTGGGGCCGAGCAGGCAGAGAACCAGGCCGGCGTAACTGACAATCACCTTGCCGGCGGGTGCGATGGACGAGCGCGGATCGGTAGCCAGGCGCAAATGAAACTGGTGGATGTAGCCGAGGACTCGCTGCGTCTTGCTGGCGCCGATGCGCTCGCCGAGGATGGAGCCGTCGTAGGGGTTGACGTACACGGCCGGGCCGGTGCTCAATTGCATCACCTGGACCAAATTGCGCTGCTGCGGAATCTCCACCGCGCCGACGCGTGCGGGTGCGAATTGGCGTTCCACTTTGCCGATGAGCTCGCCTTCCGGCAACGGATTGGCGCGCGCCGTTACGTACCAGAGGTTGGGGTCGAGCCAGTGGTCGATATCGCCTTCGAAGGCCATGATGCTTCCGGTGAGCCCCAGGATCACGAGGAAAATTGCGCCAAACAATCCGAGATAGAGATGGATCTGAAGGACCACCTTGCGCGCGGTGACGGCCATGAGGCTATATTGACGAAAATGTTCGTCACTGTCAACAGGGCGGCAGGCCGCGTTCACACGAGTGTGAACGCGGCACGCATGAGTGCGTACGCCACTCTTACATCAACCGCTGCGCCAGATTGCGCTGCACCGCCGAATCGAGAATCTCCCCGATCCGCCCGCTATACACGGCCGACACGCGGCTTTGCACATCGTTGACCTTGTGCTGCTGCTCATTCACTTTGCCCTGCTGCTGGTTCACGCGGGCCTGCGCTTCGTTGACCTGGGCCTGTTTGCGGTTGACGGTCTCCTGGTTGGCGTCGCCCTTCGCCGTGCGCAATTCGAGGATGGCCGCTTCCAGTTTTTGAATCAACGCCTGGGTGTCTTCCTTGCTGGCCGACGCCTGAATCCGATTGACAAGGTCCTGCCGCCGGTCGACTTCCCGCTGCAAGGCATTCACATCGCTCTGCTGCGCGTTGACATCGGCTTGCAAAACGTCCACGGCAGCCTGCTGGACGTTCACTTCGCTCTGCATCCGGTTGACTTCCTCCTGCGGTTCCATGGCCTCTTGCAACTCCGCCAGAACGCCGGCATCGGTCACTACATATTCATTGCCGGCCTGCCGGAACCACGCAAAGTTCCGCCCGAATCTGGCGCGCAGGCCTTCCTTGTCCACCGGATCGCGCGAATCCCACGACCCGCTGGTGGAGTCGCCGGAGAAGATCATGTAGCGCCGGATGGTTCCGCTCTGCCGCGGCGTGGCCGCCTGAGCGGGGGCCGATGGCGCAGCCGGCGTCTGTGCAGCTGCCGCTTGCGTCGTGGCAGCCGCCACCGTCGCGGTTGAAACGGGCGCCGCCGCGGCAGTTTCGACCACTGGTACGATCGCCACAGGCCGTGCCTGCGGCGCACTCGGCGGATTCGCGGCAGCCGCCACGTACGCCAGCGGCGCGCCCAGTGCGAGAATCGCCGCCACGCTCCATCGCGAGACTCCGCGCGATAGCGCCGTTCCATTCAGAATGCGGTGGATACGCTCGTCCGGCCGGCCGTAGCGCGCCATCGCCACTCCGTGCGAGCTTGCTCCGCGGACGCCGCGCTGCATGAATTCCAGCAGCACTTCGGCGTACGATGCGCGATCGCGCGTCACCGCCATCGCCGCGTCGTCGCTTGCCTCTTCGGCCATGCGCACGATGCGCCGATGCAGGAACCAGCTCAGCGGGCTGTGCCACAGCAGCGCCCGATGAATCGCCGAGAGTAGCTGCACCGCCGGATCGTAGCGCCGGATGTGCGAACGCTCATGCGCCAGCACCGCGTCCAGCTTTGCGCCATCCCACGTGCGCCAATCGACGGGCAGCACGATTGCGGGGCGCGCGATTCCGAGCGCCATTGGGGAAGCCAAGCGGTCCGATTCACGAATCTCGATTCCCTCCGTGACCCGCCCCGTCTGACGGCTGCCACGGAGCAAGCGGAGGTTCAGCGCCAGCCCGGCGCACAAGCGCAGCAGCAGCGCCGCCATGACCGCGATATATGCGACCGTCGCGGCCAGCGGCCAGTCGAAGCCTTTGGAGACGCTCGTCTCTTGCCGCGATACGCTACGAACCGGCGCGGCGCGATGGACCACCACTGGAACTTCGACTGGCCTCGCCGCCGCACGCATCATCGCTAACGGAACCTGGGGCAGCGCCGCGGTAATCGCCGGCATCGCTAGAGAGCCGCACAGCATGGCCGTCCACGCCGCCAGAAGGATGGATGGGTCCTTCACGCGCAGCGCCCGCAGCAGCAGCGCTCCGCTGAGAATCAGGATCGAGGAACGGAGCGCCCATTCCGCCAGAAACTGTATCGTGGTCATGCTCTCTTCTCCTTGCGCGATGCAATCTTCTCGGCCAGCTGCTGCAACTGTTTCGGTTTCAGCACCTGGTTGTCCACCATCCCCACCAGCAACTCCTCCACCGACCCTCCGCAGAACCGGTCGATGAGCTGCTGCGCCGCCTGTACGGCCACGTTGCGCGGCGTATCCACGGCGCGGTAAACGAAAGTGCGCCCGTCGACATCGTGGGTCACGTAGCTCTTCTCTTCCAGGTTCCGCAGGATGGTGCGGATGGTCGAATCCTTGAGCGCCCGCTGAGGGGCCACCCCTTCGCGGCACATCTCGGCGGTGCAATGGGGATGCGCCCACACGTAATCCATGATGAGCTGTTCCAGGGGAGTGATCGCTTTGCGGCGGCTGCGGCGTATGTTTAACATTCTAGCGTTATGAAATATAACATTGGTGCGCCGCGATGTCAAGCCTGAATTTGGCGGCTGAATTTTGGTGGGTTTAAGGACGCGCAGCCCATGGGGCCGCAATTAAGGCTATTGCAAAACGTGTATGGCGCCGGGTAGGGTGCGTACCCAGGAGTTCATCTCGGCCTCGTTCTGCAATAAGTCGCGGAGCGTGGCTTTGCTCAACACCTGGTCCACGGCAACTTGCACCGCGCGCCAGAGGGAGCGAACCGAACAATCCACCGTACGCGCGCAGATGGCCGCCGAACCGGCGTGGCTTTCGCAGAAATCGCTTTCGAACAAACGGCCGCCGAGCGCGTTCATGATGTCGCCGATCACGATCTGCTCGGCCGGGCGGGCCAGCGTGTAGCCGCCCTCTTTACCGCGCGCCGCTTTCACGAAACCGCCCTTACGCAATACGCGCAGCAGCTTGGCCGTGTACGCCGGCGAGACGCCTTCGGCCTGGCTCATTTCGGGGATGGTGAGACCCTGATTGGCGTAGGCCAGGCGCACCATGCAGCGCAGGCCGTATTCCTCGTTCGAGCTGAGTTTCATCGCCGCGACCTTGCTTTCATCGGCGGAGCCTGGCTTTCATCGCCGAAGCCTCGCAATGGGAATGATGTCTTCGATTCCCAGGGCCAGTTTGGCGGCTTCCGACATGCGGTCTTTCGTCCATGGCGGATCGAAGGTCAATTCCAGTTTTACGTCCGCGACTCCGGGCACGGCGCGAACGGCGCGCTCCACTTCTCCCGGCATGGTTCCGGCCACGGGACAGTTGGGCGCGGTGAGAGTCATGCGGATCGCGGCGCTGCCTGCATCGTCCACGGTCAGATTGTAAATCAGCCCGAGCTCGTAAATGTTGACGGGCATTTCCGGGTCGTAGACCTTCTTCAATGCGGCGACGATGTCTTCGCGAACGCTCATTCGGTGCTCGCCGTCTCCCCGGTATCGTTGAGCGCGGAGCGCAAGGTGTGCCACGCCAGAGTGGCGCACTTGACGCGCGCCGGATAGTCGCGCACGCCGCAGAATACCACCAGCTTGCCGAGGTCTTTGGCGGCCTGCACATCAGTGGTGAGCAACTCGTGAAACTCGTCGAGCAATTTAAGCGCCTGCGCGCGGGTCTTGCCCTTCAGGCTCTCGGTCATCAGCGATGCGGAGGCCGTGGAAATGGCGCAGCCGGCGCCGAGAAAACTGGCTTCCTTGACGATGTCGTCTTCCACGCGGAGGAACAGCTTCAGCTTGTCGCCGCATAACGGATTGTAGCCGTCCGCTTTACGGTTGGCGTCGTCCATGGAGTGGAAATTCCGCGGGCGCTTGCTGTGGTCGAGAATGGTCTCTTGATAAAGGTCGTCTACCATTAGGAGAAAATCTCCTTCACTTTGTGCAGGCCGGCCACCAGCGAATCGATCTCCGCGGTGGTGTTGTAAAAGGCGAACGATGCGCGGGTGGTGGCGGGTATCTGGTAACGGTCCATCACCGGCTGCGCGCAGTGGTGGCCGGTGCGGACCGCGATGCCCATCCGGTCGAGCACGGTTCCGATGTCGTGCGGATGAATGCCTTCCATGACGAAGGAAATCACGGCGGCTTTCTCGCGCGCGGTTCCGATAATGCGCAGGCCGGGAATCTGCGAGACGGCTTCGGTGCCGTAGAGCAGCAGTTCGTGCTCATAAGCGGCGATCTGATCGATGCCGATGTGGTTGACGTAATCGATCGCGGCGCCCAGGCCGATGCCGCCGGCGATATCGGGCGTGCCGGCTTCGAACTTGTACGGCAGATCGTTGTAGGTGGTTTTCTCGAAAGTGACGGTGCGGATCATGTCGCCGCCGCCCTGGTACGGGGGCATGGCGTTGAGCAGATCGGCCTTGCCGTATAAGACGCCGATGCCGGTGGGGCCGAAGAGTTTGTGGCCGGAGAAGGCGTAGAAATCGGCGTCGAGCGCTTGCACGTCAACCTTCATGTGAGGGACGGCTTGCGCGCCATCGACCAGCGTCAAGGCGCCGGCAGCGTGCGCCATCTCGATGATTTTGCGCACGGGGTTGATGGTGCCGAGGGCGTTCGAGACGTGGCCGATGGCTACCATGCGGGTGCGCGGGTTGAGCAGTTTGGCGTACTCGTCGAGGATCAGGTCGCCGCGGTCGTCGATGGGAATAATGCGGAGAAGCGCGCCGGTTTCCTCGCACAGCATCTGCCAGGGGACGATGTTGGAGTGGTGTTCCAGGCCCGCGACGATTATTTCGTCACCGGCTTTCACGTTCCTGCGGCCCCAGGTCTGCGTGACCAGGTTGATGCCTTCGGTGGTTCCGCGAACGAAGATGATTTCGTGCTGGTGGCGCGCGTTGAGGAACTTCTTGACCTTGGCGCGGGTGAGCTCGTAGGTCTTGGTGGAGCGCTGGCTGAGCTCATGCACGCCGCGGTGGATGTTGGCGCAATCGACGGCGTAGAACTTGACGATGGCGTCGATTACGGACTGCGGCTTTTGCGCGGTGGCGGCGTTGTCGAGGTAGACGAGGGGCTTGCCGTGGATGAGTTGCTTGAGGACGGGGAAGTCTTCGCGGAGCTTGGCGACGTCGAAGGGGGTTTGGAGGGAAAGGGCGCTCATTGGAGGCTCCGGGTGGCAGGCGTCGGTGGAGGAGTCGGCAGAAGACGCGTCGGCAGAAGACGCGTCCCCATGAGTGGGGACGCTGCACGCATGAGTGCGTGCGCCACGGAGACGGGCCGATTGGCAATCGGCCCCACGAACTTGATTGATAGTGGCTCAACTGAAGACACCGGCCTGATTGTTTGCAGATCAACGGGCATTGAGTTTCTCGAACAGCATCCGCTCCAGGGAAGCGCGCAGGGGCTGCACTTTGATTCGGTCGATAATGTCTTGGGCGAAGGCGTAGGTCAACAGGCTGCGCGCTTCGCTCTTGGGGATGCCGCGCGATCGCAGGTAAAACAGGGCTTCGGAATCGAGCTGGCCAATGGTGGCGCCGTGGGTGCAGCGCACGTCGTCGGCGTGAATTTGCAGCTCGGGCTTGGTGTTGATTACCGCGTTGTCGGAGAGCACCAGATTCTTGTTGGTCTGCTTGGAATCGGTCTTCTGCGCGTCTTTGCGGACGATGATGCGGCCGTTGAAGACGGCAGTTGCGCGGCCGTCGAGAATCCCCTTATACATCTCGTGGCTCGCGCCGTGCGGCTTGGCGTGGTCGAGGATGGTGTGGTTATCGATGTGTTGCGTTCCGTTGACTACGTAGAGGCCGTTGAGCGTGGCTTCCGTGCCTTCGGAGAGGATCGCGTTGGCGTCGTTGCGCACCAAGGCGCCGCCCAGCGAAATGGAGTGCGAGGAGAAATTCGCGCTGCGTCCCACCGCGGCTTGCATGGTAGACACGTGGAAGGCTTCGCGCGATTCGCGCTGGATCTTGTAATGATCGACCACGGCGCCATCGCCCACTACGAATTCGGTGACGGCGTTGGTGAAGTAAGCGCCATCGCCTTCGTAGGTTTCGATGACCGTACACTGGGCGCCGGAGCCCACTACGATCAACGTGCGCGGATGATGCGCCTGGCCCGGGTTGCCGCGGAAAATCAATTCGATGGGCTGCTCGATAACCTTGCCGCGGGGCACGCGCACGAACTGGACGTCGTGCAGAAATGCCGTGTTCAACGCGACGAAAGCGTTCGCTTCGATGTTGGCGAGTTGGGCGAGATGCGGCTTGGCTTCTTCGGTAATACTGCTCCCCGCAGCAGCCTGCATGGCAAACTTGCCCCGCGCGATGGGCGCGACGTTGGTGAAACGCCACTCTTCATCGTGAGTGGTCGGGAAACCTACCTGGGCGAACCGCTCGAAAGCGTCTTCGCGCAGCTTCTGAATCCACGGCTCCGCGCCCGGTTGTTGGGTGAACTCCGTTAGCCAAACGCCGGTTTGTTCCGCCACAGCCGTCATACGCGCGCCACAGCCTCCGCTTCGTCCTGTATTCCGAGCGCGGCGTATCCGCCGGCTTCGAGCTCGAGCGCCAGTTCCTTGCCGCCCGACTTCACGATGCGGCCTTCGGAAAGGACGTGGACGAAATCAGGCACGATCTCGCTCAGCAGGCGCTGATAGTGTGTTACTACAATCATGGCGCGCTGCGGGCCGCGCATATCGTTTACGCCGGCCGCGACCAGCTTCAAGGCGTCGATATCGAGGCCCGAATCGGTCTCGTCGAGAATCGCCAGGCGCGGTTCCAGCACGGCCATCTGGAAAATCTCGTTGCGCTTCTTTTCGCCGCCGGAAAAACCAGTGTTGACCGGCCGGTTGAGCAGCGTCTGATCCATCTTCATGGCGGCCATTTTGCCGCGGACCAGGTCGAGGAAATCCATCGCGTCCAGCTCGGGCTGGCCGGCGCCCTTGCGTACCGCGTTCAGCGCGGCCTTGAGGAAATACATGTTGCTGACGCCGGGGATCTCCACCGGATATTGGAACGCCAGGAAGATGCCGGCTTGGGCGCGCTCTTCGGGGTCGAGATCGAGCAGGTCTTTGCCGTCGTAGGTCACAGAGCCTTCCGTTACGGTGTACAGCTCACGCCCCGCTAAGACCTGCGCCAGGGTGCTCTTGCCGGAACCGTTCGGGCCCATGATGGCGTGGACTTCGCCGGCGGCGACTGTGAGGTCTATGCCTTTTAGGATTTCACGTTCGCCGACTTGGGCGTGTAGGTTTTTGATTTCCAGTAATGCCATATCTCTCCGAAACTGAACCGGCGGCAAGACCGCCGGCGCTACCCTGCCGAACTGAACCGGCGGCAAGACCGCCGGCGCTACCCTGCCGAACTGAACCGGCGGCAAGACCGCCGGCGCTACCCTGCCGAACTGA
>Ga0116129_1000717_pt1 | contig 20128 bp, 16 predicted proteins | sample June2015DPH_17_2_FD_89732 | JGI IMG/M metagenome (GOLD analysis project Ga0116129, IMG submission 89732) | Peatland microbial communities from SPRUCE experiment site at the Marcell Experimental Forest, Minnesota, USA - June2015DPH_17_10 | ecosystem: Environmental > Terrestrial > Soil > Wetlands...
CGTATCCATCCCCATAGCAGGAAGAACACCGTCGCGATCAGCAGATCGCAGAGCGCAGCGAGCAGGCGATACAGACGCACAATCATTCAGTTTCCAATCCTTCAATGGACGAGCGCGCCGGTTTGTCGAGCGTCAGCGAGCTGATTTCCCGAGCATAGGCTGCGCTCACTCTCTCACGCAAGCCACGCATCAACCTTTGCGAAACTTGTTGTCTTTACTCCGCGCCCTTTGCGTCAAAGTTTTTGCCTTTGCTTTTGCTCTACGGTTTATACGCCGTCTCAATCGCCGGCTCGCCCTTCAGCTCATCAGCCCGCTTCGCTACCGCCCGCATGACGCGCAGCATATTGCCGCCATAAATTTTCTTGATGTCCTCGGCCGAATATCCCTTCTCCAGCAGCGCCCGCGTCAGCACAGGAAACTTGTTGTAGCTATCCACTGCCAGCGGCACGCAATGCAGCCCGTCAAAATCGGTCCCAATCCCCACGTGATCGATCCCCGCAATCTTCACTGCGTGGTCGATGTGCGCTACCAGGTCTTCCAGTGTTGCGGGGGTAATCTTCGGCTCGGTTTCTTTCTTCAGCGCCTCAAGCGCTGCCTGTTTTGCCGCGGGGTCTTTCAACGCTTCGGCTGCGGCACGCCGCTTCTTCAGCTCGGCTTCTCCGTTCTTGCTGTCGTCGTAATAACGCTGCGAGAGGAAGTCGCACCCAAAGTTCATGTTGATCACGCCGCCCTTCGACGCCAGCCCGCGAATCATGTCGTCCGTCATATTGCGCGTAAAGCTGGTCAACGCCCGGCACGATGAGTGCGACGCAATCATCGGCGCCGTACTCACCGCCAGCGCATCGTAAAACGTCTTGTCCGCCACATGCGAAACATCCACTACCATGCCGAGCCGGTTCATCTCGCGGACAACTTCCTTGCCAAAATCGGTAAGCCCGTTGTGCACTGGCTTATCGGTCGCTGAATCGGCCCAATTGTTGTTGCGAGAGTGGGTGAGTGTCATCGAACGAATGCCAAGCTGGTAGTACATGCGTAGCACGCGGAGATCGTCGTCGATGGTGTGGCCACCCTCAACCGTTAGAAATGCCGCGATCTTGCGTTCCTTCACGATCCGCTCAATATCGGCCGCCGTCGTGGCCAACTCGATCAGGCCCTTGTGTGCATCAAACAGCGTCTGCATCGCATCGCGCAGATCCAGCGTCCTGCGCACCGCTTCCGCGCCCGGAAAATAGACGGGAACCCATAACGCGAAGAATGGCGCGTGTGTCCCGCCAGCGTGAAGTCGCGGAATGTCGACGTGGCCGACATCCCAGCGCTTACCCAGGTCTTCATCCATTACCAGGACACGCTGCACCGTGTCGATGTGGCTGTCGATCCCTATGGCCTCGGCCGCGATTTTACGCGCGCGCGCGGCAATATCGTTCGATCGAGATTCTTCACGAATGGCGGTGTGGACAATTGCCTTGGTCCCGGACTTCGCTCTCGTTGTAACGCTCATAATGCTCCTCCAGACGAAACTCGTTGACTCTCGCGAGTACATACTCTCCGCCCGTCATTGCATGTGGAAGCCCAAACGACAGGCTGGCGGAAACACAAGAGTTAGGCTCGTGGCTGTTGCTGAAGGACTTCCGGCGCCCGTCCAAGGGACGACACCTCGTCGGCACGTGGACAGGCTGGGCGCATGCAGGGAGAGCCAGAGATGAAAATCCGGAGCCACGCACACATCGTGGCGTGCGTGTCGTTCCATCGGCGTGCCTGTCGCTCCATCGACCCGAACTGGATGCGATGCTTCCGCCAAAGTGCACGAAATGCGCGAAGAGTGCGATGAAAGTATTTGGCATTGCAATTGCACTCTCCATTGCCGAAAGAGACGCTCAAATAAAATGCCAACTCTCAACATCGTGATCCCGGCATCCGTCGAATCCTCGCTTCTGGCCGCGGCAATCAAGCGCAGAACATCATTGGACAGCCTCGTCAGCGCGGCGCTGGGCGACTATCTGATGTCGGATAGCCATCGCATGTATCAGATCTCAACGTCGAATGCCTTGGTCGAAGGAGTGTATTCCGGCTCTATCTCGTCGCAATGTCTTTTGCAACACGGTGACTTTGGGCTCGGGACATTTGAGAATCTCGACGGTGAGATGGTGATCGCGGATGGCGCAATCTACCAGGTTCACAGCGATGGAACTGTGCTGCGGCGCGACGACGACTTCAAGGTTCCTTTTGCCGTGATCACCCGGTTCCAGGAACAAGAGTTGTTTGAAACCGGAACGATCGCGAATCTACATGATCTGGAGAATGCCTGCGACGCGCATCGTGAGTCCGCGAATCTCTTTTATGCCATTCGGGTGGATGGAGTATTTGAGAGGTTGCACGCCCGCGCCGTGAGCGCAGTGGGAACAGGCACGCGACTGGTGGATGCGGCCAGAACGCAGGGTGAGTTTGAGTTCAGCAACGTGGAAGGCACCCTGGTGTGTTTCTGGTCCCCGAGCTACTCAAGTGCGTTCAATGTGCCGGAGTATCACTTTCACTTTCTATCCCGGGACCGCCGCAAGGGCGGGCATGTGCTGGATGTGAGTGGAGCGAAGTTGCAAGTTGGCGTGCAGATGCTTTGCGAATATGACGTGCGCCTGCCAGATCAAGGGAGTTTTCTGACCACGGACCTAAGCCGGGATCCGACATCGGACCTGGCGAAAACCGAATAAGCGAATCGGAGAGGAGCAACTTTATGACTCAAGAGGAACGGAAACCGCTAACTGGAGCTGACGTAATTGTAGGAACGCTGGAGGCGCATGGCGTGACTCACGTATTCGGCGTTCCAGGCGCGAAGATCGACAAGGTATTCGACAGGCTGCTCAATTCCAGTATTCAAACGGTGGTGTGCCGGCACGAGCAGAACGCGGCCTTCATTGCAGGCGGCATCGGACGCATGACGGGGAGAGCTGGTGTGGCTCTCGTGACTTCTGGCCCAGGCGTCTCGAATCTCGCCACAGGACTTGTCACTGCCAATTCCGAGGGGGACCCGCTCGTTGCCCTCGGAGGTGCTGTCGCCGTTGCGGATCGCCTCAAATCGATCCATCAGACTCTGGATTCGGTGAATTTGTGCAAGCCGATTACAAAATACTCGGCGGAGATCGATTCTCCCACAGCCACAGCAGAGGTGCTGTCGGCGGCGTTTCGAGCGGCGGAGTCCGGCCGTCCCGGGGCAGCCTTTGTCAGCCTTCCGATGGATGTAGTAACCGGAGAGGCAAAGTGCAAGCCCATCCCGCTCTCGACCTTCGTTGGCGCGGGACCGGCGCCGGAGAAGTCACTCCGCGAGGCCGCTCGTCTCATCAACTCCGCGGAAGCCCCGGTGATCCTTCTCGGATTGATGGCGAGCAAACCAAAAAGCGTCGATGCGATTCGCAAACTGATGACTACGACGACGATGCCGGCCGTGGGGACCTTCCAGGCCGCGGGGGCCATCTCAAAGGACCTCTTTCCTTACTACGGTGGACGGGTCGGGCAAATAGCCAATCAGCCCGCAGACGCCCTTCTCGAATCGGCCGACGTTGTCATCACCATCGGATACGACGCGGTCGAGTATTGGCCATCCATCTGGAACAGCGGCAGGAAACGCGCAATCCTACACATCGACGTGACTCCGGCGAATATTGAGAATAACTATTCTCCGGCGGTTGAGTTGATTGGCAGCATTGAGGAAACGCTGACCGCGTTATCGCCGCTGCTCCATCGTCCCGAACTCGCCCCAGCCTCGGCCGAACTGCTGCACATGATTGCCCATGATCGGCAACTGTTGATGGCCGAGGCAGCTGCGAAGGCTGGCGTTCCTCTCCATCCGATGCGGTTGATCAGCGAGTTGCAGAAAATGCTGACCCCCGATGTAACGGTTTGCTCGGACATGGGTACTTTCAGCATCTACCTCAGCCGCTATCTGTTCAGCTTCCGGGCGCGACAGGTGCTGATTTCCAACGGCCAGCAGACTCTGGGCGTTGCGCTGCCATGGGCCATCGCCGCCTCGATTGTTCGTCCGCAGGAAAAGGTGCTCTCCATTTCGGGCGATGGCGGCTTCTTGTTTTCCGGGAACGAGTTGGAGACCGCGGTTCGGTTGAAATCCAATCTGGTTCACATGATCTGGATCGATGGAAAGTATGACATGGTTGCGGCGCAGGAAGAAATCAAGTACGGCCGGACCTCAGGCATTGACCTAGGTCCGGTCGACACGGTGAAGTATGCGGCAGCCTTTGGCGCGACTGGATTGATGATTCAACATCCCGATGATGTTGTGCCGACTCTCCGAAAGGCATTCGACACACCTGGGCCGGTGTTGATCGGCGTCCATGTCGACTATAGCGAAAGCGTCAAGCTTTTTGAGAAGGCACATGAGTCCAGCTTTGTATGAGCTGCCAGTACGCGCTGAAGTCGCCTCTGACGTTTGCGCCGCTTCTGTCCCTTCATTGAAGTTGTGCGAATGTACTGAAGTGCACTACCAGTCGTGAAGCAAATGGATAACGACTTGCCCTTGCCGTAAGTCTGGAGCATGCCAGTCAACACGGAGGAATCGCAGATTGATACACACTTTGATATCGATGTTGGGTCTGTGGCTCCTTTTCCTGATTCTGCGATCGATGATTCGCATTGCTCTGATCAATCGCCACTATCGGGACTTTTTCGCGGAGATGACTGGCCGCGCGGTCTATACGTCGGTCTCGCTGCGCCTTAAAAGGAGCCAAGACACGATTGCATTGCATTCGACGTTGCTTTGGGTTTTTCCGGCTTATCTGCTGTGCCTGATCCTTGTGTACTTCGTGGGAGCAATGATTGCCTTTGTGCTCTTGTATTGGGGAACAGGAGCCGTCAGTACCTGGCATCAATCGTTTCTCGCTTCCGGGTCGGCATTGAATACACTTGGCTTCGCGGTTCCGGCAACCAGCGCGGGCCAATGGCTTGCCATTCCGGAAGGCGCACTGGGGCTCGGCATTGTTGTATTCCTCTTCACTTTCATCCCGGGCTTCCAGGCCGTTATCCGTGCCAGGGAAGACAAAACATCCTGGTTGTACGTGCGCACCGGTGATCGGCCAACTGGGGTCGCACTCCTTGAATGGTGTCAACGGGCAGGTGTCGCGGGCAACATGAGAGATGTGTGGGAATCGTGGGAGGACTGGTTCCGGAAGCTCGGCGATACGCATTCAGTATTGCCGATGCTCAGCATGTCCCCATCCGTTCAGAACAACCAGTCTTGGGTATTAGCTGCAGAAGCAGTGCTCGACGCAGCAACGCTCGCCGCCAGTTCGATGAACACAGTTGATTCCGAATCCGCAAGGATTTGCGTTAGAACCGGGTCCCGAGCTTTTATGTCAATCGCAAATGCGCTTGGGCGAACCTGTCAGGTAACCAGGCAAACAACCGAAAGCACATCGAGGGAGTGGTATGAGTCTGCTCGTACTCATCTCCACTCGCTCGGACTGCCTCTGCGATCAGCGGTGGATGCGGATTTGCAATGGCACGATTTTTGGTCATTGCGAACGCAGTATGAAGGCGCCCTGTTCTTTGTGGCCCGTCAAACCTTCGCAACGCTGGAAAGCACTCCAATCGTAACGCGTGAGAGGGGAGATCTTTATGGCAAAGAAAGTAGCTGAAGTGTTCATCGAAACACTCGTGAACGCCGGCGTGAAGCGAGTCTACGGAGTAGTTGGCGATTCGTTGAATGGACTTACTGAAGTTATCCGCAAGAGCACTGAGATTGAATGGCTGCATGTTCGGCACGAAGAAGTTGCCGCTTTTGCCGCCGGCGCCGAGGCCCATATGACTGGCGAGCTTGCAGTGTGTGCGGGCAGTTGCGGGCCCGGCAATCTTCATCTCATCAACGGACTTTACGATTGTCAGCGCAATCGTGTCCCAGTTCTCGCAATCGCAGCGCAGATTCCCAGCAGTGAGATTGGAAGTAACTATTTTCAGGAGACGCATCCTGAACAGTTGTTCAAGGATTGCAGTCACTACTGCGAAGTCATTGCGCAACCAAGTCAGATGCCAAGGATACTGGGAATCGCGATGCGTACGGCTCTCAGCAAACGAGGAGTTGCGGTCGTCGTTCTTCCCGGAGACGTTGGGCTGCGCGAGTGCCCGGAGCCGGCACTTTCATTGGGCAGTTTCGATTGTGCACCCGTGATGATCCCATCTCCATCGGAACTCTTCAAAGCTGCAAACATCTTGAACCAGGCAGTTAAAGTGGCCGTCCTTGGGGGCGCGGGCTGTTGCGGCGCTCACCCTGAACTTCTCATGGTTGCAAACCTGTTGAAGGCGCCAGTCGTTCATGCGCTGCGGGGCAAGGAGTTCATCGAATATGACAACCCTTTTGATGTTGGAATGACCGGCCTGCTTGGCTACTCTTCTGGCTATCACGCAATGATGAACTGTGATGCTCTGTTGATGTTGGGAACGGATTTCCCTTACCAACAGTTTTATCCAAAGAACGCGAAGATCATTCAAGTAGATCGGCTTGGCGAACAGATTGGACGGCGAACCCCAGTCAATTTGGGCTTGATCGGAAATGTGAAAGACACGCTCGACGCACTCATACCTTTGCTTGAGGCTAAGACGGACCAGTCCTTCCTTGACAAATGCCTGGGCCACTATAGTGAAGCGCGCCAAAGCCTCGATGACCTCGCCATTGCCGACCCTGGCCGAACACCGATTCACCCGCAATACGTTGCGACGGCTCTGGATGAGCTTGCCGCTGAGGATGCGGTATTCACCTGCGATGTGGGTACACCGACGGTTTGGGCTGCACGCTATCTCTCCATGAACGGAAAGCGCAGGTTGCTCGGCTCCTTTAATCACGGCTCCATGGCGAACGCTCTTCCCCAGGCCATTGGGGTGCAGGCCAGCCATCCAAACAGGCAAGTCATTACACTTTCCGGAGATGGTGGGCTGGCCATGTTGCTCGGGGATCTGCTCACGCTCCGACAGCTCAACTTGCCTGTGAAGTTGGTCGTTTTCAATAACCACGCGCTCGGTTTCGTAGAGCTGGAAATGAAGGCGGCTGGGCTGCTTGACTACGGCACGGAACTGGTCAATCCGAATTTCGCAACGTTGGCCGAGTCTGCAGGTATTCACGGAGCCCGTGTGGAGAGACCGGAGGATCTGAAACCGGCCCTGTCTTCGGCTTTCAAACATGAAGGTCCTGCATTGGTTGAGGTGCTTGTACATCGGCAGGAGCTATCGATGCCGCCCACGATCAGCCTTGATCAAGCTTGGGGCTTCAGCCTGTACATGATTCGTGCGGTATTGAATGGCCGTGGAAATGAAGTGATCGATCTGGCTAATACCAATCTCTTGCGCTAACGAACCAGGACAATATGACCGTTCGTGCTGTCCTATGCGATGCGACCGGCGCTGTGGTAGTGAGTTGAAATAGCAGCATAGGTGGTGATGAGATGAAAACCTTCAATGGACTGATCGTAGCAATGGGCCTCACGATCATTACCGGATTTACTGCCCTCCCTTCTTTCGCTCAAGATCAGCCACAGGAGCCGCCACCTCCGCCACAGCAGCAGGGAGGAATGCAGCAGACGGGGTCTCCGCCCAGGCAGTCCTACCAAACCGAAAACTCTGAGCAGTTGCAACAACTGGTCGCCCCAATTGCCCTAGACCCGGATTCCCTCGTCGCCTCCGTGCTGGCAGCGTCGAGCTATCCGTCGCAGATTGCTGAAGCCAACGACTGGCTTGCAGCGCGCCAGACCTTCACGCCTGAGCAAATTGCGTCCGATGCTGATAAACAATCCTGGGAAGCCAGCGTCAAGTCCTTGTTGGCCTTTCCTCCTACGATTCGAAACCTGGCTTCAAATCTCTCCTGGACGTCTGAGCTCGGAGATGCTTACTACAACCAGCCAACAGATGTCATGAACGCGATTCAGGAGATGCGCCGGGAAGCGAAGAAGCACGATGTCCTCAAAAGCAACGATCAAATTCACGTCAAGGACAAGCATGGTTACATCACCATCGAGCCAAAGGATCCGGACTCCACAACGGTGTACATACCCGCATACGACCCATGGCTAGCCTATGGCTATTCCATTGACCCGTGGCCCGGATGGGTCGAGGTTCCCGGCGTTTGGTGGGATGGTCCAGGGCTCAACTTCGGCATTGGTTTTGGCCTTGGACCCTTTTGGGGATATGGCTGGGGCTGGCCTCGCTGGGGCCTCGACTGGTGGGGACGCGGAGTCTATTTTGGCGGCGCCCCCTATTGGCATGGCGGTCCCGCTTTCTTCGATCGTGACCGCTACTATCACGGCTATCCTGGCTTTGGTCAACGATCTGGATCGGCAGAGCGTTTCGGTCGCGGCTTCGATGGGCGCGCGCCGGGTCTGCGTTCGGGTCCCTTTGGTGGCTTCAATCACGGAGGGGCAACGAGGGGATTTTCGGCTCGTGGACAAAGCAGTTTCGGAGGATTTAACGGCGGAGGCTTCCGAGGCGGCGGTTTCGGCGGCGGAGGCTTTCATGGCGGCGGTCGGCGCTAACTCTGACCCAAGGGCATAACCCCGGCCGGTATGCACATCGTTGATTACAGCTCGTGTTCATCTGCATGAATGAAGAAAAGGGAGATAAAACATGCGGTACAGTCCAAAGCAGATTTCGTCAAGGTCGTTTTCGTTCGCGCTCGGTGCACTGCTCAGCCTGGCTGCGGCGTCACCGTTATTGGCTACAGCACAGGGCTCGTCTTCTCAGCAATCGTCCCTTGGGACTTCGACCACTCAGACGGTCTCGCATTTGCTCTCGGCTCCGAAACAGAAGACCTTCTCGTCTCCGCAACAAGCCGCGCGGAGTCTTTTCGATGCGGCAAACAGCCATGACGAAAATGCCCTGCTGGCCATCCTCGGCCCAGGCGCCCGCGACATCGTCATTTGGACCGACAATTCTGCCGAACGCGACGCTCAAGATGACGTCTTCACCAAGAAGTACGAACAGATGAACCGGTTGGTTAAAGAGCCCGATAACGAGATCACCTTGTACGTCGGCGCAGAAAACTGGCCAATGCCGATCCCCATCGTCGGCCGAGACAGCACATGGTATTTTGATTCAAACCTCGGTAGACGCGAAGTCCTATATCGACGCGTCGGTGAAAATGAAATGGACGCTATTGACGTCCTACACGGAATCATGGCCGCTGAGAATCAGTATTTCGAGGACAACTCTGAATTTGCCCAACACCTGAACTGTACCCCGGGACTGCGGGATGGGATCTTCTCACCGGTGAACAACAACGATGACGATCCTCTCGGGCCATTTGTTGCAGAAGCGGATTATGATCGCTCCGATCACGCCCCATTTCACGGCTACTACTTCCTAATCCTCACAGAGCAGGGTCCGCATACCCATGGCGGGGCGCGCAGCTATGTCGTCAACGGTAAGATGACCGACGGTTTCGCCATCGTTGCGTTTCCAGCGGTCTATCGATCGTCTGGCGTAAAAACCTTCGTCGTCAATCAGCATGGCATGATTTACGAAAGGGATCTGGGCCCGAACACGACAAAACTTGCGAGCGAGATGAAACTCTATGACCCTGATGGCAGTTGGGCTCGTGTCCGTTCGGACCAGTTTCTGAGCTTGGAGCCCGCCTTACCGGCAACCGGAAATTCTAAATGACTGATGGGCGGTTGAATCGACGGATTGATCACTAGTTGTGGTTCCTTGCCGTCGATCTTGGACTGCTGAAGTGTCGCCATGCCGCAAAGCAAAGGAGCATCATTCCGGCCACTAACTCAAACGTATTGCTCCGTTCGGATCGGCATGTCCCGCCTGCGTCGCGATACTTGTGGAGACGCTGACGAATTCGAGATTTCCGAGCACGGATTCGGTATAGTTGTGTATCTTCGCGCATGACCCAACCTCCCAGAACGATTGAGGGACGGGAACTGATGTTCCCGCGCCACGAAGGGGCTTCCGCAGTCCATGCTGTCCCCCTCGCTTTATCCAGGGCACGGTTTAGGCGATCTTCTTCATTGGAAGGCCATGCCGCAGTTTCTGGAAGTAACAAATCTCAACAAGCGTCGGCCATAACTCAAGTGTTGATTTGATAACGCCGATTGCGTCTTCAACGATGCGGACCAGATTGTGCTGAAAGAAGTCCGGTTCGAAGCCGTAGAACGCCTTTTCCAGGTTCGTTGCGAACATTCGGAGTGAATCGACCCGCTCCTGGCCCTTGGCACTCTCTGCAGCCAGCAACGCCCGTTTATGAAGGCCGGTGATCTTCTCTAAGATTCCCTCGGCATCATGTGCCGTTACCTCACCTGAATATTCAAACGAAATCCCCAATTCATCGCACGATGTCATCGATGAGTGGATCTTCCTCTTCAGCAAGTTCGCGATCTCTTCGTTCAGAATTTCGGACGCCGGCGGATTGCGCATGTAGTTGCTCTTGGTGTGATGTTGCGCTGCATCCACATGAGCAGCGACAAGATTCTTTTGCTGAACCCATAGCCGGTAGATGTAGTCCTCAAAGCGCAGCCGCGTGGGAAAGAATGGCGGGAGCCCGAATGTGTTGTCGTATCCTGCTACACCGCAGTCGATTCGCCAGTTGCTGTTGGTGATTACCGGGCGGAAATTCTCCAGAACATAGATATCGTTCAAGCTCTCCGGATTCGTCTGGTTTTCGTTCTCGAGAAACATTTCAATGAAATCAATGGCGTCGATGTCGTTGGTTCCGGAGCGAAAAGTCTGAGCAATTTTAACGATTGCATCTTCGGCTATGACGCCTCGCTCGAGAAGGATCGTATTCTCAGTGGCGAAGCCCTTGCTGGAATTTGTCTCCAGATCCATTGTGGTGTCGATCAGGGTCTCTCCGCGCTCATAGTTGTCCGGCACCTCAGACGCCGGCTTGCCAAGCACATCGAGGAAGGCTGACATGATGTCGAACGATTTCCGGACACATCCGTTTTGCCCGGCCTTGTGTAGCCGTCCACGGCTGATTTCGTTATCCTCAAGGGATTCGGGGCTGTCCTCCATTAAGGAGTAGGGTCGCATGTCGTCGTCGGAGCTCACCATGTGACCTCCCAGCGAGTACATCAGGGAGAAGTTTCGATTCCCGCCATAGCTTGGCCTGAAGATGTTCTTGACCAGAGGCTCCAAACGCTTGTTTCGTAACCGCGAGTTCACATATTCGATGAACTGTTCCTTCTCGCGTGGTCCTACGTAAAAGAGATCGGATCGAGTCTTCGTCTGCGCAAACAACGGCAAGTATTTTTCGACGTTCGCCTGTGTCGAGTCGTCGAAGACGATCATTTGGAGAGAGTGGCCGTTTCTCCAGAAATGGTCGTCGTATTCGTGGATGGTTGCGCCGACATCGCGTAGGCGATGCGTCGGAATAACAAAATACAGCTCCGGATCTGTCATATGGACTGCTTGACCTTTTCGGTTCCTTTGTGCGGCGAAGACGGCACGAGCGAAGCTCTGGCAGCGCGGGCATAGCCGCGTCTCCCATGGACAAGTGACATCCCAAGTCTCCGCTTTCGAGACGAGTGAACGAGGCGGATTGTACCGGGCCCTTGAAGGGGGAATCCGGTAACACGCCCGAATTGATTTGAATGGGTTTTGCCGCTGATTGTGTGAGTTCCATCCAGCTCACCTTGCAGCTCGTGGCTCAATTGTGATTCATCCATTGGTTCAAACGTCCGATGGAAGAAATCGTCGCTCAGAATGTAGCGTTCGCCATCTTCTCCCTGGATGAGCCAATCGCCGGGCATTAAATAAGCGAACCCGAGATCGGTAGCGATTGTCTCTGCTTTTCTGCATTGCCTGGCATCGATTGTGATTGGTCTGAAAATACGGAATGATCCCATGGTTGTCTCAGCCTGTCGGCTGCCCCTACTCTTCTATTCAAACTGGAACATCGTAAGCCTTGTGTACACGGAAGATAAAACAGTCGTAAGGTTCAAGAGTTGGCCGCGATGAACACAAGTGATTTGTTGTAAGGAGGGCGAGCCGCACTGAATACGGCCCGCCCTCAATTGACACTACTTCCCCATAGCTGCGAAAGGCCGCGCGTGCAATGTAGCGGGTACTACTGTCCTGATGTCGAGCATGCCGCTCTTGTCTCTGTCCAGCCGGTCGAATTCGGCCGCCAAGTACCCCATCCATTCCTGCTTGGAAACCTTGCCACTCGTGTCTGTATCCATAAGGACCAGCAATTGTCTGACATGATCCGCCCTCAGTGTTTGTTTGTCCTCCTGCTTGGGGACCACCTGCCTTGGTTCGGCCGCATATCCGGGCATCGCCACGGTTGCAGCCAACGCTACAACGACCACTACAATGCTCATTCGTCTCAACACGTTCTCTCCTTTAACTGAACCCACTCTGAACAACGTTAAAAATTGATTCGCAGAGCAACCTGACCAGTGCGGTTGCCAGCATCATTTGCAGACTGCACCTGGGTCAGCACGCCGAAGGTGTTCGCATTGCTGACGTCGGTGGCTGGAGCGGCAAAGTTGGCGTGGTTGATAACGTTGGTAAAAGTGGACTCAAAACGCATTGTTACGCCTTCGTGGAGGTTGAATTCTTTGGCGATTCCAGCTGCGACAGCCATCGTTCCGGGTCCTTCGAGAGAGCCCACAGCGGCGTTGCCTGTGTGACCAGGAAGAGTATCGGTAGTGAATGCGTTGATGTTGAAATAATCCGCCGCAGTACGGTGCGATGGAATCATCGAAACACCGGGGACTCTATCCGGCCTGGCAATCGTTCCGCGGGCCGCAATGCCAACACCGGAGGTATCGTCGGCCGGGCTCATCGTTGGCGTAAGCCATGGGCCCGTCTGGAAGAGCGACACCGTATTTAGATTCCAGCCGCCCAAAGCAGTGTTGAGGATGCGGTTATTGACGTTCCACATGCGGCCGGAACCGAAGGGGAGTTCATAGGTCCCGGTTGCGAGCAAGCGGTGGCGCGGTGTCCCTTCCACATTGCCGCGGTCAGCGTTGACATGGAACCTGTCCGAGACTGCGTAGCCGTAGTAGCTCTCGATAGCAAAACCCGTGGGTGCATCACCCTGAACATCACTGAGGCTCTTCGTCCAACTATAGTCACCCTGAAGGGTCAGACCATGGGTGACGCGATGCGTAGCCCCCGCTTGAAGTGCGTGATACGAAGTGGAGCCCATGTTTGCCGACTGATAGATCTGTGCCCAGTTCTGAAATGGCGCGCGAGGATCGACCCAGCCGCCGCTTGGGACGTTATATCCCTGCGTATTCTCAGGAATCTGATTCAGATCAATCGTGACGTTCTGCCGGTGTCCTTCCATCCCGACGTAGCTTACGTGCGCAGCCGTTGACGGCGTAATCTCGCGTTCCACTGTCAGGTTCCACTGGATGACCCGGGGGTCTTGATAGTTCAGAGCGTCGCCCTGCTCCAAGGCGCCGCCACCATACTGCACGGATTGGGCAGCGGAGAGTGCCTGTGGGAACTGAAAAAGAGGGACGCCATTGTTATTGTTTTGAAAAGTATGAACTGAAGCTGTCGGATTGCTCGACATATTAAAAGCGAGCGGGCCAAGGTTCGTCACAGTGAAGACGCCAAACCCGGCACGGACCACGGTCTTGTTGTCGGAAAACGGACGGTATGCGATGCCGACGCGAGGATCGAAGTTGAACTTGTAATTCTGACGCAGGCTCTGAGGGATGCCAGCCTGGCTGGCAGTTTCAAAGTTCGAACAAGCCAGGCTCATGTTCCGGCCAGGCAATGTGCATGAGTTGAAGGACTGCAAAAAAGCAGGGACCGCGCCATACCCCTTGGCCAACACGTTGGGAATGATCACCGTGTTTGTGCTGGGGTCAAAATTGGCCATGTTGCCGATCTGATCCTGAAACCCGGGCAGATATTCGTAGCGCAGGCCTGCGTTTATGGTCAGATGCTTGTTGACCTCCCACTGATCTTGACCATAGAAACCGTACTGGTGAGCGGTTCCGTCGTCCCGGGGACCTGTGACCGCGAAATAGGTGGTATTTGGAAGCCCAAGAAGCAAGTCGCCAAAAGAACTCCCTGTGAAGATTCCCTGATTGAACGTGAACAATCCGAAGTCGTCGGAGGCGGTTTCAAGCGAGGGTGTAACGTAGTTGACGATTCGATAATCGACACCGGCGCGCACGGTGTGATGGCCTTTGCTCCAGGTGATGTTGTCGGTTAGCTGCTTTGTATTCGACTGAAGCACGCCGGTAATATCCCGGCCAATGGTAGAGAACCCGGTTCCGTCGGAAAAGCTGATGCTTGGAAACCCACCTTGCGTTGGATGATTGGTCGTGTTGATCTCTCCCGGCGCGTTTCCCGTCTGGAATCCAAGTTGATTGAGAGCCTGCGTGCCTTCTATCGGGAAGTCCGGATTAATCAGCGAGTGAGTAAATCCGAAACGGAATTCATTCACCATGCTGGACGTCAATGCATAGTTGTGGGACACAAGAAAGCTACGGTCGTGTTCGACGTCTGCGTCGTCCGGAAGCAATTGGTTCCACGAATTCGTCAGCAGATTCTTCCAGCTGAAGCGGGCATAGACCTGCTGCTTGCTGCCGATATTCTGGTCGACGCGGAAATCGAGCCCGTTGCTGTTGCCCGGAATCGGTACCAGAGCCTGATAGTTGTAACCAAGAGTCGCTCCGTTAAGCCCAGGAGTAGGCAACGGGTAATAGCTGTTCAACAAAGTGAGGGCCGTAGGATTGATGCACTGGGTAGGAATGGTGTTATTGGTAAACTGCGCGCCGGAGCATGTATATCCAGCAGGGAGCGGGTTTGCGAGCGCGCCGCTTGCATTCGCAACGGGAAGACCCGTAAGATTCCCCTGGCGCTGCGCGACGGTTGGCACCAGAAGATATTCTGGATACGAAGTGCTTCTGCGATTGCCCTCATAGTCCAAAAAGAAAAACGTCTTGTCGTGGCCGTTGTAAAAACGGGGGATGTTAACCGGTCCACCGAGACTACCGCCGAAGTCGTCATACCGCTTGGGAGCTTTTGAACCGAAGCCATAGGCATCGGCATCGAGGGCGTCGTTCTGCAGATATTCAAACAAGCTGCCGTGATATGAGTTCGAACCACCTTTGGTAGTGAACGTGACATCTCCAACCTGCGCGAATTCAGCGCTGTTGTTGAAGTCCGTGGCCTTGACTTCCGCGATGTTTTCCATTGATGGATAGGCATTCTTCAACGCTCCATTGTGGAAGATATCTGCGGTCGAAATACCATCGACGGAATAGTTCACCATATTCGCCGTGGCGCCAGCCAGAGCAATGTTCCCTTGATTGTCCTGTTGTACGTTGGGCAGAAGAGAAAGCGAAGACAGTGGGCTCGAAGTGGCGGCCCGTGAGTTGAGCGGCAACTCAACGATCGCCGAATTGTCTTGCGATGAGTCGAGAGTTGCTTTGTCGGTACTGATCAGCGTAGCGCTAGCTGAAACCTCAACGGTTTGCTGCTGGCTCTGCACACTCATCACTACGTCCACACGAGCAGCTTGACGTGGCGTCAGTTCAAAAGCTGCGACCTGGGCGTCAGCAAAGCCGGAAGCGCAGGCTTTGACGAAATAGCGGCCCGGTTTGAGATTCACAAATTGGTAGTCCCCGGTGGGGCCAGAGACGACTTGCCGGTCGCTGTTGTCGTCCTCTGAATGCAACGTCACCGTCGCACCGGGCACAACGGCCTGAGTTACGTCTTGTACTGTCCCCAAAACACTACCAAATGTGGATTGGGCATGCACGGACACCGCAAACGCCGCAACAAAGAGCAGCAGCGTCCATCCCGTTTTGATAGTGACAAAGTTCTTTAATGCGTTCATCTCTTGTGCTCCTGGCGCGAGTTGAAAACGAAGGCGCGCAGATAAAGCATAGGAATCGGCGTGTGGAACAGGCATGTAGGCGCAATACAGATCTTGTGCAAAATATCTAAGGGATTCCTAAGGGTCGCCGACGAACCAGATTAGACAAGGACCGATCCTGCCAATGCGTGCGCGGCGGAAACCTCAGTCGTTGACTTCCGATAAGCAAGGTTCAGATGGACCGAAAGCTGAATCCGCGCCCTCCGGGTTGCGAAAGCGATATCCTATCCTCGGTTCCGTTACAATGTATTCCGGACTTGACGGGTTCGCTTCGATTTTTTCCCGCAGAGCCTTGATATAGGTTCGCAGGTAGTGAGATTCGTTGCCGTAGGCAGGTCCCCAAATAGCACGAAGTAAGGTAAGGTGAGGAACCGGCCGTCCCTCGTTTTTCATCAGAAAGGCAAGCAATTCGAACTCCTTGGGGGTGAGGTGAATCGGTTTCCCTGCAAGGCAAACCGAATGCCCACGCAAGTCCATTTCGATGCCGCCGGCCTTCAGAACTTCGTGCTCCGTTTCAATTCCGGTCTGTGCTCGACGATTGATTGCGCCAAGACGCGCGATCAATTCGCTCAACCCAAAAGGCTTTGTTAAGTAATCGTCGGCGCCTGCGTCGAGGGCTGCGACTCTATCGTTCTCCGCATTGCGCACTGAAAGAACAACAATGCCTATTCGCGGAGCAATGGAGCGAATCATTCTGCACGTCGTCAGTCCACCCATTCCTGGCATGTTCAGATCGAGCAAGACAAACTCAAATGGCTCGCGCGAGAGCGTGTCCACGGCGTCTCCGCCGCTCGAAGCCTCTTCGACTTGGTGACCACCCGCGACCAACGATTTACTCAGCGTTTTGCGAAACGCCGGTTCGTCATCGACAATCAATATTCTCCAAACTGCAACAGGCATCTTCAGAATTCCTTTGCTAGTACAGGTATGGTGATGCGGAAGACTGATTCGGTTTCACCTGAATCCTCCAGTGCGAGAGTGCCGCCGTGCGCCAGCATGATTTTTCGCGCTATATCCAGGCCTAGTCCCGTGCCCGGAGTTGCATCGCGCGAACTCTCGCCGCGGTAGAAGCGGTCGAATATCTTCGATCGTTCGCCCACTGGAATGTGACTGCGACTTCGCACCCGAATAACGATGGAGCCCTCAATTGACTGCGTGCTGACTTTCACTGTGGAACCGGATTGCGAATACTTGCAGGCATTCTCTATGAGTTGGGCCAGAGCCAAGCGCAATAGATCGGAATCGGCATCCACGTCATGGAGGTCCATTGCACACCCTTCAATACCCTCTCCTTCATCGGTGAGCGAGAACCTGTGGTCGTCGAATTGCTGAGACTTCAGTTCGAGTTCCTCGGCGATGAGTAGAGAAATGTCGACGCGTTGCAGCCGTGGTTTCACCTCCTCGCGGTCGAGAGTGGCCATGCGTAAGAGGCGTGTTGTCAGATTACTGAGCCGAGATGTTTCGCTCTCCACCACATCAACGAACTCAAGGTGACCGGAATTCAGACCACCAGTTGCGCGCATTCCGCCCATCGCCGTGAGGATAGTGGCGAGGGGTGTCTTGACAGCGTGCGCAAATGCATCAAGGAGCATACTCCGCAGGCTCTCTGCCTGGGCGGCAACCGCGGCCTGCGCGGTAGCGTGAAAAGCCCGGACTCTTTCCAACATCGTAGTTTCCAGGGTCGAAAGAGAATCCGGTGTGAATCCATCAGAGTCTGGCCATTCAAAGCCCAGCACCGCTGTATGCTTTCCCTCTATTTGCAGAGATCGAATTGAAGTTTGGCAGAGGGCGTCGTCGCTGTCCACTCCCGCGAGGTAACCCATGCGGGTTCGGGTCTCCAGGTCATATCGAGGCTCGCCGATAGTGTATGAAGTCCCGGTCTTGTTCTCATACAGGCAAACGGCACGTAATGCGAAAACGTCGCGAAAAAGAGTCAGCAATCGTGGCGTATCGATATCTTCGGGCTTGAGCGCCATCAACTGTTGTGCAAGTTCATAAAGTCGCTTCACTTCATCGCGTTCATGCGCAGTAACCTGCCTTTCTCTCCGAACGCGCGTCACCTGAAACGTGATTCCCAGACTTGTGGTGAGAAAGACAGCCAAAGCGAGCATATTGACTGGGTCAGATACCCGCAACGAATGAATCGGCGGTGCAAAGAAATAGTCGAGCGACGCAGCAGCCACGATGGAATGTATTGCTGAAGAAGTCATACTCCCGAAAGAAGACAGCAGAACCACAACAACAAGGCAGAGAAAGCCTGCTGCGGCAAGATTGAAGTGACAAAGATATCCGAAATAGGTAACCAAGACGAGAATCAGGGCGCCGGAAGTGCTGTACCCTGCGACTTGCCAAGGCGTATCGATCGAGTTCTTCCTCATGCCCAGGCTCAGCGAAGCAGTTAGATGGTTAATACAAGCGGGGGAAACTGAACCGCGCTATAAAACTTGATGTCGGTTCGTGACGTCTTATCAAGAACAGCCCGTCATTATTTTCCGCCATCGAGCATAAAGATTCTGCGGGGAATTTGGATTCATTGTCACGTCCCTGCACGCTTGTCCCGCTCGCCTAGGACAATTTGGGTGTTCGAATCAAGCTGTCGCGTGTAGCTAAGGCAACGGTCCACGCAAGGTTAAAGACGGCTATCGAAGTAACTATCGCAACAGAGAGCTTGACCCCAGATCGCGAATCCTCCGATGATTATTTCCATAGCCCGGTCGATCAGATTACCCAACAGAGTGGCCATTCATCGCCCCCTTCAATTTCTCGTCTCAATTCACACCAGAGGTGAAGCCTATTTCCTTAGGCACTCGTGTCACATTCAGACGGTCCAGCGTGTCGCTTCCGCAAGAGACCTCTGAGCCTTGCTCGCGCGCGAGATATCTGAGACTTCGCCGCGCCTTCCGTCACTCCCAGACGGCCGGTTATTTCTCGAATCGATAGACCCTCAAGGTCGCGGAGCTCGAATGCCCTGCGCAACGACGGCGAGAGCTGGGGTGCCAACTGCAAAACACGTTCCAGCAGTTCCACTCCGCGATAAACCTGCTCCGGACCTGGTCTGCGGTCCGATATGTAATCCAACAGCGAGTGACTATCAACGCCCCCGGCATGATTTTCAAGTGATATGCGTGTCGGGCGTGGCCGCCTCCGCATTTGCACTCTAGCTGAGTTGATCAGGATCGCCATCAACCACGTAGACATCTGCGCTTGGCCTCGAAATTGCCCAAGGTGCTTATACGCAGACAACAGAGCGTCCTGGACCGCGTCCTCAGCATCGGCGCCATTTCCCAGATACCGAAAGGCCCTTCGATGAAGAGAGGGCAGGCAGTATGTCAAGGCAGCTTCAAATTCTCGGAAATTCCTGTCGCCACCCTGGGCATTGAACTGATCCGCTGTTTCGGCTACCATTCCTGACGATTCCATATGCTCAACCTCCTCCTACAATCTCTTCCACGTTGTCCAAAGCAACCAACCGGATTCTGTTTCTGACACGGGCTAGGCCGATTCCTTGGCATTGCACCTGACCGCTCCGCACTCGAATGTCGTTCCTGCCCTTTTCCTGGCTTTCCTTGGCAGTCTTTTCCTCTTCGCGTTTCGGCTCTGCATTTCACGAACAGTGACTGTCCCCGCGGCACCATTCCTGCATGTAGGTCTCCAAACCCCGCGATTGCGTAAACACCGGCTTTTTCTAAATATCGGCTTCGCACTTGAGGAGAACTCTGTCTGTCAGGCGACACCGTGTCGCCGCATGGACTGCGGACCGGTATCGAGGAATTATCTGGATGAGGAAATCTCGCAACTCCGCAATTGTGCAGTTGCTCAGGACTTCGACGCGGAGACTTTACTGATTTACTTTCGGCGGAGAGTGAACGCCCGAGGCGTAACAGTTCTTTCCGAGGCCGCAATGGCCTGGATTGGGAGAGCGCAGAAGCTACGTCATCTTCATCAATGGCCAGTACTTTCAGCAGTCCGGAGAACGACAGAGTGTCGCTCTCTGGACACTGTTCCCTCCAGTTAGAAGACAGAGATTGAAGAAACACTTGCCTTTACGCTCAACACACAATTGGAACGCTGCATGCATGAACTGTCTGTGTGGAATGCCGCCTAAAGGCAGCAGGTAGGAATTGAAAACACCCGATCCAGAAATTGACCTGCTTGAAATGCTTTGAATCAGAGTGCCGGTAGAATTTGGAGACTACTATGCGATCTGTTCGAGACGTGACCTATCAATTGCTCCGCGAGCTAGGCGTAACGACAGTTTTTGGTAACGTCGGCTCGACGGAGGAGACG
>Ga0116129_1000718_pt1 | contig 20127 bp, 20 predicted proteins | sample June2015DPH_17_2_FD_89732 | JGI IMG/M metagenome (GOLD analysis project Ga0116129, IMG submission 89732) | Peatland microbial communities from SPRUCE experiment site at the Marcell Experimental Forest, Minnesota, USA - June2015DPH_17_10 | ecosystem: Environmental > Terrestrial > Soil > Wetlands...
CTCAGGATGAGGTTCGGGGCTCCTCATGGTGAGGAGCGCAGGCGTAGCCTGCGCGTCTCGAACCATGAGGCCCGGATACAGGGTTATGCACTAAACTAGAGATATCGAACGCGTTCATGCTCCTTGTCGTCGAACAATTTTTGAACGGGCTGCAATTCGGCCTCCTGCTATTTTTGCTGGCAGCCGGGCTGACGCTCGTCTTCGGCATCATGGATCTCGTCAACCTCGCCCATGGCTCGCTCTACATGATGGGCGCCTATTTCGCGGCGACTTTTGTGGCCTGGAGCGGGAGTTTCGTTTTTGGCATTGTGCTGGCGCTGGGAGCCACGCTGTTGCTCGGCATCGTGCTGGAGGTCGTCGCGTTACGGCATCTCTATGGCCGCGATCATCTCGACCATGTGCTGGCGACCTTCGGGCTGATCCTGTTTTTCAACGACCTGGTGCGGCTGGTCTGGGGACCTGCCGGCCTGGCGTTGCCGCTTCCGGCCTGGCTCACCGTGCCGGTGCAGATCATCCCCGGCGTGTTTTATCCCGCCTATCGGCTTGCCATCATCGCGGTCGCGCTGGTGGTCGCACTTATGCTCTATCTTGTGGTGATGCGCACCCGCGTGGGCATGTTGATCCGTGCCGGGGCTTCGAACCGCGAAATGATCGGCGCGCTCGGCATCAACATCAAGCTGCTCTACACGCTGGTTTTCGGCCTGGGTGCGGCGCTCGCCGGCCTTGCCGGACTGATGCAGGCGCCGATCCTCACCGTGCAGATCGGGATGGGCGAGAACATTCTCATCCTGGCCTTCGTCATTATTGTCATCGGCGGCATCGGCTCGATCCGCGGCGCCTTTGTCGCGGCGATCCTGGTCGGGATGATCGATACGCTCGGCCGTGCCTTCCTGCCCGACCTGTTGCGGCGTATCCTGAGTTCGGCGGCGGCCTCGACCGCGGCACCGGCGCTTTCGTCTATGCTGATCTATCTCCTGATGGCGATCGTGCTGGTGGCACGGCCGGAGGGGCTGTTTCCGGCCAGCCGTCGATGACATCACCTTTCAATGCCCGCAATGTCGTCGCGGTGGCCATCGTCGTCGGTCTGTTGGTGCTGCCGTTGTTTTCCCAGCTTACTGGCAACGTCTTCGTGCTGACGTTGTTTACGCGCGTTGTGATCTTCGCGCTCGCCGCCGTCAGCCTCAATCTCATCATGGGCTATGGCGGGATGATGAGTTTCGGCCATGCCGCCTATCTCGGCATCGGCGGCTATGCCGTTGGCATTCTCGCCGCCGAGGGTTTTGGCTCCGGCTTCGTTCAGTGGCCGGTCGCGCTCCTTGTTTCCGCCCTGTTTGCGCTCGTGATCGGCGCGCTCTCCTTGCGCACGCGCGGTGTCTATTTCATCATGATCACGCTCGCCTTTGCCCAGATGGCCTATTATGTCGCTTCCGGCCTTTCACGCTACGGCGGCGACGACGGGTTGACGATCTACAAGCGCAGCACCTTCGGCGGTCTGATCAACCTCTCGAACCGCGTCCAGTTCTATTACCTCTGCCTGTTCTGCCTGCTAGGCGGAATTTTTCTGGTCTGGCGCATCGTCAACTCGCGCTTCGGCCTGGTTGTGCAAGGCTTGCGCGCGAACGAACTGCGCATGCAGGCGATCGGCTTTCCGGCGACGAGATATCAGTTGGTCTGCTTTGTCATTGCCGGCACGATGTGCGGCCTGGCCGGCGCGCTGCTGGCGAACAATACCGATTTCATCAGCCCGGCGGTAATGTACTGGACCCGCTCCGGCGATCTCATGGTCATGGTGATCCTCGGCGGCATGGGGTCGCTGTTCGGTCCCGTGGTTGGCGCCATCGTCTATCTCTTGCTCGAGGAATTTCTGTCGCAAGTCACCGAATACTGGGCGATGATCATGGGGCCGCTATTGCTTCTGATCGTGCTGTTCGGTCGCGGCGGCATTCTCGGTCTCATCGGGAGGTTTTCCCGTGGCTGAACCGCTGCTTCGTATCGAGAATCTCGTGCGCCGCTTCGGCGGCATCGTCGCCACCGACAATCTCTCGCTCGATATCGCGCGCGGCGAGTTGCACGCGATCATCGGGCCGAACGGCGCCGGCAAGACCACGCTGATCAGTCAGCTGATCGGCCAGTTGCGACCCACAGCCGGCACCATGCGTTTTGCCGGCGAAGACATCACGCATCTGCCGGCCTGGAAGCGCAGCCGGCTCGGGCTGGCGCGCTCGTTCCAGATTACCTCGCTGCTGCCTAACTTCACGGCGGCCGACAATGTCGCGCTCGCGGCGCAAGCCCGCGACGGGCACTCGTTTCGTTTCTTCGGTAATGCGCGCAAGGAGAAGGGGCTCCGCGAGACGGCACAGGCCGCACTCGATCGGGTCGGGCTTGGCAGCCGCGCCGACGTCGTGGTCTCGAAGTTGAGCCATGGTGAGCAACGCGAGCTTGAACTGGCGGTTGCGCTTGCTACCCAACCGCAATTGCTACTGCTGGATGAGCCGATGGCCGGTTTAGGGATCACCGAGTCGGCGCGCATGGTAAAGCTACTCGCCGAGCTCCGGCGGGAAGTCACGATCGTCCTGGTCGAACACGATATGAATGCGGTGTTTGCGCTCGCCGACCGCATCACCGTGCTGGTCTACGGTCGCGTGATCGCCTCCGATGTGCCGACGGCGATCCGCGCCAACGACGAGGTCAAGCGCGCCTATCTCGGCGACCAGCATGTGGTGACCAGCCATGACTAAGGGAACATCGGCTGATACGGCACCTCTGCTGGAAGTCGAGAATCTGGAGACCTGTTACGGTCTCAGCCAGGTGCTGTTCGGCCTCTCGCTGTCGATCAATAACGGCGAGATGGTCGCCCTGATGGGCCGCAACGGCATGGGAAAGACCACGACCGTGCGATCGATCCTGGGGCTGACGCCGCCGCGCGCCGGTGCCGTTCGCTTCGGTGGCCGAGAGGTTCGGGGACTGGCGGCGTTTCGCATCGCGCAACTCGGGATCGGCCTTGTCCCCGAAGGCCGCCAGATTTTTCCGAACCTTAACGTGCACGAAAATCTCGTTGCGGCATCCGCGAATCGCCTCCGCTCCAACGATCCCTGGACGCTGGACAAGATTCACGCGTTGTTTCCACGGCTGGCCGAGCGCGCCAATAACATGGGCAATCAGCTTTCCGGCGGCGAGCAGCAGATGCTGGCGATCGGCCGTGCGCTGATGACCAACCCGCGGCTGCTCATTCTCGACGAAGCCACCGAAGGGCTGGCGCCGCTGATCCGCGAAGAAATCTGGAATTGCCTGTCGATGCTGAAAGCGCGCGGCCAGTCTGTGCTCGTGATCGACAAGAATGTCGAGAATCTCGCCCGTATCGCCGACCGTCACTACATCATCGAGCGCGGTCGCGCGGTGTGGAGCGGCACGTCGGCGCAACTGATCGCGGAGCCCGATTTACAACACCGCTATCTCGGCATTTGAGACTAGCGCCCACTTTCCGAAGTTCGTGTTACACCTCCGCGCGCACCTTCCACGAACTTCGGAAAGTCATGGGCGCTAGCAAATTTATCGATACCAGTGCCGCTTTCTATTTGAAGTTCCTGGATCGAATTCGCCGCCTGTGGTGCAGGAACTTCAAATAGGCGGCACTAGCGCCGCGGTTCCGCCGTGGCGTCAAAGCAATCCGGGGAGAGGCATAAATATTACGCGTTGCCTCTGTCCTCGCGGAACAGATCGAGCTTCTGCTGCACCGGGCGGTCGGAGAAAGAGAACAGGACCGAATCCGCGTCGGCCTCGTGGGTGACCCACCGCCAGCTCGGTACCACGAACAAGTCGCGCGGTCCCCATTCGAAAGTCTGATCGCCGATCCGCGTACGGCCCTTGCCTTCGATCGCCGCGAACACGGTCGCATCGGTTGAGCGATAGCGCGCGGTCTTGAAACCCTTCGGCAGCAGCTGAATGAAGGTGCCGATGGTCGGCATCGCGAAATCGCCGGTTTCGGGGTTGGAGAATTTCAGCTTCAACCCGTGACAGGCGTCCCATTCGTCGCGCTGCCTGGCATTTTCCAGCGCTTCGCGCGTGTAGGAATAGGGATAGTTGAAAATCGGCGAGGTCTTCGATTCGCGCTTCTCGTCGATCGGCAGCAGGTTACGGCCGTAGCGCGCAAAACTGTCGCCTGCGGGGCGGGTGATTTTCTGCTGGTCTTCCTTCAGGCCTTCGGCGAACGAGGCGTCGAAGAACTGCACCATCGGAATGTCGAGGCCGTCGAGCCAGAACACCGGCTCTGAGGTCTCGTTGGAGTGATCGTGCCAGGTCATCGCCGGCGTGATGACGAAGTCGCCGGGCGACATCGTGGTACGTTCGCCGTCGACCGAGGTGAAGGCTCCCTGGCCTTCAAGGATGAAACGCAACGCCGATTGGCTGTGGCGATGGGCCGGCGCGACATCGCCCGGGACGACCATCTGCACGCCGGCAAACAGCGAGGTCGTGACCTTCGACTGGCCGCGCAAGCCCGGATTTTCCAAAACCAGCACGCGCCGCTCGGCTTCCTTGGCGGTGATGAGCTTGCCGGCTTCCGTCATGTAGTCGCGGATCGCGTCAAATTTCCACAGATGTGGGCGGCAGGCGCTCTTTGGCTCTGGCGTGATCAGATCGCCAAGCACGTTCCACAGAGCGGAAAGGTTTTCGCCGTCGATCTTCTTGTAAAACGCCTCACGTTCCGGCGTCTTTTGCACCGCTTCCATGGCTGTCCTCCCGTTTGTTTTTTGCTTCTGGATTGACAGTATACTGCCGATATCGCTAACGTCAACGACGGCAAACAAAGCCGAGAAAATATAAGGGGAGGCCAGCGATGAAGCTGCACGGCTATTTCCGCAGCAGCGCGTCCTATCGGGTCAGAATCGCATTCAACCTGAAGGGGTTAAGTGCGGAACACCTGAGCCATCATTTGCGCAAGGGCGAGCAGCGCGCTCCCGACTATCTCGCGATCAACCCGCAAGGCCTGGTTCCCACACTGGAGGGCGATGGCGGCATCGTCCTCACCCAGTCGCTCGCCATCATCGAATGGCTCGATGAAACCCATCCCGAACCGCCGCTATTGCCGAAGGAGCCGCTACGCCGCGCCCAGGTTCGTGCCTTTGCGCAAGCGCTCGCCTGCGACACCCACCCGATCCAGAATCTGAAAATCCTGGGCCGCCTGCGCGATCTCGGTCTTGCGAAAGAACAGGTCACGGACTGGGCGGCATGGGCCAACCGCGAAGGTCTCTCTGCGTGCGAGAAGCTGATCGCCAGCGAAGCCGGGCCATTTTGCTTTGGCGACGCACCGACCATCGCCGATCTATGTCTCGTGCCGCAACTGGCCAATGCGCGCCGCTTCGGCGTCGATGTCGCCGCTTTTCCCCGCCTGCTCAGGGCGGAAGCGGCTGCGAAAGAACTCAAGGCGTTTGCCGATGCCGCGCCGGAGCGCCAGCACGATGCCGAGTAAGCCCGATAACGTGACGATGGACGCGGTCTATACCGCGCCCGGCTATCTGTTTCGCCGGATGCAACAGATCGCGGTGGCGATCTTCATCGAGGAGTGCAAGGCCTTCGATCTGACGCCGGTGCAGTACGCCGCGTTGATCGCGATCCGCACCCATCCCGGCATCGACGCCACGCGGCTCTCCGCGGTGATCGCGTTCGACCGTTCGACGCTTGGCAGCGTGATCGAGCGGCTGGAAACAAAGAGCTACATCGAACGCAAACCTGCGCCCGGAGACAAGCGCGTCAAACTTTTGTATCTGACAAAGGCGGGCGTGAACCTGTTGCGCGATATCATGCCGTCAGTCGATCGCGTCCAGGCGCGGATTTTGCAGCCACTCAAGCCCGCCGACCGCAAGACGCTGCTGGCGCTGCTCGAACAGCTTGTCGATCTGAACAACGAAGCTTCGCGCGTACCGCTGCGCGCCGAAGATGCGCTTGAGCATTTGGGTAAAGTGGGCTGATGTCGGCCGCGGGCACACAACCGGTCCTGATCGCAGGCGGCGGCATCGGTGGCCTCGCCGTGGCGCTGGGGCTTGCGCAAAAGGGTATTCGCTCGATCCTGCTCGAGAAAGCTTCAGCCCTGGGCGAGATCGGGGCCGGCATTCAACTCGGGCCGAACGCGTTCCATGCCTTCGACTATCTCGGTGTCGGCGAAGCCGCGCGCAATATGGCGGTCTATGTCGATCAGCTTCGCCTGATGGACGCGATGACGGCGCAGGAAATCTGCCATGTCGATCTCGGCGAGGCCTTCCGCAAACGTTTTGGTAATCCCTATGCCGTGGTGCACCGCGGCGATCTGCACGGCGTTTTCCTCAAAGCCTGTCGAGATTCCGACCTGATCGATCTGCGCGTGAGTTCCGAGATTGTGGGCTACGATCAGGACGGGTTGTCAGTCACCGCGCGCCTCGCTTCTGGCGATCGCGTCATCGGCTCGCTCCTGATCGGTGCGGACGGGCTGTGGTCGAACATCCGCAAGCAAGTCGCCGGCGACGGCAAGCCGCGCGTCTCGGGCCATACCACCTATCGTTCGGTGATTCCAACCGAACAAATGCCGGAAGATTTGCGCTGGAACGCGGCCACGCTCTGGGCCGGTCCGAAATGCCATCTCGTGCACTATCCGCTGTCGGGCTGGAAGGTCTTCAACCTCGTCGTCACCTGTCACAACGATGCGCCGGAGCCGGTCGCCGGCAAGCCGGTGCCGGAAGAAGAGGTGATGCGGGGCTTTGCGCACATTCATGAGCGCGCGCTGGATATCATCCGTCACGGCACCAACTGGAAACTCTGGGTGTTGTGCGACCGCGACCCGACCGAGCGCTGGATCGACGGCCGCGTCGTATTGCTTGGCGATGCCGCCCACCCGATGCTGCAATATTTCGCACAAGGCGCCTGTCAGGCGATGGAAGACGCGGTCTGTCTGTCGCATATGCTCGGCAACCACGCGGGCGATCACGCCGGCGCGTTGGAAAAATACCGAAGCTTGCGTTTTCCGCGTACCGCGCGTGTGCAATTGCTCTCCCGCGCCATCGGCGAACACATCTATCACCCCTCAGGCCAACACGCGCGGCTGCGCAACGCCATCATGAGCGCGAAGTCGCAAGAAGAGTGGTATGGCGATCTCGCCTGGCTATACGGCGGGACGGGGTTAAAGGGGTAGCTACATCCGCATCACGGCCTGACGGTCGATCTTGCCGGTGCCGGTCTTCGGCAACTCGCCGACAAACCTGATCTCGCGCGGATATTTGTAAGGCAAGAGTTTTGCCTTGACGAAATCCTGCAGCCGTTTTGTCGTCTCATCCTCGTCGGCCGCGGCGCTATTCATCACGACGACCGCCTTGAGCGTCATGCGTCGATCCGGCAGCTCGGCGGCGAACACGGCGCATTCGCGCACGTCAGGATGTTCGGCGAGGCACAGCTCGACTTCGAGCGGATAAACCCATTGACCGGAAATCTTGATCAGGTCGTCGGCGCGGCCGCGGAAGAAATAGAAGCCGTCCGCGTCACGCACGAAGCGGTCGCCGGTATAGATCCACCCCGCCTCGCGGATGGTCTCGGCGGATTTATCCGGCCGGTTCCAGTACAGCGGCGTATTGGAATCGCCGCGTACCCACAAAATGCCTTCCTCATCGTCGCCGACGTCGCGCCCGTCGCTGTCTTTCAGCGCGACCTCGTAACCGGGAACACGAAGCCCGGCAGCGCCGAGCTTTTTCTTTTCCTGCCGGTTGGAAAGATAGATGTGCAGCACCTCGGTGGACCCAAGCCCCTCCATGATCTCAAGGCCGGTGAGACGTTTCCAGCCGTTGAAGACTTCGGCAGACAGCACCTCGGCGGCCGATACCGCCATTCGCAGCGAGGCGAAATCGGCGTTGTCGGCGCCTTCGGCCTTGGTCAGGGACGTGTAGAGCGTCGGCAGGCCGAAGAAGACGGTCGGGCGATAGCGGGCGATCGCATCGAAAATCGCCTGTGGCTTGGGTTGCCCCGGCAGCAGCAGGGTTGCCGCGCCCACCGAGAATGGAAAGGTGATGGAATTGCCGAAGCCATAGGCGAAGAACATCTTTGGTACGGAGAAGCAGATGTCGCCGGACGTGAGCTTGAGAAAGTTCTGCGCAAAGGCCTGATCGCTATAGGCCATGTCGTGTTGCAAATGGACGATGCCTTTTGGCCGGCCCGTCGAGCCCGACGAATACATCCAGAATGCCATTTCGTTGCGATGCGTATCTGCCGCGGCAAGGTCGGCGGGAAAGGCCGGCAGCCAGGATCGTGCAATGAGCGTATTCTGAACAGCGTGGCGGCCGGCCTCGCCATTGACCACGATCAGCGTATGTAGCGCGGTGTCCTTGCAGGCGACCTCGTCGAAGCGCGCACAAAACTCGGCATCTGTGACGGCAACGGTGGCCGCGGAATCCGAAAGGTAGAATTGCAGGAGATCGGGCGGCGTCAGCGTGTTGATCAACAGCGGCACCATGCCGGCCCGCACCGCGCCAAAGAACGCCGCGGGATAAGAGGGCGTGTCGTCCAGAAACATCAGCACGCGGTCGCCGCGCTTGAGCCCAAGCGAAATGAGGCCGTGTCCCCAGCGTGAGGCCTCCGAGCACAGCTCGGCATAGCGGACAGCACCGAGCGGACCGGTCAGCGCGAGGCGATCGCCGTATTCTTTGTCGAGGTTGTCGAAGAGAACGCGGCTCGCATTGTAGACAGCGGGAATCGAAAAGCCGATCTCGCGCGCGCCCGTGCAGTCGGTGGGCACCTGATCGGCGATCTCCATCGGGGCGGACGAACTCATGGTCTGCCTCCGCCCGCCGAGCGTGGCCGCAATGCCTCGTAGCGGGCCATGAAAGAGGGCGACATCGCGCGCAGCCGCGAATCGTCGATCCGGCCCGAACGGGTGATGTAGCTATAGGCGAAATCCAGGAGATCGAGCTTCATATGCTCCGGGAAGTTGGCATACCAGTCGGCGCTGGTGCGCGCCGCTGTCACGAGCTTCTTCACGATCGGCTGACGCTCGCTCTGGTAACGGGCGAGCGCCTCGCCGAGGTCGCGTTCCGCCTCCAATGCCTTGGTGAGCGCGATCGCGTCTTCGATCGCAAGCCGCGTTCCCGAGCCGATCGAGAAATGCGCCGAGTGCAGGGCGTCGCCAACCAAAACCATGTTCTTGAAAGACCAGCGTTCGTTCCAGACCCATGGAAAATTGCGCCAGACCGATTTGTTCGAGATCAACCCATGGCCGTCGAGCGTCGCGGCGAACAGCCGCTCGCAGATCGTCTTGGATTCGTCGATCGTCTTGTCGGCGAAGCCGTAGGCCTGCCAGGTCGGCAGATCGCACTCGACCAGGAACGTGCTCATGCCGGGCGCATAGCGGTAATGATGGGCATTAAAGCTGCCGAGGTCGGTTTGCACGAAGGTCTGCGACAGCGTCTCGAAGCGTTGGGTCGTGCCGTACCAGGCGAATTTGTTGGCGGAATAGGACAGCGAGGTGCCAAAGTCGCCCTCGAAGGCGCGGCGCACCAGCGAGTTGAGGCCGTCGGCGGCAACGATCAGATCATAGCCGCTCAACTGATCGAGCGATGCTCGCGTGTCGAAATGCAAGGCGACGCCGACCGAAGCGGCGCGTGCCTGCAGGATCTGGAGCAGATTGAGCCGGCCGATCGACGAAAAGCCGACGCCGTCGATCTCGACGCCTTCGCCGCGCAGATTGAGCGTGATGTTCTTCCAGCTTTCCATTCTGGGCGCGATCGCGTCCACCGTGTCGGGATCGTCGGCGCGAAGGAATTCAAGCGCCTGTTCGGAGAACACGACGCCAAAGCCCGAAGTAACGCCTGCCGGATTTTGTTCGAACAGATCGACACTTGCGTCCGGATGACGCTTTTTCCAGAGATAGCTGAAATAGAGACCGCCGGGGCCTCCGCCGATGACGGCGATACGCACGCCTTCCTCCCTAGTGGTCCGATTCTAACATTCGCATCCCTTCTCAGCGGCCACTTTTGCGAATGTTAGAATCGAGAGGACCACTAGCAAACATAGATTTCTAGTGGAGTTTTGGATTTGACATTCGCTTTCGAGGTCTGCGGCTAGATAGGTAGCGAATGTCAAATCCACTCCACTAGATCGACAGTGTGCTGTTGATTAGGGCGATCCTATCCTTCGCCGGCTTTTGTCGCCATCAAAAATCCATGGAAGAAGCCGCGTCAAGTCAAGACAGTCAGACAAAGGATCTGACGCGCTTGCAATTTATTGCGCGGCGAATTCGGACAACACGCCACGGCAGTCCGGGGAGAGCGAGGCAGACTGCATCACCAGGCACTGTATAATCCGACCGCCGCCGGGAGCGACGCCGCCGCAAAGCGCTCGGACGTCGGCGCCGCATGCGGACCGCAGCACGAACAGTTCTTCGCGCGGTCGCATCGGCCGAAGCACCAGTGCCGCCGCAGGGGGCGCGCCCGCCGGGTTGGCCGTCGCCTCGTTGGCCGGAGCAGTGGCGGCGCCGGCCGTCGTCGGCGCGGCATTCCCGTTCACGGCGGCGACGGCCTTCTGGCAAGCTGCCGACACTCTTGACTTGTTCTTTTCCAGGCACTGCAGTGCAGGGGCACCGCCGGTCGGCACGCCGGCGCAAACCCTCGAATAGTCGCTTCGGCACGCGCTGCGGATCGCGGCGATGTTTGCTTTGCTTGGCTCGCTGGTTGCCGTGGTGGCTGCCCTAGGGGGGGCCGCAGCCGCACCCTCGGCAGCCGGCGCGGAGGGAACCGTGGCCGACTCTTCCGTGGGTGTAACTGTCGGCTCGGATTCTGTCTTTGCAGGAGTTGTTGGTGGTTCGGCCTTGCCCTCCGACGGAGACCCAACGGCGCGCACGGCGCTTTGACAGCCTGACGAAAGGCTCGACATATTTTTCTGTAGGCATTGCAACGATGCCATTCCGCCTGGGGGAATGCTGGCGCAGTGGGCTTCATAGTCCGAGCGGCATTCGGCTCGGATCGCGCTTCGCTGGGCAGCGGTCGGTGCTTGCGAACAAGCGGGTGTGGCAATAGCGATGCCCACGGTCAGCATGGACATCCAAAGTGCCGCCGCGCGGCTCAATGTGCCTGTCATCGGCATCCATCCTTGTCGTTTTCGCCGCAAGCCGCCGCTTTAGCCGGCGTTAAAAAATGAATACATTGATCATGAAATATTGGCGGCGGATCATTGTCGTCTTTCGCCGCCACAAGTCAATTGCCTGACGAATGAATCGCGGCAGCCGTTCGGCGTCTCAGACCTTGACCATCCGTTTGCCGCGGTTGTCGCCGGCGAGTAATCCGATCAGTGCCTTCGGCGTGTTCTCAAGGCCATCGATCACGTCTTCCTGCACCTTGAGCGTGCCCGATGCGACCCACGATTGCAGGTCGCGCAGCGCCTCGTTGCGCCGGTCCATATAGTCCGTGACGATGAAGCCCTGCATGGTGAGTCGCTTGACGACGATCAGGCCAGGCACGCCGCGCGGTCCGGTGGCGGACGGCACGCCGTCGTACTGCGAGATTGCACCGCAGCAGGCAACGCGACCGCGATTGTTCATCTGCGCCAGACACGCTTCAAGAATATCGCCGCCGACATTGTCGAAATAGACATCGATGCCGTTTGGCGCCGCTGCTTTCAGTGCCTTGAAGACTGCGCCGTCCTTGTAGTCGACCGCGGCATCGAAGCCGAGTTCGGAGGTAAGCCAGTGGCATTTGTCCTTGCCGCCGGCAATGCCGATCACACGACAGCCTTTGATCCTGGCGATCTGTCCGACGATCGAACCGACGGAACCCGCGGCCGCCGAAACAACCACTGTCTCGCCGACTTTGGGTTTGCCGACGTCGAGCAATCCGAAATAGGCGGTGAGACCCGCGATGCCGTAGACGCTGAGCAAATAAGTCATCGGCTCGATCTTGGGCATTTTGGTGAGATGCTTTGCCGGTACGGCGGCATAGTCCTGCCAGCCGGTATCGCCAAACACGATGTCGCCGGCGGCAAGCTCCGGAGCCCTGGATGAGATGACTTCGGCGATGCCGCCCCCCGCCATCACCGTGTTCGCTTCGACCGCTGCGCGATAGGTAGCCCCGTGCATCCATGCGCGGTTGGCGGCGTCGAGTGATATATAACGCACCCGCAGCAAGGCTTCGCCATCGCGCGCTTCCGGGATGGCTCCTTCCCTCATGTTGAAGTGCTCGCTGCCGAGTTTTCCGGTCGGCTTCTCCACCAGCAGGATCTGCCGATTGACGGTGGCGTTCATGGCTTTCTCCCTGTGGCTGTTCCAGTGGAGTGGATTTGACATTCGCAAAAGTGGCCGATGAGAAGGGGTGCGAATGTCAGAATCGGACCACTAGTTGTGCAGTGGGCGCGCAAGAAATGCGCAAGCTGCCTATTGTGCGTTGCATAAGAAGCTAGTCTGACGGCGTCTGTTCCACAACGGTAATATCGTGGTCGGTGAAGCGTGTTGCGTCGGCTCTGAAATCTGCCAAACTCGCAACTGCTTGGGAACTTACGGGGGTAAGATATGTCCAACAGGTTTACGCAATATATTCTGATCGCGATGGTGCTTGGCATCGTGATGGGAGCGCTGGTCTTCAACTATCTGCCGGACTCGCGTGCCGATATCGCTTCAAGCGTCAACCTGATTGCGATGTTGTTCCTGCGCCTGATCAAGATGATCATCGCGCCGCTCGTGTTCGCAACGCTCGTCGGCGGCATCGCTCATATGGGCAGCGGCGCCAAACTGGGGCGTATCTTCGCCAAGACCATGGGATGGTTCATCAGCGCTTCCTTCGTGTCGCTGCTGCTTGGCCTCGTGATGGTCAATCTGTTGCAACCGGGCGCCAATTTCCCTGGCACCCTGCCGGACAAAGCGCAATCGACGGGATTGCCAGTGTCGGCCTTCTCCCTCGAAAAGTTCCTGACCCATCTGATCCCAACCTCGATTGCGGACGCGATGGCGCAGAACGAAATCCTTCAGATCGTGGTGTTCGCGGTGTTCTTCTCGGTCGCGCTCGGCGCGATGCCGGAGCGATCCAAGTCGTTGCTGGCGCTGATCGATGATCTCGGCCACATCATGCTCAAGGTTACCGGCTACGTCATGTTGTTCGCACCGGTCGCGGTGTGGGCGGCGATCATGGCCACCGTTTCCAAGAACGGCCTCGCCGTATTGTGGAAGCTCGTCGTGTTCATGGGCGGCTTCTACTTCTCGCTCCTGCTTCTGTGGGGCATCCTCGTCATCGTCGGCTTCATCGTCATCGGGCCAAGATACAGCCATCTGTTGCGGCTGATCCGCGAGCCCCTGATGATCGCCTTCTCGACCGCGAGTTCGGAGGCCGCCTATCCGAAGACCCTGGAAGGCCTCAACCGCTTCGGCGCATCGTCGCGAATATCGAGCTTCGTGCTGCCGCTCGGCTATTCGTTCAACCTCGACGGCACGATGATGTACTGCACCTTCGCAAGTATTTTCATCGCGCAGACCTACAAGATCGAAATGTCGCTCGGCACACAGTTCGCGATGCTGGCAACGCTGATGATCACCTCAAAGGGCGTCGCCGGCGTTCCCCGTGCCTCGCTTGTGGTGATCGCCTCGACGCTCGGCCAGTTCGGCATTCCCGAAGCCGGCCTTCTGATGATCATGGGCATCGATACCTTCCTCGACATGGGCCGCAGCGCCACCAACGTGATCGGTAACTCGCTGGCCACCTCTGTGGTGGCGAAGTGGGAGGGCGAGCTTGCTCCCGAGCATGCGCTCGGTTCTGATGATGTGGTGCCGCCGGGCATGATCCCCGGCGAGATTCCCGCGATGGCCGGCCATTGACGGGAGAGGGCAATGCGCCAAACGGTGAGGAGATCGATCGGGGCCTTCGTCGCCGTGTGGCTTGCAGGGTGCCTGCTCGCGACGGCGGCCAGCGCCCAGACCGGCGACGAAGGGCTCAGCCCGACGCTCGCCGCCATCAAGAGCCGGCACACGGTGCATCTCGGCTATCGCGAGAGTTCGCCGCCTTTCTCCTTCCTCGACCAGGCCAACCGGCCGATCGGCTATAGCCTTGAGCTATGCCAGGCGGTCGTCGATGAGATCGGCGTCGCAGTCGACGACCCCGATCTCAAGATCGAATATGTGAAGGTCACGTCCGACGACCGCATTGCGGCGGTCGTGCAGGGCAAGATCGATCTGGAATGCGGGTCCACCACGGCCAATGCCGAGCGTTCGAAACAGGTGGCGTTCTCGCCGCTGATGTTCGTCGCCGGCACCAAGCTGATGGTGCCGAAGGACTCCACGGTTTCCGCGCCGAAAGACCTGCAAGGCAAGACCGTCGTCGTCACCAAGGGCACGACCAACGAACAGGCCATGCATGCGCTGGACAAGAAGTTCAACCTCGGCCTGAACATCGTGGTGGCAGGCGACCACGAGCAGTCCTATCAGATGCTGGTGGACGGAAAGGCCGATGCTTTCGCCACGGACGACATTCTGCTCTATGGCCTGATCGCGCGTCACAAGTCGCAGGACAAGTTTCGCGTGACCGGCGACTATTTATCCTACGATCCCTACGGCATCATGTTCCGCAAGGGCGAGCCGCAACTGAAGGAGGTCGTGGAGCGCGCGTTCCGCAAGCTCGGCACGAATCACGATCTCGTTCCGCTCTATAACAAGTGGTTCGTTTCACGTCTGCCGACCGGCGAACGGATGAATGTGGCCATCTCGCCGCAGCTTGAGGACGCCTTCAAGGCGCTCGACGACACCGAAGGTGTCAACGATTGAGAGCCGTCTGAAGACCTACTTGATGTGGAGCAGGGACTTGGTCGCGTTGACCGCGCTGTTGAAGGTCGCCTTGGTTTGACCTGCCAGCGTCTGGGCTTCGTAGGTCGCGCCTGAGGAAAAGCCGGTCTGTGACTTCAGCCCCATCGCCACCTCGGTTTTACGAAGAAGATTGCCAAAGACCGACGATGTTGCGGCTGGAGCCTGGGTCACATTGTTGGTCTGCCTGCTGACAGCGACGGGCATTGGCGACGAAACGGGCAATAGGCTGCTCATGGGATGCTCCCGGAGGTTGGGCAACCATCGGCCGGTTATGGTTAACGAATCGTTACCGGCGGAAAACCTTCAGAGGAAGGACAGTCCCTTCGCATCCATCCCGCGCGCGACAGCCGCAAATTCGATTGCCGTGAACAGTCCGCCGGCCACATAGATTCGCCGGTTCAGCGATCTGGCTAGCGCCTCGCTTGCGCCGAACGCCTGCTCGATCGTGGTGGCGATCTCGATATGTGCCTGCGGATTGAGGTGGCGCATGGTGCTGGCAAGGGCTGCGGGATTACCGCCCTTGTGATGCGCGGTCGTGCAGATGATCGTATCGAATGCCGGCGCAAGTATTTCTGCTATCTCCTCGGCCTTCTTGTCGAAGGAGACTCCAAGGACGAGAATCCAGGCGTGTTCGCCATAAATCTGTTTGAGCGCGGAAAGCGATTGCCTGATCCCGTCGGGCGTGTGGCCGACATCAATGATCGTCAGCGGATCCCGAGCGATGGTTTCGAGACGGCCAGGCCAGCGCGTCTCGCGCAGCCCCGTTCCCACGGCTGCCTCGATGCGGGAAGCGGTATTGTCGGACCGTGTGCGCTCCAGCCAGTTCAGGAACAGGGCCGTTGCAATCGCGGCGTTGTTGAGTTGGAAACCGCCCGGCAAGGCCACGTCCAGGGTGCGGAAGTGATGATCGCGAAACGTGAAGTCGAAGCTTTGCCCGGCTACGGCGATGGCTTCGCCGCCGATCCCGACTTCATCGCGAACGAACAGGCTTTCGACAGCCCGGTTACGGTTATATTCGAGAATGTGGGACCGCAAGTGGCGGCAGTTCTCGCCGTAGATAATGATGCCGCCAGAGGCGCAGGCGTCGCTCTTGTCGGATACGATCAATTCCAGCGAATGGCCGAGCAATTCGACATGCTCGTAGTCGACCGAAGCGACCGCGGCGATGCGGCTACCCAGCAAACGAACGGGGTCGTAGCGTCCGCCAATGCCGGCTTCGAATACCATGAATTCGCAATCGCTGTTCTGGAAATAGAGACAGGCCAGCGCGAACATGGCCTCGAAGGCGCCGAACTGTTCGCCACATTGCCTTGAAACTGTGGCGATAGCGGTCTCGATCCGGCCGGCCAACTCGCTCAGCGCGGCATCGGCAATCGACACCCCGTCGATCTGAAACCGCTCATTGACGCGGAATAGATGCGGCGAGGTGAACAGGCCAGTGCGCAAGCCATAGGCGCGGCCGATCGAGGCGCAAAGCGCCGCCGTCGAGCCCTTGCCGTTCGATCCGGTGATCGCGACCGACCTTTCCTGCAAGCGGGCGCGGTCGATCGCGAGCACGTCGAGCAATTCGGCCATCCGCGCGAGGCAAATGCCTTTGCCATATTTCGGCAGGTCAAACATCAAGCAGTCCGACCGCAGAAAAGGTGTGACGCCAGATTTTCAGGATCAAATCCGGCCGTTGCAATTCCTCCAAAAGCCGAATCGAGGGATTGGAGTTGACCTCGATGATCGCTATCGCTTCCGGATTTCCTCCGATATCGGCAAACAGGTCGACAGCGGCAGCGCGCAGGCCGATCGCGCGGACGGCTTTCTGTGCCATCGTTAGCGCAGTGGCGTTGGGCGAAGCAAACGCCATGTGGCCGCCCGCGCTCAGATTGGTCCGGCCAGGAATTTGAAAGCGTTCGCCTGCGGGCAAGACCTTATCGAGAGCGCCTTGCGGGATCGCCGCAGGGTCGACCGCCGAAAGGCCGCGGCCTTTCAGCGAGGCATTATGTACGACAAGAAGATCGCGGAGGCTCCGCGTGCCGTCGCCTTCGAGTGCCGGCGGGAATTTGCGCGCAGAATAAACGACCTCATCGTCGAGCAGAAAGATCCGGTATTCCAGGCCCGTGACAACAGGCTGCATCAAGACCGCATCGTAGTGCAGTGCGACGCTGTCAAGATATCGGCCGAGAGAAACCTCATCGCCGATCGCTTGCGCAAAATCGCCGCGCGATCCCGTCAGAGGTTTCAGGAATGCGCTTCCGTTCAGCTTCCTGAAATAGTCGAGAGCGTCCTCGCGCTCATGCCTTGCGGGACGGAGCGCGCGGTGGCGAGTGCTCAGGAAGAAATAGTTGCCGCCGAGGGTGACGACGCCTGCCTCTTCAAGAATACGGTTGGCGAAATATTTGTCGGAAGCGAGCGTCGCCGCAGTGGCATTGTTTTGCGGATACCAGGAACAGCGTCCGGCGCCGAAGTAGACCGCTTTGGTTTGTGAGGCGACGCGAAAAGCAAGCCCGGTGCCGCCTTCGATATCGTCAAAGCCAAGCCCGAATTCGGCGCAGGCATAGGCGGCATATACCGTCTGATCCGGATAGGAGGCGGGCTTTCCCGCGCGAAATTCCTGCAAGTTCCGCATGCAATATCAGGCGATCTGGCATTCCGGCTTTTTTCAAAGAATATCTCTAACGAATTTTTCTCGCGCGGGGCGGCAATTAATCTCCCAAACAGCGTGCTTTTTCAGCAAGTTATTTGCGCTAGATGCCCGTCGTGGAGAAAGTTTGGGCCGATGGCTGGGGCGGAGCTGGCGGCTCTGCAATTTTCGAGCATTTATCCTGCACTGCAACATATTGACACCAGCCGAAATTGGTCTACTTCAACGGGCGTAATTCCTCAATTGCCACAGAGGGTTCCGCGCTTTGGAGCGGACAGACCTGTCGGCCCTTCCGAAACAGACAGCAGCGAAAAAAACCATGAGCGCGTTCCATCGAGAGAAAGTTCTTTCGGTCCGGCACTGGACCGACACGTTGTTCAGCTTCCGCGCCACCCGAGATGCTGGCTTCCGGTTTGAGAACGGGCAATTCGCGATGATCGGGCTCGAAGTCGACGGACGTCCGTTGATGCGCGCCTACTCAATGGCGAGCGCCAACCACGAAGAAGAGCTCGAATTCTTTTCGATCAAGGTGGCCGATGGCCCGCTCACGTCCCGTCTGCAAAAAATCAAGGAAGGCGACACCATCCTGGTCGGCCGCAAGGCCACCGGCACCCTGATTGCCGACAACCTGTTTCCCGGCAAACGATTGCTGTTGCTGTCGACGGGCACCGGGCTCGCGCCGTTTGCGAGCCTGATCAAGGACCCGGATGTCTACGACAAGTTCGAGCAGATCGTGCTTGTGCATGGCTGCCGTCAGGTATCGGAGCTGGCTTACGGCGAAGCGCTGGTGGCGAATTTGCAGAGCGACGAGTTGTTCGGGCCGCTGCTTGCCGAGAAGCTCGTCTATTACCCCACGGTTACCCGCGAGCCTTTCCGTAACCGCGGCCGTATCACCGACCTGATCACTTCGGAGCAGTTGTTCAACGATATCGGCCAGGAGCCGCTGAATATCGAAGGTGACCGCATCATGATGTGCGGCAGCCCGGCGATGCTGGAAGAATTGCGCCAGATGTTCGATGCGCGCGGCTTTGTCGAGGGTAACCACAGCGAGCCCGGTCACTTCGTGATTGAAAAGGCCTTCGTGGAACGCTGAGCACTCGATCGTTCAATCGACAATAAAAAGCTTGGCGCCGGTTTTGGTCGAAGATCGATGTGCGGCATCGCCAAAGTCTGAAACCTGATAGCTCATGCCCGGCCGTAGTGTGAACCTGCGGCCATCGCGCAATTCGGTTTCGAGTTCGCCTTCCAGCACATAAAGGACATGTCCCCGGTCGCACCAATGATCGGCGAGATATCCGGGTGTGTACTCGACCATCCGCACCCGCACGTCGCCGATATCCAGGGTGCGCCAGAGCGCCTGGCCGCTTTCGCCCGCATGGGTGGTGGCGGCAATCTGGCTCCAATCCGTGACAGTGAAGGGCAGTGCTGGAATCTTCATTCGGCAACATCCTGAAATTTTGTGTTCGCGCCAGACGATATCGACTGGCACGCGAATGTCACGGCTTTCACCTCCGTGATCGCGCAGCTATCGCAAACACCCACTCTTGATGATGCGGCTCATGAGGCCCTTTGCTATAAGCCTTCGGAAAAGACGCAGGTCTCAAGGGGCGATGCGTCACGGCAGGGGGGAAAGTAGTGCTGTCCGCGTCAACTCAGGACGACAGGGCGAAAACGGCGTTCGTCTTTGCAGGCGGCGGTAGTTTCGGAGCGATTCAGGTGGGCATGATGCATGCGCTCGCCGCGAATGGCGTTTCGGCCGATATGGTGGTCGGCTCCAGTGTCGGCGCCATCAACGGCGCATACTATGCCGGGGCCCCTACGTTGAAGGGTGTCCTTGAACTCGAAACTATCTGGCGCGGGTTAACCCGCCGCGACGTCTTCCCGATCACCTGGCGGGCCGTGCTGGGATTCCTCTGGCGCCGGGATTTCCTGATTTCGCATGACGGCCTTCGCAAGCTGCTCGAGGATCATCTGCCCTATCGCAATTTGCAGGACGCGCAGCTTCCGGTTCACATCGTCACCACCGATATCGTCACCGGCGAAAGCGTCGTGATCTCCGACGGGTCGGCGGTCGAGGCGATCGTGGCCTCTACGTCCATCCCGGGCGCATTTGCACCGGTGCCCTACCGGGACCGCTACCTTGCGGACGGCGCGATCTCGGCCAATACGCCGGTCAACGTCGCGGTCGCAAAGGGGGCACGCCGCCTCATCATCCTGCCGACGGGCTATGCCTGCGCCTCCGAAGCACCCCCGGTGGGGGCGGTCGCCAATGCGCTGCACGCATTGACGCTGATGATCGCGCGGCAGATGGTGAATGAGCTGGAAGACCTCCCGCCCGAGATCGAATACTTCGTGGTCCCGCCTTTATGCCCGCTGGTGGGATCGCCTTACGACTTCTCGCTCACCTCGGAGCATATCGAGCGGTCGATCCAAAGCACCGACGAATGGCTCGCCAATCATGGCCTGGAGAGACAGCACATCCCTGGCGCATTACGGACGCACGACCACTAAGCGCCTCGACTCCTCGCCTGTGGCCTGCCATTCGCGGCTTTTCGAAAACGGCTACGTTGCAGTGCGAAATCGGCTGGTGCCGCCTATTTGAAGTTCCTGCACCACCAGCGGCGAATTCGATCCAGGAACTTCAAATAGAAAAGCGGCACTAGAATCAATAAGTTTGCTAGTACCCATGACTTTCCGAAGTTCGTGGAAG
>Ga0116129_1000719_pt1 | contig 20112 bp, 20 predicted proteins | sample June2015DPH_17_2_FD_89732 | JGI IMG/M metagenome (GOLD analysis project Ga0116129, IMG submission 89732) | Peatland microbial communities from SPRUCE experiment site at the Marcell Experimental Forest, Minnesota, USA - June2015DPH_17_10 | ecosystem: Environmental > Terrestrial > Soil > Wetlands...
CTACCGGAGCCGTCACCGGAACCGTCTCCAATATCGGAGCCACCCCCTTCGGGATCAGCGTCACGGATTCCGTCCTCGCCACCGCGGCCAATAGCTGTACGATCTCCGCGTTCACCGCGCTACCGGGAACCCCGGCCCCCTCCTCGCTGATTCTTGTCTTAATCGGCCTGATCGGTCTGGCCTGTACTTTGCTCTACCGTTCCCGTAAACTGACCTGATGATCCTGACCGCGTTCACGATCTTCCACGTCATCCTGAGCCTGATCGGAATCGTCGCGGGCCTGGTCGTTCTCTACGGATTTTTGACGTCCCAGAGCCTCATTAGCTGGACGACGGTTTTTCTAGCGGCCACGGTAGCCACCAGCGTCACCGGCTTCTTCTTCCCGTTCCACGGCCTCACCCCCGGCATCGTAGTCGGCATCCTGTCGCTCATCGTCCTGGCGCTAGCCATCCGAGCCCGCAACCGCTGGCGCCGCACCTATGTGATCACGTCGATCATCGCCCTCTATCTGAACGTCTTCGTGCTGGTAGTCCAGCTCTTCGAGAAAGTTCCGGCCCTCACCGCTCTGGCGCCCACCCAATCCGAGCCCCCTTTCCAAATCGCCCAAGCCGCAGTCCTCCTGATCTTCGTCTTCCTGGCAATCCGCGCAACCATGAAATTCCACCCGTGAATGTCCGCCTCCTGGCTACTGGCTCCTGGCTACTTCTTCTTACAGCAGCTACCTCTGCTTCACCGCATCATAAACCCCAATCAACGCACTAGAAAAATTCGCCGGATCGATCACCGATAACCTGCCTCCCTGCCGCGCCAGCACCGCCTCCAGCTCCAAAATCGCGCAAGGCGCAGTCCGTCTCCTGGCTCCTGGCTCCTGGCTACTTCTTCTTACAGCAGCTGCCTCTGCTTCACCGCATCATAAACCCCAATCAACGCACTAGAAAAATTCGCCGGATCGATCACCGATAACCTCACTCCCTGCCGCGCCAGCACCGCCTCCAGCTCCTTCAACCTCTTCCACGCGATGTGCCCCGCCAAGTCCCGATAAACATCCTCCGCCGACTCCACCTGATCGCCCTCAAATAATCTTCGAGCCGACCCCGGCCGCAGCATCCCCGCCAGCACCAGATGCCTCTGCGACAACAGCTTCATCGCCCGCGCGAAATTCTCCGCCAGAACCGGATCGTCCAGTGAAGTCAGGAACAGCAGCAGCGCCCGTCTCCGCAACCGCAGCCGCAAAAACGTAGCGATTTCATCGAAATCCGGCGTCACTCCCTTAGGATGCAGCTGGTAAATCGCATCCCTGCAAGCCGCGTAATGGGCCTTCCCGTTGCGCGCCCTCACAAACGCATCCACCTGATCCGAAAACGCCGCCAGCCCAAACAGATCCCCGCGCTTCTCCGCTGCCGCGCCCACAATCAGCGCCGCCGAAATCGTCCGCTCCAGCGTCGTCTCTTCTCCCACCGCTCGCCCCGACAACCGCGACCGGTCGATAATGACATAAACTTCCTGCGTCCGTTCCACTTGAAACACTTTGGTAATCGGCCGCCCTCGCCGCGCCGTCGCCTTCCAGTGAATCTCATCGAATCCATCCCCCGGCAGATATTCGCGCAGCTTCTCAAACTCCCTCCCGCGCCCGATCTGCCGCAACGCGTGAACCCCGCCCACTCCCTGCCGCAAAGCCTTCAAGTCATCATCGCGGCGCAAATTCGGGTAAACGCGAACCTCCATCGCCGCCGCATCCTTGCGCCGCACCTGCCACATTCCCCAAGGCGACCGTGCTTCGAGATAAACCGCATCCACCCGGTAAAGCCCCCGCCTGTGCGCCGTCCATTTCCAAACAAATTCCGAAATCTCCGCCGGCAGCTCGACATCAGTTTCTTCAAAATCCGCCTGAATCCCCTCCGGAACCACCACGCCGATCCGCACCCGCGTAGCATTCGAAACCCGAACCCGAATTTCAGCAGACCGATCTTTAAACATCCGCACCAACCCAGGCAATTCAACCCGTATCCTCCGCAAAGCCCGATCCCGAATCAGCGCATCCGCGGCAATCACCACCGCAAGCAAGATCAAACAAACAGCACTAGCCAGTCGAGCCCCAGGCGACAACGCAGCCACCGTCGCCGCCGGAAATCCGACGACGGCGACTACCCAAATCATTCTTGAAGACGGAATCACAAGGCCTTTTTCCCCACCGCGCAAATCCAGCCTTTCTTCCGTTCTTCAAACACCTGAACATCCCTGTAACCCGCGGTCGCAAACAGGTCCCACTGGTCACCCACACTCAAGTGAGAGGATTTCAGCAACTTCATCACAGGCCATTGCAGAGCTTCATTCTTGCCGTTCTTATAGCTCTCCGCGATGACAAGTAGTGTTCCGCCCGGCGCGAGTACGCGCAGAATTTCCTGCATGTCTCGGACAAGATGCGGCCAGTAATGCTGAGTCTCCACCGCGGTCACAAGATCGAACTTGTCGTTGGGAAACGGAAGGTCGGACACCGAAGCCTGCTTGATCTCAACACGTCCCGCTTCAATCAACCGGGAATTCTTCCCGCGCGAGGCGGCCACGCTGCCCTTAGCGTAGTCAGCGCCATAAATCATGCCTTCCGGTGCGAGGACTGCCAGTTTCTCAATTGTCCTGCCCCCACCGCAACCCACATCCAGAACAATGGAATCCTTCTCGACGACGATATGCTCCAAACCCCAATCGGTCAGCCCGGAGTGCGAGACATTCATCAACCACGCAAACAGCCTGCCAACCCATCTCGTGGGTTTTCGGACTTGATGCACAACATACGGCAACACCACGAAGAGCAGGCCGAGATCGATAAGCAGCTTCATCGTTTTCATACCGGCACCGCCACACTCTCCAAAATCTTCTCCACCGCCTCCCCCGCTGTCATCCCCTCGATTTCGAACTCTGGCCGCAATATCAGCCTGTGATCCAGCACCGCGATCGCCATCGCCTTCACATCATCCGGGGTCACAAAATCCCGCCCCGCAATCGCCGCATGCGCCCTGCTCGCCGCCACCAACCCCTGCGTCGCGCGCGGACCCGCGCCCACTAAAACACTCTCATGCGTCCGCGTCCTTCTCACTAAATCGACAATGTAAGAGACAATCTCATCCCTCATCGCCACATCCATCAACGCCTCGCGAGCCGCCGCCAACTCGCCCGCGCCCAGCACCGCAAGAACATCCCCGCGATCGAGACAAGTCTCCGGAGCATCCGCGCCGAGCATCCTTTTCGCCAGCGAAACCTCATCCTCTCGCTCCGGCGCAGTCATCGGCATCTTTAAAAGGAAGCGATCCTTCTGCGCCTCCGGCAGCGGATACGTGCCCTCATACTCAATCGGATTCTGCGTGGCGAACACCGTGAAATCGGGCGACAGCATATGCGTGTCGCGATCGATCGTCACCGCCCTCTCCTGCATCGCCTGGAGCAGAGCCGATTGCGTTTTCGCCGGCGCCCGATTAATTTCATCCGCCAATAAAAATGAAGTGAATACCGGCCCCCGCACCAGGTGAAATTCATTCTTCTCGAAATTGAAGACACTGGTTCCAGTAATGTCGGCCGGCATCAGATCCGGCGTAAATTGGATGCGCGCAAACTCACACCCCAGCACATGCGCCAGCGTCCGTGCGAGCAAAGTTTTCGCCACACCCGGCACTCCTTCAATCAACGCATGCTGCCGCGTCAGAATCACGATTAGCGCGCTATCGATCGCGGCCTCTTGACCCAGAATCACCTTCGAGATTTCGCCTCTCGCCCGGTTGAGCGTCTGATGCAGTTGTTCCAGTCGTTCGGTCATAGTTTCTCCATCAGCGCTTTATAGGCGGCAGCCACGTTTTTATCCCCGAATAAGGCGTCATCGGGCGCGATATTGTGCGACTTATGCTCATTTAAGGATGTCTTTTTCCACTCTTCATAGCACACCCGCAGCAAATCCTTCTCCGCAATTCCCCTTCGCAGCAGCGCCGTCATCCCTTCGAGCGAATCCCTCCCACTCACCGCCTGATCGGAGCCGGGCGCGCGCGAAGGCAGCAGGCTCGATGCGCTGCGCCACAGAAACAGCCCGGCGACCAGCGCCAGGACCGCCAGAGCTCCTTCTAAGTGATACTTGCGCATCAACTTAGTCACGCTGCCCGTTTCCACCACTCCGAAATGATTTTCATCGAACACGATTTCCTTCGCCGCACCCACCAGTTTCACCAGCAAAGCGGCGTCATGCTCGTCTCTAAGCCCTTCATTGCTAAGTGGATAGCTGTTCCCGACCAAAACCACGGTTCCCGCGCCCAGGGAACGTTCCAGCGCCTCTGCGTTTTTATCCAGCGGCTTCCATCCCGCCTTGCCCTGTAAACTATTGTCTTTAAAGCGGATATCCCACGGCCCTTTTCGATCTGAAGTGATCGGCAGAAACGCGATCACCAATCGCGCGCCTTTGCTGGTCAATTCCTCATACTCTTTCAGAGTCTCCGGTTTGAGCTGCGACCACGCCGCCGGATCCACTCCCAAGACGAAAATTGTCGTCCCAGGTCCCGCCTCAATTTGCCTGCGGGATTTGTATAACCGCTCCACTTTCAGCACTTTACCGAGGCTCTCATACAATGCCAGCGATCCCATCGGATCGGAGCGCAGCGACGAATATTCCGGATAAACCGCCCCCGTATCGAGCGGAGAAACCACCACCTGCTCAAATCCCCAAATCAGCGCGACGAGAATAACGACGATCGCAATCTTATTGAGCATGCGATCTCATCTCTTTGAAACCATTGACTAAAGATTCCGCCATCGCGCGATCCACCACATGCCTTCCGTACCATCCCTGCTCGAAAATCGCGACCCCGCGCGTAAATGCCAGCGGCAATTCCGGTTTCGAACGCGCCCGCCGCGCCAATTCCCGCCGATAATCGAGCCCGCTTTTCCAGCGTTTCAACGACACTAAATCCCTAGCACTCAAGAAGTTAAGAGCAGCCAGATAGCTGGCGCGCAAGGCCAGTCGAAAGTCGCCTTTTTCCATCCATTCGTCAGCCAAGGCGAGCCACTCGCTTTCGGGCAATCGATCCGCCGTCAACGATTCATCGGCCAGATTCACTGCGGGCGAGGCGGTCACCGCTTGTGCCGTGACGACGGTAACTCTTTTCCTGCGCAATAGATAGACCACCAGCCCGGCTGCGATCAGAGCGATAATGAAAGCCATCAGCGCCAGCATCGCCTTCCTGTTTACCTGCGCCCCTTTGTCGCTTCCACCGGACTCCCTGGAAGGCCTCAGCCACTCGTCGATTTTGTTCCAGATCCAGCTCCAGGCATCCTGAATCAACTTCACCGTACTGCGATACCAGCCGACCCATTTGCCTGTCGGCTCCGTGGTCGGTCGCGGCGCGCGCCAGGTGAACTCCCTTTGATGCACCACTTGGTCGATGGCATGGTCGAGTTTTTTCTCATCAATCGTCTGCGCATGCACCGATAAAATCGCAAACAGAAAGACGGCGACGGCCCGCTTTAAAGCCGCCCGCAAATCGGTGCCGGTGGCGATGGATTCTCCATAGAAACAACGAAGTACATACACCGCATCAAGCAGCGGATCGACCGCAAGCCAGACAATCGCCACCGCGACTCCGAACGTCGTCAGATTGAGCATGCCCATACCCAGCCTGGCCAGATCACCTTCAATTCCCAGAAACGACCGGGCGAGTTGGGGCAGCATCACTATCAGAACCAATACGTTAGCGAGCAAAAGCAGCGAGCCGAGACTGACAATGGCGAGCACTCCCCAATTCTGGCGCGTTGCATAAACCGCCTGCCGGCGGGCAGCCGCCAGCGCATCGGGCCTTCCGAGGGCTGCGTACAACGCGATATTGCGAAAAAATGCGGTGATCCAAGGAAAAGGCAGCGGCACGATCAAGCTGAGAGGTTGCAGTGTCGACTGCATCACCATGGCCTGCCACGGGTTAGCGGTTGGCGACTCCGACGGCGAAAGCTGATGATAGAGTTTCGCCATAAACATCGCCTGCCAGGTGTTTTTCCAGACATACAAAACAGCGAGCGCGAGCGAAGCCCACGGTAAATGCTCGAACGCGTAGAGGCTGCGGTTCATGTCGGCGAGAAAAAACAGGAAAGCGAGCGTAAGCGGAGCGGCTCCTATGAGATAGGTGACGGCAGTTGGGAGCGGCGCAACGCGAAGAAGGTTTACGGCTTCTTCGAGGATATCAATCGAGGTGCGCGCCGGTTTCATAAGTCGTGGAATTTGGAAGGGATGCGCGCCAACGTCAGGCCCAGGTAATAAAAAACCAGCCACGCAATTAAAACGCCGGCAAGCGCCATTATGGCCCATTTTGCGCGAACCGTGCGGGTGATTTTATTTTCGCCGCGCGTCAGCGCCGTTACGCAAGTCACGCAAATCATGCGACCTTCGTGCTCGGTGACGCACTCCCGGCAGAAAAAACGTTTGCACGAAGGACATTGCACGGCCGCTTCGCGTAGCGCGTGATTCAGGCAGCGCTGGTCCAAAATATTCATTTGCGGCGCTCCCAGAAAGCGGCGGCGAGGCCGATGACTCCGGCGGCGGCTCGCCAGGACCAGGCAATTTTCGCGCGATTGCCGATGGCCGGGAAGAGGTTGATGAAGACTACCGATTTGTCGCCGGTCCTGGCATTGTCCTGGAGCTTGAGAAACCAGCCGAATACTTCGCGGGCAGCGGTCGAGACATCGAATCCAATTCCGATGATGGCCAGCGCCAGCACCACATAGATGATGACTCGCGCATCGCGGCCTTTGCGCCGCAGAAATGCGACCACGAGCAACAGAAATTCCACGGGCAGCGTGCTCAGGAGCATACTGGAAAGTTCCTGAATTTTAGGAAAGGCCACCGAGGCCCAAATCAGGAACGCATTTACGAGGAAGAGTCCAAAAATAATTTCAGGCACGTAGCCAGGCTTGGAGACCAGCTCGGGCGGAGGGGGCTCCGGCAGGGCTGGCTCGACGGTCTGTTGCGACGGCGCGAGGATTCCTTGCGCGGCTTCAATCATGGGACGAAGGACGCCGAGAACGTGGCGCGCGGTGCTTAGGCGATTGACCGGCTCAAGCCGTTCCACGCTGACGCGGGTATGAAGAACACTGCGGCAGCGCGGGCCGCGCGCGATATCGACGATGGGCCAGAGCAGGGCCAGTGCGCCGGTAAGCTCGAAGAAAAATTTCGCGAATTTGGAATCGACTGCGAACCAAAGGGACATCCAGGCCAGCGCGGCCAAGATCATCACGATCTGAAGGACGATGCGGGGCGCAAGCTCCGTGACGACGATTGCTTGAATGTCTACGATTGAGAATCGCTTGTAGTTTTCAGAGAAGCGGGTGTTGGTGACGAGCAGAATATGATCGGGCGCGAGCCAGAGTTGGGTGTAGCCTCCGGCGGTGCGGCTGCGGGGGGTGAGTTTGGTGTAGAGGGATGGCATGGGCTACGCCTCCGGTGTCCGAGTCTGTGTGGAAAGTCGCTGGGATCCGCGCTTGACAGGCGGAACCGCCTGCCCCACCACGGCAAAACAAGCAGTTACAGAGCGATTGGACAGGCGGCTTCGCCTGTCGAACGACTTTTCACACACACTCGTCCGGGCTGTGCCCGGATGGACCGATTGGCAATCGGTCCGCAGGTTGGCAACCTGCCCCACATGGACGAATTTCGCCGATAGAGTTTGGGGCATGGCTAGAGCTTCGTAGGACGGGGTTTTATGCCTACCTGGGTCATCATGTAGATGATGAAGACGAGGAAGCCGATTTCGGCCAGGGCGAAAAGGGCGGCCAGAACGAAGCGGATTTTCGTTCTTGGCACCAGGCTCAGCGGGGCGTTCCAGCGGCGGAATACCAGGAACAGGGCCCACGGCGCGCCCACTAACGACGGCCAGATCAGAATCGCCGGCAGAGTGGACATGGCCAGCGCCATGGTGTCGTACAGGGGACGGCTGGTCTCGACGATTTCGCGGCTGTCAAAACAACGCGGGCAGATGTGGCGTCCATCCACTTCGAGATCGCACAGATTGCAGAGAAAACGGCCGCAATCGACGCAGACCTGGGCAGCGCGGCTCCCGGGATGATAGAAGCAACTGGCTTCCGTCGCGGCATCGATTGCGATGGGAGCCGCGCCGAGCTGCGCCTGCCCGATAGCCGGAAAAACCAGCGCCCGCACGTTCCGGCCACAGCCCCGGCAACGTACATCTTCTTCGCGATTCCAGAGTTCTTCGGGAATCGGCAGGGAACACGCTGCGCAGGCGATGGCCATTACTTGGAATAAATCACAAGCGAATTGCAGATGCGGTCATGGAGCGCGCGCTTTTCCGGATCGAAGGCGGCCATGATGAAGCCGATATACAGAATGATCGCGCTGAGCCAACGGGCGAAGAAGCGTCCGGCAGCCTGTCCGGCGGAGAGGCGAGATCCATCGAGGCGGATGATCTGGAGGCCCAGGGCCAGCTTGCCGATGGTGCCGCCTTTCTTGGACACGAAGTAGGCTTCATACGCTACGCCCAGAACGAGTGTCACGAAGACACTGAGGCCAGCGGCGCCGAGAATCGCGGGCAGCATCGCGAGAGCCGCGGCAGGATCCTGCGTCTGCGCCACGGTGACGGCGGAAAAACCGAGGGCGAGGCGCAAAGGGAGGGTGATAATCGTGCTCACCACGCCGAGAATAATGCTATCGATGACGAGGGCGACGAAGCGGATCCAGAAGCCGGCGTAGCGGCGCACGCCGATGGCTTGTCCACCTTCGCGCACGCGTTGCAGGTAGAGCGGCTTGCATTGGGCGCAGACCGAGGCGGCTCCGATCGTAACCATTTCATTGGCCGGGAAGGGGCGTCCGCATTCGGAGCAGAAGCGCGTTTCGGCGGCGAGGGGAACGGCGGCGGCGGGAATGGGAAGGGGTTTGGCGGGTCCGCGGGCGGCGGAATGCGGCTGCCAGTTGGCCATCCCTTCGCGCCAGACTAATGTATCGTCACGAACGGCTCCGGAGCGCAACAGGTCGTCGAGCTGGGCGTCCTCCACGGGGCCGACTTGCCGTCCTGCATCGGCGTAATACCATTTCATAGTTGTCCTCCGCCGCTTTCAAATTGACTGGGCGCGGCATGAGGTACAGTGTAGCTTAATCAATACGCGGATGGCCCTGGGGGCCATTCGCGATGCACTTTGTGTCGGGCACACCGCATGCTGCGCATGGCGGCTCGGTTGTGCGGGAAGGGTGGCGCTGAGGGGTGATTCGCGATGCTTTGTGTCGGGCACACCGCATGCTGCGCATGGCGGGTCGGTTGTGCGGGAGGGTGGCGCTGAGGGGTGATTCGCGATGCTTTGTGTCGGGCACACCGCATGCTGCGCATGGCGGGTCGGTTGGTCGCACTGCACATGCCGTATGCGCTTGGTCAGCGGCGCCACATTACGTGCGGGATGGAAATAAAAAACCTCCCGCTTCCGGATGGAGCTGGAAACGGGAGGCGTGAAAAAAATTTACGGGGCTGCGGTGACGTGGACGCGGCGGTTTTTCTGCCAGCAATCTTCCGTCTTGTCGGTGCAAACGGGGCGTTCCTTGCCGTAGCTGACCAGGCTGAGCTGGGGCGAAGGGATACCCATCTGGACCAGGAATTCCTGCGCGGCGCGGGCGCGGCGATCGCCTAAGGCCAGGTTATATTCTTCCGATCCGCGCTCATCGGCGTTGCCTTCAATGAGCAGTTTCTGGTTGGGATAGTTGGCCAGGATATCGCGAATGACGCCAACATCCGACTTCAATACCGTGCTGGCATCCGCGCGAATCACCGCTTTGTCGTAGTCAAACAAAGCGTCGTTCAGATGGGCGAGTTTCTCGTTCAGCGTGGCGCGCACTTCAGGCGTCATGCGGTCTGAGGGGGCTGGAGCCTGCGCAGTCTGCTGCGGGGGAGGCGTAGAAGCCGGGCGCTGCTGAAGGGGCGGGGCCTGCGGCGCAGGGGCCGAAGCGACGGGGGTGGTATCTGCGGGTTTGCTCGCGACCGGGGCCGTTTTATGGCATGCCGCGGTTGAAAGCAGAGTGGCCAACCCTAACAATGCTAGTGTTCCTTGTTTCATAAATCCTCTTTTTTTCTCCGAAACTATATCCATTAGACCGGATGGGGCGGGTTGCCACAATCCCGTGTGGACGGTATTTTGTTCGCGGCCGGGTCCGATAGACTGGAATTGCGACGTTTATTTAAAGATGCAGACGGAAGCTATTGCCGGGGGACGACGCTTGTTGCTCGCCGGTTTCGGTGGCCTGCTGGCGCTGATGATGGTGGCTGGCGCCGATGCGCTGCTGGTGCTGCGCCAGGTGCGGGCAAGCGACGCGCAGGTTCGCGACGCCTATGAACGGAGAAGCCGGGCGCTAGAGCAGGTGCGCGCGGGAATTTATCAATCGGCGATCGTGATGCGCGATTTTCTGCTGGCGTCCGATCCCCATATCGCGGCGGACCAGGTGACCAGTTGGACCAGCATTCGCGCGCGTACCGATAACGCGCTGGCGGACGGCGCGACGGTGCTGGATAAAGCCGAGAAGGGTCCTTATCGCAGCCTCGAAGCCGAAGTGAGCGTGTACTGGAAACTGCTGGAGTTCATCACGCTGATGAAAGAAAAAGACACGCGCAACCGGACGGCGGAGTATCTTTCCAACGAACTGGTGCGGAGGCGTACGGCGATGCTGGAGCTGGTGGACCGCATCGATCAGATCAGCACGCGGCAGCTTCATGCGGGTGATGAGGCTCTGGATGAGGCGTTCAAGAATTTGCGGCTGCGGCTGATGGTGATGCTCGGGGTGACGCTAGGGGTGGGGCTGCTGCTGGCGGCGTTCACGATCCGGCGGACGCTGCATCTGGAAACCGAATTACAGAAGCGCTATGAAGAAGGCGTGCGGGCTCGCGGAGAATTGCAGGATTTGGGGGCGCGTCTGGTTTCGGCGCAGGAAGAAGAACGGCGCACGATTTCGCGGGAGCTGCATGACGAGGTAGGACAATCGCTCTCGGCGCTGTTAATGGAAGCGGGCAATGCGGCGGCGCGCGTGCCGGACGATTCGATCGACGTGCGGAGGCATGTGGAATCGATCAAGAAGCTGGCCGAGGCGAGCGTGAACGTGATCCGCAACATGACGCTGTTACTGCGGCCATCGATGCTGGACGATTTCGGGCTGGTTCCGGCGCTTGAATGGCAGGCGCGGGAGGTATCGAAACGCACTGGTTTGCGGGTCCATGTGGACGCCGAGGAAAACGCGGCGGAGCTGCCGGATCAACTGCGGACGTGTATATACAGGGTGGTGCAGGAGGCTCTGCACAACTGCGCGCGGCATTCGCAGGCGCGCAGCGTGAGGGTGATGGTGCGGCAGGAAGCGCACCGGATTATTTTGTCGGTGGAGGATGACGGGCATGGCTTCGACGCGGGGCGTATTCGCGGTTTAGGCATGATCGGGATGGAAGAACGGGTGACGCATCTGGGCGGCGCATTCGAAGTGCGGTCGCGTCCGGGCGCGGGAACGAGGGTAGCGGCGGAACTGCCGCTGGCGAGCTGATGCCGATCCGAATCCTATTGGCCGACGATCATACGGTGATGCGCAGCGGGCTGCGCCTGCTGCTGGAGCGGCAGCCCAATCTGGTGGTGGTGGGAGAAGCGGCGGATGGACGCCAAGCGGTGGAACTGGCCGCATCGGAGAAGCCGGACGTGGTGGTGATGGACATCGCGATGCCGCATCTGAACGGCGTCGAGGCGGCGCGGCAGATCGTGAACCGGGCGCCGCAGACGGCGGTGGTGATCCTGAGCATGCATAGCGACGAGAGCTACGTGATCCGGTCGTTAAAGGCGGGCGCGCGGGCGTACCTGCTGAAGGATTCGGCGGAGGCCGATCTGATCGCCGCGATCCATGCGATTACCGAGGGCAAGTCGTTCTTCAGTCCGCTGGTGCGGCGGATTTTGAAGGAAGATTACATGCACGCGCTGGCCGAAATGGGCGCGGAGGATACCTATGAGCTGCTGACGACGCGGGAGCGCGAGGTGCTGCAACTGGTGGCGGAGGGAAAAAGCAATAAAGAAGTCGCAAATTTATTCAATTTGAGCCTCTATACGGTGGAAACGCATCGCACGCATATTTTGCAGAAATTGAATATTCACAGCGTGCCGGAGTTGATATTGTATGCGGTCAGAAAAGGGATTATCAGCTAGCGGATGCGAAGCCGGTAGGCGGCCGTTGGGTGCTTGACGAATAATCCTACGGTGCCTGATGCGGGCGGGCTCATTTCAATTCTCGTGCCGGCGGGCAAGGAGACGGGGGCGGCGTAGTAATATGTCCGGTGAAATTCCGGCTTGTATTGATAGATCCACAGCAGCGGCTCGATTGAGGAATCGGGACGCACGGCAACGATTTGCACGCTGGCGCCTGCTTTGAGATTCTTCGCGCGGATCGCCAGCACTTGCGACGATGTTCCCAGTTTCGCGCCGTCGGCCACGATCGTTTCGGTGGAATCTTTAGGAGCGGCCGGATCCTGCCAGGTCACCATTTTCGGCATCGGGGGCAGATATTTCGGGTCGCCTTCGGGCGCGCCTCCTTCCACCCAACTGGAGATTGTTTCCAGCTCTTCCTGCGTCAGGCCGCGGTCGTCGCGAAATTCGCCGAAGCCTTTCACCGCTTCCCAGGGGGGCATGCGGCGCTCCAGAGCCTCTTCCTTGATGGCCTTCGCCCAGGGGCGCGCTTCCTCGTACGTCATCAGTGAAAACGCGCTGCCGCCTTCGTGATGGCAGGTGGCGCAGCGCTTATAGAGCAGCCGCGAAATCTCTTTTGAAAAAGTGATTTTCGTGGTGATTACGTCGTGAGCCTGGACGGCGGCCAAGCTCACGAAGAGCAATACAAACTTCCGCAAAAGCTACTCCCTTGGCTGCTATTCCAGTGTCTGTTTAGAATACATGTTCTTGTTGTTGATCTTCGGGTTCACCGCAACATCGTAGAAGCCGACCAGCATTTCTTCCCAGCTCTGATCGCCCCACGTCACTTCTTTAGACGGATCAGGATTGGAAGGGTTATTGGCGGAATTGTCCCACCACGCCGTCGCCCTGACCTTCATGCCGGGCGTCAGTTCGATGGGTGTTTCGAGCTTGTAGGAAAGCTGCCAGTTCAGGCTCCAATGATCCACGCGCATGATCGTTTTGGTTTCGCCATTGGGGTAAATCAAGTCGTATTGGAACGCCTTCCCGCGCAGGTGCATGTGCGGGAACAGGCTGATCATGGTCATCGGATTCACCACGGGAACGGTGGCTTCGGCTGAGAAATTGCCGTCGCCCGCCGGGATCGTGAAGCGATTGTTGAACGCCGCCGTAGTCACGATGCGCTCCCTCGGTTCTTCCTTGGCGAACACGAGGCCGATACTGGTCTGATCCTTGGTCGCTTTGCCGCTGGCGGTATAGTGCATCTGGATAATAAAATCGGTGCCGGCCTTGATCTGCTTGGCTTGGCCGTCTTTCCAGGTGTTGGGAATCATGCCGGGGGTATAGACCGTCAGCACGTCGTTGCTCGCGCCCAGCACGTTGGCGAATCGGTTCTGCGGCGTGAGGTTCGGCGGAACGTAAGGAACGCCCGGCTTGGCGTCGGCCATCCACTTGCCGCCCGGCTCCCGCAGATAGATCACGGCGTGATGCACCACCGTGCGGTCGGAAGGACGGACCTCCACGGCTTGCACCCATTTATCCTCAGTGAGACCGGAAGGAACCACGATGTACTGATACTCGATTTCGCCTTTAGCGGGGATTTCGAAGGCGTTCGGCATCTTGATCACCATATCAGGCTTGGTGATATTCCAGCCTTCGGCCCAATGGCGGGGCGGAGGCGCGGCGGACTTGTCGCCTTCTTCGGCGCCGGAATCGGCCCACGCGGTCAGAACTTTGATCTCGGCCGGCGATAGGGAGCGGTCGTTCTCAAACTTTGAAAAATGCGGATCGGCCGGCCACGGAGGCATGGTCTTTTGCAGAGTCGCCGCCTTGATCGCCTTAGCGTATGGACGCGTCTGCTCGTAGGTGAGCAGCGACATCGGTGCGATTTCGCCTGGACGATGACATTCCTGGCAGCTTCGCTGGAGGATCGGCTCGACGTCCTGATGAAAGGTGACCGCGGCGGGCGCGGCGAAAATGTTTACAGACAAAAATAGCGTAGACACTACGAAGCGGTTCAAGATTTCACTCCTAATTTCTTTATTCGGCGGTTTTCGACCGGTACAGGCTCAACGGACTGTTTTTCGCTGGGATCATCACGTCGAACCAGCCGATCATCATTTCTTCCCAACTCTGATCGCCCCACTTCACTTCCTTGGTCGGATCCGGATTGGCCGGATTGTTCACTGAGTTATCGAAGTGGGCCGTACATTCGATCCGGGTGCCTTTGGGCAGCACCAGCGGCTTCTCGAAATAATAAACAAGCTGCCAGTTGAAATCGTACTTCGGAACACTCAGCAAAGTGCTGGTCTCGCCGGTCGGGTAAACGGCTTTATACAAAAAGTCCTTCCCGCGAAGATGCATGTGCGGCATCAGGTTGACCAGCTCCGAATCGTCCTGGAGCGTGATCTCGGATTTCACTTCATAGTTCGGATCGCCGGCCGGAATGGCGAACTTGTTCTGCGCCGCATTGATGGTCAACTGGCGGTACTGCGGTTCGCTCTTCGCGAAAACCAAGCCGATTTTGGATAAATCGCTGCTCGCGGTGCCGTTGGCGGTGTAGTGAATCTGGAGGATGATATCAGAGCCGGCCTTCACCAGCTTCGCCGCGCCCTCTGGACTATGATCGGCGGGCATTCCTGGCGCGAAGCCTACCAGAAGTTCGCTGGGCATATCGTCGGCCCCTCCACGGGTGCGTCCAGCAGTGCGATTTTCCTTGTTGGGAATGAACGGAATCCCAGGCTTCGCTTCTTCCATATAATGCGATCCGGGAGGCCGCAGGAAGGCGATAATGTGATGCACCTGGGAGCGCTGGCCGGGTACGATTTCCGCCGCCGTGACCCAGGTATCCTTGGTCAATCCGGTAGGGATCACCAGGTATTGATATTCGATGGTGCCGGTGGCGGGGATATCGATCGCCTTCGGATATTGGAGGATCAGATCAGGCTTGCCGATGGTCCACCCTTCCACCCAGGCGACCGGCTTCGGAGCGTCTTTGGCGTCGCCCTCCGCCGCACCTGTATCCGCCCACGCGGTCAGCGTCTTGATATCGGCGTCCGACAGATGACGGTCGTTTTCAAACTTGCCGTAGTGCGGATCAGCCGGCCAGGGCGGCATCTTATGCGTGAGCACCGCCGACTTGATCGCCTTGGCGTAAGGACGCGTTCCCTTGTAATCGAGGAACGCCATCGGTCCCGGTTCGCCCGGCCGGTGGCAGCTCTGGCAATTATTCTGCAACACGGGCAGAACATCCTTATAGAACGTGGGAGCCGCCGGAGCGGCAAAAACCGCCCCGGCCATTAAAAGACCTACCGCAGATAGCTTGCTTGCAACCAACACTGTTGCTCCTTTTAAGAGGGATTACTCAACTGCCGCGCCGGTGGCCTTGGTTTTCTTCGGAACCATCAGATCCATCGGACTCTTTCCGAACGGGATCGCCACGTCGAAGAAGCCGATCATCATTTCGTCCCAGCTCTGCTCGCCGAAGTGAATTTCCTTCTTCGGATCGGGGTTCGCCGGATTGTTCGCGGAATTGTCGAAGTGCGCCGTGCACTCGATGATCGTGCCCGCGGGCAGCTTCTTCGGCTCAGCCAGGAAGTAGGAGAGCTGCCAACTGAAGCTGTAGTGCGGCACGCTGAGGATCGTCTCCTTGGTGCCATCCGGATAGGTGATGCGATAATCGAAATCCTTGCCGCGGAGGTGCATGTGCGGCAGCATCATGGTCAGGGTCGCGTCGTCCTGCAACACCAGCTTGGCGTCGACCTGATAGTTCGCGTCGTCCGGAGGGATCGCGAATTTCGGATTGGCCACGGCCAGCGTAACGATGCGCTCGGTCGGCTTCACTTTCGAGAACACCACGCCCACGCGGCTCTTATCGGAGCCCGGTTTGCCGTCGGCGGTATAGTGCAACTGGAACACGATGTCGCTGCCGGCTTTGATCAATTTAGCCTGTCCGTCTTTCAGCATCGGCGCAACCATGCCAGGCGCGTAACCGGCCAGGAATTCGCCCTGCCCGCCGCCATCCTCGCCTTTTTTGCCGTCTCTGGAAGGAACGAACGCGACGCCGATCGGCGCGTCCTTCAACCAGGGATTGCCGGGTTCGCGGATGAACGCGATGATGTGGTGGCAATGTTCGCGGTCGGTCGGCCGAGCCTCGGCGAACTGCACGTACTTGTCTTCGGTGAGACCGGAGTGCATGACCACATACTGATAGTCGATGGTGCCGGAGGTCGCGACCGGAATCGCCGCCGGGATCTCAAATACCTTGTCCGGCGTGCCGATTACCCAACCTTCAGTAAACGCGATCGGCTTCGGAGCATCCTTCGGATCGCCCGCCTTGGCTCCGCCGTCGACCCAGGCAACCAGCGTCTTGATTTCCGACTCCGGCAGGCTGCGGTCGTTGGCGAACTTGCCGTGCGCCGGATCGGCGAACCATGGCGGCATGGTTTTGCTCGCAACCGCTTGTTTAATGGCCTTGGCCCAGGGACGGGTGCTTTCGTAGCTCATGAAAGACATCGGTCCGGGCTCGCCGGGGCGATGACACCCCTGGCAGTTGTTTTCGAGAACGGGCAGAACATCCTTATAGAACGTCACATCTTTGGATGTAGGCTCCGGGGCGGCAAATGCAACCGAGGAAAGAACCAAGCCGGCAAACGCGAAACGCATGCAGTAAATCCTCCAGTACTTCACCAATATACGATGGTTTCCCTCCTTTTTGTTCCCTCTCTTTTTGCCCTAGATCGGGCCGAAAAACGGCTCGCGGCTCGCAAGATAACGCCTGACAGGCACTTAACGGCGTTAATTAGTAAAAAGGGCTATTTGTAATTTTTTGTAACGGGCGTTCCATCAATTTCCCGCCAAGGCGACGGAGATCCCGCCGGACCACTCTTCGGGACCGCGTAAACCCTCCATCGGATGCGTGTAAATCCAGTCAAATCAAGCATCGCCGAGCTTTCCCGGGTCGGAATCACGCGCACCGTTTTGTCCCGATCGAAAATCCAGCCCTTTTCATCGCGCGAATCCCACTCGACCACGTACGATTCGGCGTTTTCCAACGGTTCCCAGGCCAGAGTGACCTTCGCGCCGCCGCCGACCCAATCCAGTTGCTTGGGAGCGGAATTGGCCGCGCTGCCCAAACCCGATTCGAAATCGCTCCGCAACTCCGTTTCATTCACCGGACCGGAGCGGAAGGCGGCGACATTTCCTTTGCGGTCGATAATGACAAGTGTCGGATTTGTCAAGACTTCGAAGCGGCGCTTGGTATCTTCGTCCTGAACTTGCAAAAGGACAGCGCCAGCATCCTTCGCGATCTTCTCCGCGAGCAGCGCTTTCCCGAATTCCAGCGCGACCATTTTTCCGCTAAGCTGCTCTCGTGTCCATCGTTTACCGTCTAAATCCTCGGCTCAAACTCCGGCGCGGGGTGGCGGATCACTTCACTTCCTGGAAATTGATGCGACAACTGCACCAGGTCGGCGGAGGGAGCTTTTTTCACGAAGCTGATCATGCGGTCGATGCGGCCGCGATCGGATTTCCAGACCGCTCGGGAGGCTTCGAGAAACTCGACCACGGCGTCGCGATCGCCGGCGTCGTAAACGTCCTGGGCGAGCGTCATATTCGGTTCAAACGTGGCGTTTTTTAGCGCTGTAAGCATCGTTACAGACGCAATTAAGCGTGTTTTTGCCCCGTTAAGGTCGCCCTTTGCGGCGGCAATACGTCCGAGCGTCGTCTGGGCCAGGTTGTAGGGAACCGCGGCTTTTTGGCTGGCGGCGAGCGCCCTTTCGGCGTCACGCTCCGCGGCGGCATCGTCGCCCGCGTCAAATTCCGCCATAGCTAGTCTGGCGATGACTTCCGGCCCGGTCAGCAGCGAATCCGCTTCCCGCAACAGGATCACTTTTCCCTTCGGATCGAGCGTCCGGTTGGCGAGAGCCGACAAAGTTTGCCCCAACGGCGTTTTCCATTCCTCGCCGGGCGGTGCGAGTTCCATGGCGCGGCGCAGGCAGCGCTCGGCAAGCAAGAGCACTTCGTCGCTTTCAAACTTCGGATCGGAACGTGTTTCGATTTTTCCTTGCGCGGATGCGAAAACGAGGCCGGCGCTGCCCACCAGATAGGGATTGGTAGAGTTATCGATTTCGAGATGCGCCGCTTTTGCCTCCGGCTTTGCGCGGAGGGCCGCAGTGCTGCCGAACTGGACATTTTCGCCGAGGCCGGAAATGCCCATGACGGCGGCTCCATCGACCAAGCCGCGGGCTCGGGAAATGGCCGGATCATTCGAATGCGCGTCGAGGAGGGCCAGTGCGGAGGGCACGTCGAGCGCTCGAAGATAGATAGCGGCGTTCGCGATCACCTCGGCTTTCGCGCCCGGCTGGGCCGCGATTTCTTTCCACAAGGCGACTGCCTCGGCGGATCCGGCGGGATCGGCAAGGCGTCCGCGAACCGGCAGCAGCAAGGAGGGTTCGGCGTAGATGTTCGCTTCAGGATGATGTTCGATGAGCCAGAGAATATTGCGCCGGCGGGCTTCGTGCACTTGCTCCAAGGGCCGAGCGGGCGCGCGGTTGGTAAGATTCACCAGCAGCGCGGTGCGGTCCGGCACGCTGTCCGGATGGTCGGCGATTTTCTTCTCCAGACGCTCGATCTCGGGAAGATTCTGCGCACTACTTATGACGGCCACGAAAAGAAACGCTACGATAGATCGCATGCTGCGGCCTCTCTTCTTCCTAATACTAACGGTAGCTCATGCGGCATCGCTTAGCGACAAGATTTCCGCGGCGACCGCCGGATTCGGCGGAACGGTTTCGATCTTCGCCAAGAATCTGGACACCGGCGCGACGTTCGCGCTGCGGCCCGATGACCGGGTCCGCACGGCGAGCACGATCAAGCTGCCGATTCTGTGCGCCACCTTCGAAGCTGTGAAGGAAGGCCGGCTGCAATGGACCGAGCTGATCACGGTGCATGACGCGGATAAAGTCTCAGGCTCGGGAATTTTGGGCGAGTTTTCGGATGGCGTGAAGCTCCCGCTGGTCGACCTGGCGCACCTGATGATTGTCCTGAGTGACAACACGGCGACCAATCTGGTGATCGATCAGGTGACGGCGGATTACGTCAACGAGCAGATGGACAAGCTGGGATTGAAAGGCACCAGGTCGATGAGGAAAGTGCGCGGCGATGGCGCGGATTTGAAGGCTCCGAGCGGTTTCAGCAAAGCCGGTCTGGATCCGGCGAATGTGAAATATGGGCTGGGTTCGTCGACGCCGCGCGAGATGGTGATTCTGCTGGAACGGATTGAGAAAGGCGAAATCGTCAGTCCGGAGGCGTCGAAGGAAATTTTGAAAATCCTGAAGCGCCAGCGCGACACCAACGGCATCGCGCGGCACATGGGCGATTTCGTGGTGGCCAATAAATCCGGCGCGCTGGACCATCTGCGGAGCGACGTGGGCATCGTCTACGCGAAGGGCAACCGGATCGCGATGGCGATCACTTGCGAAGATATCCCGAAGATCGACTGGACGTCCGATAACGAAGGGTTGCTGTTGATTTCGAAGATCGCGGAGATATTGGTGGGGGAATTGAAGTAACACACGTGAGATAATTTTTGGATATGGGTTGTAAACCAGTTTGCAGATGACGTCCACTCAGCCAGAACAGCGCCCGTTGCGTGTGCTGCATCTGGTGGCCATGCTCCAGAGCGGAGGCGTCGAGCGATGGGTTGTGGATCTTTGCCAAGCGGGCCGTTCCGAGAATATCGCCATGGATATCGCGGTGCTCATGGAGTCGCCGGGCATATTCGACACCAGGGCGCGGGAGCGGGGGATTCCCATTTACCACTGTCCGCGGGGCGCCAATTCCCTGGAATTTGTCAGGAATTTCCGGAAGCTGCTGCGTGAGCACGGCCCGTATGATGCGATCCATTTCCACATTCACGCGCTCAGCAGCTTTGTAGTGGTGGGGGCACGC
>Ga0116129_1000720_pt1 | contig 20098 bp, 22 predicted proteins | sample June2015DPH_17_2_FD_89732 | JGI IMG/M metagenome (GOLD analysis project Ga0116129, IMG submission 89732) | Peatland microbial communities from SPRUCE experiment site at the Marcell Experimental Forest, Minnesota, USA - June2015DPH_17_10 | ecosystem: Environmental > Terrestrial > Soil > Wetlands...
CCGGTATTCGACAGCGGCCTGCCCGATCTTAATTTGACCGAACTGTTCCGCACCAACCGTTACGTCGGGTGGGATCGCATCGGCGATGCCAACCAGGTGGCGCTGGCCTTGACCACGCGGCTGTTCGATACCGTATCCGGAACGCAGTATTTGTCGGCGACCGTCGGTCAGATTCGCTATTTTTCGACCCCGCGGGTCAGTCTGCCGACGGATCCGTTGACGTCCGAGGGGATTCGCGAGCAGAACGGGCAGCTCTTGGGCGTGATACCCGTGGTGAATCCCTTGGCCGTGCCCGGAGCCCTGACGGGCCCGGGCGGCCAATCCTATGTCTTCCCCGGGGAGAGCTACCCCGGCCAATATCTTTATGGCCTATCCAAAACGGCACAGCAGATACTGGCGCTGGGACAGAACCCAACGTACCCCGCCTCGGATATCGTCACGGAAGTGGCCCTGACGGGCTACAAGCACCTGGGCGTCAATCTCGACTATCAGTGGAATCCCTATACCTCGCAAACCGACAAACAGGAGATTGCGGTCCAGTACCGCCCCGATCCGACCCGCGTCGTCAACCTTGGCTATCGCTTTCAGGAGGGCATTCTCAAGCAGTGGGACGGCTCCTTCGCGTGGCCCATCGCCGGGCGCTTCAATACCGTGGGGCGCTGGGTGTATTCGCTCCAGGACCGGCAAACCATCGAACAAGTGGCCGGTTTCGAGTATAAAAGCTGCTGTTACAAGGTCCAGCTGGTGCAGCGCCGCTACCTCAACATCCGCCCGGGGACCACGACCGTCGGGGGCACACTGGACACCTCGATTGCATTACAATTGGAACTGACGGGCTTAAGTTCGGTCGGAAAACGTGAGGATTCCTTCCTTGAACAGTCGATCCGCGGATATTCGAGCCGCGACCCGAGCATCCAATAAACAGGTTATTTAGGATTTCGACCCATGCGTAAAGTTGCCCAACTCTGTGCGATTCTCATCGCGCAGATGCTGCTGCTGTCCACGTCCCATGCACAGACCCGCGACATCGGCGTTCACGGGGAAATGCTCGACCGCATTGCCGCCATCGTCAATGACGGGCTGGTGTTGAAGAGCGAACTCGATGTGCAAATGTCCTCGGTACAGAAGCGCCTGCAGGAGCAGCGCGTCGAATTGCCCTCCCAGAGCGTGCTTCAGCAGCAGGTGCTCGATCGCTTGGTCTTGCAGGAAATCCAATTGCAGCGCGCGAAGCACGTCGGCCTCACGGTGACGGATGAACAGTTGAACGGTGCCCTGCAGGAGATCGCGGCGCGAAATAAAATCCCCTTCGATCAGTTGCCGACGGCCCTCGCCGCGCAGGGTGTGGACTACAAGTTGTATCGCGAATCGATGCGCAAGGAACTGACCTTGAGCACGTTGCGGCAGCGCGATGTCATCGCCCACATCAATGTCTCCCCGCATGAGCTCGAGCAGTATCTCGCGCGCCAACAAAGCGCCGCCTCGAACGATGAATTCAACGTGTCGCACATTTTATTGTCGCTGCCGGCAGCCGCCACGCCGCAGCAGCTCGAGGACATTTCGAAAAAGGCCCAAGACGTCGCCGCACGCGCCGGCAAGGGTGAGGACTTCGGCCAGCTCGCCATTGCCAACTCGAACAGCCAGACCGCGCTGGACGGCGGGCAGCTGGGCTGGCGCAAAGGTGGGCAATTGCCGCAATTCATTTTGGATCTGGTCGTCAAGATGAAGCCGGGCGAGGTGAGCGAGCCGGTTCGCACGCCGAGCGGCTATCACATCGTGAAACTCAACGAGCGCCGCAACGGCGAAGCGCCGGTGATCATCAATCAGATCCACGTACGGCACATCCTCATGAAGCCGAATGAGCTGGACGACGATGAAACCGTGCGCCAGAAGCTTGCCAAACTCCGCGATCGGATCGAGAAAGGCGAGAGCTTTGCCGGCATCGCCTCGACCGCCTCGGAAGACCCTGGTTCGGCGCCCGATGGCGGCGATTTGGGCTGGACCGGTCCTGGCACCTTCGTGCCGGAATTCGACAAGGCCATCGCCGATTTGAGGGACAATGAGATCACCGAGCCGTTCAAGACTCGCTATGGCTGGCATATCGTGCAGATGCTGGGCACCCGCACCTACGACAGCACCGACGATGTGCGGCGCCAGAAGGCGTTTGCCGCCATCCGCGAGAGCAAGGCCGACGAAGAAACGGAGCTCTGGCTGCGCCGATTGCGCGACGAAGCGTTCGTCGAAACCAAGATGTAGTGTACATACCTCGCATCGTCGTTACGTCGGGGGAACCCGCCGGTGTGGGACCGGATGCCTGTGTCACGCTGGCTCAAAACGATTGGCAAGCCGATCTGGTAGTGGCGGCAGATGCGCAGCTTCTGGCCGCCACCGCGGCCGCGCTGGGGCTTCCGTTGACCGTGGAGCGCTACGACTCCAGACGTCCCGCCAAGGCACATCGCGCCGGAACCCTTCAGGTCATGCACATCCCGACCAGCTACCAGGTGGTGGCGGGCCGTCCGGACGTGCGCAACGCCTCCTATGTGATCGACATGCTGGACCGTGCCTGCGACGGCTGTACGAACGGCGAGTTTGCCGCCATGGTGACCGCGCCCGTGCAAAAGAGCACGCTCATGGACGCCGGCTACGCCTTCAGCGGCCATACGGAATATCTTGCCGAACGCACCCGCGCGGCGATGCCCGTGATGCTGCTGCTGAACGATCAGTTGCGGGTGGCCTTGGTCACCACCCACTTGGCGCTCGCCGATGTGCCCCGCGCCATCACCAAAGACCGGCTGCGCACCACGCTTCGCATCGTCAATATGGATTTGGAACGGCATTTTTCCTTGCTGCCGCCGAGAATCGCCGTGCTCGGCTTAAACCCGCACGCCGGCGAGGGTGGCCATTTGGGCCGCGAGGAATTGGACATAATCGAGCCCGTGATTCAGGAACTCCAAGATGAGGGGTTGAGTTTGCAGGGGCCCATTCCGGCCGACACGGCGTTCACGAAGCGCTTCCTCGAAACCACCGACGTCATCGTGGCCATGTATCACGACCAAGGACTGCCCGTCATCAAGCATGTCGGATTCGGCAATGCCGTGAACATGACGCTGGGATTGCCGATTTTGCGCACCAGTGTCGACCACGGCACCGCCCTGAGTCTGGCGCGAACGGGGAAGGCTGATACCGGGAGCCTCCGTGCCGCTCTGGCCCTTGCCATCGAACTGGCGAGTGCGCGCAGCGATCATGCCGGTTCGTAAACGCTTTGGTCAGCACTTCCTGCACGATCCCGGCGTCATCCGCCGCATCATCGACGGCGTATCGCCCACCGCGGGCGAGCGCATCGTAGAAATCGGCCCCGGACGCGGCGCATTGACCTGGGAGCTGCTGCGCCGTGCGCAAGCCCTGGATGTCATTGAGATCGACCGCGACCTGGCGCGATCGCTCAAGGAGGATGCGCGCGCAACCGGTGCGCTGCGCGTGCACGTCGAAAATGCGCTCGATACCAACTTCGTGCACTTTCGCGCGGATGGCCCGCCGCTGCGCATCGTCGGCAATCTGCCCTACAACATTTCCACGCCGCTGCTGTTTCGTCTGCTGTCCCAACGGTCGGCCATTGCGGACATGCACTTCATGCTGCAAAAGGAAGTCGTGGATCGCATGACCGCGCCGCCATCGAACAAGACCTATGGCCGGTTGACGGTCATGCTGGCCGCCGTGGCCGAGGTCGAGCGGCTGTTCGACGTAGGACCCGGGGCCTTCCAGCCGCGACCCAAGGTCTGGTCGGCCGTCGTGCGGTTGCGCCCCACCCTCGTGCCTCGCTTCGAGATCGGCGATGACGGTGTTCTGCGCACGCTGGTCACCGCCGCATTTTCACAGCGGCGCAAAATCCTGAGCAACGGCCTGAAGGGACTGCTCACGCCGGCGGAAATTGAATCCTGCGGCATCGACTCGCAGCTTCGCCCGGAGGCGCTCACGCCGGCGCAATTCGGCCTGCTCGCCGCCCAGCGCTCTCGGTTATACTCGAAGCCTCATGACCGGGTATAAGAAAATCTTGGTACTGCTGGATCTGTCGGACGCCAGCGAGCAAATAGCCGTCGCCGGACGCGATATGGCCGCGCGCTCGAGTGCCGCGTTGATTCTTTTGCATGTCGTCGAATTCGTGCCCAGCGAGCCCATGGGTGAGACGTTGATGCCAACGGTGCAAATTGAACAGGATCTCGCGCAGCGCTCGCGCGCTAAGCTCGATGAGCTGTCGGCGCGATTGGGCCTTGCACGCACCTCGATCAGAGTGGAAGCAGGCAACAAGAAAACCGAAATTTTGCGCGTCGCCAACGAAGAAGCCGTCGATCTGGTCGTCCTCGGCAGCCGCATACGCCACGGTCTCGGCATCCTGGTAAATTTTACCGAGGACACCGTGCTGCATGCGGCGAATTGCGACGTTCTCGCCGTCCGGGTGAGATAGCCATGGAGAGCACACCCGAACCGGTCAATCCCAGAATCCGGGTTGAGGTCGAGACCACCTATATCGAGGAACAATCCGATCCGCGCGACAAGCGCTTTGTATTTTCCTGCACCATCACGATCCGCAATGAGGGACAAGTGCCCGCGCGCCTGCTCACGCGCCATTGGATCATCACCGACGCCAACGGCAACGTGAAAGAGACGCGCGGCGACGGTGTGGTCGGCGAGCAGCCGTATTTGAAGCCGGGCCAGGGATTCCGCTACTCCACCGGCGCGGTCATCGAAACTCCGGTCGGCACCATGCAGGGCACCTATCAGATGCTGGCTGATGATGGTCAGCAGTTCGATGCGCCGATCGCGCCGTTCAGGCTGGCTATGCCTGGGGTGCTGCACTAGGTGCACCAGGCCGCCAACTCCTCCGGTGCCTGATGGCGCTGTATGCGATCGGTGACGTGCAGGGATGCGACGCAGAACTCGGCGACCTGCTGAGCGCCCTGAAATTCTCGGCGGATCGCGACTCGGTCTGGTTCGTCGGCGACCTGGTCAACCGGGGCCCCGATTCGCTCAAAGTTCTGCGCAGAATTCGTGCGATGGGCGATGCCGCCACGGTCATTCTCGGCAATCACGATCTGCATCTGTTGGCCGTGGCGTACGGCGGCGCGCGTTTGCGCGACGACGATACCTTGGGCGCGGTGCTGGCGGCGCCCGATCGCGCCCTGCTTCTCGAATGGCTCGGCAGCCGCCCCCTGCTGCACGAGGATCCGAATCTCAATGTCTGCATGGTGCATGCGGGGCTGGCGCCGCAATGGGATCTTGCATTGGCGAGAGAATGCGCACACCAATTGGAGCGGGCCCTGAGGCGCGATCCGGTGAAGCTGTTCGATCGCCTGTATGGCGACCAGCCGGATCGTTGGGACGATGCCCTCGAGGGTGAGGAGCGGCTGCGCTTCATCGCCAACTGTCTCACGCGGCTGCGCTATCTGGATGCGGAGGGCCGCCTGGCGCTGCGCGCCAAGGGATCGCCTAAGAAAGCACAGACCAAGGCGCTCATCCCCTGGTTCGAGGCGCCCGACGCCCGCTGGCGCGGATCGCGCATCGTCTTCGGCCACTGGTCGACCCTGGGCTTCTTCAACAATGCCGACGTCACGGGTTTGGACACCGGATGTGTCTGGGGAGATCGTCTGACAGCGCTGCGGCTGGATGTGCCGGACGCCAAGCCGGTGCAGGTGGCGTGCGCTTTGGCTAAGGAACCTTAGCGGCGCGCAAGATCTCACCGCGGACAAAAAAGCGGCTCCCGCTCGCTTGATAGGGCACGCAAGTGATGTCCTGTTTCACATCCCGGGTCGCGAGTTTGGGCAGTATCTGGCGCGCAAACTCCTCGACCAATTCGCAATCACCGACGCCATAGTTGCGAAATGCGTCGCTGGTGAGCGTGAAGGGCTCGTAGCGCGCATCCACCGGGGACAAGTCGCCGGCGTGCAGCGGCCGGACAGCCGCATCCGGCAATACGGGCGATGAGAAAACGATACTGAGGCGCGGACCCACGTATCCCCTGCGCAGGGGTTGGGCTTCGGATTCATTGCAGGCGAGTACCGCAACCTGCAAGTCGCGGCGCGCTCCCAAATCCAAGAGCAGGGAGCGCATTTTGTCGCGCAGGCCCTCGCAGGAATAGCGCGCCGTGCGGCCCATGTAGGAGAAATCGAGCCGCTGCTCCTTCCATACCGCCAAAACGGGGGTGGCTGCACCCTGCCCGGCCGCCCACGGGACGCAAGCGAACATCAATCCCGCACTTGCAAGCACCCAGACACCGCGCATAGAGCCTCCGCCCGGTTTGACCCCACCGAGCCCAACGAAGTTCAGCGCCGTATAATGGGCGCCATGACACCCGCCGCACCTTTCAATCTGCAACGATGGATCGATCAGAACCGCGACTTGCTCAAGCCGCCCGTGGGCAACAAGCTGCTGTTCGAGGACAGTGCTTTCATCGTCATGGCGGTCGGCGGACCGAATTCGCGCAAGGATTTTCACCATGACCCCGGCGCTGAATTTTTCCATCAGATCGAGGGGGATATGGTGCTTAAAACCGTGCAAGAGGGCCGCATGACGGAAGTGCCCATCCGCGCCGGGGAGATGTTTCTTTTGCCGCCCGAGGTTCCGCACTCACCGCAGCGCCCCGCGGGCAGCGTCGGCATCGTCGTGGAGCGGCGCCGCGCTCCCGACGAACTGGACGGATTTTCCTGGTATTGCGAAAACTGCGGGCACCGCCTTTTTCTGGAGCGGGTGGCGGTGAGCCACATCGAGACCCAATTGCCGCAGATTTTTTCCCGATTTTATTCCAGCCTGCAGCATCGCACCTGCAGCGTTTGCGGTACCGTCATGCAGGCCCCTCCCTGAGCGCAGACGATCTCAGCCTTGCCGCCGCTTCGGCCCTGGACGCGGCGGACCCGCTCTTAGGCTTTGCCGGGGAGTTCCATCACCCCTGCGATTCCGCCGGGCAAAAAGTGCTGTACTTCGGCGGCCATTCTCTGGGCCTGCAGCCCAAGTCTGCGGCAGGCATGGTCGAGCAAGAACTTAGCGATTGGCGGCGATTGGGCGTGCTGGGACACCACGACGCGGCGCGGCCATGGATCCCCTATCACGAACGCGCGGCGCCGGGACTCGCCGAACTCGTGGGCAGCTCGGTGAGCGAAGTCGTTGCCATGAATTCTCTCACCGTGAATCTGCATTTGATGATGGTCAGTTTCTTTCGGCCGGACGCGACTCGCAATAAAGTGCTGATCGAAAGCTCGGCGTTTCCCTCCGATCGGTACGCGGTCGTGTCCCAGCTTAAGTTCCATGGCCTCGACGCCGCGGGGCATTTGATCGAGATGAAGCCGCGGGCCGGCGAGCGCACGCTCCGGACCGAAGATTTGATCGAGCGCATCGAGCGGGAAGGATCGGCGCTGGCGCTGGTCCTGCTGCCCGGCGTTCAATATCTGACCGGCCAGTCGCTGGATATCGAGCCTCTGATCGCTGCGGGACGGCGCGCAGGTGCGGTGGTGGGGCTGGATCTCGCGCACGCCATCGGCAATACGCAGATGCGTTTACATGATTGGAATTGCGACTTCGCGGTGTGGTGCAGCTACAAGTACCTGAACGCGGGACCCGGCGCCGTCGGCGGATGTTTCGTCCATGAGCGGCACGGGCACGACGATGAGCGCCCGCGGTTCGCCGGCTGGTGGGGCCACAACAAGGCCGCCCGGTTCCTCTACGATCCGACGTTCGATCCCATCGCGGGCGCACAAGGCTGGCAGATCAGCAATCCGCCCATCCTGTCCACGGCGCCGCTGCTGGCGTCGCTGGAAATTTTTCAGCGCGCCGGCATGCCCGCGTTGCGCAAGAAATCCATCGCACTGACCGGATTCATGCAGCGGCTCATCGAGCATCGGCTCCCTGGCTTGGTCGACATCATCACCCCAGGGCATACGCAGGAGCGCGGCTGTCAACTGAGCTTGAGGATCGCACGCCCCGCCGCCGAAGCGAAGCGCTGCCAGCTCGAGCTCACCGCGCGAGGTTTGGTCGGTGATTGGCGGGAACCGGACGTGCTGCGTCTCGCGCCCATTCCCCTGTACAACTCGTTTGCGGATGTTTTCGCCGCCACTGACATGTTGACGGCAGCGTTGTACGTCCCGTGATACCCATCGTCGGTGCCGGCCCCACGGGCGCTCTACTCGCCATTCTTCTGCAGCGCCGCGGACTCAAGATAGAACTCTTCGAGACCCGTCCGGATCCGCGCGATGCGCGCGCCGAATCCGGCCGATCCATCAATTTAGCGCTGGCCGACCGGGGAATCCATGCCCTCGAGGCGGCCGGTGTGTTCGATCAACTTAGGCAGGCGCTCTTGCCCATGCGCGGCCGGCTCATCCATTTCGAGAACGAGGACACTGCGTTTCAACCGTACGGGCAGCGGCCCAACGAGGTGATCTTCTCGGTGTCTCGGCATCGGCTCAACCAGGCATTGATCGACGTGGCAGCCGGGCTGCCCGGCATCGGCCTGAATTTCCAGCACCGATTCGAGGCGGCTGACTTCTCTGCGGCGTCGGCGCACATTCGCGACCTTCGACGGGACCGGGTCGTGAGGGTGCCGATGCAGCCTCTGCTGGCAACCGACGGTGCGGGCTCCTCGATGCGCCGGCAGATGAACGCGCATGGGTTGATTCAGGCCGGCGAGACCGATCTCGCGCACGGCTACAAGGAGTTGTCCATACCGGCAGGGCCCGGGGGCAGCTTTCGGTTGGCGAGCGACGCGCTGCATATTTGGCCGCGCGGCAATTACATGCTGATTGCGCTCCCGAATGATGACGGCAGTTTCACCGCGACGCTGTTCCTGCCGAAAAGCGGTCCCATCAGCTTTGAATCATTGAGCGATCCGAACTCCGTGGATCAATTCCTGACGCGCAGTTTTCCGGATGCACGGGAACTGATGCCGCATGCTATCGCAGAATTCAGCGCTCATGCCGTCGGGTTCTTGGGCGAGGTGTCCGCGATCCCCTGGCACACCGGCGCGACGGCCGCGTTGATCGGCGATGCGGCGCACGCCATGGTGCCGTTTCATGGTCAGGGCATGAACTGTTGCTTCGAGGACTGCATCGAATTCGACGCCTGCGTGGCCCGGCATTCACCGGCCAATGCAAATTCTTGGGCAGCGGCATTCGCGGAATTCGGCGCCGCGCGCAAGCCCAATACGGATGCGATCGCCGCAATGGCGCTCGAGAATTATTTGGAAATGCGCGAAAGCGTGGCCGATCCTAAGTTTCAGTTGCGCCAAGCGCTTTCCCTGGAACTTGAACGGCGTTTCCCGCGGCGCTTCATTCCCCGCTATTCCATGGTGATGTTTCACCATGAGATTCCCTACTTGACCGCGCAACAGCGGGGCGCAAAACAGGCTGAGATCTTGTCGGCTCTGACCGAAGGGGCGTCGGCACTGTCGGACATCGACTTCGGGCGTGCGGAACGGGAGATCAACGCCAAGCTGCCGCCCGTTTAGTACGTCGGCACCGTGAATTTGACCGGTTCTTCGGATGCCCTGGGGGATAGCCAGCTTCAAGGGAACTGTTTCTTACGTTCCCTGGAGGGCTTCTTACACTTCCGGTCGCTCGAGCGTGATGAAACTGTAAGCATAGGCGTTGTTGGCATCCGCCTCGTGATGCTCACGGCTCGATTCGACCCATTGGGGTCCGCGCCAGTCCGCGAAAAACGTGTCGCCGTCCTTTATCTCGGTATGCACCAGCGTCAGGTGAATGCGCCGCGCGGCCGGCAGACTCAATCGATAGACCTGCGCGCCGCCGATCACCATCAACGGCGATTCACTGCCGGCGGCCGATCGCGCCTCATCGAGCGTGCGGGCCATCTTGCAATCGGCCGGCGCGAACCCGGGCGAACGGCTCAAGACCCAGTTCGTTCGCCCGGGCAATGCCTTGCCGATCGACTCGTAGGTCTTGCGGCCCATGAGAATGTGATGTCCCAGCGTGAGCGCCTTGAAATGCCTCAAATCCGCGGGCAAGTGCCATGGAAGCGCGCCCGCGCGGCCGATGGCAGCGTTTTCCGCGGCCGCCACCACCAACTCCACCGCCGCGTTAGTCATCCGTTGTCCCTGAATCGAAAAACGGACTTATACCCGGAAGGGAAGGAAGCCTCAAGGAAACGAAGAAACAGTTCCCCTGAGGCTGCACCACGGTGCCGACGTACTAGTAGCCTCTAGAATCGCGCCGCGAGCGCGGGCGTGCTCTCCGTGGAGGTCAACGCAACGACGGTGCCGGTCGTGTCAGTGGAACACGTGGCGTGTGCCAGCTTCGACCCGGTCTTCGGGTCACGCGCCTGCAGGTCAAAGGTGTACTGACGCGATCGGTAGAAGTCGCCCAGTGGGCCGGTGGATTCGCTGTGATACTTCACTTTGAATGTGGGCGTGCCCGATGCAGAGGCGAGACTCGTGGCGAACGCCTGCGCGCACGCCGTCAAGGCTGCGTTTTCCTCCTCGGAAGCGTGGGAGACGGCGGGGATAATCGCGGCGATCGATGCGGCCGCCAGCAGGAGTTTGCGAATGGTCATGATGGTATTCCTTCAATCGAAAATACCAACTCCCGAACGAAGGTTAAGCCGCGCCGGCGTACGCGACAAACGAGAAATATTTACAAGAATCGACGATTTGCCTCACGTGTCCGCAGCGCGAACTTAGGCGACGCGGCACTCGCTCAAAATCCAGCGCGTCAGCTCCTGCAGGTCCTCGCGGGCGTGATCCTCGGGCCTGTGCAACAGGTAGTAGCTCTCGTTGGTGGTCAATTCCGCATCAAAGACCTTCACCAACCCGCCGGCGTTGAAGCGGTCGGCGCTCAAGCGCGCGGGCACCAAGGCGACTCCGACGCCCTGCTCGGCGGCGCGCACCACCGCCGACATGGTGTCGAGGCGCACCAATCGGTTGGGCTTGATGGGTTCGATCCCCAACCCCGCCGCCCAGCGTTCCCACGCCTCGCGGCGTTCTTCGTGCAGCAGCAAAGTCTTGCCATTCAGATCGCCATAGGTGTCGATCGGATTGTCGAGCAGAAACGCCGGTGAACAGGCAGCAATGAAGTTCTGCGCGAACAACTCGTGGACGACGAGTCCATCCCAGGGGCCCGCGCCCACGACGATGGACAGATCCGCTTCCGGCGGATGGGTCTTCGGTGCGGAGAACGTGGTCTCAATCCGGATATCGGTTTCTTCGCGTGCCTGCGAGAAGGATGCCAGCCTCGGCAGCAGCAGCTCATTGGCAAAGAATGAAGGCACATTCAACCGGATGATGGTGCGGCCATAGCGCATCTGGAGCTGTTCCGTGACCGATTCGAGTTTTGAAAAAATATCGTTGATGTGTTCCAGATAGTTGGCGCCGGCATCGGTCAGTGTCAGCGCCCGCACGCCCCGCTGGAACAGACTCACCCCGAGATGCTCTTCGAGCGCCTTGATTTGGTGGCTGATCGCCGACGGCGTGACGAACAACTCCTCGGCCGCGGCCTTGAAGCTTTGCAGCCTGGCCGCGACCTGAAAGGTCTTTAAAAATTTGAGCGACGGCAAGCGCATACAGAAAACCTATAATACATCATCCATACACAGCAAAATTCATGCCAGCCGCTCAAATGACTGAAATTACCGGGTACGAGCTGTCATAAAGCCGTTGCGCGCCTGTTTCGCGGGCGTTCGAGAGGCATGCCGCACGACGCTGGCGCGCCATGCGGTCGGCGCCGAACGAGGGGTTTTTAATGATGCATCTGACACGAGCGCATGTCATTACCGGCAGCTTTGGAAGCGGCAAGACCACCGCGATCCGCTGGCTGATGGCGCATAAGCCTGAGGATGAGTTGTGGGTGGTGATCCTCAACGAGTTCACCGATGCCGGCATCGATGCGCTCAACGTCGCGCAGTCTGCGCGCGGGAACTACGACGTGCGCTTGGTCGCGGGCGGCTGCATGTGCTGTGTCGGCGAGCTCGAATTCGGTAAACAGCTGCGTGACATTTTGCGTCACTTCAAACCCGCTCGATTGTTGATCGAGCCGAGCGGAGCCGGCCATGCCGCAGACATTGTCGATACGCTGGCGATTTACGAATCCCAGAAAGCCTTGGAACTCGACAGCGTCGTGTGCCTGGTGGACAGCCAGGACGCTGCGCACATACTCGCCACGCGGCCGGCCAATGAATGGTCGCAGATTCAATCTGCCGACGCCTTGCTGCTGTCCAAGCCCGATCTTGCGCAGCCGGCGCAGCGCCAGGCATTCGAGGACATCGCCGCCGCACAGTATCCGGCCAAGTCGTTTGTGGGCAGTTGCAGCCACGGGGAATTGCCCGAGGAAGCGCTGCGCAAATTCGATCGCGAACCGCGCTTTTCACTGGTCCCCAAATCCGAAGCCGCCGCCTCCCCGGTGTCCGGCGCATTCGACATCGGCGGCCTGACCGGCACGGAAACCCAGCTGCAGGCACTGGGGTACTGGGCGGTCCAGTGGATGCTGCCGCGCGAATTGGTTTTCGCGCGGTCGATCCTCGAGCCGCGGCTTTCCTGGCTGTTGGAGGCCGACCACGGATGGCTGCGCCGCATGAAGGGCGTGTTTCGTACCGGACTCGGCCCCTCCTGGTTGGTGAATGCCCAAGCTCGAGGCCTCGCCAGCGAGGACAGCGCATTTCGCCGCGACAGCCGGCTCGAAATCGTGCTCAGCGCCGCGCCCACCGCGGAGCTGCTTAATACCTGGCGCAGCCTGTTGCGCGATGCGGCGAACCCACTTTAGGAGCCTGTCATTCCCGGTGGCTCGCGAGCGCGGAACCAGCCGCTGATGCTGAGACGCTCGCGCCGCGCCGCCAGCACCTCGTGCTCGCGCCCGGGCGTCAGAAAGCAAACCAGGCGTCCGCCGACGGGTTCGACGTCCAAAGCTCGGTCATCCGTCTCGTACAACCGCAGTGCGCCTCCGTCATCCGGGGCCCAGTCGACATTCAAGTACAGCACCAGCGACACTTTGCGCGCGGCGCTCTGCAGCGGCTGATCGACGTGGCGGGCATATCCTGCACCCGGCGGGTAACGCGCGTAGTGCAGTTCGAGCTCGAACAGACCGAGGTAGGCCTCGCGGTTCAACTCCAAACGCATCTGCTCCAGCTGCGCCAGCAAGCGCTGCTCCGCCGGGTAAAGCGGTTCGCGCAGCCAGCAGGTGAAATCGCCGCGAATGTCTTCGCGGCGCTGCACGCGAGCCTCGCCGCCGACGCGGGCCGGAGCAAAGTCCCCACGCGCCTCACGCGCCTGCGCACACTGCAGCAAGGCGTGAATCTGGTCAGGGGTGATGAACCGATCGCGGATCGAGATCCCGATCGAGGTCAATTCAGCGCTCGTGCTCACCGCGCCCGTTGGCGGACGGATTTGCGCTTCTTTTTCGGCGCCTCCAGCATGCTGCCGCGGCAGCTCTTCGCCCCACAGCGGCAGGCGAATACGACGTCCACATCCGCAGGATCATCATCGTCGCGCCCGATTTGATAGTCGTACGCCAGTTCCTCGCCGGGCTGTATGGTGCGCAGCGCTTCGATGAAAATGCGCCGGTTCGTATTGACGGTTTGGCAATTGGGGTCACAGCCGTGGTTCACGAAGCGCGCTTCATTGCCGTTGACGCCGGCGTCGATCACGGTCTTCGCATCCACGGTGAACAGAAAGGTATGACCATCCTTCGGGTCCTTATCCTCATACCGCTCGTCCGCCTGCGCGTGGCTCACCCGGTCGCCGAGATACTCGATGACGGTCGAGCCCTTGCGGATCCGCCGCAGCGCAAACACGCCATAGCCGTGAATGCGCGAGTGACGCACCTCGAGCAGAGGTTTTCGACGCGGGGTCACGCGGGTCATACGGCGATCGGCGCTTTTATCGCGGCATGATAGCGATAGTCGACGATCTCGAAGTCTTCGTAGGCGTACTCGAACAAGCTCGGCGGCTTGCGCAATATCTTCAGCTGCGGCAGGGTAAATGGCGTGCGAGAGAGCTGCAAATCGGCTTGCTCCAAATGATTCGAATACAAATGACAATCTCCGCCTGTCCACACGAAGTCGCCGACTTCAAAGTGGCATTGCTGGGCAATCATGTGCGTCAGCAGCGCATAGGAGGCGATGTTGAAAGGAACGCCCAGCAGCGCATCGGCGCTGCGCTGGTAGAGCTGACAGGACAGGCGGCCGCCCGCCACGTAGAACTGGAACATGGCGTGGCATGGCAGCAGTGCCATGCGATCCAATTCCCCCACGTTCCACGCACTCACCAGGATGCGGCGCGAATCAGGATTGTTCTTGAGCTGCTCGAGCACCTGCGAGATCTGGTCGATATGCCGTCCGTCCTGGGTGGGCCAGGAGCGCCATTGCCTGCCATATACAGGTCCCAGTTCGCCGTTTTCATCCGCCCACTCATCCCAAATGCTGACATCGTGATCGTGCAGATACTTGACGTTGGTGTCGCCGCGCAGAAACCACAGCAGCTCGTAAATGATGGAGCGCAGGTGCAGCTTCTTGGTCGTTACCAGCGGAAAACCCTCATTCAGATCGAAGCGCATCTGATAGCCGAATACGCTCGAAGTACCCGTACCGGTGCGGTCGTTCTTGGCAGCGCCGTGTTCACGGATATGACGCAGGAAATCGAGGTACTGGCGCATTACGCCTTCGCTGCAGCCAGGTTGCCGGTAGGCGCGTTGCGCCGATAGGCGTAAATCACAATCCCGGCGCCGATGAAAATCATCGGCGTGGTCAGCAGCATGCCCATGGTCAGCCAGCCGCCGGCCAGATAACCGATATTCGCATCCGGCAGGCGCACCCACTCCACCAGGAACCGCCCACAGCCGTAAAGCAACAGAAACAATCCCGTGGGCGCCAATCGCGGCCGCGGCTTAGCGGTGAACCACAGCAGAATGAGAAACAACACCAGCCCCTCGAGCGTGGCCTCATACAATTGCGAGGGGTGCCGGGAGATCAACACGCCCTGCGCATCCGGCACGCCGAAACCCCAGGGCAAATCGGTAGGCTTGCCCCACAGTTCACCGTTGATGAAATTTCCGAGGCGGCCGAAGAACAGACCGATGCCCGGCAACGGCGCCACGAAATCCAGCACATCCGCCACTTTCTTGTGCTTCACGCGGGCAAATACGATGCCGGCGACCAATACGCCGGTCATGCCGCCGTGAAACGACATGCCGCCGTCCCAGATGTGGAAGATGTTCAGCCAGCTTTCGGCAATGACGTCGTGCCCGTAAAAAAGGCACCAGACCAAACGGCCGCCCAAAATGACGCCGAGCGCGCAGTAGAAAATGAGGTCATCGATTTCGAGCGGGACCCAAGTCGAACCGGGCCGTCGTGCACGGTATCTCGCCAACCACCACGCGCCGACGAAGCCGATCAGATACATGATTCCATACCAATGGACGCGCACAGGCCCTATGGACACGGCGATGGGGTTGATGTGCGGATACGGGATCATGGTCGCTACTTTAAACTGTCATTGACCCGACAGAAATAGGTCTTGAGATACCGGGTCTCAGGGATAGCAGGGTGCACGGGATGATCGGGCGCCTGGCCGCCCATTTCAAGGATTTGCAGGTGCCGGTCTGCGCCCCGCGCCGCCTTGGCGATGGCATCCTGTAAATCCTCGGCGCTCACATGAAAAGAGCAGGAGCACGAAACCAAAATGCCATCGTCCGCGATGGCTTGAATGGCAAGCTGATTGAGGCGCTTGTAGGCGGCCAATGCTTTGGGCAGGTCCTTCTTGCGCTTGGCGAACGCCGGCGGATCGATCACGACGACATCGAATCGTGCGTCTTGCTTGACGAGATCTTCGAGGACGTCGAACGCATCGCCCTTGCGAGCGACAATCTTGTGGCCATTGCGCTCGGCGTTGGCAGAAGCCAATTCAAGCGCGGCCGCGGAACTGTCCACGCAGATCACCTCGCGTGCGCCGCCATGCGCCGCGCGCACGCCCCAGGCGCCCACGTAGCTGAATACGTCCAGCACTCGGGCACCCTTGCTCACGTATTTCGACAGCGCCCGCCGATTCGCGGCTTGATCGAAGAACCAGCCGGTTTTTTGGCCGTCCGCCAAGGGCGCCGCAAATTCAAGACCATCCTCGATGACGAGCGCGGGCCGGTCGAAACTGCCCATCGCGGTTTCGACATAGCTCGGCAGGCCTTCCATCTCGCGCGCTGAACTATCGTTCTTGAACAGCACGGCCTCGCATCGCAGGACCTGGCCCAAGGCTTCTTGGATGCAGGGTTTGAGTGCTTCCATGCCGGCCGTACCGATCTGCACCACGCAGGCTGAACCGTAGCGGTCGATCACCAGTCCGGGCAATCCGTCCGACTCCCCGTAAACCAAACGATAGTAGGGCTTGGGATACAACCGCTCCCGCAGCCTCAAGGCAACGCGAATTCGCGCGGCCAGCCACGCGGCATCCGGCATCTTCCAGGTCTGCAGCATCCGCGCCGCAATCAGCGACTGGGGATTGACGTAGGCCAGACCTAAGGCGCGGTCATTGTGCGCCAGCACCCGCACCAATTCGCCGGCTTTGAGCTTGACGAGCGGTGACTGCGCCGTATCGACTTCGTTGCTGAAGATCCAAAGGTGTCCGGCGTGCAGGCGGCGATCTTCGTTGCGCTTGAGGCGCAGAACAGGCAGTTGCGCCACATTACCGGGGTCAGACATGGAAGGTACTTCGGCTATAGTAAACGCCATTCTAACCGACTGGACCCAAGAAGATGCTGCGCAATCACCTCGCCGAGGAGACCAGCCCATACTTGCTGCAGCACGCCAACAATCCCGTGGAGTGGTATCCCTGGGGTGAGACCGCGTTGGCGCGGGCAAGGGGGGAGGACAAGCCCATCCTGCTGTCGATCGGGTACTCGGCTTGCCATTGGTGCCATGTCATGGCCCACGAATCCTTCGAGGATATGAGCATAGCGACCTTGATGAACGAGCTGTTCATCAACATCAAGGTCGATCGCGAAGAACGCCCCGACTTGGACAAGATCTACCAGGTCGCGCAACAAATGCTGACGCACGGGCCGGGCGGCTGGCCGCTGACCATGTTTCTCGCTCCCGAGAAGCAAGAGCCATTTTTCGGCGGCACGTATTTCCCCAAGGAGCCCCGCTTTGGGCTGCCGGCATTCGGCGATTTGCTGCGCCGTGTGGCCCAATATTACCGGCAGGAGAAGGCGCAAATCGCCTCGCAGAATACACAGCTCGAGGCGGCGCTCGCGCAACTCGTTCCGCAACCCGTTCGCGGCGTCGTTCTCGGCGAATCCCCGCTTTCCCAGGCGCGCGCCGTGCTGGAGCAATCCTTTGACGCCGACTTCGGCGGTTTTACGCGCGCGCCAAAATTTCCACATCCGAACAGCATCGAGCGCTGCATGCGGCATTGGTACCGCAGCTCGAGCAACACCAGTCCGGATCTCAAGGCGCTGTACATGGGGAGCTTGACGCTGACGAGAATGGCGGAAGGCGGTCTTTACGACCAGCTCGGCGGTGGCTTCGCACGTTATTCCGTCGATGACGCCTGGATGATTCCGCATTTTGAAAAAATGCTCTACGACAATGCGCAGCTGCTCTGCGAATATTCCCGTGCGCATCTCGCCACCGGCGAGGCGCTGTTTGCGCGGATCTCGCATGAAACCGCCGATTGGGTGCTGCGCGATATGCGCTCACCCGGAGGCGGCTTCTACGCAAGCCTGGATGCGGATTCCCAAGGTCACGAAGGGAAATTCTACGTCTGGACGCCGAGCGAGGTTTCCGCACTGTTGACGGCGCAGGAATACGCGGCATTTGCGCCTCGATACGGGTTGGATAGTCCCGCCAACTTCGAGGGCCAATGGCATTTGCACACCCATGCCTCGATCGACGACATTGCCGCCGCGCTGAAGCTTTCCCCGGAGGCCGTCAATGCCAGGATCGACGCGGCGCGCGCGAAGCTCTTGAAAACACGGGATTTGCGCATTTGGCCGGCCCGCGACGAGAAGATACTGACGGCCTGGAATGCACTCATGATCAAGGGACTGGCGATCGCATCGCGCGTGCTTAAGCGGCCGGACCTCGCCGAAGCTGCCTCGACGGCCGTGGACTTCATTCGCCGCCATCTGTGGCGCGACGGCCGCCTGTTGGCGAGTTACAAGGATGGCCGCGCGCCGCTCCGCGCCTACCTCGATGACTATGCCTTCCTGGCCGATGCCTTGTTGGAATTGTTGCAGACCCGCTGGCGCAGCAGCGATCTCGAGTTCGCGCGCCAATTGGCCGAGGTGTTGCTCGAACAATTCGCCGATCCCAGCGACGGCGGGTTTTTCTTCACGGCGGCGGATCACGAGAAACTCATCCACCGCAGCAAGAGTTTCGGCGACGAATCCCTACCCTCGGGCAACGGCGTGGCAGCTTCCGTGCTGTGCCGGCTCGGATACCTGCTGGGCGAACTGCGCTACCTGGATGCCGCCGAGCGCACCTTGCAGGCCGCGTGGAGCGGCATCCAGGACTACCCGCAGGCACACATGAGCCTGGTGAATGCGTTGGAGGACTTCTTGCCCTCGATGCAAATCCTGGTGATTCGCGGCGCGCCCGCGAGCGCTGCGCAGTGGGCGCGGGACTTAGGTAGCCTGTACGCACCCACCCGCATGATTTTCGCCATCCCCGAGCATGCCGAACTGCCGGCCGCCCTGGAGCCTAAGCGTTCGCAAGGCGAGACGGTAGCCTACTTGTGCCGCGGGATGACCTGCTCGGCGCCCCTGACGAATCTCCAGGAGATCGCGAGCGCGCTTGCCTCGGCATCGTGAATCTTCACAGTGCCGAGGTACTCGACGCGTAGTGCTTGCGAAGCTCCAGGCCGACGCGGCGCTTGAAGTCGCCATGCAGCGCGTCGGAGTACAGCGGCGCGGCACTCCAATCGAGCGCCCACGGTTGCGCGGTGCGCATGGCTTCGGGCTCGGCGCTGTCGCGCGGAAAAATATGCGCATGCAGCGCGGGGTCCACATTCCCGTAGATCGCGTAATTGATGCGCGCGGCGGCCGTGATGGTCAACAGCACATCGCCGATGAGCGCCATGTCGATGAGGAACTGTGCGCGTGCCTCCGGCGCGAGCGCATTCAAATGCGGCACGACCGGATCAGGCAGCAATAAACAATATCCGGGCAACACCTGGCGCTCGCCCATGATCACCCAGCCCGACGGCAGCTTGGCGATCGCCGCGGGCAAGCTGCCCGTGCGGCAGCGTTCGACCCAATCGTGGATGGGCGTCTGCACCATTATCTCTCGCGCGCCTTGGCGATCATGGCGGCATTGACCGGCGGCGCCGAGTTGCCGAAATTTGAACGAATGAACGTAAGCAACGCGGCCGCATCCTCATCCTTCAACCAACCAAACAATAACATTTGGGTGGCATAACGGCCCGCCGGAATGGTTGCGGGCCGTTTCTGGCTCAATACCCACTGCGCCAGTTCAATGGGGTCGCCCACGACCGCCGGCGATCCGGCCAGACTCGGATAGACGTTCGGCACCCCTTCACCCGTCTCGCGATGGCAGGGCACGCAGTTCTGCATGTACAGCACGGAGCCTCGGTCGGCCGGTCCGGCCGCGGGTGCGGCGGCGCCGCCGGCCGGCGCGGGAGGCGATGGTTGAGAGCACGCGCAGAGCGCCATCAGCAGAGCCAGTGGCAGCAGGTGGCGCCGGATCACTGCAGCCCGTTTCATGGCTATCCACGCCAGGTGCGAAACGCACCGGTGTCCAAGTGCACGAAATTCGACGCCCGATAATACCCGACGCCGCCGCGCTTCAGCTCCTGCGCGCGCGCCGCCAGATCCGCACAATCCACGCCGGTCATGCGCACATCGATGGCTTGGCCCTGCATGTGCAAACTGCGCTGCGAGACCCCGCTGCTGCGTTCGTGCAGGCGTTCGTTGGTCTCGGGCGACCGATAGCCGGAAATGACACTGTACGCGGGCGGTGCATCGAGCTTCTCCGCGACATCGACCAAGTAATCCATGAGCTTCGGATCGATCACGTGCTTCTCGCCGTTGCGAAAATCCCGCAACAGAACTTCGATCGCCGCCAGTGCCTCAGGGGCGTAGGCGCCATCGCGAAAGTATTCGATGCTCAG
>Ga0116129_1000721_pt1 | contig 20075 bp, 19 predicted proteins | sample June2015DPH_17_2_FD_89732 | JGI IMG/M metagenome (GOLD analysis project Ga0116129, IMG submission 89732) | Peatland microbial communities from SPRUCE experiment site at the Marcell Experimental Forest, Minnesota, USA - June2015DPH_17_10 | ecosystem: Environmental > Terrestrial > Soil > Wetlands...
TGGTCGGAGTGGCAGGATTTGAACCTGCGACCCCTGCGTCCCGAACGCAGTGCTCTACCGGACTGAGCCACACTCCGACAAGAACGCGGCTTATAGCCTTGGGTTTCGCCGACCGCAAGAAGCCGAATTGGGGATGCCAACCCTCGTGAATGTAGGCCTGACAACGCCAATTCTGCCCACCAGCGAGGCCGCCGTGGCCGCTGCCGCGCGCCTGCTCAGGGAAGGCGGGCTGGTGGCGTTCCCGACCGAGACCGTCTACGGTCTCGGCGCCGACGCCGGCAATGCCGTGGCGATCGCCCGGCTTTATCAAGCCAAGGGCCGGCCATCCTTCAATCCGCTGATTGCCCATGTCGGGGACCTCGGCGCCGCGGCGCGGATCGCCCGCTTCGACGCAACGGCGCTCGCGCTTGCCGCGGCGTTCTGGCCGGGACCGTTGACGCTGGTGCTGCCAAAGGCAGCGAATTGCGCCGTTGCCGATCTCGCCACCGCCGGGCTCGAGACGATAGCGATCCGGGTGCCCGCGCACCCGCTGGCGCGGGAAATATTGCGCGCGTTCGGCGGGCCCATCGTGGCGCCGTCGGCGAATTTGTCGGGTCACGTCTCGCCGACCATTGCGGCCCATGTGCACAGCGACCTTGCGGGGCGGATCGATCTGATCGTCGACGGCGGGCCGGTTGAGGTCGGCGTTGAATCGACGATCGTCGGCTGTTTCGATGGCCCAATGCTGTTGCGTCCCGGCGGCCTGCCGCGCGAGGAGATCGAACGCGTGCTGGGCCGGGCGCTGCTCCGGCCGCCCGAGGATGCAGACGGCGATAGCGGGCAACCCCTGGCGCCGGGAATGCTGGCGTCGCATTACGCTCCGCACACGCCGGTGCGGCTCAATGCCCGCAGTCTCGAGGCCGGCGAGGCGCTGCTGGCGTTTGGCTCCGCTGCGTTGCCGGGAGTTGACGTCTCCACCCCGATGATGAATTTGTCCGCGCGCGGCGATCTCGCCGAGGCCGCCGCCAATCTTTTCGGCTATCTTCGCGCGCTCGATGCCCGCGGCGCGCGCGCCATCGCGGTGATGCCGGTCCCGCATCAGGGATTGGGGGAAGCGATCAACGACCGGCTGCGCCGCGCCGCGGTCGGGCGGGAATGAATAAAGACAAAGAGACCCCAAAAGACAAAGAAACCCGAGAGACCAGGATGAATATCGTCCAGCCATCTGCGCCGCCGCTCTCGCCCGAACTGATCGCGCGTTTTCGCGCCATCGTCGGCGACAAATATGCGGTGACGGATGCGGCCGAGCTCGCGCCCTACCTCACCGAAGAGCGCGACCTGTTCCACGGGCGCTCGCCGCTGGTGCTGCGCCCCGCTTCGGCCGCGGAAGTGTCTGAAATCTGCAGGCTTGCCAGCAAACACCGGATCGCGCTGGTGCCGCAGGGCGGCAATACCGGCCTGGTCGGCGGCCAGACCCCGCACCATGGCGAGGTTGTGATCTCGATGCGGCGGTTGGACAAGATCCGCGACGTCGATGCCGCCTCCAACACCATGACCTGCGAGGCCGGCGTGGTGCTGCAGGTCGCGCAAGCCCGCGCAACGGCGGCCGACCGGCTGTTCCCGCTGTCGCTCGGGGCGGAAGGAAGCTGCACCATCGGCGGCAATCTCTCCACCAATGCCGGCGGCACCACCGCGCTGGCCTACGGGGTGGCGCGCGAGATGGCGCTGGGGCTCGAGGTGGTGCTGGCCGACGGGCGCATCCTCAATGCACTGTCGAAACTGAAAAAGGACAACACCGGCTACGATCTGCGCAATCTCTTCATCGGCGCCGAGGGCACGCTCGGCATCATCACCGCGGCGACGCTAAAACTGTTTCCAAAGCCGCGCGCGGTGGAGACCGCCTTTGTCGGGCTGAAGTCGCCGGCGCAGGCGCTGAAGCTATTGGAGATATCGCAGAACGAGGTGGCCTCCAGCCTCACCAGTTTCGAGCTGTTGTCCGATCTCGCCGTCGACTTCAGCGTCCGCCACGGCATCGACATCCGCGATCCCCTTGGCGCCAAGCATCCCTGGTACGTGCTGATGGAATTGTCGTCCTCGCGCGATGACGCCCGCGCCGCGCTGGAATCGATCCTGGCCAAGGGCCTGGAACAGGCGATCGTCGATGACGCCGCGATCGCAGCCAGCCTCAGCCAGCGCGCCGCGTTCTGGAAGCTGCGCGACGAAATGTCGGCGGCGCAGAAGCCGGAAGGCGGTTCGATCAAGCATGACATTTCCGTGCCGGTTGCCGCGGTGCCCGATTTCATCGCCGAGGCCGACGCGGCGGTGACAAAGCTTATTCCAGGCGCGCGGCCGGTGCCGTTCGGCCATCTCGGCGACGGCAACATCCATTACAATGTCAGCCAGCCGGTGGGGGCGGATACCGCCGATTTCATGGGGAGATGGCACGAGGTCAACGCGGTGGTGTTCGCCATCGTGATGCGGATGGGAGGATCTATCTCCGCCGAGCACGGCATCGGCGTGCTCAAGCGCGACGAACTCCCCGACGTCAAGGACAAGGTCGCGATCGAGCTGATGCGCTCGATCAAGGCGATGCTCGACCCGCTCGGGATCATGAACCCCGGCAAGGTGCTGTGATCGCGCCTGCCGGGCCTTCCCTTCGAACGCGTCATCTACGCGAAATGGCTTGATGGCCCTGAACCGACGCCGTGATAATTTGCCTTAGTTGCGCGTTGCCGCGCGAACGATCGCCATTCCGCGCTTTCGATAGGGCCTGAGCAGCGCGCCTGGTACGTCGTCGGTCACAACAAGCATGGAAACGGCATCGCTGGGAGCGATGACATAGGCCGATGCGACGCCGAGCTTTTCCGATGACGCCAGCACGACGGTTTCAGCCGCCGCATTCATCAGCGCGCGCTTGATGTTGGCTTCCTCGAGATCGCCGGTCGAGAGCCCCGCTTCGGGGTGAATGCCGGTCACGCCCATGAAATAGATGTCGGCGCGAATGCGCTTGATCTCCTCGACGGCACCTGCACCGACGCTCACGATCGAGTGCTTGAACAGCCGGCCGCCGATCATGACGACTTCGACGCCGGCATGCGGCACCAGTTCCACCGCGACCGACGGGCTGTGGGTCACCACGGTGGCACGAAGATTGGGATCGAGGTGCCGGGCCAACTGGACGGCGGTCGTGCCGCCATCGATGAACACCACCTGCCCGGCCTGCACCAGCGCCGCCGCCGCGCGCCCGATCGCGACCTTCTCATCGGGCACGACCTGCTGCCGCCCGGAAAAATCCGCCAGTGCGGCGGATGCCGGCAAGGCCCCGCCATGCACGCGCTGCAGCAAGCCCTCCCGCGACAGCTCGCGCAAGTCGCGCCGGATGGTGTCCTCCGACAGCGAAAGCTCGGCGCTGAGTTGCTTCGCCACCACCTGCCCGTCGCGGCGGAGCACCGCAAGGATATGGCTTTTTCTCTGCTGCGTCAGCATCCCGGTACCAGATCAGATTCTTGCGAGCTTTGCACGATATTTCTTGATTTTGCACGAATTTGCACTAATACCGCCGGAATGGGTATTTCCGACCGCATCCGCGTCCAGAACGTCCGCGTCCTCTCGGACAATCATTATGTGCTCAAAACCACCACCTTCGAATGGCGGCGGGCCAACGGCGAATGGCAGACGCAACATCGCGAGACCTACGACCGCGGCAACGGCGCGACGCTATTGCCCTACAATCTGGCGCAGCGCAGCGTGGTGCTGGTCCGCCAGTTCCGCTACCCCGCCTATGTCAACGGCTGCGACGATCTGCTGATCGAAGCCGCCGCTGGTCTGCTGGATGACGAATCTCCGGAGGTGCGGATCAGGGCCGAGGCCGAAGAGGAAACCGGCTATCGGCTCGGCGAAATCAAAAAAGTGTTCGAAGCCTTCATGAGCCCCGGCTCGGTTACCGAGAAACTGCACTTCTTTGTCGCCGAATATCAGCCCTCGATGAGGATCGGAAGCGGCGGCGGCATCGCTTCCGAGGGCGAGGACATCGAGGTACTGGAATTGCCGATCGATTCTGCGCTGGCCATGATCGGCGACGGCCGCATCGCCGACGCCAAGACCATCATGCTGCTGCAATATGCGGCGCTGAATATTTTTGTCTGAGAACCGTAGGGAGTAATTCTATCAATTTGCCGGCCCGGCGAACGCAGGGACGACAATATGGGGCGGAGTCCGTCGGTTAGAACAACGACCCCTGCCCGTCATCGGATGCGACCGGCGCCGGTTTTTTCGGCACGACTTTCTTCGCCGGCAATTGCTCGTCCGCCATTTGCTCCGCCGTGATCGGCAGCAGCAGTTGCGCGTCGTCATTGGCAACGCGATTGACCCGCGTCGAGACCTCATGCCAGGCAAACTCGCCTTCGCGCGGCGGCGTCAGCAGCGCCATGACATCGTCGGCATCATGAGCGCCGCAATCGAGCCAGCGGCCGAAATCGCCGGCACGAATAGTCACGGGCACGCGATGATGCAGTACCGCAAGATCGGCGCTGGCGGCTGCTGTGACGATGGCCACCGTGTCGAGTTCCTCGCCGTTCGGGCCGATCCAGGTTTCCGCGAGGGCGGCGAACCCGATCGGACCGCCGTCGCGGCGGTGGATGAAATACGGCTGCTTGCGCCCTTCAAAGGCCCGCCATTCATAATAGCCGTCCGCCGGGATCAGGCAGCGCCGCCGCGCAAACGCGTTCCTGAACGCCGGCTTTTGCTTTACCGTTTCCGCGCGCGCATTGATCAGCAGCGTGAATTTTCCGGGGTCCTTGACCCAGGCCGGCAACAGGCCCCAGCGCATCAGGCGGAAATGCCTGGTGCCGTTCTCGACGATGACGACCGGTACAGGCTGGGTCGGCGCAACATTGTGCCGCGGCGGGAAATTAGGCTGCTCGGAATAGCCAAAAATCTGCCGCAACGCCTCCGGCGGCGAGGTGATCACAAAGCGTCCGCACATTCTCTCGCCCAGATAGCCATCTGTTCAGCACCTCTTAACCCACGACGTTAACACTGCGGCAGATGTCATCAACGGCTACCAGACCCCGGCGATCCGCCGCCCCGATGCCGCGCCAGACCGGCCCCGACGAGGAGGCGCGGGCTACCCGCCTGCGTGCCGCCAACATCAATCCGCGCACCGGCCTTGCCACCGATTACCTGAATCATTTCAACGAAGCCGTCATGCTGCTCGAGATGATTCCGGACATGCCTGAATGCGCGAAAGATTTTCTCGGATGGCGCCCACTTTCCTATAGGGAGCATTTCACGGCGTCCAATCTCAGGGGACGCGACCTCGCGATCGAGGCCTATGAATCCGCCGACGTCCATATCCGCGCCGAATTCGATCATATCACCAGCACCATGACCTCGATTCTGACCGCGGTAGGCGCCGCCATGCGTGACGTGCAGCAGGACAAGATCCGCGCCACGCTGGCGGAACAGGCCACCGGCTGGGTCAAGCCGCTGGTCGCACTGGCCGGCGGCCTCATCAATGGCGGCACTGAGGCCGACGTCGACTACATCATGACCCATTGAGCGCCGTGACCTCTCCCAACCAGCCGCCGCATCCCCAGCTTGCCGTCAGCGCGGCGATCTTTCGCGACGATAAAATCCTGCTGGTGCGGCGCGCGCGCGCGCCGGCCAGGGGCTTTTATTCGCTGCCCGGTGGCCGGGTCGAATTCGGCGAGACGCTGCATTCAGCCCTGCATCGGGAAGTCGAGGAGGAAACCGGGCTGAAAATCAAAATTGCCGGCCTCGCCGGATGGCGCGAGGCGCTGCCGGGCGCCCCGGGCAGCGGACACTATCTGATCATGTCGTTCGCGGCACGCTGGATCGCAGGCGAGCCGGTCCTGAACGACGAACTCGACGATTTCAGGTGGCTCGCGCCTGACACGCTGGGCGATCTCAAGCTCACCGGCGGCCTCGAGGAGGTCATCCGGTCGGCCCGCGGCCTGCTGCGGGCCTGACCCCGCGGCTCACATCCGGCCGCCCGCACGCCTTGCTTCCAGCGCATTGAAAAGGCATATCACGCCGGTCCCGGACCCGTTCATGATCAAGTATTTCACCAGGTATTTCCTGGCCGCTCTCATCCTGATCTCGGCGTGCAACTGCGGCCCTGCGCGGGCGCAGGACGCGGCCGCGCCGTTCGACGGCGACCTGCAGCGGCTGGCCGAGATCCTCGGCACCCTGCACTATCTCAGGGGCATTTGCGGCACCAATGAAGGCGGCAAATGGCGCAACGAAATGCAGGCCCTGATCGACGCCGAAACCCCTTCCGGAGACCGCCGCGCCCGCATGATCGCGGGCTTCAACCGCGGCTATAACGGGTTCCAGCAGACCTACCGGACCTGCACCCCGGCGGCTACCGTGGCGATCCGCAGGTATATCGAGGAAGGCTCGAAGATATCGCGGGACCTGACCGCCCGCTACGCCAATTAGAGTGGCAGTGCAGCGCGAAAGCTTCATCTTAACCGGCGTCGTTAACCTTTCCTAAAGAAGTGGTCTAGGCGGCTTCGCGGCCCATGCTAAACCTCGGCCATTCGCGGCGCTCCGCCCTGGAACGCGCGCACGCACCTGTTGAGTTTCATGAGCCATCGAGCCACCTTCACAACCGCCCGCGACCCGCTGCCCGATCATGAACAGAAACAGGCAGCGCTGAGCTATCTCAACGAAGCCTGGGCGGAGGCGCGGCACGACGGCGTCGACGGCGACTGCCTGGCACAGGCCAGCCTGTTCGCCGCGTTCGCCGAGCTGGTCGGAACCTACGGCGAGGACGCGGTGGCGAAATTCGTGGAAGGTCTGCCCTTGCGCGTGCGCAACGGCGAGTTCTCGACGACGCTGGCGAAGCAGTAGAGTTCACGCCTTCAGCGTCTCCAGAAACCGCACCGGCTCGCCGGTCGACGGTGTTACCACCTCGCCTTGCCACATCACGCGCCGCCCCCGCACAAACGCGCCGACCGGCCAGCCCTTGACCCGCAGGCCGTCATAGGGCGTCCAGCCGGCGCGCGAGGCCACCCATTTATTGGTGATGGTCTCGCTGCGCTTGAGATCGACAACCGTGAAGTCCGCATCATAGCCCGCCGCGATCCGGCCCTTCGTCGCGATGTTGAACAGCCGCGCTGGACCCGCGCTGGTGAGATCGACGAAGCGCTCAAGCGACAACCGCCCGGCGTTGACGTGATCGAGCATCACCGGCACCAGCGTCTGCACCCCGGTCATGCCCGACGGCGAGGCCGGATAGGTCTTGGCTTTTTCCTCCGGCGTGTGCGGAGCGTGATCGCTGCCGAGCACGTCGACGATGCCTTGTTCGATGCCGCGCCAGATGCCGTCGCGGTGATCGGCCGTGCGCACCGGCGGATTCATCTGCGCTCGGGTGCCGAGCCGCTCGTAGCATTCAGGCGCGACAAGCGTGAGGTGATGCGGCGTCGCCTCGCAACTGGCGACATCCTTGTGATCGCGCAAGAACTCGATCTCTTCCTTGGTCGAGATATGCAGCACGTGAATGCGTTTTCCGGTTTCACGGGCGAGCTTGACCAGACGCTGGGTCGCCCTTAGCGCCGCGGTCTCGTCGCGCCAGAGGGGATGCGAGCGCGGATCGCCCTCGACGCGCAGATGCTTGCGCTCGTTGAGGCGGTACTCGTCCTCGGCATGAAACGCGGCGCGGCGCCGGATCACCTTGAATATCCGCGCCAGGCTTTCGTCATCCTCGACCAGCAGCGCGCCGGTGGAGGAACCGATGAACACCTTGACGCCGGCGCACCCCTGGGCGCGTTCCAGCTCCGGCAGATCCTGCACGTTGTCGCGGGTGCCGCCGATGAAAAACGCGAAATCGCAATGCATGCGCTGACGGCCGCGCTTGATCTTGTCGGCAAAAGCCTGCTCGGTCACGGTCAGGGGATCGGTGTTCGGCATTTCGAACACCGCCGTCACCCCGCCCATCACGGCGCTGCGCGAGCCGGTCTCGAGATCTTCCTTGTGGGTGAGGCCCGGTTCGCGAAAGTGGACCTGGGTGTCGATCACGCCGGGCAGGATATGCAGGCCCTTGCAGTCGATCACCTCGGCGGCGGAAGCCTGCCCCAGCCCGCCGATCGCGGCGATACGGCCATTGGCGATGGCGACGTCGCGCACGCCTTCGCCGTCCTGATTGACCACGGTGCCGGATTTTAGGATCACGTCAAAGTTCTGGCTCATCGGTCCCCGCGTTTTCCGTATTTCCCGTCATTGCGAGGAGCGAAGCGACGAAGCAATCCAGAGTCCTTGCTCAGCTTTCTGGATTGCTTCGCTGCGCTCGCAATGACGATCTCAAACCGCCTGCCGGATTCGGTCCCCGCCCCTTTTGGTAGGCCCTCTCAACCCGCCCGGCCCTTGTCGTTTATGGCCTGGCGGCTTACGTTCCGCTGCAACATGTCACAAGAGATTTTTACATGAAAGCGGCGTTTCTTCCCGACCGGGGCGTGATCAAGGTGGCGGGCAGCGACGCCCGCGACTTTCTCAACGGCCTCGTCACGTCAGACCTGACGCTGCTTCGTCCCGGCCTTGGCCGGTTCGGCGCATTGCTGACGCCGCAGGGCAAGATATATGCGGATTTCCTGATCACCGAAGTCGCTTCCGGCCATGGCGGCGGTTTTCTGTTCGACTGCCCGCTTGCGCTGGCGCAGGGTTTCGCCGACAAGCTCGGCTTTTACAAATTGCGCGCCAAGGTCGCGGTCGAGAACCTGTCTGGCAGTCTCGGCGTGCTCGCGGCCTGGGATGGCGATCCGACCGTCGTACCCGATCTAGCGTTTGCCGACCCGCGCAACACAGCACTCGGCTGGCGGATTGTGGTGCCCGAAGAGCTCGCGCAAAAACTCGCTGAGCTGATCGGCGCTGAATTGGTCGATAGCGCCGCCTATGACTCCCACCGCATCGCCTCGGGCGTGCCGCGCGGCGGCCTCGATTTCAGCTATGGCGATGCGTTTCCGCACGAAACCAACATGGACCGGCTGCACGGCGTCGATTTCGACAAGGGCTGCTATGTCGGCCAGGAGGTGGTGTCGCGGATGCAGCATCGCGGCACCGCGCGCACCCGGACGTTGCGGGTCATTGTCGACGGCGCCCCGCCGGAGCCGGGCACGACCGTTCTCGCCGGCGACAAACCCCTGGGCATCATGGGTTCGACATCAGGCCGCGACGGCATCGCGCTGATCAGGGTCGATCGCGCCGCCGACGCGCTGAATGCGGGCACGGCGCTGAGCGCGGGCGGCATCGCCATCCGCCTTGCCGCGCCGGATGATCTTCTGCCCGCGCCGAAGCAGACCGTAGCATGAGCAACGTCTCATGAGCAGATCGGCGCGCCTGCATGCCGACGGCCTGACGCGGTGCCCGTGGCCCGGCGAAGATGCGCTTTACACGGCCTATCACGACACCGAATGGGGCGTGCCGGAATATGACGACCGGGCGCTCTATGAAAAACTCGTGCTCGACGGCTTTCAGGCCGGGCTTTCCTGGATCACGATTTTGCGCAAGCGCGAGAATTTTCGCCGCGCCTTCGACGAATTCCAGCCCGAAAAGATCGCGCGTTACAACGCGAAGAAAGTCCACGCCCTGATGAACGATGCCGGCATCGTCCGCAATCGCGCCAAGATCGAGGGCGCGGTCACAAGCGCAAAATCCTATCTGCAGATCATGGAAGATGGACCCGGCTTTTCGAAATGGCTGTGGGATTTCGTCGACGGCAGACCGAAGGTCAACCATTTCAAGACCACCGCCAGCGTTCCGGCCTCGACGCCGCTGTCGATCAAGATTTCCAAGGAACTCGGCCAGCGCAATTTCAAGTTTGTCGGGCCGACCATCGTCTACGCCTTCATGCAGGCCACAGGCATGGTCAACGATCATCTGGTCGCCTGCTTTTGCCACCAGGCTTGCGGCGAAAAAGCGCGCCGCCCCCGCCTCAAAGCAAAATGATGGCGCGCAAGCCGTTTGCGCCCGACACCACGCGCGCCTGGCAGCGGATGCTGTCGGGGCGACGGCTCGATCTCTTGGACCCCTCGCCGCTCGATATCGAAATCGCCGACATCGCCCATGGGCTGGCGCGCGTCGCGCGCTGGAACGGCCAAACCAGCGGCGCGCACATTTTTTCGGTGGCGCAACACACGCTGCTGGTGGAAGCCGTGATGCGCGAGCAGGCGCCGCGCGCCGATATCCGGTTGCGGCTGGCCGCATTGCTGCACGATGCGCCCGAATATGTCATCGGCGACATGATCTCGCCGTTCAAGGCGGTGCTCGGCGGCGATTACAAGACGGTGGAGAAGCGGCTACTGGCCGCAATCCACATCCGCTTCGGCCTGCCGCCGGTGCTGGCAGACGAGATCACGCAGATGATAAAAGCCGCCGACCGCGGTGCCGCCTATCTCGAGGCGACGCAATTGGCCGGCTTCGCGCAAGCCGAGGCCAAGCGCCTGTTCGGCCGCGATCCCGGACTGCCCGCGGCGACCGCGCAGGATTATCTGACGCCGTGGACGGCGGCGAAGGCGGAGAAGCGGTTTTTGGAGCGGTTTGAGGCAGTGCTGTCGTTGTAGACGGGAATCGCAGGATGGGTTGAACCCTTCGCGAAACCCATCGGCATCTTGAACAGCAATTGATGGGTATCTCTTCGCTCCAACCATTCTACGCGCTCGGGCGCTGTCCGTGCCGCGGCATTGCGGAGTTACGTCGGTTCTTCTCCCCTCCTCCCGCGCGCGACGCGCGTGGCGGGGAGGGGTCGGGGGTGGGGGGTTTCTCCGCGTCACAGTTCCATCGAGTTTGCTGGACCACCCCGACCCCACCGCTTCGCGGAGGGAGGGGAGCAGAGGCCGCACTCTCAACCATCATCGTCCGCCCCGCGTCCTTTCGCCACCGCGCACATCGCCCTATAATCCTCCCAACCTAAGGAAGCCCGATGATTCACGTCTGCTCGCTCGCCGCCCTCTCCGACACCGTCAAGGCCACCGGCGCCAGTCACGTGCTCACGGTGATGGCCAAAGTCGATCAGGTGCAGCGGCCGGAATCGGTCAGGCCGGAAAACCATCTGAAAGTTTCGATGGACGACATCACCGAAGAGATCGACGGTTTTGTCGCGCCGTCGGACACCCACATCGAACAGGTGCTGGCCTTCGTGCGCGGCTGGGACCGTGGCGCGCCGCTGGTGGTGCACTGCTATGCCGGCATCAGCCGCTCGACCGCGAGCGCCTTTGCCGCCGCCTGCGCGCTCAACCCGCACCGCGACGAGATTTCGATCGCGCGGCAGATTCGCGCCGCCTCCCCGGTCGCGCAGCCCAACCGGCTGATCGTCAGTCTGGCCGACCGGGCTTTGGGGCGCGAGGGGCGGATGCTGCGCGCGCTCGACGAAATGGGTCCGGGCAACATGATGATCGAAGGCCGGCCGTTCCGCGTCGATCTCGACTGATGCGACCCGGCGGCGGTTCGGCGCAGCAAATAACGCTCCGTCGCATTGCAGGTATTGGAGTTGGCTCAGTCGGTCGAGCGGCGCAGTTCCGGAGCGCTTTCCGGTTTCGCCGGTTCGGATTTGACCGGCTCGATCCTGGCACTCTCGACCGCCGGGGTCTCGACGCGTGCGCTCACTTCGGCCGAGTTGGCCCGCTCCGGCGGATGCAGCGAACGCGGCCGGGCCACGGCGCGGGCCATCAGCATCTGCGCGGCGCCCTGGTTGTGGAAATCGCAATAGGCGAAGCCCATGCCCGAGACCGAGCCGCGGAAGGTGACCTCGTCTCTCTTCTCGAGATTGAAACACGGCTCGAACGGAAGGCCCTTGATCGAGGCGCAAACGGCCTCACCGCGGACCTGGAGCGTATTGCCGGGCAGCCGCAGGTGGCGCACCGGGCCGGAGCCGCTGAATTGCACCGCGCCGACCGCGCCATTGTCCTCCAGGATGCGGCCTACGCCGCGGGTGCCGTCGAAACAGGTAAACGCGAACACCTTGCCGATGACGAACCTGCGGGCCTCATCGGCATTCATTTGCGCGGCCAGGGCAGGCACCATCACCGCACCGGCCGTAACGGCCCCCAACACGAAACGCGCAACCATGCTTCAACTCCAACTTACTAAGCGCGGGCGGCACTGACGTTTTTACTTACCCGCTGCTTACCATACCAACCGTGGCAACATTGGAGCAGCTTGGTTGGTAAAGTCTGAACGTGATCAGGGAATTTTTACCACGATTCGGCCGCGGACCTGTCCGGCGAGGATCCTCGCGCCCGCGGCGATGACTTCGCCCAGACCAACTTCATGAGTAATTTCAACAAGTTTATACGAATCCAGGTCGCTGGCAAGGCGTTTCCAGGCTACTTTTCGCAACTCAATCGGGCACATCACCGAATCGATGCCGAGAAGACACACGCCGCGCAAAATAAACGGCGCCACCGAGGACGGCAGGTCCATGCCGGCAGCGAGGCCGCAAGCGGCGATGGCACCGCCGTATTTCGTCATCGAGAGAATGTTGGCGAGCGTAGCCGAACCGACGCTGTCGATCCCGCCCGCCCAGCGCTCTTTGGCCAGCGGCCTTGCCGTAGCAGACAGTTCGGCCCGATCGATCACCTCGGCCGCACCGAGACCTCTGAGATAATCGGCCTCCGGCATCCGCCCGGTCGATGCGATGACGTGATAGCCGAGCCTGGACAATACCGCCGTCGCAACCGAGCCGACGCCGCCGGCAGCGCCCGTCACGACCACCGGACCGGCGGCGGGGTTGAGGCCATGCTTCTCCAGCGCGAGCACCGCGAGCATCGCGGTGAAGCCGGCGGTCCCGATCGCCATCGCATCGCGCGTCGACATGCCCTCGGGCAGGCGCACCAGCCAGTCGCCCTTGACGCGCGCCTTCCCGGCGTAGGCGCCGAGATGGGTCTCGCCCAAACCCCAGCCGGTGCAGATCACCTTGTCGCCAGGCTGCCACTGCGGATGCGACGACTGCTCGACGGAACCCGCAAGGTCGACGCCGGCGATCATCGGAAACCGCCGCACCACCGGGGCCTTGCCGGTGACGGCAAGACCGTCCTTGTAGTTGAGCGCCGACCATTCGACCCGAACGGTGACGTCGCCCTCCATCAATTCGGCCTCGTCGAACTGCGTGAGCGCGGCGGTGGTGCCTTTTTCCGCCTTGTCGATCCTGATCGCCTTGAACGTTCCCACCGCGCACTCCCGATGCCTGTTTGCTCGATTGATGGAGTTAGATGACGGAGTTAGAACAATCTAGGCCGGCTGCGCAACCGGGCGCGCCACCGGCGCCTCGACGATCGGCAGGTTGATCAGCGCCGACAGCACGCCGAAAAACACCGACAGCCACCAGATCGGCATGTACGAGCCGAATTTCTCGAACACGATACCGCCGAGCAGCACGCCGAGGAACCCGCCGACTTGATGGCTGAAGAATGCGAAGCCGTAGAGCGTGGCCAGCCAGCGCGTTCCGAACATCAATGCCACCAGGCTCGAAGTCGGCGGCACCGTCGACAGCCAGGTCAGACCGGTGACGACACCAAACGCGATCGCCGAGAACGTGGTGATCGGCAACGAGATGAATGCCACGATCGACATCGCGCGGACAAAATAGATCACCGACAGAATGTAGCGCTTCGGAAGCCTGCTCTGCAGCCATCCGACGCCGAGCGATCCGATAATGTTGAACAGGCCGATGGTGGCGATCACCCAGCCGCCGATCTGAACCGGAATGCCGCGATCGACCAGATAGGCTGGAAGGTGCACGGTGATGAAGGCAAGTTGAAACCCGCAGGTGAAGAAGCCGATCACCAGCAGCACATAGGATCGATGGCCGAACGCCTCGGCCAGCGCATGTCTGAAAGTCTGCTCTTTCGTCGCCGCGACGCCGCCGGAAGCCGATGCCGGCGTTGCCAGCGCCAGCGACAGCGGCAGCACCAGCAGCATCAGGCAGGCAAACACCGCCAGCGTCGGCTGCCAGCCGAAATTGTCGAGCAGGGCCACGCCAAACGGGGCGAACAGGAATTGCCCGAACGATCCCGCCGCGGTGCCCGCACCCAGCGCAAGGCCGCGCCATCGCGGCGGCAGGAGTTTTCCGAATGCCGACAGCACCAGATTGAACGAGCAGCCCGACAACCCGAAGCCGATCAAAACGCCGGCACCGATGTCGAGCGACAGCGGCGTGGCGGCATAGCGCATGGCGATCAGGCCCGCCGCATACATCAGCGCGCCGAAGCAAATCACGCGCAGGGAGCCAAACCGGTCGGCGATCGCGCCGGCGATCGGTTGGCCTATGCCCCACAGCAGGTTCTGGATTGCCAGCGCCAGGCCGAATACGTCGCGGCCCCACGAGAACTCGCGGCTCATCGGCTGCATGAAGAAGCCGAACGAGGAACGCGGTCCGAATGTCAGCATGCCGATCAGGCAGCCGCATACCACGATCACCAGCGGCGTGCGCCAATTGCCGGCGCCGGAGGCCGGACGGAGGTCGTCTGCTGTTGACGCCATGCAACGCCTCGATGGTTGGGGCCGGACCCGGACACCGGCCGTATACGTGCCGACAGTTAATGCATTCGCATGCAAATCCCAACCGGCAAGTCAGGCTATATTCTACCTGCAAGGCAGCATTGCAAATCAGCGCGGGCAGACGACGCCATTCCCCGATGTGCAATCGCGTATCCGAGCGCCGGCGAAGCTAACGCCGTACCGTCGCCGGCGACAGCTCGGCCGAACTATGAGCCGCTTCGGCGAGCTCGGCCGAAATTTCCGCGGTCTGCGCCGAGCTGCCCCAGCTCGGCGCCTCGCTGCCGTCGCCCCAGGCCCGCGGCCGGTAGAAGGTATGCACGCCGAATTTGTACGTCTTCTTCATCTCGCTGACCCAGGACGGGTGCACCCAATAGGCGTGGTAATGCGTCGATTTGGCCACTTCCGGCAGCCAGAGCTGGCCATCCAGCATCGCCCTGGCGATCTTCTTGGCGCGGTCCCACATGTCGGGTTCGGTCACGACGTCGGGGTTGTTGTCGCAGGCGAAGGTGAACTGGCACGCCATGTGGTGGTTCTTGTTCTGGTAGACCACACCGCACACTGTATTCGGGTAGAAGCCGGAGAAGGTGCGGTTCATGACCACCTGCGCGACCGCGATCTGGCCGCGCACGGCTTCGCCGCGGGCTTCGAAATAGACGGCTTCGGCGAGGCATTTTTCCGATTTGGCACGCGCCTTGTCATCGAACAGGCCGAGGCGTTCGGCCGGCGTCTTGGCGCGCTGATTATCGGAATTGACTTCGCCCTTGGCGGCAATGCTTTCGCCGCTATCGGCCCTGGACGGCTCATCCGCGGTGGCGGGCAGCGACGCCGTCACTTTCATATCCGGATCTGGAAGCGCGCCCGGCATCACGATCATCGGTTCCTCGCCAGGCTGCCAGCGTTCGATGTTTTCCGCGGATGCGCCGAGCGAGGAGCCCCCAAAAAACAGGCTTGCGGTCCCTACCGAGAAGCCATCGCGCGGCGGGACCGGCTCGATCACGATAGCTGCCGCGTCCGGCGCGAGTTTCAGGTCGTCGAGCGGTCGGGCTTCGAGCGACATCGAGACATCGTATTGGGCAAGCGGCGGCGCGCTCAGCGCTTCCGCAAGTTCCGGGTCGAGGGGAACGCTATCGGCTGACGTTGTGGCGGCCGCGGTTTTTGCCCAAGCCACCGACGCATTCGATGTCGACGGGTCTTCATTCGAAGGCACGGCATCCGCCGGCGGCGTCTCGGGCGGGGCGGTGACGAGGCGATCGCCCTTCAGGGTACGATCGACCTTTGGAAAATCGGATGCCTGATAGCGCGGCGGCGCCTGCGCCAGCGGATTGCGGGTCACCGAACCCGTGATATCGATGCCCTGATTGTCGAGACTGGCCAGCCGATAGGTCGCGGTCTGCGGCGAAGCGGTGCCGATCGGAAAGCCAAAGCTGTAGGTGGCGACCTCGATGGTGCCTACGGCGGAGAACACCCGCTTTTGCCAGCGTTCGGCGACGCCGGGCTGCCGGGCCAGCAGGGAAGCGATATCCTGATATCCGACCTCCGTCGGGATCAATGCGAAGAGGCAAAGACCAATCCCGAAGCACGCGAAACGCGCGCCCTTGGGCCGGTTACGCTTGACTGACATCGATACGCTCACGCAACGCTACACAGCTTCAGGAATCGAAACCGCAGTACATCCGTGCAATTCGATCTTTTGTGATAATATCGAATTTAGGTTGCGACCGGGTTAATCGGCGTTGCAGCCATGATACATGCAAGAACTTGCTGGACTTTCCCCGATCACATCGAAAACCCTGGTAAACAGGGGTTCGAACAAAGTGGTAAACATCGCGTCAACGAAAAGTCGTCAAGACGCGCATCGACCGCGACAAATTTACCTCACGCAGCGTTACGGATGCCGCGGTGGCCTCGTGGTTCGAGACGCCGCGCAAAGGCGCGGCGTCACGAAAGATGAAGCCACCGAACTGGAAAACGCCATAGCCTTTTCAAACTGGCGTTGTTCGCGCATCACGCCTGACTGGTCACCGCCTTGCCGAGTGCCGCCTGCGCCGCCGCCAGCCGGGCGATCGGCACGCGGTAGGGCGAGCACGAGACATAGTCGAGGCCGATCTCATGGCAGAACGCGACGGAAGCGGGATCGCCGCCATGCTCGCCGCAGATTCCGACCTTGAGATCGGGACGGGTCTTGCGCCCGCGCGCAACGCCGATCTTCACCAACTCGCCGACGCCGTCGCGGTCGACCGAGATGAACGGATCGATTTCCAGGATTCCCTTTGCGATATAGGTACCCAAAAACCCCGCGGCATCATCGCGGCTGATGCCATAGGTGGTCTGGGTCAGGTCGTTGGTGCCAAACGAGAAGAACTCCGCGGTCTTTGCGATGTCGCCTGCCATCAGGCACGCGCGCGGCAGTTCGATCATGGTGCCGACCTGATAGCTCAGCTTGGTCCCGGTCTCCTTCATCACCGACTGCGCGGTGGCATCGATCCGCGCCTTGATCAGATCGAACTCCGCCCTGGTCGCGATCAGCGGCACCATCACCTCGAGCCCGACCGCGTTGCCGGTGCGTTTTTGCGCCTCGACCGCGGCTTCGAAGATGGCGCGCGACTGCATCTCGGCGATTTCCGGATAGACGATGGCGAGGCGGCAGCCGCGGAAGCCGAGCATCGGATTGAATTCCGCCAAATCGCGGGCGCGATCCGCCAGCCGCCGCGGGTCGGTATTCATGGCGCGGGCGACTTCCTCGATCTCGGCCTGGGTGTGCGGCAGGAATTCGTGCAGCGGCGGATCGAGCAGCCGGATCGTCACCGGCAGGCCCTTCATGATTTCGAACAGCTCGACGAAATCCGCGCGCTGCATCGGCAACAGCTTTGAAAGCGCGGCGCGGCGGGTCTGTTCGTCTTCGGCCAGGATCATCTCGCGCACGGTGCGGATCCGGGTTTCCTCGAAGAACATGTGCTCGGTGCGGCAAAGCCCGATGCCCTCGCCGCCGAATTTGATCGCGGAGCGCGCATCCTCCGGCGTATCGGCGTTGACGCGAACCCCGAGCTTGCGGAAGGAATCGGCCCAGCCCATCAGCGTGCCGAATTCGCCCGACAGTTCCGGTTCGATCATCGGCATCCGCCCGGCCAGCACCTGGCCCACCGATCCGTCGATGGTGATGACGTCGCCGGTCTTGAAGGTGCGCGCGCCGATGCTCATGGTGCCGCGGCCGTAATCGACCCGGATGCTGCCGCAGCCGGAGACGCATGGCTTGCCCATGCCGCGCGCGACCACCGCGGCATGCGAGGTCATGCCGCCGCGCGTGGTCAGGATGCCTTCCGCCGCATGCATGCCGTGAATGTCCTCGGGGCTGGTCTCGATCCGCACCAGAATGACCTTGCGGCCATCGGCCTGCAGTTTCGCCGCCTCGTCGGATGAAAACACGATTTCGCCGGCGGCGGCGCCCGGGGAGGCCGGCAGGCCGGTGACGATGACATCGCGCCTGGACGAGGGATCGATGGTCGGATGCAGCAACTGATCGAGCGAAGCGGGATCAATCCGCGACACCGCATCCTTTCTGGAGATCAGACCTTCATTGGCAAGCTCGACCGCGATGCGCAGCGCCGCCTTCGCGGTGCGCTTGCCGCCGCGGGTCTGCAGCATCCAGAGCTTGCCCTGCTCGACCGTGAATTCCATGTCCTGCATGTCGCGGTAATGCTTTTCCAGCAGCGTGTAGATCCGCGTCAGTTCCTTGAACGCCTCGGGCATCGCGGTTTCCATCGATGCCTTGTCGGAGCCGGATTCCTTGCGCGCGTATTCGGTGATGTCCTGAGGCGTGCGGATGCCCGCCACCACGTCTTCGCCCTGCGCGTTGATCAGGAATTCGCCGTACAGTTTGCTCTCACCGGTCGAGGGATTGCGCGTGAACGCGACGCCGGTCGCCGAGGTCTCGCCCATATTGCCGAACACCATCGCCTGGACGTTGACGGCGGTGCCCCAGGACTCCGGAATGTCATGCAGTTTGCGGTAGGTCACCGCGCGCGCATTCATCCAGGATGAAAACACCGCACCGATCGCGCCCCACAATTGCGCATGCGGATCCTGCGGGAAATCGCTGCCGGTTTCACGCGCCACCGCCTCCTTGTAGCGGCCGACCACATCGACCCAGTCGTCGCCGGCAAGATCGGTGTCGAGCGTATAGCCCTGGCCGTCCTTGAAGGTATCGAGAATGTCCTCGAAATGAGAATGATCGAAGCCAAGCACCACGTCCGAATACATGGTGATGAAGCGGCGGTAGCTGTCATAGGCGAAGCGGCGATCGCCCGACATTTCAGCCAGCGCTTCGACCGTCCTGTCGTTGAGACCGAGATTGAGCACGGTATCCATCATGCCCGGCATCGAGGCGCGGCCGCCGGAACGCACCGAAACAAGCAGCGGATTTTTGGGGTCGCCAAACGCTTTGCCGGTCAGCCTGCCGACATGATCCAGCGCTTTTTCGACCTGCGCCTTCAATTCCGCCGGATAGGATTTGTCGTGCGCGTAAAAATAGCTGCACACCGAGGTCGGAATCGTGAAGCCGGGAGGCACCGGCAGGCCGAGATTGGCCATCTCGGCGAGGTTGGCGCCCTTGCCGCCCAGCAAGTCGCGCAAGTCCGCTTTGCCTTCGGCCTTGCCGTCGCCGAATGTGAACACCCATTTGCCCGATTTCGTGGCCTCGGTGGCAACCTTGCCGGCAATCGCGGTGCCGGCGGCTTTCGGCGCCGGTTTGGCAAGGTCTTTCGCAAGGCTTTTCTTGAGCGCCTTGCGGGCTGAGGCGGGCGGCGCCGCCTTGGCCCGGGCGGCCACCGATGGCTTTGATTTTGCTGCGGTTTTCTTGGTCTTCGATGCGGCTTTGGCCATGGGTCACAAACAATCCGCGAGAGGAGAGGAGATGCGCGCCTTACACCACGTTTGGCCCGCCCCGCGCAAGCCGCGAGCCCTCGGTTTGGGCGCTACATATGAAGCCATCTGAGCGCGCCGAAGCCGATCAGGCCGTTGAGAATCAGAAAGATCGCGACCACCAGATTGAGTAGCCGCGGCATTACCAGGATGAGCAGGCCGGCAATAATGGACATGATCGGCGAGATGTGGGCAGCGGTGATAGTCATCGAAGGGTCTCCGGAATGACGCTGAGGAAAATCGAATCGAGACCTTCATTTTATCTCCTGAATCCGTTGCACGATAGAAGACGCTTTTCGCTTCAACGGGTTCCGGCGCAGGCGCGAAATGCCGGAAAATTGCCGCGGTGGAATGTGCATTTTTTCTGAGCTTTTCTTGAAGATTTTCCGGGAACGATGCGGCGCGCGATGCATTGGGAGGGGATTGCGTGCCGGGGCAAGCCGGCATGCATCCATCGCAAAGGAGTTCCACATGCGAAACAAGATACTTGCCATTGCGGCGGTCGCCGCCGCCATCGGCGCACCGATCGCGGCGCAGGCGCAGAGCGACATCACCACCGGCGTCGTTCGCGGCGGCAGTGTTGTTGTCCACGACGATGCCGATGGCATCGCCGCCGATCAACTCCCGGCGTTCCGTGAATACATCGTGCGCGAACGCGTGCCCAA
>Ga0116129_1000722_pt1 | contig 20071 bp, 15 predicted proteins | sample June2015DPH_17_2_FD_89732 | JGI IMG/M metagenome (GOLD analysis project Ga0116129, IMG submission 89732) | Peatland microbial communities from SPRUCE experiment site at the Marcell Experimental Forest, Minnesota, USA - June2015DPH_17_10 | ecosystem: Environmental > Terrestrial > Soil > Wetlands...
CCGCGGATCGGCCGGGCACAGACTAGCTTACTTCAGCGACCGAATTCCCTATTCCTGCGGCGCCTTTCCGACAGGTGGTTTCAAATAACGATCGAACCACCCCACCGTGCGCTCGAGTGCGTCGATTTCAGTGTGGAAATGGCTATAGACGCGGCGACAGGGCGCTCCCTGATTGCCGCGCAGCGCAGTGCACTGGCTGCCTGCGACTGACGCTTAATATCTGCTATACTGTCCCTTATATCAGTTTTTAGCGATTAATCTACATTATGTTGGATCTTGAGGAACAGCGACAACACCTATCGGATCTCGGCGTTCGCCTGAAGGCGTTGCGTCTTGCGCGTAACGACACCATGGCCGTCTTCGCGCAGCGCCTTGGAGTCAGTGCAGGAACACTCCGGGCGATGGAGCATGGCACGGCCACGGTTCAGATCGGCGCTTGGGTCAAGGCTTTGTGGGTTCTTGACCATCTCGATGACCTGAACGGCGTGTTGGCCCAGAAGGAGAGCCTCCTTGAGCAGGCGCGCGCGCCGCGTATCCGCGGCCGACAGCGTGCCTCGAGGCGCGCTTGATCAAGCATATATTTGTCTGGGTGCGACGCGCGGATGGCGCGATCCGCCTGGTCGGGGAGCTGGCCACGACAGCTCCGGACCGTAACAGCGGGCGCTTCGAATCCGAGTTCGAATACACGCGGGCATGGGTGAGCGAGCCTGGCGCCTTCGCACTTGATCCGGTGTCTCTCCCCCTCGATACCGCTCGACGGTTTCGCGCCGATATGCTGTATCCACCTCTGGCGGTGTTCGACGATGCGCTGCCAGACGATTGGGGCCGGCGGTTGCTCGCCGCGGCGATTGCCGCCGATGATGACGGCAAGCCCACGTTATCTGAGATGCTGCTGCGCATGCGCGGCGGAGGCACCGGGGCACTCCTATTTACCGCGACCGATACCTCCCCTCACCCCGATCAAAGCGTTCCAAGTACCGCGTTGTCAAAGCTCCTTGAGGCGGCGTCACAATTCGAGGCCGGGACACTGCCCCCGGGCGATGAGTTTCGCCGTCTTTTGGAGGGCAGCAGCCGCGCCGGCGGCGCCAGGCCCAAGGCACTCGTACACGATGAGTCCGCAGAGTGGCTCGCCAAATTTCCCAGCCGCGCGCGCGATGATGCGTATGACGTCGTTGGCCTCGAAGCCACCTGTCTGACGCTGGCTCGGCGCGCGGGACTTGAAGTCCCGGAGTCGCGATTGCAGATGGTCGGCGCTCGGCGCGTGCTCATGGTCAGGCGCTTCGACGTGAGTGCCGCGGGCGGTCGGTACCACATGGTGAGCCTGCGGACGCTCTGCAAGGAGCGTCCTGGCATCTACGTGCACAGCTATTCGGATCTCGCCCAGGTGCTGCGCAAACATTCGGCGTCCCCCGCTGATGACCTGGCAGCCCTATATCGGTACATGGTATTCAACGCAGCCATTGGCAATGTCGATGATCATCTCAAGAATTTCTGGATGCTGGTGCGTCCCGGCGGGTTTCGCCTTGCACCGGCGTTCGATCTAGTCCCGGACATCAGCGGTCGAGGCGAGCACACATTGTCTTTCCAGCAAGGCTTTGCCTGCCCGGCCCGCGCCGATATGATCGCGCTAGCGGCTGAATGGGGCGTGGCACGCGCAGCAGGCATCGTTGAGGAAGTCGTCAAGGCCACTAGGGCATTTGCGACGACGGCTCGACGACTCAAGGTTCGCAATCCGCGCAGCTTGCAGAAAGTGTGTGCAGATGTGCGCCGGCGCACTGCACTGCTCAGTTCGTTGAGATGACATCTCCCGCCCGTTCGGGCACCTTCACGCTGAATTTCTCCGAGTGAGAGATTCACTCTTCGATTGCTTTGATTTTACCAAAGCGGCTGAGGAGGCTCCTTCGAGGGACAGTCCGTAACCGACTTCCCGCACGACTCTCTCCTTCAGCGGTTCGCCCTTACCCTCGCGACCCTGGATCGCGTCACCTCGGAGCCCGGACTCCGCGTCCTATGCAAATCCATGATGGCCGAAGCCCGGGCGATAACTACATCGCTCGGTCTCACCATTCCAGAACAAATGATGGAGAGACGACTGAACGCAGCCGGTTCCGTCGTCGGCCACAAAATTTCAATGCTGCAAGATCTCGAACGAGGCCGACCGCTGGAGATCGATGCACTCGTCACGGCCGTCCAGGAAATGGGTCGCCTCGTCAAGGTCGCAACACCAACGATCGACACGGTGCTTGCGTTGGTACAGGAACGTGGCCGGCAAGCTGGACTCTACTGCAATGCTGCCTAACTTCTATACCCTCGGGAGAATCACGGCTTTGAAATACCCCGATCCCGCGGCGTTGCCCGTGCCATGGAAAGTCACCTCGTAGAAACCGCTGAAGACCCTGACTTTCAGCTGGATGTTGTCGATCGAGCGGCGGCCAACGCGCTAAAATGCGGGCGCTTTGGAAAGAGTATTCAGAGGTACAGCCACCGAAGGGCAAGAAGCGATGAACGAGACGAAGGCCCATGTTGTTGAGATACTTGACGCTCCTGACCTTGACGCGCAGGACGTCCATGCGGCGTGGATCGAGGGAGCGAAAGAATCTGATATCGAAGCGGTCTGTAATATGGCTGCATCACCGGACGGAGACCCCGCATGGAAAAGCTGGATCGCATCACACAACGGCCCGAAATCATGGGCGGCAAGGCTTGCATTCGTGGGATACGCGTTACCGTCGGCATGATCGTCGGGCAGATCGGAGCTGGCCGCAGTGTTGATGAACTTCTGGCGGAGTATCCGTATCTCGAACGGGAAGATATTCTGCGGGCACTACGATATGCCGCGTGGCGAGCCGAGGAAGGTGAGGTCGTGCTGGCCGACGCGTGAAGCTTCTCTTCGATATGAATCTATCGCCGCACTGGGCAGATTGGCATTGTCGGACACTCAGGCCTGGCTCGCGCTAAGGGGGGCCCGTCGGTTCTCGTTGTAAACTGACTGAAGTCGAGACGGCGGATGCAGGGCTTTGTGGCCAGAACGAACCGACGTTCAATGCACGCCAGGCATAGGGCAACCAACGCGTCAGCGCGAAGGCCAGCCACAATGCCCACGCCAACATGGCCGCTTTGTACCACCACAGCGACACAGAAAGCACCCATGCGCTGGGCAGTTGATTTCCAGACTGGTCGTTGAACCAAGAGAGCCTGCCGAGATATTGCCCCGCGCCGGCGATTCGCATGTCCGGCCTCGCCAACAGCCCATAGGGAATCGCCATCAGCAGCCCGAGCGCGGCCACGCAGGACAGCACCACTAAGGCCGCTTGTAAAAGCTTGAATGTTCCCCGCCCGAGCACTTCAATCTGCAGACCTTCACGCCCGCGCATTGCAAACATCCAAACGACAACGAGTAGCAATACCGACCAAGAAAACGTACTCAGTCCAAGCCCCAACAGCAGCCATTCATGAGTACGCAACGGCGTGTAACGGCTGCGGCCGAGCGCCAGTGCGAGCACCGTGAAGAAAACCAGTTCGCCCCAGTACAGAATTGCCGGGCCGACGCCACGACCGCCGGCGAACAACACCCACCGCTCACCCACTTGCAGCGTGGTGGTGACATTGCTGCTGGCAACCTGTAGATCGACTGGCGGGGAGCGGGTAATCACGCCGGCGGCGTCATCTGATTGCCAATCGACTTGCACGTGGTGCACCCCCGGAATGAGCGCTAACGGCAATTGAACGTTCTCCGCCCGCAGCGGGACCGCTTTATCGTCCACGCTCACGGCGGTGAGCCGTGCCCCCGGCGGCAGCCCGATGGAGTGCTGATTGCCTTGGGTGCTGCGGTAGATGAAGGTCAACTTCAAGTCGCTGGTGCGCTTGCCGACACGAATCTCCTGGTTCACTTTGTCGATGGCCAAAGTATTGCCTGCGACCGCCGCAGGCCTCGACACGCTCACTTTCAAGGCTTCGCCGGCCCGCGGATAGTATTCATAGGTCCAGGAATCCGGCTGCACGGTCTCAGGCAATACCGCGGGTGTGCCATCAAACGCGACGCGCCACATGGGGCTCACGTGGAAAGTCCAGACTTCGCTCCACGGCGTGTCTTTTGGCGCATGTAACTCGAAGTGATCGGCTTGCGACAGCGCAGATTCCCACATGAACTCGGCTGCGTCGGTATCGAAGCTCGCCGGTACCCGGGTGCCGCCGTTGGTGTCTATACCACCCGTCAGCACGGATTCGCCCGGCAGCAGCGGAATCTCCAAAGTAAAACCACCCCGCTCCGGCGCGATGCGCTCCACGCGTGTCACGACCGACCAATCGAGTGCCAGATTAAATTCACGTCTCACGCGCACGTAGGGCGAAAATCTGTCGGAGCCCTGCGGGGCCGAGCCCTCGTGAGCCGAGGATTGGTGCCTCGTGAACTGCAGCGTGTTGCCCAAGAGCCTACCTGCGGCCGTGCCCGCGACGTCCCATCCTTGTGCGGTCACGGTTATCCCGCGGGGAACCTGAGGAAATAGCATCGCGACGGCATCGGTGGACGGAAGACGCCCGATGATTTTCACAGAATGAACTCCGGGCTTTAGCGTCAACCAGAGTTGCTGATTCGCGTCACGATAGGCGCCTGCAACCGCGGTGCCGTCGACACTGATGGCGCCGGGATCCGTGCGCTGGCCCGTCGTTGGCAATGCAATGGCCACATTGGCGAGAGCCGCAACGTCCAGGCTAACGTCAAAGCCGGTTGTATCGAACGCAACGCGCGCGCCCATAATCTCCGCGCAATTTGGCACGCAGGGGGGAGGTTGAGTCAGCCGTTCCTTCATCTCCACCAACAATGCCTTGTCCGGCGTCTCCGCTGCTCGGCTGGTGGTGACCGACGCGCCGCCGATCAGTACGGCCAACGCCAGCGGCACGATGAGGCCCCGAGCGGTGAACAGCCGGCGACCTAAGGACCTGATTTCCGTGTCGCCGCGCGTCATTCCCCAGAAAATCGCGATCAGCAAAGCAACGCCGAGGGTGCGCCAAACGGCCACAGGACCCGGCGGTAAGATGACGAACCGCACGGTCTGTGCGGCGTCGACGGGACCGGTCCACCCATAGTCGTAACGCACGTAGCCCCACTGAGGAATACCCGGCCCCGCCTGCACCAGGGCGCCGGGCGCGTAGCGCTGCTTTGATTCGGGAATGCCGAGCTGGTTCCTGGCCAGCGACGCTAAGCCGTAGGGGTTATCGACCACTACCTCTTGTAGTTCAGGCGCGGGTGATACTTGCGCGAAGTTAGCCGGAGCCGGCGCAGCAATCTTGGCTACTTCCACCGGCATGCGAGCGCTACTCACCGACGCAGAGAGGGGGAGGGGCTGCAGCTCTCCGGAACCACGATTCCAACCCTGATCTGCCAGTTGAGGATAGAAAGCAAATCGGATCTGCTCAACCGCGAAGGGGACCATCTGCACTAAGAGCAGCGCCAATGCGGCAAAGTTCAGCCAGCGGGTCAGCCTCTTTAGGCGCCCTTCGGGCATTTGGCGGAACAGAATGAGCGTCACCAAGGCAAACAACACCAGCCACACCAGGACTTCGTTCTCCTGGTGAATCAAAGTGATTCCGAGAAACGCGACGGCGGCATACGCCGCGCCAAACAACCGAAACGCCACAGCACTTGCGAGAAGTACCAGAAAGATATCCATCAAATTCCATTGTTCAATCCAGGCGCCCGGAGCCTGATCCGCGCCCAATGCGGCCAACAGCCGGTGGCCGGGCGGCAACGTCAAGGTGCCACTGACCTGATCGAAGCGCTGGTTCCACCCCGTCGCGGGCAACTTGCCGCCGGATTCGGCAACGCGCGCTACCGTGGACAATTTGACGGTGGGACTGCGAATCTCCACGCCGGTCAACTCGGTACCGGCTCCCTGCGTGACCAAAAGGTCATCAGATCCCAATGAGGCGTGTGCGAGCGTGAATGGTTGCCGCATATCCAGTCGCCAGCCGGTCCGCATCTGACCGTCGATGGTGTCGACCACCGTAAATCCGCTGTGCGAGAAGTCCAAATACATTTCTCGAATGAGATTCAGGTGATTGGTTTCCTGCGGAAGAGCGCCGCGACTATGCTCCACAATCCGCAAACTGCCGCCGGCAGCGACTCGATAGCTCGGCAGCGATCGCCAGTCTTGCGGCACGTTCGCCTGGGAAGGATCAATGCCTTCCGCGCCCTCGATCGCGGCCACGCGCAGTCGATCGTTGCTACGATAGGTCCAGATTTCCTGCTTCGGCCACGAGCCCTGAGCGGCCGCAAGTGTAAATTTGGCAAGATACTCGGCGGCCCGCGCGGCCATCTCCACCGTCCAATTGCCCGCGCGCACCTGAAGTCGCAGGCTGCCATCCGGACCCAGGCGCGCCGGCAATGGGCTGCGAAGCGCAGTGGCTTCGAAGCCGCCCGGCAGCACCCCCAGTAGCACCTCCTCGCGCGGATCCCCAGTGACTCTCAACACCATCCGGGTGTCGAGCTTCAACGGAATCCCGTCGGTCAGCAGCCGATAGACCTGCACATCCATTTGCTTCGCCACTTCCGTGTCGCGATGCTTGCCCAGCCAGATCGCATGATTGGCGCGATCGAGTTGCTCGATTTTTTGACCGTCCACTGTGAGCGAGATCAAACCTGCCTGATCCGGGATGGCCAGAGATTCCGGACGATTGGACCAGTGAAATTGACCGACGACGTTGAGAGCTCCAGCGGCGGCGTATAGTTGAGGAATGCCCTCGCGGGACACCACCGCACCGGGCGCACCATTCACCGACACCTCGGCCGGCCAGTTGTCGAGGTTGCCGGGTAGCGGTACCCAGCCTTCCGAAAAAGTCAGCCAACTTTGAGCGAAGCGGCCGCCATTTTGCGTCAGTTCCAGGGTGAGCCGCCCGGGCAGCGCGCACAGACGATTTTCCTTCAGCATGCCGTCCGTATTAGCAAAGAACGGGCAGCGCAAATATGGCCGGTCCTGCAGCACCCAGGATTGCCAGCCATCGAGATCCTTGGGAATAAATGACTGCGGAAGAGCGCTTAGGGGTAGCAACCATAAGAGCAACCATGCGGAAATCCCTCTCAGTCTCCGCATATCGCCTCCCTGCCCTACGCTCATCATTCACTCCCACCGTATGCGGCCGCCGTGACACCGCGCAAGTCCCACGCCGCGTTCGAACCGACATCACCTTCCAGGTAAAACGGTTACCTCTATGGGCACGGGGTTCAGTACCTGATTCGGTAAATCAGATTGTGTCGCCAATCCGCTCGTGAGGGACAGCGTCGTGACCAGTCCACAGAAAAGCGCGGCATGAAGACCCAAGATCAGGAAAAGCGTGCCGGAGCGAAGCGAGAAGTAGCCAAAATTTCGATCGGCAAGCGTGATATACCCCTTCGTCGCCACCACAGGGCTCGCGGCTGGAACTTGGACTCTGGAGAACTCATTAACAATTACCACGGTTGCCCAACAGCAACCCAACGCCAGGCCCAGTCTCGACAGTGCTGTATATCGACACTCCAAATCCGCGAGCCACTCCTCTTCGAGCCTCGAGGATAAGGATTCCGGCGCTTGAAGAGCTGCATGGTGAATCAGCCATTTAAACACGCCGTCCATCTCGGATTCCATCCATCGCTCGTTACGCCGGCTCATGCGAGTACTCCTCGATTAAAGCTTGCGAACACTTCACTGGCACGTGTCAAACCCGTTGACGTCAGCCGATACAGCCGACGGCGCGGCCGTCCGGCGCTCGAGGGATCAATGGATTCCCACTGGCTGACAAACCAGCCCGCAGATTCGAGTCGAAGAAGGATCGGATACAAGGTTCCCGATGCAATAGCGGAGCGATGATGCACTTCTGCACCCGAAAGCTGCACGGTCGGATTCTCCAAGAAGGCTTCCAATACCCGAAGTGTCTGCAGCGACATCCGGACATTGGTGTCTTTCTTACCCATAGTCGAAAGTCTACATAGGGTATAAGGTAGTTGCAAGTTGGCGGCGAGGGAGCCGCGTCGCTTGGGCATATGTTAAGTCATCACCGCCTACACCCCCCGAAGTCATTGACTTGTCGATAGACTTCGACGGCACGTTGCTATGGAACAAGACACCAGTGGATCGCGCCACGATGCAGAGCTACATCAGTCACGAGGCCTCCAAGAATCCGCAGCCCGAAGTGCACATCGCGGTCGACAAATTTTCAAAGTACGAAATCGTGGCGCAAACATTACCGGATTTGCAGCACCGCGGCGTGAACAAGATAGGGTTCGTTAACAACGAGTTGTTCTAGAAAGTCCCGATGCGGTTACCGTGCAAGCGTGCTACGAACTTACACGGTGTCTTCACTGCGGTGGCACTCTGCGTGGTCGAATCAGCGGTCATCGCCGTCGTGAGATCGAATGCCCGTTGGGTGTAACCCGCCGGTACCTTGAACAAGGACGGATCGGGCTCAGAGCGGTCGACGTTCTGCAGGTTGAGCGACACCTGCCCGCCCAGGGAACTGGTTCCGGTGACCTGCACGGAGACGCCTAGGTCGGGGTTTACCCATTCCTCGACGTCCGCAGCCCTTTACGGCAACAGAGGTTGCGTGCATGCTGCATGGTAGCATTCGGCATATCCACTCATTGGAAGAATGTGTGCCATTTCCTATAGTTGCAATTGGCGCCTCCGCGGGCGGCCTCGAAGCCATCACTGAGCTGCTGGGTTCCTTACCCTCAAACAGTGGCATGGCTTATATCGCCGTGCAGCACTTAAATCCGGATCACGAGAGCCTGCTTCCGGAGATCCTGACCAAAAAGACCTCCTTATCGGTGATGCAGATTCAAGGGGATATGGAGGTCGAGCGAGATCACGTCTATTTGATCGCACCGAATACGACGATCACCTTGGTCGATAACATCATTCGAGTCGCCCCGCGCGCGAGCGGTGTGCATCATCCCGCCGACATTCTTTTTACCTCAGTTGCACTGGATCGCGCGGATCTCGCCATCGGGATCGTTCTCTCGGGTGGAGACGGTGATGGTGCGCTAGGCATGCAGGCGATCAAACAAGCAGGGGGCATCACCTTTGCCCAGGAGCCTGGTTCGGCCCGATTTCCAAGTATGCCGCAAGCGTCAATCGACACCGGATGCGTTGATTTCGTACAAAGACCGACTGAGATTGCTCGTGAACTCTTGCGCCTGGGTCGGCATCCCTACCTGCGTGTCGGGCCAGCCCTCCCCCACTCGGCTGAGGACCAGCCAGGAACTACGCCGGCTTCCGAGGAGACCGCGCTGCGGAGAATCTTTCGCCGGCTGCGAAGTGCCCACGGGGTGGATTTCAGCCACTATAAACGAAGCACGCTTCGCCGCCGTCTCGAGCGGCGAATGGCCTTTAAAAAGACTGACGAACTTGAAGAGTATGCGGTGCTCCTCGACTCCGATACGGCGGAGACAGCCGCGCTCTACCAAGATTTTCTAATTCGCGTGACCGGCTTTTTTCGTGATCCACAGTCCTTTGAGATACTGGCCCAACGAGTCTTCCCGAGTGTGTGTGAAGGTCGTGCGCCAAAGGCGCCGGTTCGGATTTGGGTCCCGGGATGCGCGAGCGGAGAGGAAGTTTATTCCATTGCGATAGCGCTCATGGAATACCTGGGAGATCGGCCCGCGCCGGCGGGAATTCAGATCTTCGGAACGGATGTGAGTGATGCAGCGCTTGATAAGGCACGCGCCGGCGCGTATCTCGACAATATTGCCCAGGAGATATCGAACGAGCGATTGGAGCGCTTCTTTGTTAAGCAAAATGGGCATTACCGGATTGCGAAAAACATTCGCGACCTGTGTGTTTTCGCACGGCACGATATCACCCGTGACCCCCCCTTCTCCCGCTTGGACCTGGTGAGCTGTCGAAATCTTCTCATTTATCTCGATGCTACGGTACAACGCCGGGTGATGGCGAGCTTTCACTACGGGTTGCGGCCGAAAGGATTTCTGTTGCTCGGACCCTCAGAGACCGTCGGTCCTGCATCGAATCTCTTCGAGGTCACCGACCAACACCATCGATTGTACACGCCGTCCGCAGCCGCAACGTCTGCGGACGGCCACCGGCACACGGGGGCACCGTTTTATTCGCGTGCTGATGAGACTGCGAACACGGCTGAACCCGTCGTACTCGAATCGGATCTCGCTCAGCGAGAAGCCGATCGCCTGCTGCTCGCGCGCTTCGCGCCAGCGAGTGTTCTAATCGATGAGGCCCTTAACATCCTGCAATTTCGTGGCGAGACCGCACCGTACATTGAACATGCCAGCGGCCCGTCCAGCCTCAATTTACAGCGCGTCGTTCGTCCCGAACTGTTGGTGGAAATTGCGCCGGCGATCCAAAAGGCTAGAGAAACCGGTATTGAGGTGCGCTGTTCCGTCCTTCGGCTCGATGAGCTTCCGGAAGTCTACGTTGAGGTGATCCCGCTGAGGCGGGCGAGTCCCGAGCGCTGCTACCTCATACTGTTTGAGGGCTCCTTGAGAGTGAGTGCGGCCCGGCGGGCGCAGCAACTGGCAAGCCCATTGCCTGAATCCGAGAAAGATCGGCGTCTGGCGCAACTCGAACATGAAACCGCATCGCTGCGCGACTACCTGCAGGCCACCATCGAGGAACACGAAGCCAGTCAAGAGGAACTTAAATCCGCGCACGAGGAAGTACTTTCGGCCAGTGAAGAGTTCCAAAGTACGAATGAGGAACTCGAGACCGCGAAGGAAGAGCTACAGTCGGCGAACGAGGAGCTCACCACCACCAATGAAGAATTGCGTCAGCGCAATCGAGAACTTGGTGTCCTCAATGCCACGGTAGAACAGGCGCGTCAGAGCGCAGAGCGAGCGCAAGCGGCTGCCGACATCATTGTGGAGAGCGTGCGCGAACCATTGCTGGTGCTCGACAATAGGCTCCATGTTGTACGCGCTAACCGGGCTTATTACGCGGACTTTGATACCCGTGCCAGTGAAACCGAAGGAGAACTGCTGTATCACATTGGCGAGGGGCAATGGAACGTGCCGGCGCTACGCGAGGGATTGCTCGATGTACTAGCCCGCAACGAGACGCTCGAAGACTTCGAAATCGCTCAGATTTTCCCTAAAATCGGGCACCGTTCAATGAGTTTGAATGCGCGTAAAATGCAGGGTGATACGGGGGCGCCCGCGCTCATATTGCTGGCAATCGCGGATGTCACCGCGCGCAACGACCGCTCAGCCGAACTTGCCCGGGAAGCGAAGCGCAAGGACGAATTTCTCGCGATGCTGGCGCACGAACTGAGGAATCCCTTGGCGCCAATCGCCACTGCCGTGCAAATACTACGCAGCGGCCCGGGAGACGCGCCGACGAGCGGATTACACGACATGATCGACCGACAGACCCGGCGATTGGCACGACTCGTCGATGAGTTACTCGACATTGGGCGTTTCAGCCGCGGGCTGATCGAACTTAAGCGCGAGCCTTTGAACCTTGCGACAGTTGTTGAGCAATCCGTGGCGGCGATCCGCCCGCAACTCGAAGCGCGTCAACAAGAGTTGTCAGTGACGCTTCCCGAAGAACAGGTGCGCGTCAACGGTGATCCCATTCGTTTGGAACAGGTCGTTGCTAATCTTTTGGAGAATGCGTCTAAGTACACCAATCCGGGTGGGCACATCGCAGTAACGCTGCGCCAGACACAAGGCGAAGCGGTCTTGAGTGTGCGTGACAATGGCATCGGACTCGCACCCGACACCCTGGAAAACGTCTTCGGGCTCTTCACACAGCTCAATCGATCCGCAGACCATGTGAGGGAAGGGCTCGGAATCGGCCTTACGCTGGTACGGCGCATCCTTGAGCTTCACGGAGGACGTATCGAGGCGCGCAGTGATGGGCTTGGGCAGGGAAGTGAGTTTGTCGTACGCTTGCCTCGCACTTTCGCGTTGGCGGATTCGCATCCTGACGGCGTCGCCAAGGCACAGAATCTGATAGTTGGTCCTGCGCCAGCGAGGCGCCGCGTACTCATCGTCGATGATAATGACGACGCGAGGCAGTCATTGGTGCTGCTCGTGCGTTCATGGGGGCATGAGGTGGCGGATGCCGCCGATGGTCCAAGCGCCATCGCATGCGCCGAGCGATTTGACCCCCAAACGGCGCTCTTGGATATCGGCATGCCAGGCATGAACGGCTACCAACTCGCGCGGCATTTCCGCGCCTTGCCGCAGTATGCCGATTTGCAATTGGTGGCGATGACCGGCTTCGGACGAGAGGAGGATCGTGATGCGGCGTCTGCCGCCGGCTTTAATAGTCACTTGGTCAAACCCGTCGCTCTGGACGAACTCGAAGCGCTGTTGGCAAACCGCCGGTGAGGGGTTCGGTTTGATCAGGTCCACGATATTGTTCTTGGCACAACTTTCTTCGAGCGAGCGGAAATATCGACATTCCGCTTGGGGTCGGAGTGAACAACGCTGATGGCGGTTTTAGCGACGGCAAAGCAGAATCAATTGCTGGCGGCGCTCCCAGAGTCTGATTGGCAGCGCTGGATGCCGGAGCTCGAGCCGGTCCAAATGCCCTTAGGCCAGGTGGTGTACGAATCAGGCATCATCCCAAGTCACGTCTACTTTCCGACGACCGCCATCGTGTCGCTGCTCTATGTGTTGCAAGACGGCGCCTCGGCGGAAATTGCCGTCATCGGCCGTGAGGGCCTCGTCGGCATCGCTTCTTTCATGGGCGGGGACTCAATGCCCAGCCGTGCCGTCGTGCAAAGCGCCGGCAACGGTTATCGGATAAGAGCAGAGACTTTGAAAAAAGAGTTCGCGCGATCGGTGTTTATACTCCACGTACTGTTGCGCTACACCCAAGCGCTGCTTACGCAAATGGCGCAGACCGCAGTTTGCAACCGCCACCATTCACTTGACCAGCAACTGTGCCGATGGCTACTGCTGAGTCTAGACCGGCTGCAGGGCGAAGAGCTCATCATGACTCAGGAACTGATCGGCAACATGCTCGGCGTGCGACGAGAAGGCGTTACCGAAAGCGCGCTCAAGCTCCAGAATGCGGGACTCATCCGATATTCGCGCGGCCACATCACCGTTCTCGACCGCGCCGGGTTGGAGAAACGGACCTGCGAGTGTTACGCGGTGGTGAAAAGCGAATATGACCGCCTGCTGCCAGGGAAGCTGGCCACCTAGCGGGAGCGATTCGGCCCACGTAGTCACATCCCATCCCATTTGGATCATCGTTTTGATGCAGTCCTCTGCGATTGCCATACCCAGTGCCGCTCTGCGACCGAGATCAATGCTTGGCATTCACTTGGATGCAGAGGCTTGCTGAAATAATATCCCTGTCCCTCGGCACAGTTGTACGCTTGCAGGAACTTCAACTGTTCCGCATTTTCCACCCCCTCTGCGACAACCTGTAGGTGTAGACTCTGTCCCATGTGAATGACGGAACGGACAATGGTTGCGATATCCGCGTTCGCAGGAATATCGTGCACGAACGATTTGTCCAATTTCAGCGTGTTGATGGGAAAACGCTTTAGATAACTTAAGTTGGAATAACCTGTGCCGAAGTCATCGACCGCAATCCGTATTCCCATGGCGCTTAAGGACTGTAAAGCTTCGCTGGTCGCGTCGAAGTTGCGCATGACCGCCGTCTCGGTCAATTCGAGTTCTAAATAGCGCGGTTCAAGCCCTGTGTATTCTAAAATGCCGCAGACTTCCTCGAAAAATCTGTCATTGCAAAATTCTACGGCTGATATATTAACGGCCATGGTTCCGAACCGAATGCCAGTTGCTTGCCACGTCTGTGCCTGCAGGCACGCTGCTCGCAATACCCACTGACCAATCTGCACGATGAGGCCGCAATCCTCGGCGATCTGGATGAACTCTAGGGGAGGAAGAACGCCGCGGCTCGGATGCCGCCAGCGAATGAGCGCCTCAACACCAGTAATAGCGCCGCTCACCAGGTTGACCTTGGGCTGGTACTCGAGCGCAAACTCACCTCGATCCAGGGCATGGCGCAGATCCTCTCTAATGATCCGGCGCTCCGCCGCGTGACAATTCATCTCATCCTTGAAGAATTGACTCCGGTTCCGGCCCCTCTCCTTTGCGTGATGCATGGCGGTATCCGCGCACTGGATCAAACTCTCCGGATCGGCACCGTCTTCCGGATAGACGCTGACCCCAATGCTGGCGGTCAAATGCAAAAGGTGACTTGCAATGGTGTAGGGCTCAAGCACCGCCAACCGTATCTTGTCGGCGATCAGAGCGGCATCCTCCGCGTCCGAGATCTCCGACAGGAACACGATGAACTCATCGCCTCCTTGGCGGCTCACGGTATCCGAACTGCGGACGCAGGGCGCGATGCGTAGTGCCACCGCTCTAAGCAGCTGATCGCCGATCAAACGTCCAAGAGAATCGTTGATATTTTTGAAATGATCCAGATCGATAAATAGCACTGCCAATCTTCGGCTGTGCCGCTGCGCCAACGCGATCCCCTGCTCGAGCCGATCGTCCAACAAGCTTCGATTCGGGAGTGAGGTAAGAATATCGTGCTCGGCGAGATGGATCATCTTCTGTGCCATGGCCTGTGCTTCACTCACATCGTGAAAAACCACCACGAGGCCGGCCACACTACCGTTTCGATCATGGATTGGCGCCGCCGAGTCCTCGATCGGCGACTCGTGTCCATCGCGTCGCAGGAGAACACAATTGGGCGGCAAGATTACCGTGCGCCCTTTTTCCACCTCAAATTCCAAGCGGGGTACTATGCGCTTGCGCGTAGTCGCGTCGATCACTTGAAAGACGTCTGTCAACTGCTGTCCGGAGGCTTCCGCACAGGTCAGTCCAATCAATCTTTCTGCGACGGGATTTAGGAACGTGATGCGCCAGTTGCCATCGGTGCTCAAAACCGCGTCGCCGATGGAGTTCAACGTCACCTGCGCGCGCTCTATATCGCGAAACAGGATAGCTTCCCGGGACTTTCTAGCGATCCCGCTATGCACCATACCGATCAGTGTATCGGCATCCAAGCGGCGCTTTAGCAAGTAGTCCTGAGCTCCGCGCTCGACTAAGTTCATCTGCTGCAACAGGTTCGGGTCGTCGCCCAAGATAATGATCGGCAACTGGGGCGCCGCGACCATTAGCACCAGAAGTGATTCAAAGCCTCGCGTACCCGGAAGGTCCCAATCCATAATTACCGCGCCAACATCATCGTTCTGCTTTATCCGCTGAGTGGCTTCTGATACGCGATCAACGGATTCGATCGTGAGAGCATCCCCAGTGAGGTCAGACAATGATTTAGTGAGGTGATTAGTCAGATTCCGGTCGCGGGAAATGAAAAGAACAAGAGTGCTCATCCGGACTCGATTCTCAGAGGACGCTGACGGATAATTCGTTGGGCCGGCAAGGGTGCCTGGCCCCTTTTGACGGGTTCGCTGTAAGCGGTGCATTAAGTTCCTTTATATGCGTCTGGCAATGCTACGCGTTGGAGCAACGACTCACCGTTCGGTACCACACTCAGGGATGACCCGATGGAGGGCAGATAGAAACGGCGTAGCAACCGGCCCGCCCTGATGCGAAATCGCACGACCACCGAATCCCCTCATCGTCGACTAATGCAATACCTCACACTCGTGCGTCTTCTGCCGCTCCAGACGTTCAGTGCGGGACCCAATAAGAAATCGGCAAGCGGCGTATGCTAAGCATCAAGCTTTGGATTTATCGATACCCCAAGGGCGAAGGGTTCTAAAGCTCGAACTCTGGTCCTCATGTAGACGACGCCAGTCAATTGCACACTCGTTGACGGTTGCTTACTCGAGGCCGGATCAATACTGCACCCGCGGAGCATACCCTTGACTGAACGAAGCCCTCCCGTTATCACACCCTCGAAACGCCCGCTGAGCGTTCCTCGAGATCGGGCGATAGTTAGTTTAAAGAGTGCGGTGCACGCATCTGGAATTGCCACGGAGATGACACATGCCACGGTGCTGTTCGCCGATATGCGGGGATACACCGGTCTCGCCGAGCGATTGCGGCCCGTGCGAGTGGTGTCCCTGCTCGATGAATTCTTCACCGTTCTTGCGCGCGTCACTATGGCGTTCGGCGGCGAAGTGTTCCACATGGCCGGTGACAGCATGATGGCAGGATTTGGGGTCCGAGATCCGACCCGGTCGGGCGACTGCGCAGCCCTCGCCGCCGGTTGCGCGATGCTTCGGAGTTTTGCGCCGGTCGCAGCTCGATGGCGGCACGAGTTCGCAATCATCACCGGCATCGGTATCGGCGTTCATTCGGGCGAAGTCGCGATGGGATTTCTCGGGCCGCCAGGTAGACAGGTCATCACCATGATCGGTGACACGGCTAACGTTGCCGCCCGCCTTTGCGACCGCGCACGCGCCGGCGAGGTGCTGTTCTCCGGCGCAATTGCTGCTGCTCTTAGCACTGACGACGATGGTTCGGACATGGGAGCGAGGCCATTCCTTCAACTGCCACAATTTGAACTGCGCGGACGTAGCCAATTGCTGGATATATGGTGCGTACCGGCGCCTGAGAGACTCGCGCACTGAAAGTACCTGAGGTGTTCGATGGCTGGATGGGACCGACGCTTAAATCAATGATGGCGCACCGCAATGTCGATCCGCTCACGCGCTGTACTGCACCACATGGCCGGATGCGAGAGTATCAAAACCGTCCTTATGTCACATCACCCTCGATCGCGCGCGCCCACACTGGCGCTTCATCTTATTGTTAGGAGCGCGCATTTGAACATTCCGAACGAAGTGAAGCTCTGGCACAAGTCAGCCCCCTTGCTCATTGCCGCAGCGACGATCCTCGGCCTGATCGTTATCCTCCACCACTAGGCTCCTCCAGGGGCCGCGCCGCGTTCAGGGAGATAACATCCTGTCCGGCGGCCATGACGTGTTCCCGACAAATCTAGGCAGGCACTGTCTTGGCGGTTGGCGATGCGAGACGAATCTCCGGCAGAGTACGGTCAGTAAGGGAGCGTAGTTCTTCTAGAGCATGAGCGAGCAGCGTGCCGGTTGCTCCGCTTATTCCTATATTGCCGGTCTTAACTGCAGCGAGTGACTGGATGGCGATATCGATTAGCCGCTGGTGCTCGACGGCATAAACAACTAGACGTTGTTGTAAGGTCTCCGCTTGGCGATCAATCGATGTCTGGCGGGCGGACCCAAATGATGCGACGGCGTCCGCAATCGCATTGTCGAGACAACGGTTCAGCGTGCGAAACTCGTCGGTGGAGATGGGTACCTCCTGTTCGACCGCTAACGCCGTAACGCTTTGGCACACATCCCCATAGTCGTGCACCACTTGGTCGACGCTGAAACCTTGACGCAGCAATTCCGCGCCGTGTAGGGCCGCCGCGCGACCGATCTCCGTAGGCGCCGGCGCTGGCTCCGAATCGACACTGCGGATGTCTGTGTTTTGCTCTTCTCGAAGGGTCTCGACAAGCTGTTGCAGAAATAGAGGCACGCCGTGATCTACGGTTGCCAGGGTCTCAGTGGGCTCGAACCTTTTGGCGACCTTTTCCCTACAACGACTGATTAATAGCTGACGATTCGAGGTTAAAAATTCGTGGAGCATCCTGGGAGGCTACCCCCTCGAGATGGGCCTGTCTGTGCGACAACGTACATGAACTTTGTCGACGTCTATTGTGCAAATGCAAACCCGGATTTGCTCGCTTTGGCTCCATACATGGCTTCGTCCGCGCGGTTGATCAACGCAACCGCACTAGCGCCGTCTTTCGGGAACACCGAGATTCCAATGCTGGCCTCAAGACATGGACTGACGATGAGATCACCTACTCGCAGGCAACATGGCGCTTGAATCGCCTTGAGAATCTTCGCGGCGATCATCGCAATTTCGTCTTGCTCATGAAGCTCCGTCAGCACGCATAGAAATTCGTCGCCCCCAAAGCGGCTGATCGTATCGTCGTTGCGCATAGTATGCTTGAGCCGCATTGCAACCGTATGCAGGACAGCGTCGCCTGCCAGATGGCCATACGTATCGTTGATGCTCTTGAATTTGTCCATATCCACGAACATAACAGCAAGATTCCACCGATGCCGTTTCGCTTGCGCAATTCCATGTTCAAGCCGATCGCTGAATAGCACGCGATTCGGTAGGGTTGTCAACTTGTCATGCAAGGCGGCATTGCGAGAACCTGCCTCTTGTTCGAACGCCGCGGCCAATCGATGATCGACCATGGTCCGATCTCTGATTTCAATTTGCAGCGCCTGAGTCACCGCCGTTAGCTCTTCCGAGGCATCCTGCAATTGCCTTACGACGGCCGCACTTTTGTCGACCGTGCTTTTCACTCCCGGCAGTGGGTCGCTGCTGGCAAGTGCATGCTCAATATCGGCATTGACCGAAGATAGCTCTTCGGCTGATTGCTTTATTTGCACATTTATATGCTCGCTGCGCCCAAGCACTTGTGCGAGGAGTTCACCCGACACGGTTTGGAGCTCCGCGTTCGGATTTGATCGTCATTTGATGTCCAGGCGCCGGTGACGCCTATAGCCGAGAGACTTTCAGGTCCGAGATTTCGCCAGCCAGGTCACCGAGGCGATCTACCCCCTATTGTCCGCTTGCCTGGTATTCCGTTCCGTGCCTTAACGTACATAAGCAGCTGAGCGACTGCGACGTCGCGGCCATCAAGCGCAGGATGGCCAGTCGCCCGCCTCACTTGACGCGATTCGCGGAGTCTAGGAGTTCCGTGGGGACACCAGCGCCAACTGCCTCCCTCGCTGGCGTGCATGCAGGCCGTCCTGGCAATGCGGAATTTTGGCTACAGCCGAAGATTCTGCCAGCAAGTCTGGCAGCACCGAGCGGTGTGGCGATCTAAGTAGTGGAAAACCAAGGCTTTTTATTGGTGGTGAGAGAGGGACTCGAACCCTCGACCCCGGCATTATGAGTGCCGTGCTCTAACCAGCTGAGCTACCTCACCATCGATTTTGACCCATCGAGCTTCTGGGACCCCGGCGACCCAAAGAGCGGCGGATTTTGGGCAGCGCCACCCGGCCTGTCAAGGCGCCGCCAAGGCCCCGGCCCCGGGACGCCCCAAGTACCACCCCGCAGCCCCCGAAGACGCCGGCTAGCCGCCCAGCCGCCACCCATCCCTAAACATTGAACCTAAAGTGCATCACATCGCCCTCCTTGACGATGTATTCCTTCCCCTCCAGCCGCAGCTTGCCCGCCTCCTTGGCCCCCGCCTCTCCGTTGCACTTGATGAAATCGTCGTAGGCGATCACCTCGGCCCGGATGAACCCGCGCTCGAAGTCCGTATGAATGACCCCCGCGGCCTGGGGCGCCGTGGCGCCGGCATGCACCGTCCAGGCCCGCACCTCCTTCACCCCCGCCGTGAAATAGGTCTGCAGGCCGAGCAGTGAATACCCGCCCCGGATGACCCGATTGAGCCCGGGCTCATCCAGCTTCAGCTCCGCCAGGAATTCCGCACGGTCCGCCTCCTCGAGCTGGGCGATTTCCGCCTCGATGGCCGCGCAAATCGGCACCACGATGGCGCCCTCCGACGCGGCAATCTCGCGCACCCGATCCAGCCGCGGGTTGCCGGTGAATCCACCCTCGTCCACGTTGGCCACATACATCACGGGCTTATCCGTGAGCAGATGCAGGTCCCGCAGCAGCGCATGGTCATGAACGTCCAGCTTGAGCAGCCGCACCGGCTTCGCGAGGTTCAATTGAGCGCGCACTTTCTCCAGCAGGTCGCGCAATTTGACGGCCTCCTTGTCCGCCGCCTTCGCCGCCTTCAGCGCCTTCTGGTACGCCCGCTCCACGCTGTCCAGATCGGCCAGCGCAAGTTCGGTGTTGATCACTTCGATGTCGCCGGCCGGATCGATTTTTCCGGCCACGTGCACGATGTCGTCGTTCTCGAAGCAACGCACCACGTGCGCGATGGCATCCACTTCGCGAATGTGGGCAAGAAACTTGTTGCCCAGTCCCTCCCCCTTCGATGCGCCGGCCACCAGCCCCGCAATGTCCACGAATTCCACCGTGGTCGGCAGAATCTTCTCCGGATGAACTATCGCGGCCAGCTTCTCCAGCCGCGGATCCGGCACCGGCACCACGCCCACG
>Ga0116129_1000723_pt1 | contig 20067 bp, 19 predicted proteins | sample June2015DPH_17_2_FD_89732 | JGI IMG/M metagenome (GOLD analysis project Ga0116129, IMG submission 89732) | Peatland microbial communities from SPRUCE experiment site at the Marcell Experimental Forest, Minnesota, USA - June2015DPH_17_10 | ecosystem: Environmental > Terrestrial > Soil > Wetlands...
CGATCCAGGAACTTCAAATAGAAAAGCGGCACTAGAATCAATAAGTTTGCTAGTACCCATGACTTTCCGAAGTTCGTGGAAGTGGGTGCTGCGATGGAGCACGAACTTCGGAAAGTGGGTACTGGTGTGGCGGTTCAGAAGTTCGAAACGTGGCTCCGCAAAATGCGACGAACTTCGGAATCGGGACACTAGTAGCTCGCCGCGACCGATAACCGGCAATGACTGGAGTCTCCATGAACGAACGGCTGGAAACGCTGAAGAAGGCCCGTGAACGCATGATCGAGGAACGGGACGCGCACGTGAAAGTGCTGGCGGCTCCTTTCGACCGGGATAAAGCGGAGCGAGCACGCAACAAATTCATCGAGACTCAGACGGTGATCGACGCGCTGGAGCGCGCCATGAAAGCCGAGGAACGCACCCTGCCCGCGCCTTGAGCCGGCGCGTAAGGCACGAGCGCCAGTGTCCGGGATGGACCAAGCCGGCGGCAACTAATACATGGCAATTCGGCATCAAAGGGCGCACAGTCGCACGGGTGATCGGGCCGCATTGTCAACATGACATCGGCATCCGATCAGCCGTCGAAGAATTCAGGGAGAGCGACATGGCCAAAGGCGAGCAAAGAGGCAATCGGGAAACCAAGAAGCCCAAGAAGCAGAAGATCAAGACAATTGCCGCGGCACCAAGCCAAAAGACCGCAGGGTGGCAGCCGGACTTCGCTTCCGGCAAGAAGAAATAGTGACGCAGGATAACATCGCCATCTGACGCGTTGTTCGTCCAAGCGCATTCGAGCGCGCCTCGTTTACGGAGTGCCGCGCCATTTGGCGCTGGTTGAGATATCCCTTCGAGCAAAGCCAGTGGGCGCAAAGGAATTTGAATGAGAAAGATTGTCGCCGTGTTGGCGCTCTGCGCATGCGCGCAAGGCGCTCGTGCTGCTGGACCCGACTGTAGCGCGATCCAGGGGTCGGGCGAGCGGCTCGCTTGCTACGATGCCGCGTCGCTTCCGAAGAAGAAGCCGGCCCCGTTTGAAACCGACGCCTCCCGCGCCACTTACAAAGATCCGCTTATCGCAGAAGACGAGCGAACCGCCGCCAAGCTCAAGAATATTTGTCGCGGTTGTTGATGCGGGCGGTCAAAGGCGGACACATGGACCACATCCTTGGATGTGGTCCAATGTCAGATTGAGACTTAGCTTCCGGAGGGATTGAGCGACGGATCCCAGCCGCCCACTCGTGACGGGTCCCTTCCACTGAAGCCAAAGTTTTCAATGTTGCGGCCCGCCTGCGTTGCCGGGACGGCAAAGGACGGCTCGCTCATTTGATCGTAAGCTCCGAGATACCGATCATAGGCTCGGCTGTGTTCCTTGGCGAAGGCCGGCGTGGCTACCACGGCGGCAAGAATTATCGCAGCACTGAGAGTTTTCATGTTGGTCATTTGTCTTCTCCGTTACTTCGTGTGAGCGCGAATACGCGCTTACACTGATCTGGGTTGGCAACCCACCGACACCATTGAACTGCATCTCATTCGGCTGGTTGCCGCGCGCTCTGACCTAAGCCTGCGCGCCCTGCGGATAAGGTGGGGAAATCCAAACAGACTATTCAGCGATACCGAATAATCGAGGAACGCGGGCGAGGCCTGCGATGTCGTCGAACGCCGGTTAAGCCGCTGATGTCGATTATTCCGGATTCGCAAACAGCGCGTTTCAATTCCGTCGGATAGAAAAGAACCGATCGCGGCTGCATGTTCGACCTGGGGAGACAAGGCTTCCCGAGGGTCGTCATGATGAAAGTTTTAAAGCAAAAGATTTGGTGGCTCGCGATCGTCTCGGCTGGCGCTTCTCAGCACGGCGAGGTCGGAGCCAGCGCTGTCGCTGTCATCGCCGCCATTCTCCTCAAGACAATAGCTCACGCCATCTGGCTGACATTGCCGCAGCTGTGGCGCAAGTGGCTCCGCGATGAGCTCGCATCCAGCCGAACCAGAATCCAGACTGACGAGAGAACTGCAGCTCTTTGGCGGCCCGCGGCCAGCCCGAAGACAGTACGCGTTCGGACAAAGCCGGCTAATAGTCAGGAGCATTACCATGCTTATTCGTGAGAAAATCGATCGCACCAACGATCAAGCCGATGAGTTGCGCGCTGATGTCTCTTCACCACACCGCTCGCCGCTTGCTCACAAAGTCTCCGAATTGCGCTCCGAACCGCGCGAGTTGCCATCGATCCCACCGGCCGATCGGGCGAAGCGGCCCGAGCCGGTCGCACCCGCACAAGACCACAAGCCGCCTCCGGCACGCAATCAAAGGATCCGGCGGGCGATGTTCGCGCTGCTGCCGATCGCAGCAGTCGCCGGCGCCTACTGGTATGTCACCGGTGGTCAGATCATGTCGACCGACGATGCCTATGTTCAGGCTGACAAGGTCGGCATCTCGACCGACGTTTCCGGCATCGTCAATGACGTCGATGTCCACGACAACCAGCATGTGTCTGCAGGACAGATTCTCTACCGCCTTGACCCCCGTCAATTCCGGATCGCGCTCGACAACGCAAAGGCGAATCTTGCACAGACCGCGCTCACGATCGATGCGATGAAGCAGGATTACAAGCGCATGTTGAGCGACGCTGCAGCCGAGCAGGCGCAGCTCGATCTCGACCAGATCAACTACAATCGCGCCAGCACGCTGGTGCGTTCCGGCGCGGTGTCACAGGCTACGTTCGATTCTGCGAACTACAATCTGCTCAATAGCAAGAGCAAACTTCAGTCGCTCCAGCAGCAGGCGGCCACGCAATTGGCCCGGCTTGCCGGCAATCCCGATATCGAGACGACGCAACATCCGCAATATCTGCAGGCCAAGGCGCAGGTCGATGAAGCCCAGCGCGAACTCGACCATACGGTGGTAAAGGCGCCGTTCGCGGGGACCGACACCAACGTACCCTCCATCGCGCCCGGCAAGTATCTCGCCGCCTCGGTCACGGCCTTCAACCTGGTGGCCACTGACCACGCCTGGGTTGAGGCGAACCCCAAGGAAACCGAGATGACCCATGTGAGGCTGGGCCAGCCGGTGGTGGTGACCATCGATACCTACCCCGACGTCCAATGGCACGGCATTGTCGAAAGCATCAGCCCGGCCGGCGCGCAGGAATTTCAGCTGCTCCCGGCGCAAAATACCAGCGGCAACTGGGTCAAGGTGGTCCAGCGCATTCCGCTGCGCGTGCGCATCGACACGAGCGGGACCAGCATGCCGCCGCTGCGATCAGGGATGAGCGTCGAAATCGATGTCGATACCGGTCATGTACGCGGCCTGCCGCACTTCCTGACCGCGCTGTTTGATCGCCGCGGGAGGGCGTCATGACGGAAGGTACTCCCCAGGCTGTAAATCATCGCGGCCTGATCACCATGCTCGTGCTTCTCGCAGCGATGATGCAGACGCTCGACACCACGATCGTCAATGTCGCCTTGCCCTACGTGCAGGGGAGCGTGGCGACAAGCCCGGATCAGATCGATTGGGTGCTGACCGCCTACATCACCGCGGCTGCGATCATGACGCCGCCGACCGGCTTTTTGGTCGCCCGTTTCGGTCTCAAGCGGTTGTTCATCGTGTCGACGCTCGGCTTCACGATTGCGTCGATGCTTTGTGGCCTAGCTGAGTCACTGACACAGATCGTGGTCTTTCGAATTCTGCAAGGCGCCTTTGGCGCGGCGATGATACCGTTGTCACAAACGGTCTTGCTCACGATTTATCCGAAAGAGCGCCACGGATTCGCGATGGCGCTGTTCGGCCTCGGTGTTGTCGTCGGTCCCGTGCTTGGCCCCGTGATCGGCGGCTGGCTCACTCAAGATTACACCTGGCGCTACGTGTTCTACATCAACGGACCGCTGGGAATCATTGCCTTTCTTGGCATGATCGCGTTTCTGCCGGAGACCCGCCGGAGTGGACCGCAGAAGTTTGACTGGTTCGGCTTCGGCACTCTCAGCCTCGCCATCGGTGCATTTCAGATCCTGCTGGACCGCGGCGAAATCAAGGATTGGTTCGGTTCAAGCGAAATCGTCATCGAAGCGCTCATTGCCGGCTCAGCCTTCTATCTTTTTCTGGTTCACACCTTCACAGCCGAGCGGCCCTTCATGCGGCCGGCGCTGTTTCGAGATCGCAATCTTTCAGCCGGCGTGATCTTCAGCGTTGTCGCCTTCATCACGCTTTATGCCTCGCTTGCGCTGCAGCCGCCCTATCTGCAGGACCTCATGAACTATCCGGTCTTCACTGCCGGTTTGGTGATGGGACCCCGTGGCGTGGGCACCATGGTGGCCACCTTGTTGGTTGGCCGCTTCGTTGGAAAAGTCGATACGCGCCTGCTTTTGGCGATCGGCCTCGGCTTTTCCGCCTGGGCATTCTACGTCATGACGGGGTGGACCCCGGACGTTTCAGAGCAGGAAATTATCGTCGCCGGGCTGGCGCAGGGCGCGGGTTTTGGCTTCCTCTTTGTGCCGATGAGCACCGTCACCTTGTCGACGCTGGCTCCGGAAGAGCGTGCCGAAGGGGCGAGCATCTTCAGCTTGTCGCGCAGTATCGGCTCAAGCGTGGGCATTTCGACATTCAGCGCGCTGCTGAGCACGAATACACAGGTCAATCATGCAAATATCTCTGCATATGTCACCCCGGTCAATCGCGCCTTCGAAAATCCCGGTGTCGCGCAATTCATGAACCCGGTTACTCCGACCGGCCGGGCTGCGCTCGATGCCCTGGTCACGCAGCAGGCGCAGGTTGTCGCTTATATCGATGATTACAAGTTGCTGCTGATCGCCACACTTGCCCTGTTTCTGCTACTCGTCATTTTCAGAAAAACAAGCGGACCGGCCGATCCCACGACCGCCGTCGAGGGCTGACGGCTTGAGTGCGTGGCCGAACGCGGTACAATCGACCGATCAAGGGCCGAGGCAACGGGCAAGCCATGGACCGCGTCTCCTCTATGCTATCGTTCGTCAAAGTGGTCGACACCGGCGGTTTCGGGGCGGCAGCGCGACAACTCAACCTCTCGGCCAGCGTGGTCACCACCCGTGTAAAATCGATCGAAGAGCGGCTTGGCGTACGCTTGCTGAATCGTACGACGCGCAGCGTCAGTCTCACCGAGGCGGGACGAGCCTATTATGACCGCTGCGTCCAGATTCTTTCCGAGATCGAGCATGCGGAAGAAGCGGCTCAGGTGCTTCAATCGAAGCCGCGAGGCATTCTGCGGCTCAACACATCTCCTGGCATGCCGAGGCTGATCGCCCGGTCGGTTGCCGAATACGGCGTCCGCTATCCGGACGTGACAGTTCACCTAGCCGCAACAAGCCGCATGCTGGATCTTGTGGAAGAGGGATACGATCTGGCGATTTGGTACGCTGCGACCCCGGATCAGGGCCTTATCGTTCGCCGCATCGCTGATTACCGCATGGTAATTTGCGCTTCCCCGGAATACCTGGCCAGGCACGGCCGGCCCGAACATCCGTCCGAACTGATCAAGCACAACTGCGTGACCTTCTATGACGCCCCCACTTTGGGCAGAGTCGGCAGGGATTGGCACTTCACGGGGCCGGACGGCGAATTTTCATTGCAGATGTCGGGAAATCTCGAAACCAACAGCGCGATTGCATTCCGTGCCGCGGCGCTCCTTGGGCAGGGAATCATTATAGCGCCGGGACCGTTGGTCTTTGACGATCTGAGGTCTGGCGCTCTCGTGTCAATTCTGGGCGAATTCTTGGCAAAGCAATTTTCGATTGACGCATTTTATCCGCACCGCGCGCACTTGCCGGCAAAGGTGCGCACATTCATCGATCTTCTTGTTGAGAATCTGCGTCAGATGGATTGGGATCCTCGTGCCTATAATGGAGAACGCAGCCCTCTCACACAAACGGTCTCCTCGAACGATCCCCGCCCCGCGCCGAAACGGAAAAGCTCTGCAATGAAAGAGCCCGGCTCGCCCTAGATTTTCCGCGTGCGCAGCCGGGCTTGCGGCGGGAACCCCCGCCGTCACACAGCTTTTCCCGGCGATTGTTCGTTCTGGCGAAAAGCATCATTTCGCATTTTGACGCTAAATCACCTGCCATCACTGATCTATGTTCGCAGAGCAAAAGGAGACCATGAACATGGGCAACAACAGTATCATCGGCACCTGGGTCGGAATTTTCGTTTTCATCGCCGTCGCGCTCGGTGGCCTCGAGCACGCGTCCAGGACCGATCCAGGCCGCGTCGATAGCGCCCGCGTCGCTGTCAGAGGGGTTGTTCTGCCGCCCTTCAATTGAACCGGCGGCGGCGCCCTTCGGTTTCACGCGCGGATCAGGTATCCCGCGAGCTTCCAGCCAGCTACATCACCATGCCGCTTGCCAGAATTGCGTCGGCGAGCTCGGCGGCGGGGCCACTTAAGGTTCTGCTTGCGCCGTGCAAAACGATTTCGATGGTGCCGAGATCAGGTAGATCATGACTATTCGGGAGCTCGACAAGGCCCGTCGGGATCATATCTTCCGGGAAAATCGCGATGCCGAGCCCGGCAAGCGCCGCGGCCCTCAACCCGCTCAAGCTGCCGCTTGTGCACACAATGCGCCACGGACGGCCATGCCGCTCAAGCGTGGCGAGAACGATGTCGCGGGTGACGCTCGGCGGTGAATAAAGCAGCAGCGGTACTGGCACTGACGGGTCGAGGCGCGGCCGATTGCCGGACACCCACACCAACCGATCGCGCCAGACAACGCGTCCGCGATCCTCTCCCGGACGGCGTTTGCCGCAGACGAGGTCAAGCTCTCCGCGCTCAAGTTTCTCGTTGAGCTCACCGCTCAGGCCAACCGTGAGTTCGAATTCAACAAGTGGATGTGTACGAACGAACTCCCGCAACACTTCCGGCAAATGCGACGTCACAAAATCCTCCGACGCGCCGAACCGTAGCCGGCCGCGCAGCTCGGAGCCCGCTAGATAGCGCTCTGCCCGTTCGTTCGCCGCCAGGATGCTTCGAGCAAACTCTATCATGGCTTCGCCATCAGGCGTCATTGTTACCGAATGCGTATCGCGAACGAAGAGCCGTCGTCCGGCCTCGTCCTCAAGCTTGCGGATGTGCTGGCTGACCGTCGACTGGCGCAAGCCGAGCCGCTCGGCGGCCCGGGTGAAACTCCGGGTCTGGGCAATCGCCAGGAAAGTCTGAAGCAGGACGGGATCCAGCATGGCTCGTTCATCATGAAATCCGATTACACTAATAGATGGATGCGGCATTCACAATTGACCGGCCGTGTTGATATCAAGCGAGCTATCGGCTGCAAACGAGGTTCGACATGAATTTGCTCCGCTCCGCCTGGTCACACATCGACAGGTTTCTCGCAGCCATCTTGCTGACAGTTGCTTTCGCCGCCGTAATGCCGGCCCGGGGCGAAGCGGCAACGGGCGTTGGCTGGCTGGCGGATGCCGCCATCGTGCTGTTGTTTTTCCTGCACGGAGCCAAGCTTTCGCCCGAAGAAGCGCTTGTGGGAGCGCGGCAGTGGCGGCTGCATATAATGGTGTTCCTGGGCACGTTCACGCTGTTTCCGTTGCTCGGAATGTCCGCGCGCTTTCTGGCCCCAGGTTTTCTCCCGGCTCCGCTATGGGCCGGGGTGATCTTGCTCACCGCGCTGCCCTCGACGGTGCAGGCCTCGATCGTATTCACGTCGGTGGCCGGCGGTAACGTGCCGGCGGCGATGTGCAGCGCGACCGCCTCAAGCCTGCTCGGCGTTTTCCTTACCCCCCTGATCGCCGGTTTGCTGCTTACCAGCCACGGCCTCGACATCTCCGTGCACTCGATTTTTGGCATCGTGGTGCAACTTGTGCTGCCCTTCGCCGCTGGTCAGCTGTTGCGGCCATGGATCGCCACCTATCTCACGCGCCATCCGCGCGTACTCGGGAGCGTGGATTATGGCTCGATCCTGATCCTGGTCTACGCCGCGTTCAGCCACGGCGTCGTGGACGGTATCTGGCATCAGATCGATGCAGGCGATCTGTTCAAGGTTGCGCTCCTCGATATCACGCTGCTCGCGGCCGTGATCGCCATCCTGACCTTCGGGAGCAGACAGTTCGGCTTTTCGCGGGCCGATGAAATTACCATCGTTTTCTGCGGATCAAAGAAAAGCCTCGTCAACGGCCTGCCGATCGCAGCCTTGCTGTTTGCCGGGCACGCGGGACTCGTCATCATCCCATTGATGCTGTTCCACCAGATCCAACTCATGGTCTGCGCATCGCTCGCGCGGCACTACGCCGCGCGCGGGATCACGGTGAGCAAATCGCTTCCAGCTCTCCCCATAACCTCCGCCTGAGCGTTCGATATCATCTCGTTCGACCGAGCCAAAGTCGCGACCGCTAACAACTGTTCGTTCACGACGTCTCTCAACCACTATGTCGGCGGACGAACCGGAAAGTCGGCACCGCGGATAAAACCGCCTTGCCAGCTGTCTGCCAAATCGGTTGGCGGCGGCCCCGCGGGAATGCGGAATTGTGCTTTTGAATTCGCTCCGGTGGAAAAAACACAAACCTTTTATTTGCCGTCCTGCGATTGATTGGCAGTTGCGAAATCGCAGCAAGCTTTAATGTTAAACATGGCCCTGCTAAACCGGCGCCCATGACCAATTCCATTCATCCGACCAAGTCGCGCGTTGCGGCGATTTCAATTTTCGCCAGCGCCGGCATGGCGGTGGCCAAATTCGTGGTCGGCGTTACCATCGGCAGTCTGGCGCTGATTTCCGAAGCGTTGCACTCGTCGGTGGACGTGGTCGCAACCGTCGTCACCTGGATGGTGGTGCGTTTTTCCGATCGCCCGGCCGACAAGGAACACCATTACGGCCACGGCAAGCTCGAGAGCGTGTCGGCGCTCGGCATTATCGCCATGCTCTATGTGCTCGCCGGCGGCATTCTGGTCGAATCCTTCGGTCGCCTGCGCGAAGGGTCCCCGCCCCCGGTCTTGTCGGCGATCCCCTTCGTCGTGCTCGTCCTCGATATCGCCGTCAATTTATGGCGGGCCCGGGCGCTGCACCGTGCCGCGCACGAGACCAAGAGCCAGGCGCTGGCCGCCGACGCCTTGCACTTTGCTTCCGACGTGCTCGGCTCGGTTGCCGTCATTGTGGGGCTCGCGCTTTCGGGGTTCGGCTTTTATTGGGGCGATGCCGCTGCCGCCGCCACGGTGGCAATCGTCATCGCAACGCTCGGCATGCGGCTCGCCCGCTCCACCGTCGAGACCCTGACCGACCGCGCCCCCGACGGGGCCGCGGAGAAAGCCACTGCCGCGATCCGGTCCGTTCCGGGGGTGGTCGGCGTCGAGCGGCTGCGGGTGAGAATGGTCGGCGCGACACATTTCATCGACGCCATCGTGCAGGTGCCGCGCACATACCCCATCGATCGCGTCGATGAGATCAAACGAAAGGCGCAAGGAGCCGTTTTCGCCGCGCTCGAGAATGCCGATCTGACCTTCACCGCTGTTCCGGTCGCCCGCGACAACGAGAGCGTCCGCGAGCGCATCATGGTCATCGCGCGCAATTCCGGCCTCGCCGTGCATCATGTCACAGTTCATGATCTCGGCGACAAGCTCACCGTCAGCATCGACCTCGAAGTCGACGGCGAGATGACGCTCGTGGCAGCCCACGACATCGCCCATGAACTGGAGCGCAACATTCGCGACGAGTTCGGCGAGGACGTCGAAGTCGATACCCATATCGAACCGCTGGAACCGGAACTGCCGCACGGAACCGATGCCGCGCCGGACCGGGTGGAGACGATTCGCGCGGCGCTTTCGCAATTCGCGGCGCTCGGTGCGATCCACGACATCCATAATGTGCGCGTGCGGGACACCGATGCCGGCGAAATCGTCAACTTCCATTGCCGCGCGGCGCCTTCGATGAGCGTGATCAAGGTTCACGAGAGCGTCGACGAGATCGAGCGGGCGTTGCGCCGCGCGTTTCCGACCGTGAAACGCGTCATCAGTCACGCCGAGCCGCCGAACGCGTAACGAAGACGCAGCAGAATCAGCGTTCCTGTTTCGGACTCCACTTCGCTCGGCTTTTGCGGATTTTTTGGTGGCCCAATTCTCAGTGGACAAGAATTATTTTGCGTTAAGGAATTGTTGACTCTCGACAGCCCGAGAAAAGTGGATTCAAATGAATCATGATTCGAGGAGAGGAGATTTTCCTCGAATGGGGTGGGTACAGAAGTTTTCCAAGGGGGCAACGGTATGGCGCGCGCACACGCGGCGAGCGCGTGCGTCCAATCCGATTCGATCAAGGGATTGGCGCAATCGATCGCGAAACCAGCCTATCACAGGCTGTTGTTGGCGGAGCCTGCGCTCCGTCGTGCAGTACCGACGCTGATCATTGCGTTCCTGATCACCATTTGTCTTGGCGCCTTCGTACAAGTCGTCGATCAGACCCGTCAGAAGCGCGCGGCGACCAAACGCGATCTGGCGGCGGTTACCGACCTGCTCGCCGAACGTCTTGATCGCATCGCCTCGGCTCGACAGGATCATGCGGCCTCGTTCGAACGTCTCCAACTGCTTCTGCCGGGACTCATTCCGTCATGGGCGATTGCCGCCGGCCGGCATGTCATTGTCACAGGCATGGACCAGCGTGTTCTGGCTCGTGTTCCGATCGAGTCCGGAATCGGCGATTCCGGCAGCATCCTCGACGTTGTCAGCGCTGTGGTGCCGCCGGCCCCCGCCGGGCAAACCACCGGCGCCACCGATATCACGCTGCCGAACGGCGGCGGGGCACTGGTGGTCCGGCACACCGTTCGGTCGTTGCCCGGCCAGATCATCGTCATTCAGGAAAAGCTCGATACGATCTGGCGGTCGGACGCGGCGCTATCCGTGACGCTCTCGGCCACCACCGGCTTTGTCGTGCTGATCCTGGGCTTTGCGTTCCACTGGCAGTCGACCCGCGCCCGTGAGGGCGACCTCATCAATGATGCGGTGCGCGGCCGCATCGATACCGCACTCAATCGCGGCCGCTGCGGCTTGTGGGATTGGGATCTCTCGCGAGGAAGAATTTTCTGGTCGCAGTCCATGTTCACCATGCTGGGGCTGGAAAATCGCAGTGACCTTTTGACCTTCGGCGAGGTCAATGCGCTCGTGAATTCGGACGACATCGATCTGTTCGAGATCGCCGACCAGTTGATCTCCGGTAAGATCAACTGCATCGATCACACCTTCCGCATGCAGCACACCGACAGCCATTGGATCTGGCTCAGGGTACGCTGCGAACTCAGCCAGGGCGCGGCCGACGCCGGGCTTCATCTCATCGGTATCGCCGTCGACATCACCGAGCAGAAAAGCCTGGCAGAGAAGACCGTCGAGGCCGATTTGCGGTTGCGCGACGCGATCGAGACCATTCCAGAAGCGTTCGTGCTGTGGGACGCCAGTGACCGGCTCGTCCTCTGCAACTCGCATTTCCAGCGATTGCACAAGCTGCCCGATTTGGCGGTCATCCCCGGCACGTCCTATGAGACCGTGATCGAGGTCGGCCGGATGCCGGAGGTGCGAACCCGCTTGCACGAGATCGCCAATCAGGCGCCGGGCGCTCGAACCTTCGAGGCGCAACTCGACGACGGAAGCTGGCTGCATATCAGCGAGAGGCGGACCAAGGACGGCGGCTACGTTTCGGTCGGAACCGACATCACGCGCATCAAGGAACATGAACAGAAACTGGTCGACAATGATCTTCGGCTGCGTGCCACGGTGATCGACCTGAAGCGGTCGCAAAGCGAACTCGAGCGGCAGGCGATCGAACTTGCGGATCTGGCCGAAAAATACTCGAGGGAAAAAAACCGCGCCGAGGAAGCCAACCAGACCAAATCAAAATTCCTCGCCAATATGAGCCACGAACTGCGGACGCCGCTCAACGCCATCATCGGCTTCTCCGAAATCATGGAAAGCGGCATGTTCGGCTCGCTCGGCTCGGAGAAATACCAGGAATACTGCCACGACATCCTCACCAGCGGGCACTATTTGCTCGAGGTGATCAACGACATCCTGGATATGTCCAAGATCGAGGCCGGGCGGATGAAGCTCGACATGGAAGAACTCGATCTGTCGAAGACGCTGGCCGAATCCCTGCGCGTGGTGTCGGGCCGGGCCGACGACAAGAACCTCGACCTCGATGCGGAAATCGATGGCCCGATCTCGGTCGTGGCGGATCGCCGCGCAACCAAGCAGATCATCGTCAACCTGCTCTCCAATGCCGTCAAATTCACCCCTGACGGCGGCAGGATCATCGTCCGCAGCCGGCAGGTCGAGGATTCCATTGTGCTGTTGATCGCGGATACCGGAATCGGAATCCCTCCCCAATCGCTGCGGCGGCTGGGACGGCCGTTCGAGCAGGTCGAAAGCCAGCTGACCAAGACCTATCATGGCTCGGGACTCGGGCTTGCGATTGCGCGATCGCTGACCAATCTGCACGGCGGCTCGATGCGGCTACGCTCGAAACTCGGCAGCGGCACCGTGGTCCGGGTTTCCTTGCCGCGCAAAGCTGCCGACCACCCCAACGCCGCCGCGGCCTAGTAGAGTGGATTTGACATTCGCTACCCACCTGGCCGCGGGTTCGTCAGGCGAATGTCAAATCCAAAACTCCACTAGAAACCTATATTTGCTAGTGGTCCGATTCCGAAGTTCGCAGCGACGGCGCAACCTCGCGCACAATCTGAACCAGCGCTGCGATCAGCGGCGTCATGGGGTCGCGCTGGGGAACCACCATCCCGATGCTGTAATCCACGACGGGATCGACGATCGGGATGCTGCGGACCTTGTCCGCAAGCCCCAGCGTTTCCGCCAGTTTCGCCGGCATGACGCTGGCCCAGCGGCCGGTCTTGACGTGGGTGTAGAGAACCAAGAGTGAGTTCGAGGTCAGCGTCGGCATTGCCTCGGCCCCGACCGATCGAAGCGCGCGATCGATGATACGACGGTTCTGCATATCCGGCGTCAGCAGACACAAGGGAACCTGCCCGACCTCAGCCCAGGTCACCTGCTCGCGATCGCCGAACATTCCTTCGGGCGAGGTCACCAAACGATAGCTTTCGTTGTAGAGCGGAATAGTGCGGACGTTGCCGATCGGCTCGTTCTCGATGTAGGTCAGGCCGGCATCGACTTCGAGATTTTCCAGTAGTCCGAGCACCTGCGCCGAAGTACAGGATACGACCCGAAAGCGCACATCCGGGTAGCGGGCGCGAAACGGCGTCGTGAGCGAGGCGACCATGCCGAGCACGGTCGGAACCGCCGCGATCCGGATTTCGCCCGAAAGCTTGTCCTTCAGCGAGTTGATTTCCTGGCGCATCGCGCGGGTATCGCCGACAATGCGGCGCGCCCAATCCAGCGTACGCTCGCCTTCGGGCGTAAAGCCCTGAAATCGCGAGCCGCGCTGTACCAGCATCACGCCAAGAATTTCCTCTAACTGCTTGAGGCTGGTCGACATCGTCGGCTGCGTGACGCCGCACGCCTCCGCCGCCCGTCCGAAATGGCGTTCCTTGGCCAGTGCCAGCAGAAGTTCAAGCTTGTCGATCAAGACGTCCCCCAACAGTTTCAAGGGTAACGAATATCACGGCTCTGTCCCTGGCAGGCGGGCTAAAAGTCCAAGGCCGAAAGAGGCCAAATTGGTCGGCTTTTGACCCTCAAAACGACCCGCCAAAGCATCATTATTTAGATTACGTATCAATCAATACCTCTTTCCTATCGATTGTCTTTCGCTATCGCAGCATGAGACGGCTTTATTGATTCTTAGAACGATTCCGTCTTTGAATAGTTGGTGATAAGACACTGATAGAGAAAGCAGATCATGTCCGTCTACGAACCGTGGGATGCCGGACGCGGCGCTGAAATCATCTCGGAGCACAGCCATCTGGAAGGTGCGACGCTGGTGATCCTGCACGCGCTTCAGGAGGCCTTCGGCTACGTGCCGGAGCCCGCCATTCCCATGGTCGCCGAAGCGCTGAGTTTGACGCGTGCGGAAGTCCATGGCGTCTTCACCTTCTACCACGATTTCCGCCACAAGCCGGCGGGCAAGCACGTCCTGAAAATCTGCCGCGCCGAGGCTTGCCAGGCCGCCGGCGGCGACGCGCTTGCCGCACGCGCCGAAGCCAGGCTCGGCGTTGCGATCGGCAATACGACGGCGGACGAGCGCGTAACGCTGGAGCCAATTTACTGTCTCGGCCTTTGTGCGACCGCGCCGTCGGCGATGCTGGACGGGCGCCTGGTGGGAAGGCTGGACGAAGCGCGCATCGACGCGCTGATCGCGGAGGCCCAGCGATGAAAATGCGGATTTTCGTTCCCCGCGATGCGGCTGCTATCTCGGTCGGCGCCGACGAAGTCGCGCTGGCGTTCGAACAAGCGGCCGAAAAGCGCGAGCTGCCGATCAACATCATCCGCAATGGATCTCGCGGCCTGTTGTGGCTGGAGCCGATGGTCGAGGTGGCGACCGTGAAAGGCCGCGTGGCCTACGGCCCGGTGAGCCCTGCGGATGTACCCTCCCTGCTCGACGCGATGGCATCCAATGGCCCGCATCCGCTCCGGCTCGGCCTCGCGGACGAAATTCCCTGGCTGAAGCGTCAAACCCGCCTCACCTTCGCACGGTGCGGCATCACCGATCCGCGTTCGGTCGAGGATTACCGCGCCCATGACGGCTACAAGGGCCTCGAGCGCGCGCTGACGCTCACCTCGGACGCCATCCTCGCCGATGTTACGGCTTCGGGGTTGCGCGGCCGCGGCGGTGCAGGCTTTCCGACCGGCATCAAATGGAAGACCGTCGCCCAGGCCACCGCAGACCGGAAATTCATCGTTTGCAACGCCGACGAAGGCGACAGCGGCACGTTCGCCGACCGCATGATCATGGAAGGCGATCCTTTCGTGGTGATCGAAGGCATGACCATTGCCGGCATCACCGTCGGCGCCACCAAAGGCTACATCTACATTCGCTCGGAATATCCGCACGCGGTCGAAGCGATGAACGCCGCGATCGTGGCCGCCAGGCGCGCGGGTTATCTGGGCCAACGCATCGGCGGCTCGGCGCACAGCTTCGATCTCGAAGTCCGCGTCGGCGCCGGCGCTTACGTCTGCGGCGAAGAGACCTCGCTCCTGGAGAGCCTCGAAGGCCGCCGTGGTCTCGTCCGCGCCAAACCGCCCTTGCCCGCACATAAGGGCCTGTTCGGCAAGCCCTCCGTCATCAACAACGTGCTGTCGTTTGCCGCGATCCCCTTCATCCTCGCCGGCGGCGCGAAGGCCTACGCCGATTTCGGCATGGGCCGCTCCCGGGGCACGATGCCGATCCAGCTTGCGGGCAACGTCAAATATGGCGGGCTGTTCGAAACCGCCTTCGGCATCACGCTTGGCGAACTCGTCGACGAGGTTGCCGGGGGCACGTTTACCGGCCGTCCGGTGCGCGCGGTGCAGGTTGGCGGTCCGCTCGGCGCATATTTCCCGCGTGCGCTGTTCGACACGCCGTTCGACTACGAGGCCTTTGCCGCGCGCGACGGCCTGATCGGACATGCCGGCATTGTGATATTCGACGACACCGTCGACATGTTGAAACAGGCGCGCTTTGCGATGGAATTCTGCGCCATCGAATCCTGCGGCAAGTGCACCCCCTGCCGCATCGGTTCGACCCGCGGGGTCGAGACCATCGACAAGATCCGTGCCGGCGAACGCGTGGAGCAAAACCTCGCGATCGTCGAGGACCTCTGCAACACCATGAAATTCGGCTCGCTCTGCGCCCTCGGCGGTTTCACGCCCTACCCCGTAGTAAGCGCACTCAAGCACTTCAGGGAAGATTTCAGCCCGGCTCCCAAGAGCCTCCAGGCTGCGGAATAAAGGAGATCGCCATGTCGCTGATCCAGGAAACCGATTTCGGAACGCCGCTCTCCAGGTCTGAGAAGACGGTGACGCTCACCATCGACGGCCAGAGCGTCACGGTGCCCGAGGGCACCTCGATCATGCGCGCGGCCATGGAGGCCGGCACACAGATCCCTAAGCTCTGCGCCACCGACATGGTGGACGCCTTCGGCTCCTGCCGGCTGTGTCTGGTCGAGATCGACGGCCGCGCCGGCACGCCGGCCTCCTGCACCACGCCGGTCATGCCGGGCCTTGTGGTCCACACCCAGAGCGAGCGGCTCAAGAAGTTGCGCAAGGGCGTGATGGAGCTCTACATCTCTGACCACCCGCTCGATTGCCTCACCTGCGCTGCCAACGGCGACTGCGAGTTGCAGGACATGGCGGGCGCGGTCGGCTTGCGCGACGTGCGCTATGGTTACGAGGGCGAGAACCACGTCTTCGCCAAGACCAACGGCCAGGCCAATGCGGCCTGGATGCCGAAGGACGAGTCCAACCCCTACTTCACCTACGATCCCTCGAAGTGCATCGTCTGCTCGCGCTGCGTGCGCGCCTGCGAGGAAGTCCAGGGGACGTTCGCGCTGACAATCTCGGGGCGCGGCTTCGACAGCCGCGTTTCGCCCGGCATGAGCGAAAGCTTCCTCGGCTCCGAGTGCGTATCCTGCGGCGCCTGCGTCCAGGCCTGTCCGACCGCGACGCTGACCGAAAAATCCGTGATCGAAATCGGCCAGCCCGAGCATTCGGCCGTCACAACCTGTGCCTATTGCGGCGTCGGATGCACCTTCAAGGCGGAGATGCGCGGCGAGGAAGTGGTCCGCATGGTGCCCTACAAGGACGGCAAGGCCAATCGCGGCCATTCCTGCGTCAAGGGCCGTTTCGCCTGGGGCTACACCAACCATAAGGAACGCATCCTCAAGCCGATGATCCGCGAAAGCATCCAGGATCCCTGGCAGGAAGTCTCCTGGGACGAAGCCTTCAACTTCGCCGCCGCCAAGCTCAAGGGCATCCAGGCCAAGTACGGCCGCGACGCCATCGGCGGCATCACCTCTTCCCGCTGCACCAATGAAGAAACCTATCTGGTGCAGAAGCTGATCCGCGCCGGCTTTGGCAACAATAATGTCGACACCTGCGCCCGTGTCTGCCATTCGCCGACCGGCTACGGCTTGGCGACCACCTTCGGCACCTCGGCCGGTACACAGGATTTCGACTCGGTCGAATACTCCGATGTGATCCTGGTGATCGGCGCCAATCCGGCGTCCGCCCATCCCGTGTTCGCGTCTCGCATGAAGAAGCGGCTGCGCCAGGGCGCCAAGCTGATCGTGATCGATCCGCGCCGCACCGAGATGGTGGAATCGCCACATGTGAAAGCGCTGCATCTGCCGCTTATGCCCGGCACCAACGTCGCCGTGCTGACGGCGCTGGCGCATGTCATCGTCACTGAAGGACTGGTGGACGAGGCCTTTGTGCGCGAACGCTGCGACTGGAGCGAATTCCAGGATTGGGCAGCGTTCGTCTCATCGCCGAAGAACAGCCCCGAAGCCACCGCGCTCATGACCGGCGTCGATCCGAAGGATATGCGCGAAGCTGCACGGCAGTTTGCGACCGGCGGCAACGGCGCGATCTATTACGGCCTCGGCGTCACCGAGCACAGCCAGGGCTCGACCACCGTAATTGCGATCGCAAACCTTGCGATGGCGACCGGCAATATCGGCCGCCCCGGCGTCGGCGTGAACCCGCTGCGCGGCCAGAACAACGTGCAGGGTGCCTGTGATATGGGTTCTTTCCCGCACGAACTGCCGGGCTACCGTCATATCTCCGGCGATGCGGTGCGCGATCAGTTCGAGGCGCTGTGGAACGTCAAACTCAACCCGGAGCCGGGCCTGCGCATCCCCAACATGTTCGATGCCGCGATCGAGGGCACGTTCATGGGAATGTACGTGCAAGGCGAGGACATCCTGCAATCCGACCCAAACACCAAGCATGTGGTGGCAGCGCTGTCGTCGATGGAATGCGTCGTCGTCCATGACCTCTTCCTCAACGAGACCGCCAACTACGCCCACGTCTTCCTGCCGGGCTCGACCTTCCTTGAGAAAGACGGCACCTTCACCAATGCCGAGCGGCGCATCCAGCGCGTCCGCAAAATGGTGACGCCACGCAACGGCATGGCCGACTGGGAAGTGACCATTGGGCTTGCGAAGGCGATGGGCTTCGAAATGAAGTACAGTCATCCGTCCGAAATCATGGATGAGATTGCGGCCCTCACCCCGAGCTTTGCCGGCGTATCCTACGCCAAGCTTGATGAACTCGGCTCGGTCCAATGGCCTTGCAACGAGAAGGCGCCCGAGGGCACGCCGGTGATGCATATCGACGGCTTCGTCCGCGGCAAGGGCAAGTTCGTCGTCACCGAATATGTCCCGACCGACGAGCGCACCGGGCCGCGCTTCCCGCTCCTGCTCACCACGGGCCGTATCCTGAGCCAGTACAATGTCGGCGCGCAGACCCGACGCACCGACAACGTCGTCTGGCACGAGGAAGACCGGCTGGAGATCCACCCGCACGACGCCGAGCAGCGCGGCGTGCGCGACGGCGACTGGGTAAGGCTCAAGAGCCGGGCCGGCGAAACCACCTTGCGCGCGCTGATCACAGATCGCGTCGCGCCGGGCGTCGTCTACACAACCTTCCACCATCCGGACACACAGGCCAACGTCATCACGACCGACTTCTCCGATTGGGCGACCAACTGCCCCGAATACAAGGTCACGGCCGTGGAGATATCACCGTCCAACGGTCCGTCGGAATGGCAGAAAGCCTATGACGAGCAGGCGCGCCACTCGCGGCGCATTGCACCCATGGTGGAAGCTGCGGAGTAACCGTGCACGATCCGGTTCGCACCGTCGACCGTCTGGCCTGGCGCGATGGGCGCCTCAGCGAGGGAGCGCGTGCGGTCCCGGAAGAAACCGCGCTGGCGCTGACCTATAATGGCGGCACCTACGCGGTCATGATGGGGACGCCGCAAAATCTCGGCGATTTCGCTGTTGGTTTCAGCCTCAGCGAAGGGATCGTGCAATCGCCTGACGAGATATCCTCGCTCGACATCGTCGATCTCGAGGATGGCATCGAACTGCGAATATGGCTGGCAGAGGAGAAGGCCGCCCGCCTCAGCGAACGGCGACGGCATATCGCGGGGCCTACCGGCTGCGGGCTTTGTGGAATCGATTCAATCACCGAAGCCGTGCGCCCGGCCGCTGTCGTCGCCAACGGACGCTCGTTCTCGCCGCGCGAAATCATGACAGCGATCGCCAGCATTTCGCCGTTGCAGCCGATCAACGTCGAGACGCGCGCCGTCCACGCTGCGGCGTTCTGGACACCGGCAGCCGGCATCGTTGCGCTGCGCGAGGACGTTGGCCGGCACAACGCGCTCGACAAACTGGCTGGGGCGCTTGCGCAAGCCAAAGTTTCCGCAAGCGAGGGAATTGTCCTGCTGACCAGTCGCGTCTCGGTCGAAATGGTGCAGAAGACGGCGGCAATCGGCGCGCCGGTCATGGTTGCCGTTTCGGCCCCAACGGCGCTAGCCGTCAGGATGGCGGAGGCCGCCGGCGTTACGCTCGTCGCCGTCGCACGCTCCGACGGCTTCGAAATCTTCACCCATCCGGATCGCGTCAACCCTGCGGCGATCGCGCAAGGAACTGCTCATGTCGCATAACACTGACGATCGGCTGGTCTATATGGCCAATCAGATCGGCAAATTCTTTCAAAGCCAAGGGCACGACCAGGCGGTCGCCGGCGTTGCCGACCACATCCGCAAGTTCTGGGACCCGCGGATGCGCAAGGCGATCTTCGCCCACCTTGATGCCGGTGGCGCCGGCCTTGATCCGAATGTTCTTGAGGCCATCGCTTCGCTGAAGGCCAAGGCGAGCGCCTGACTCACTGCTGCTTCATATGCATCGAATTGTGATCCGGCATGGCCGCTGGATCTGAACCCGGAGCGGGCGATAGCTCGGTCGGGGCAGCCGTCGCGGGCGGCAACGGTTGACCGATCGCAAGCCGCATCGTCGCGATCTCCTGCTGCTGGGTGGCGATGATTTTTTGGGCCAGGCGACGAAGTTTCTCGTTATGGCCATAGCGAAGCAGCGACCGCGCCATGTCGATGGCTCCCTGATGGTGCGGTATCATCATAGCCACGAAGTCACGGTCAGCATCGCCTGTGGGCTTTACGTTCATATCCGCCATCATC
>Ga0116129_1000724_pt1 | contig 20060 bp, 26 predicted proteins | sample June2015DPH_17_2_FD_89732 | JGI IMG/M metagenome (GOLD analysis project Ga0116129, IMG submission 89732) | Peatland microbial communities from SPRUCE experiment site at the Marcell Experimental Forest, Minnesota, USA - June2015DPH_17_10 | ecosystem: Environmental > Terrestrial > Soil > Wetlands...
CGAACGCCGTCAAGCCATATCGTGATACACGTCCATACGTCGGCGTGACGCCCACCACTCCGCAGAACGATGCCGGCTGCCGTACCGATCCGCCTGTGTCGGAGCCCAGTGCGACCACCGCCGTTCCCTGCGCAACCGCCGCCGCCGAGCCTCCGCTTGATCCTCCCGGCACCCGATCCAGCGCCATTGGGTTTCTCACCGGTCCGAACGCCGAATTCTCGTTCGACGACCCCATCGCGAACTCGTCGCAATTCGTCTTGCCGATAATGATTCCGCCCGCTTGCTCCAACCGCGTGATCGCCGTCGCATCGTAGGGAGGAATGTAATGCTCCAGTAGCTTCGATCCGCAGGTGGTGCGCAGCCCTTTTGTCACGATGACGTCTTTCACCGCCATCGGAACTCCCGCCAGCGCGCCCGGATCCTCTCCGGCAGCGATTTTGCGATCCACCGTTTCGGCAGCGGCCATCGCTCGTACCGACGAAAATGTCAGATACGCGTTGGTCTTCGGATTCTCTTTCTCCGCATGCTCCAGTGCCTGGCGGGTGAACTCCTCCGCGCTGAATTCTTTCTTGAGCAAGCCGGAACGGATCGAGTCGATGGTATGCGTCTTCACCGCTCGATCACCTTGGGAACTTTGAAATATCCACTTCCTGAGACCGGAGCATTGGCCAGGGCTTCCGCATTTGTGAGACACGGCCGCTCCTGGTCCTCCCGCAGCGTCGCCGTTTCTCCCGCCTCGAATAAAACCTGCGACATCGGCTCGATCCCGGCCGTGTCCAGTTCGTTCAGCTTGTCCATATGGCTCAGGATGCTGTCCAGATCCTTCGCCATGCGTTCCACTTCATCGTCTCGCAAGGCGAGCGAAGCCAACTCCGCCACGCGCCGCACTTCCTCGTTTGTGATCTTCATCCTCTTTTTCGCGACTGCCGGTACAACATGTCCAGCACCGGGTCCTGCACATCTTCCCGCCCGATGGCCCGCTCCGCCCTCTGCGGTTCGCGGCGCTTTGGCATCGGCCGGAAATCGATATCCGTCACCAATGCCTCACCTAGCGCTTTTTCCAGGTTCCGCACCAGAAACCCGCGCAGCGTGTGCAACTGCCGCTGCCAGATCTGGTCCTCGACCTCCACCACCAGCGAACCCCTTACCAGGGCGACCGCTCGCGTGTGCTCGGCTATTTTCTTTCCCGCCGCCACCTTCCAGGCCGCGCGCGCCCGCAACTCGGGATCATCCAAGCTTGGTGTCAAGCTGTTCAATTTAAGTTTTCCGATGAGGCGTCCGGCGCGTTCCATTTGTATACACTAGCCGGGGGAAGTCATGATTGTATCAAACGTGCCAAATTTAGTTCTTGCCTCCACCTCACCGCGCCGCAGGGAGCTGCTCACGCTGGCCGGATTCCAGTTCACCGTCCGCGCCCATCCCGTCGAAGAAGTGCGATCCGCTGGCGAAGATCCTCGCGATTACGTGACGCGCCTGGCCCAAGCAAAGGCAGAAGCCTCCTATCAAGACGAGACTGAAATCGTTCTCGGAGCCGATACCACCGTAGTCCTCGGTACCCAAGTGCTGGAAAAACCGCATCACACGGCGTCGGCCAAAGCGATGCTTCGCGCCCTCTCCTGCCGGGAGCATGTCGTTCTGACCGGAATCTGCCTGAAACACCGCGGCCGCAGCATCGTCGATTGCGAATCCACCCGCGTCAGTTTTGTCGCCCTCGACGAGCGCGAAATTGACGATTACGTCGCTTCCGGAGAGCCGATGGATAAAGCCGGCGCCTACGCCATTCAAGGCCTCGCGTCAAAATTTGTCGATCGTATCGAAGGCTGCTATTTCAACGTAATGGGTCTGCCGCTGGCGCTGGTTTATAAGCACCTCAAGGCGATTAGCGAATCTCTACGGTAGAGACCGCTCCATCCGTCAGCCGCACCCGTCCAAGCGGAGCGTCTTTGTCCGTGTAGCTGAAAATCTCCAACAAATGGCCGTCTTGGTCCATCGTAATCCGTAACGCCGGCACTCCCAGTTTGAGTACTTCCTCCCGCCTCATCCCACTGGCGATTCTTTTCAGATCAGCCGAGGTCACCTGCGGCGGAGGAGGCGGCGGTGGTGGAGGGGGAGGCAGAATTTCGGGCATGACCGGCTCAGCCTCCGGTTTCGGCGCACTCGCCCGATGGGATCTGGCTGGCGGCGGAGGCGGCACCGACTCGCCTCTCGACCCTACCCTCGGCGTTCCCGATCCGACCTCCAGCAACGGAGCGCTCTTCGATTCATCCTCCGGCGCCTTCGCAGCCTTCGCCGTCGACCTGTCCACTTTGCCGAAAATTGTCGTAATCCCGTCGCTGACTTTCTTCCCCGCGGCACTCCCAATCGCGCTTCCGGCCGCCGAAGCCCCCACCTCCGTCATCGTTTGCGCGCCGACCATAGCGGCTACAAACGGCATGATAAACAAAATCCGGCGCATACAGTACCTCATTTGGCAGCGTAACATCGCGAGCAGACGGGAGAATACGGGCGAAATACCTTATCCAGTCGAGAAAAATACCTATGCACCACCTTAATGTGGGTCTTTTATGCGGTATGATGGCAACGGAGGAGCAGATGATCGCGTCGCCCTTAAAACCGCTCTTCGTCGAGCAGCCCTATTACCTCTATACACCCGACGATCATAAGTCCTGGAGCCTGCTCTATTCGCGCATGCTTCCGCAATGGGAAAAGTACGCCAACGAGCACTTTTTAAAGGGCATTTCCTGTCTCGGTCTCCAGCCGGACCGCGTCCCTCGCCTCGAAGACGTCAATCGCTTTCTTCGACCCTTGACCGGATTCCAAGCCCAAGGCGTCGGCGGCTACGTACCGGCGTTCGTTTTCTTCGATTGCCTGCGACAACGTTCTTTCCCCACCACCGTCAACATCCGCCCCGCCACTCAGCTCGATTATCTGCCCGAGCCCGACATCTTCCACGACATCGCCGGTCATGTCCCGATGCACACCGATCCCGCCTTCGCCGAGGCGCTGGTCCGTTTCGGCGATTGTGCCCACACTGCCGCCGAGATGGTCTCGACCGTGGGAGTCGAATCGCTCACCAGCATCATCCGCGCCATGGCCCGATTCTTCTGGTTCACCATCGAATTCGGCCTGATGCATTCGAAACAGGGCCTGCGAGTCTACGGCAGCGGCCTCCTCAGTTCGCATGGCGAAATCGAGCACGCCATCGCCTCTCCGGAGGTGCAGCGCTACCCGATCCAGCTCGAATGGGTCATTAACCAGAGCTTCGCCATCGACCATTATCAGCCCCTGCTTTTCATCGTCGATTCCTTCGATCATCTCTTCTCCTTAGTGAATCAATTGGAGCAATGGATGAAAGCCGGCAAACTAAATCACGTCGCTCCAGGCGAGCCCGGCGTGAATGAAGAAGATCTAAAAAGTTTCCTCGACGCTGGAACTAGCTAAGCCGTCGTTATGCCAATCGCGAGAATTATCTGAATGAGCGGCAGCATTGCGTCTACTCAACCCTCAAGGGATCGATCACAGAAATCTCCGCATAGCGCAAAAAGTCTCCCGTTGAATGTGAGTATATGACTGATCTCATTTACACATACTAGCCACTAACCGGGCGTCATGAACCTGGAGCCAAGCGAGCCATCCGCGCAGGGATCGATTCAATCGAGCACGGATCGTTCCTGGATGACGAAGCTCTGGACATGATGAAGACGCGCGGGACGTATTATGTGCCAACCATGATGGCAGCACAAGGTCTGCGGGAGGTGCTCGAAAAAGGCTACCTCCCGCCGCAGGTCGCGGCGAAGGCCCGCGCGGCGATGGCGGCGCTTGACGTGACGGTGCGAAGGCGATCGCGAAACAGGTCAAAATCGCGCTGGGTACGGATGCGGCGGTCTATCCTCACGGACGGATTTCGGAAGAGTTCGCGCAAATGGTACGGGTCGGCATGAAGCCGATCGATGCGCTGAAAGCGGGCACGTCGGTAGCTGCGCAATTGCTCGGAATCTTCGAGAAGACCGGATCCCTGGAGGCTGGGAAATGGGCCGACATCGTCGTGGTGCCGGGGAACCCATTGGATGATATTCACGCGACGGAGAAGGTAATGTTCGTGATGAAAGAAGGGACGGTTTTTAAGAACGTGAAGCGCTAGTAGATCGTGCGTTCAGAAACTTGTCTAGGCGTTCTTATTGCGCCGAGACTGGGGCTGTGACTCCATCGCGACGCGCAGGATCCGGTTAATACGTGTCTGATAGCCTCGGCCGTTGGACTTGAGCCAGGCAAGAACGTCGGCGTCGAGGCGAATGGTCAGTTGCGCCTTCGACGGAGGCCAGTCCAAAATTTTCGCGTTCTCGAAGAAATCGTCGGTGAGCTCCGGGATGTCGGAATAATCGATGTCGGCATCCGTCATGCGATCAACTCTTGCCAAATCGCTTTTGATAGATTTCTTGTTCACGTCGATTTGCCTTTCTCATGGAGATGATGCGCGTTGCTTCCCCGCGCAGCGCATAGGCGATCACTATGGCGCGTCCTTTGAGCAGCCCCACCGCGACCAACCGGTCCTCGCCATAATCGGAACGACAATCCTCGACCGTTAAGCAGTTTCCGGCCAACGCTTGTTCGGCGTCTTCGAAGTCTAGACCATGTTTCGCGAGGTTGCTGCGGTTCTTGGCCGGATCCCATTCCCACCTCATGTAAAGTGTAACTCTTTTTGTAGTTACGGAGCCGGCGTCGCTGCGGCCTTAGCGCGATGCTCCTTATACGCAGCCCGCACCGCCTGGATCTGCTGGACGTGCTTCTCGACATGTTCGGCGTGCAGACGGAGCATGTCGAGCAAGGTCATTTGGCCGCGCTTCAAATGATTGCCCGTGCGGGCGAATACTTCTTCGGGCTGCTCTTTTAGCAACTCGTAATTCTCCCCGCGCAAGCGCCGAAATGTTTCGATCGGCTGCGAAATTTTTCGTTTCTTGTAATCCAGATTCGCCGCCCATTTTTCCTGATCGAAAGGAACCAGAGTGGGATTATCTTCAGCGATCATCTGGCGGAATCGCATCACGTTGACGGCTTCGCAGTCGGCCAGGTGGCACACGATCATGCGCACCCCCCACTTGCCTTCGGCGGGCGCGAAATCGAGCTCCGGGCCGGCGGCGCCGGTCGTCACCACGGCCAGCAGTTCCGCGCCTCGGCGGAATCGTTCTAGAAGTTCCTGAAGTTCACTCACGTCATATAAGTATAATTAAGACGAGTTCCCGATGCGAAAAATACTTGCTCTTGTGATCGCGTTGAATGTGGTGACCTGGTGCAGCGGACAATCCCGCCGCGAACTGGACCACCCGGTTCGCCAAGCCGTCCGCGGCACCCACGGCGCGATTGCCGCCGGCAGCGAATATGCCACCGAGGCTGGCATGCGCACGTTTTACAAGGGCGGAAACGCAGTAGACGTCGGCGTCGCGACCATGTTCGCCGCCTCCGTAACGGAGCTTTCGCACTTCGGCCTGGGCGGCGAAGCGCCCATCCTGATCCGCACCAAGGACGGCAAGGTGCACGCGATCGCGGGTGTCGGCACCATGCCGAAACTGGCCTCGGCGGAGATGTTTCGTACGCGCCGTCTGATGCCGTTCGAAATTCTGGAGATGGATCCGGGCGGGCTGAAGGGCATCATTCCCGTTGCCGGACTCATGCCCGCGCTGGTGCCGGGCATGATGGACGCCGGGTTGCTCGCGCTGCGCGAATTTGGAACCAAGTCGTTCAGTGAGATCATTGCCCCGGCGATTGAGCTGGCCGATGGATACGCCATCGATACCATGCGCGCGCAATCCATCGCCGGATCGCGGCCGTTCTTCGATGCCTGGCCGACCTCGAAAGCCCACTTCATGCCGAACGGGCATACTCCCAACGTCGGCGAGATTTTCCATCAGCCCGATACCGCGCGAACTTTGCGCGCCATGGCGGAAGCCGAGAAGAAGGCGCTCGCGGCGGGAGCGAAACGGGAGGCGGCCATCGACGCCGTTCGCGATTATTTCTATCGCGGCGAAATTGCCCACAAAATCGACGCGTTCAGCAAGGAGAATAAGGGCCTCCTGCGCTACGAAGATATGGCCGCATTTAAGTTGAGCGTAGAGGAGCCGGTTTCCACCACCTATCGAGGCTACAACGTTTATAAGCCGGGATTCTGGAGCCAGGGGCCGGCGATGATCGAGGCGTTGAATATTCTCGAAGGCTACGATATGAAGAGCACGCCGCTCAATTCCGCCGAATACATTCACCGCGCCGACGAAGCCCTGAAACTGGCTTACGCCGATCGCGATACGTATTATGGCGACCCGAAGTTTTCGAAAATTCCTTCCGAAATTCTGCTCTCGAAAACCTATGCCGCGGAGCGCCGTAAATTGATCACTGAGAAAGCGTCGCAGGATTTTCTGCCGGGGTCGATCAACGGGAAAACGGGCAAGCATCCGGCGGAAACGGAGATGGCGAGCATCCGCATCGACGATGCATTGATGGCGAAGGACACCACCTGTGTCGACGCAATCGATCACGATGGCATGGTGTTTTCGGCGACGCCCTCCGGCGCCTGGCTGCCGAGCGTGATCGCCGGCGATACCGGCATTCCGCTCACCGCCCGCGGCCAGCAGTTCGTGCTGGTGGAAGGGAATCCGAATGAGTTGGCTGGCGGCAAACGCCCCCGCGTGACGCTGAGTCCCACCATCGTGACGCAGGCCGATGGGAAGCCGTATCTGGCCATGTCCACTCCGGGCGGCGACAATCAGGATCAGGCGCTGATTCAAATGTTCCTCAACGTGGTGGAGTTCGGGCTGAACGCGCAGCAGGCGGTGGAGGCTCCGCGTTTTCAGACGCGGCACCTGGTTTCGAGCTTCGATAATCATGCCTGGAATCGCGGCGACCTGCTGCTGGATGAGCGGATTGCACCGGCCGTCGTAAACGACCTGGCCGCGCGTGGTCACCACACCGACGTACGTTCACGCTACGCCAATGGCGCGGCGACGGTAATGATTAAAGTGCTGCCTAGCGCCATTATCGAAGCTGGCGCGGATCCGTTTTATAACCGTTCCGCCCATGCCTGGTAATTCCAGAAACGTGAGTTAGAATGAAAATCACTCTTATGATTCGAGCTTCCATCACGATCCTCGCCCTCGCCGGCGCTTTGCACGCGCAAACCAATCCTCTCAGCGCCGAACTCAAAGCCTCCTACACGCGCGTGAAGACCAACTTCATCAAGGCCGCAGAAAAAATGCCGGAGGATCAGTACGACTTCAAACCGATGCCGGAAATGCAGTCCTTCAAGGAGCGGGTCGCGCACATCGCCGTCTCCAGCATGGGCCCCTGCTCCGCTTTGAAAGGCGAGCCCAAGACTATCGATGCGAAGACTCTGAAGACCAAGGCCGACGTGATCGCCGCGCTGAAGGATTCCTTCGCCACCTGCGACGCGGTGATCGATAATATGACCGATGCGGATGCAGTGACCATGGTCGCTGGTGGCCGCGGCCCCGCGCGCTCCAAACTCGCCATGGGCTACGGTCTGGTCGCCCATGATAATGAGCTGTATGGTTACATTTGTGTGTACATGCGCCTCAAAGGAATCGTGCCTCCCTCTAGCGAACCTCGCTAGTATGGAGACATGCCCCTTCAGCCCGATGAGCTTCGCAAAATCGACGCCTATTGGCGCGCCGCGAATTATCTTTCCATAGGGCAGATTTATTTATTCGATAATCCTCTGCTCACGGAGCCGCTGAAGGCGGAGCATATCAAGCCGCGCCTGCTGGGCCACTGGGGCACCACGCCGGGACTCAATTTCGTTTATGTTCATTTGAATCGCGTCATCAAACGTGATGACTTGAACATGATTTACATCTGCGGCCCTGGTCATGGCGGCCCGGGCATGGTCGCGAATACGTATCTTGAAGGAACCTACAGCGAATTCTTCCCCGGCATCACGCAGGATGCTGAAGGGATGAAGCGCCTGTTCACGCAATTTTCTTTTCCCGGCGGAATTCCCAGTCATGCCGCGTCGCAGACTCCCGGTTCGATTAATGAAGGCGGCGAACTCGGCTACTCCCTGCTGCACGCCTACGGAGCGGTCTTCGACAACCCCGATCTAATTGCCGCCTGTGTGATCGGCGATGGCGAGGCGGAGACCGGAGCGCTCGCGACAAGTTGGCACTCCAACAAATTTCTGAATCCCGTTCGCGATGGAGCGGTGCTGCCGATCCTGCATCTTAACGGTTATAAAATCGCCGGCCCCACCGTGCTCGCCCGCATTCCGCGCCCGGAGCTAACGGAACTGCTCAAAGGCTACGGCTACAATCCGTATTTCATCGACGGACATGAGCCTGATTCGATGCACAATGCGATGGCGGAGACGCTCGATAATTGCCTCGCCGAGATCCGTGCGATTCAGAAAGACGCGCGGGAAAATGGCTTCAAGGTGCGTCCCACCTGGCCCATGATCGTGATGATTTCTCCGAAAGGATGGACCGGTCCGAAGGTTGTCGATGGCTGCCAGATTGAAGGCACGTTCCGCGCCCATCAGGTTCCTCTCGATGAGGTGCGCACCAATCCGGAACATCTGAAAATTCTGGAATCCTGGCTAAAAAGCTATCGCCCTGAAGAACTTTTTGACGATCGCGGCTGCTTCGTACCGGAGCTTGCCGCGCTCGCGCCCACCGGCCATCGGCGCATGGGAGCGAATCCGAACGCCAACGGCGGTTTGCTTTTGAAGGACCTTCGTATCCCGGATTTTCGGAATTATGCAGTCGAGGTTTCGAAGCCCGGCGTGAGTCTCGGTGAAGCGACCCGTGTTCTCGGCGGTCTTCTGCGCGACGTGATGACGCAAAATCTCGACGCGAAAAATTTCCGCGTGTTTGGTCCCGACGAGACCGCTTCGAACCGCCTCGGCGCCTTGTTTGAAGTGACGGATCGCGAATCCGTGGCGCAGACTTTCGACTTCGACGATCATGTGTCGGCCACTGGCCGCGTGCTCGAAGTCCTCAGCGAGCATATGTGTGAAGGCTGGCTCGAAGGCTATCTGCTCACCGGCCGCCATGGATTTTTCAGTTGCTATGAAGCGTTCATTCACATCATCGATTCCATGTTCAACCAGCATGCGAAATGGCTGAAGGAAGCGAAAACGGTGCCATGGCGCAGGCCCATCGCTTCGTTGAACTACCTGCTGACGTCTCACGTCTGGCGGCAGGATCACAACGGATTCAGCCATCAGGACCCGGGCTTTGTCGACCTGGTGATGAACAAAAAAGCCGACATCGTGCGCGTCTATTTTCCGCCCGATACCAACTGCCTGCTTTCGGTGGCCGACCATTGCTTGCGCAGCCGCAATTACGTCAACGTGATCGTCGCCGGCAAACAGCCCGCGCTTCAATATCTCAATATCAATGACGCGATCAAACATTGCACCGCCGGCGTCGGCATCTGGGAGTGGGCGAGCAGCGATAGCGGCGGTGAGCCCGATGTGGTCATGGCCTGCTGCGGCGACGTGCCCACCATGGAAACACTAGCCGCGGTCGACTTTCTGCGCCAGCATCTGCCGGATATTCGCATTCGCGTGGTGAATGTAGTCGATCTGATGACGCTCCAGCCGCACAGCGAGCATCCGCATGGCCTCAGCGACGCCGATTTTGACGCCATTTTCACCGCCAATAAGCCGATCGTCTTCGCGTTCCACGGCTATCCTTGGCTGATCCATCGGCTGACCTATAAACGAACCAACCACGACAATCTACACGTCCGTGGGTACAAAGAGGAGGGAACCACCACCACTCCTTTCGATATGACGGTGCTGAACGACCTCGATCGTTTCCACCTCGCGGGCGACGTCATCGATCGCGTCCCGCGCTTCCAAAGCGCTGCTGGCCACCTGAAACAACTGCTGCGCGACAAGCTCATCGATCATAAAATTTATATTTCCCAATTCGGAGACGATATGCCGGAGATCAAGAACTGGAAATGGCCAGCATAGCCAGGCTCACTCGCCCCTGGGAGCGGAATCTTAAAATCCCATGAAAATCCTAGCCATCAACGGCGGCTCCAGCAGCGTGAAATGCCGTCTGGACGATCTTTCTCACGCTCCCTCGGAACCCGCCGCACCGCTCTGGCAGGCGCATATCGAATCGCACGACGATCTTGCGTCCGTTTTGCGATCCGGGCCCGGCCCGATCGATGCCGTTGTACATCGCATCGTCCACGGTGGAAAATTTCGCCAGACCACGCGGATCACCTCCGAGGTACGGGCGGCGATTGCCGGGGAAGCCGAGGAAGCGCCAGCGCATAACAAGTTCGAACTGCAAGCGGTCGACACGGCCGAGAGTGTTTTCGGCGCGGACGTCCCGCAGGTGGCCGCCTTCGATACCGCGTTCCACTCGACGCTTGAGCCTGCCGCGTACGTTTATCCCGGACCTTACGAATGGCTCGACCTCGGCATTCGGCGCTATGGATTTCACGGCCTAAGCCATCAATACTCGTCGCGCCGCGCGGCTGAACTACTGGGTAGCGATTCGCCGCGCCTGATCGTCTGCCATCTCGGCAACGGAGCGTCCCTCTGCGCCATTCGCGACGGCAAAAGTGTCGACACCACTATGGGCTTCACGCCGCTCGAGGGCGTGATGATGGGCACCCGCTCCGGCTCCATCGATCCGGCGATTCTCATTTATCTGATGCGCCATCGCGGCTACACCGCGGATCAACTCGACTGTATCCTGAATAGCGAATCCGGGCTGCTCGGTGTTTCGGGCATTTCGGGCGATATGCGGGAGATTCTCAAATCGACGGACGCCCGGGCCAAACTGGCGTTCGAGATTTACGCCCATCGTCTGTGCCGCGAAATCGGAGCGATGGCGGGAGTCCTCGGCGGCGCGGACGCGATCGTGTTCACCGGCGGCGTCGGCGAAAACTGCGCCCCGCTGCGTGACATCGTCGAAAAACGATTCTCATTTCTAAATGCAAAAATCTTAGTGATCGACGCCGAGGAAGAATGGGAAATGGTCCGCGAATGTTTTTTATTGCTCTCGTGACGTTTGAGCGGGAAGTCCGTCTTAGGTTTTAATGCTAATCCTGCTTCTTGGTTTCGTGCTTTGCCTCCAGGCGGGACAAAAGCAGGAAATGCTGAGCGGGACGGAGTTGCTTCACCGGTCCGCGATGCGCGGTGAAACCGGATCCGTCGACATGCTGATCAAGCTGGGCGCGGACGTAAACGGCGTCGACCAGCATGGCAGGACGCCGCTACACCATGCGTGCCTGAAGGGTCACGTGGACACTGCGAAATTGCTGCTGGATCGCGGCGCAAAAATCGGCGTGCGCGACGAAGATGGCGCCACCCCCTTGCACGACGCTGCGTTGGGTGGAAACGTAAAAGTAATCGCTCTGCTGCTGGATCGTAATGCGGACATGAACGCCCGTGACACGAAAGGCGCAACTCCGCTGGATTACGCTGTGAGGATGGATCGCTCCGATGCGGTCCAAGTTCTGAAAAATCGAAAGGGGATCAAATGAAAATTCTACTCGTATTGTGTTCAGTGTGTTTACTCCAGGCTCAGGATCCGATGAGCAAGGAAACGAAGGAGCTCTACGGCGCGGTGAAGGGTTACATTCTCAAATCGGCCGAGAAAATGCCGGAGGCGAACTACTCCTTCAAGCCTTCGCCTGAAGTGCGGAATTTCGGAGCGATTCTAGGCCACCTGGCCGACGATCAGTATTTCTTCTGTAGCGCCGCTAAAGGCGAGAAGAAGGATACGAAGATCGAGAAGGAAGTCACGTCCAAAGCCGCGTTGATCGAAGAACTGAAAAAAGCGTTTGCCTACTGCGACTCGGCGTACGACGGGCTCTCCGACGCCAAGTCCGGCACCATCATGAAGTTCGGCGGAGGACAACGATCCTTGAGCGGAATCCTGAATTTCAACGTCGCCCACGATTTTGAACACTATGGAAACATAATCACGTACTTGCGCATCAAAGGCCTAATACCCCCATCGAGCGAGAAGCAATAAGCGGTATACTCTAGGGTATGGCGCGCGGTTGGGAAAGCAAGTCAGTTGAATCCCAAGTCGAGGCGCGAGATCATTCCAGAGAGGTCCGAATGCCCCACCGAACCCCAGAACAGATGGAAATCGAACGCAAGAGCGATAGTTTGCTGTTGCAGCGCGTACGCGTAATGCGAGAGATCGAGAGTTCAAGCAACGCGCGGCACCGGAAAACGCTTGAAGAAGGGCTCAAGTACCTGGAAGATTCGCTCGGAGCGCTGGGCTGGAAAAAGTAGCTCCTATTCCCATTCGATAGTGCCGGGTGGCTTATTCGTTAAGTCGTAGAAAACACCGGCTATACCTTTGATTTCTCGCAGCTCGCGGGTGATGGTTTCGAGCAGGGTTCGTGACATGCGGACCGCGCTCGCGGTCATGCCGTCTACCGAGTCGATGGGGCGCAGAACGACCGAATTATGGTCATTTAAGGCTCCTAAAGGGATCAAAACCACCGGAAATTGCCAGATTAAGGCGTCGAATCCCGACTCTTCCGTCAATTTACGCACGACCGCGTCAGCCCTCCGCAGCAAATCGAGGCGATCGACAGTGAGGGCGGAAGGATAGACGCGCATTGTTTCGAGCGGAGCAGCCGTCCAGGCGGCGACCACTACGCGGTTTACCCGATCCAAGTTGTTGATTAGGCGGGCTGTTTCCTCATCAGTCTCAGGGAAATCCTCAATGGCGAGCACCGCGCGATAGGTGCGCGAATCCCCTTGCACCCCGACCGAGCGGATGGGAATAATGAAGCCATCGGCCGTCTTTTCAAGTGTTTCGGCGGTATCGGAACAGAGGCATCGAATGGCTAGGCCAGGGCCTGGGAACGGATGGCGGTTGAGCAGTTCCGGCGCCAGGCCAAGCTGGCGGCCGATGGCACGGACTTCATCCTTATAAAAGGAAGAAAGCGGTTCGATGATGCGGCCTTCTTTAATCAACTTCTGAATCCCGGCGACGCGGTTGTGATGGGTCTTGATCAACTCCGCTTTGGCGGTGCCACCGGATTCGATGGTATCGGGATAAATCGTACCCTGGCCAAGAATCCACTTATTGTCCAGGAAATGTTCACTTTCCAGGATGCGCTGTTGCACATCGACGAATTTCTCGCCAATGATGTGGCGTTTTTGCTCAGGGTCGGTGGCAGTCGAAAGGGCCGATAGAAATTCCGTCCTGGCATCGGCGACTTCAAAGGAACGGGCTCCGAGAGCGGCGAAATTCTGGCGCACAAAATCGGTCTCGCCTTCGCGCATCAGACCGGTATCGACGTAAGTTCCGTGGACCCGCTCCGGTCCCAGAGCCTTCAGGCACAGGGTGTAGGCGACGGTCGAATCGACGCCCCCGCTGACAAAGAAAAATACGTTGCGATCGCCGGCCGCCGCGCGAATTTGTTCCTCCACTGACTGCACCTGGCCGGCGGGATTCCAGTCCTTTTCACAGCCGCAGACATCGAAAAGAAAATTCTTAAGGATGGTCATGCCGCACGGCGTATGCGCGACTTCAGGATGAAACTGGACGGCAAACAGGCCGCGCGCGGGTGAGGACATGGCGGCGATCGCGCAGGTTTCGGTGCGGGCCAGCACCTCAAAATCGGAGGGCACAGCGGAGACCACATCGCGGTGGCTCATCCAGACCTGCTGCCGTCCTTCGATGCCGTGGAGGATGGTATCGGAATGGACAATATCGAGTTGGGCCAAGCCGTACTCGCCGCGATCGCCTTTCTGTACATGGCCGCCAAGGGCGTGCGCCATCAACTGCTGGCCGTAGCAGATGCCGAGCACGGGAATACCGGAAGTCAACAGATCGGGGTCGATGGTAGGACTTGCCGGGTCGTAGACGCTAGCGGGTCCACCGGAAATAATGATGCCTTTGCGGCCACGCAGTTCCGAGACCGGAGTCTCGCTAGGCGCTACCTCGGCGTAAATGCCCAGATCGCGCACTTTCCGCGCGATCAGATGGCAATACTGCCCGCCTGCATCAAGGACGGTTATTTGTGGGGTCAAATTCTATTTGGCGATGGACGCGGCGGCAGCTTGCTCCTGGCCGTTCATACGCATCACCATCTGCTTTTTCGCGCTATCGAGCAGCGCCTTCGCCTTCGGCAGCGCCTCGATGCCCTTCTGGACGGCCGGATCCTGCTCGATCGCCACGCGCTGCGATTCCTCATAGCTGAACGCGGTGATGTACATCTCACGCTTCAACTGATCCTTGATCCACTGATGATTCTCAGTGAACTCAGCGTCTGTGAAATCAACCTTATTTTTCGCTAGAAAATCGTGGAATTCATTGATCAGACTTTCGTCCGGAGACCAGCCCGAGGGGAGTTTCGTGTTGTGCGCCGCGAACCATTTCGATGAAAAGTTGAGCGTCGCGTATTTCCGGATCACTTCGATCTGGAACTTGTTGTACTTGGGCGGAGCATACTTTTCGTCCGGTGTGATGCCGCCGCCGCCGTAGACAGTACGGCCGCTATCGGTCATCTTCACGTCGGCCGTATTCTTTTGATCGAGGTTGGTGTGGTAGTAGTAATCGAGGAACGACTGGTTGGCGTAGGGCCTTTGGATCCAGCGTCCGCTGGGCGTATAATACTGCATCGTGGTGAGCGCCAATCCAGTGTTATCGCTCATGGGGAACACGGTCTGAACCAAGCCCTTGCCGAACGTAGTTTCGCCCAACACCCAGGCGCGATCATGATCCTGCAATGCGCCGGTAACGATCTCCGCAGCGGAGGCTGAATAGCGGTTCACCAGAACCACCACCGGATAATCCACGCCCTTGCCGTCATGGCGGACGGTAAAGTTTTTCCTGGGCTGGGTGCGCCCGCTGTGGCTGACCACCAGCTCCCCGCGCTTCAGGAAGTGGCCGGCGACATCGATGCCTTCGGTAAGCAGGCCGCCGGGATTGGCGCGAAGATCAAGAATCAATCCTTTGACGCTGCTTTCCGGCAGCTTGGCCAGCTTCTCTTCCATTTCCTTGGCGGTATTTTCGCCGAACTGGGTGATATCCAGATAGGCGATGCCGGGGCGGATGAAGAAGCAATCAGGCACGGTAGAGCGCTCGATTTCGGCGCGGATGATATTGAATGTGATCGGCTGGCTGCCATCCCGCTCGACTTTAATCTGGACCGGAGTTCCCTTGGTGCCTTTAAGGCGTTCGGCGATTTGCGCGACGGTGAGGCCGTCGGTCTTCTTATCGTCGATTTCAAGGATGATGTCTCCCGCACGAAGACCGGCCTTATAGGCAGGATATCCGGCAAAGGGGGCGAGCACAATGGTGCGATCATTTTGGGGGCCGACCATCATGCCGACGCCGGAGTAATGGCCGCTCTGATCGGTTCGCAGATCCTTATAATCCTTGGGATCGAAAAAGTTGGAGTGGGGATCGAGTGTGCGCAACATCCCCGGTATGGCGCCCTTATAAATGGCTGTCTCCGGCTTCACAGGGTCCGCGAAGTTCGCATCGACCACGTCGAGAACCTTGGTAAACGCCTTGATGCTTTGGCGGAGCTGATCCTCATCGTTCGTCGAGGCGGCTTTAACATGATCGCCGCTGAAAATAAGACCGGCGGCGAGCGAACATAGACCGATAAAGGCAGGAACAAGAAAAAAACTGCGGCGGCTCGATGGCATCCTCAAGATGGCCTCCGTTATTAGTATATCGCGCAAAGGGCGCCTAGTGAGTAGACGCCGGCCGAACTCATTCAGTCACACATTTTCTGCCGGACGAGCCGGCTTTTAACCGACGCGGGCGGCGCGGCGCGTGGCGATGCCGGGCTCCATGCGAACCGGCTTGCGCTCAGTTTGGGTGAGCCGGCGGGCCTGATCGCTGACCGAAACGAGGAACATCGGCTGGCGCGCGTTCTTCAGAATATCGATAATGCGGTCGTGCTGGTCCTCTAAATAGATGGATTTGCCGTCCGTGACCAGGTGCAGGTCGGAATTGGCGGCGAGCACCTCGGCGAGGCGTTTCCCCATTTCCTTTTGCAGGAAGCGCAGTACGCGGCGGATTTTCTGGAGCGAAAACCCTTTGCGGCGCAGCTCCGCGATGACGGTGATTTCGATGACCTCAGCAGCGTAGTAGACGCGGCGATGCCCTTCGTGACGGGGCGAAACGACCTTACGCTCATCCCACCATTGCAATTGGCGGAGGCTGACTTCGGCCACTGCGGCGACATCCATGGACGAATAGGTCCGTTCCTCAATCTGAGTCTTGTCCGGCTGAGCCTTATAGGCGGACGTGACGACGGGGCGGGGCTTGCGGGCTTTAAACATAACGGGGGTCTTCCGTTTCGGTCGAAAACAGACTGCTTAACGATTGTACTCGACTGGCGGGGTGTGTCAATAGGGTGTCGGTTTGGGACGAAAGGGCGGGCCCGGAAGCGCTAGACTGAGGGTGGCCAAAGGAGCGGGCGATGCAGGTCTTCATTTCATACAGTTTGGCAATCGATCAGCTCGTTGCGCTCCGTTTACAAACCATGGCGGCGGTGTATGGTTTGACCGTCTATGTTCCTCCCGCGACAACACGCCAGACTTTCGATTCGGGGCTGTCACGCGAGGTCGAGGACCGGCTCAAGGAGAGCGACGTAATTCTTGCCGTGATGATGCACAATCCAGCGGCGAGCGCGGTGAGTGAGATGAACGCAGCCTTGACCTATGGCAAATTGTTGATCCCGATCGTGAGCCCTTCCGTATCGGCGGAGTACTACGCGGCGTTCCAGCCGCATTTTGTGCTCAACCTCGCCGATCCGTCTCAAACCGAGAGCGCGATCGTGCGATTCCTCGCCGAACGGCAACAGACGAACCACTCGCAGGCGGCGCTGGTGGCGCTGACGACCCTCGCGCTTGGATTGATTCTTTTCTCCTCGAACTCCAAGTAGGGGCAATGGCCGAACGAGTCGCGACGATAGACACGTCAGTGCTGCTCAGTCTCCAGTCGACAGGTATGATTGGCGCGGTTTCTGTTCTCTTCACTCGTCTGCTTGTGCCCGTTGCAGTGCGACGCGAACTCGCGGCTGACGGCCGCAAAAACTCCGCCGCCGTGCGGGCGCTGGAAGAATTCCAAATCTTCGATGCCTGCAACGATTACGACGCGGCTTCGGTGGATGTCTTGCTCCAGGAGCGTACGCATCGAGGCGCGGGCAGGGACGAAGGAGAAGCCGAAGCGGTCGTGCAGGCCGCGCAACGATCGGCACAGATGGTTCTCGTAGACGATGCTCTCGGTAGGAGTTGGGCGAAAGGGATGGCTCTTGAGTTCCACGGAACGCTGTGGATTTTCGAACAGTTGCGAACAATAGAATACGTCACAAAGCTTCGACCGCATTTCGAGCAGCTGCTGCGAAGCCAGCGCCGGCAGCCTCGGGCGGTCATGAATGAGTACTTGCGGCAGTACGATGAGCCGGAGATCAACGAAGAAGAATTTCGTCGATTGAGATCCGAAGGAGAACGTCTATGATCAGCTACCCCGTCCGGATCACAAGAGAGGGAACTGCGTTTCTGGCCCAATTTCCCCGATGTCCCGATTGCGCATACTTTTGGGGATAGTCAGGAAGACTGCATGCAGAACGCGCTCGATGCGCTCGAAACCGCGTTCATCGCTTTGATGTCGGATCGCTCCCCGATTCCCGAGCCGTCGCGGATCAAGCGCGGTATGGATTCCGTCACGCTGCCGGCGCTGGCCGAGGCTAAAATTTCTTTGTACCGGGAGATGTTGGCGGCGGATATGCGGAAGGCTGAGCTGGCGCGCAGGCTGGGTTGGCATAAACCCCAAGTCGACCGGCTGCTGGATCTGCGACATGATTCGCCGCTCGATCAGATGGAGCGGGCGTTTGCCGCACTGGGGAAGCGGGTGAGAATCGCCATAGAAAGCGCGGCGTGACCTAATTTAGTGAATCCTCTTTGAAGGGCGCGGAATCGAAAGCGCATGGTTCATGTTGCATTATATGTGAAGCTCGAAGCCAAACCGGGCAAAGAGCAGGATGTCGAGAACTTTCTTAAGAGCGGATTAGCGATTGTGCAGGAGGAGCCTGCCACGGTCGCCTGGTTTGCGATCAAAATGGGTCCGTCGACGTTCGGAATTTTCGACGCATTTCCCGACGAAGCCGGACGGCAGGCGCACCTGGCGGGAAGGGTGGCGGCGGCGCTGATGGCGAATGCGCCGAATCTGCTGGCGGAGGCGCCGAAGATCGAAAAGGTCGACGTGCTAGCGGCGAAGCTGCCTTAACGATAAGCTTGGCTCCGGTGAAGGACGCGTTGGACGTGGATATTGCCCGCTGGCGCTTCTTCAAAAAGAATGCGCCAGTCGCCAACCCGGAGCCGCAGTTTTCCACCCTCGTTTTGCAGACGGATCACGTCCCCGCTTCCGGTCTCCGCGTAACGCAGAAGGCCGGCTCTGATGCGGCGGGCGATCCCGGGATCAAGGGATTCGAGGTCTTCCACTGCCCGCGCCGACCAGCGAATCGCTTTCACATCCCTAGCATCTTCCGAACCTCAGAATCCGGCACGTTGGGCCGTGGGTCGTCGAGCGCTTCCTGAACCAGTTCACGCTCGCGTTCTGTAAGATGGTCGGGTTCCAGCAGCCATTCCTTCCTGTCTTCGTCCATTGCGATGAACGCGACATACTCGAGCACACTGCGGAGCTTGTCCGCTGGCACGTCATCCAGTTTTTCAATGATCTGCCGCTTCGTTTCGTTCTGTTCAATGACCGGCATCCGAGCCACCTCCTACAAACCACACTACCTCAAGCTGCGCGCCGTCACGGACCTCGGTTGACTCCCATGACGGCTTGCGGATGATTTCGCGGTTCAGTTCCACAGCTACGCGGGCGGCGTCGATCTCCAGAAATTTCAGCAGCGTGGCGACGTTCAGGCCCTCTGGAATGCGGCGCGGGTCTCCGTTTAGCACAATTCCGATCGTCTTTGTTTCGAGCGTCACGTTGACACCATGTTTCCGCAATCATTATATTCAATAGTCTTGTAGATGTTTAATATCATATCTTTACATATGCTATTGCTTTGGTGTGCCACTTTGTGTGCCAGTTAGTGTACAATTCTGCCATGAGGACATTCGGCTTGATCGCCCATCGGCGGCACACAAAAAGTTGCTCATTCACGACACCAACTTATCACCCTTCCACCGCAAAAGAAGTGAAAGCGGACACGTGCCGGTGCCCCATCGTCTTGCGTGGATACCTGAAATACGTGCCGGAAAAAATCAGGAACCTTTCCACGAGTTCGACCGAATGGAACGAAGCGCTGGCCGTCAAGAAAAAATTGGAAGACCTAGGACGACTCCCTGAAGAGACCACGGAGAAAAAAACTTCGGATCGGGTCACCATCAAACAGGCGGTCGATGAGTTCTTGAAAAAAAAATCTGAAGGCACGGGGAAAGTTGCCGACGCCACATTCGAACTCTACAAAGTTTTTTTGACCTCACGCCTTTCGCCTTGGTGCAAAGAAAATGGCGTCGAGTACGTTGCGGATTTTGACGCACTCCACACGACGGAAAAATTCGATCAGTCCTGGAGAAACTTGAAATCGCCTGAAAAGCACTTGGGTGGGGAATCACGCAAGACGACCATGACGGTGTTCCGAACGTTTCTGAAGTATTGCGTTGATCGTGATTGGCTGAAAATGAATACGGCAACCAAGATCAAAACCAGCAAGGCGCAGCAGCGGCACTCTTCGAAAAACAAAAAGTATGGCCTGGAGCTTCAGGATTACGAGAAAGTTTTGCGATACCTTGACGGCGAACCCGATCCACGGCTGCGGACCATGATCGAACTGATGCGATGGACAGGCATGAGGATTTCGGATGCGGCGAAGTTTTCTGAAAGGGAGCTTGTTCGCAATCTGCGGAACAACGGATGGAATGCGGATTTTGTCGCACAAAAAAATGGAAAGGAATGCATCGTGCCGGTGCCCGATCACGTGGTGGGAATGCTCAAGGCGCTTCCATTTCTCCACGAAACATTTTGGTTTCAAACCGGACAAGCAAACTGGAGATCAAGGGCGCAACAACCCGGATTGAGGATCGCAAA
>Ga0116129_1000725_pt1 | contig 20033 bp, 14 predicted proteins | sample June2015DPH_17_2_FD_89732 | JGI IMG/M metagenome (GOLD analysis project Ga0116129, IMG submission 89732) | Peatland microbial communities from SPRUCE experiment site at the Marcell Experimental Forest, Minnesota, USA - June2015DPH_17_10 | ecosystem: Environmental > Terrestrial > Soil > Wetlands...
GGCAGGCGGCTGAAACCGACGCATCTGAAGATACGCGGTACGGCAAGGACAAGCGCGGCGATGAGTTGCCCGATGAGCTTCGACGGCGGGAGAGCCGGTTGAAGAAGATTGCGCAAGCCAGGGCGGAACTGGAGCAGGCGGCCCGGGAGAAAGCCGAGCAACAGCGATCTGAAGCTGAAGAGAAACTGAGCGAGCGGCGCGAGAAGGAAGAGCAGACCGGCAAGAAGGCGCCTGGGAAAGCTCCAAAGGTTCCGGTGCCGGAAGAAACTAAGCCCAAGCCCAAGGATCAGCGCAACTTTACTGACTCGGAGAGCCGGATCATGCCGGATGGGGCCAATAAAGGCAGCTTCTTCGAGGGGTACAACGCACAGGCAGCGGTCGATTCCAAGACGCAGGTGATCGTAGCCGCAGATATTACGCAGCAGACCAACGATAAACAGCAACTGCTGCCGATGTTGGAACTGGTCGAAGCCAACATGGGCCGCAAGCCGGATGCGGTTAGTGCCGACGCGGGCTACTGGAGCGAGCCAAACGTAACCGACCCAGCTGTGGTGGGCATGGATCTCCATATCCATATCGCGGTTGAACGCATCAAGCATGGCGAAGTGATCGAGACTGCCAGTGGTCCACCACCGAAGCGAAGCCACAGCCAAGGAAGCTATGCAGCACAAACTACACACCGAGGCAGGCAAAGCGATTTACAAAACGAGGAAGGCGGTTGTCGAACCTATATTCGGTCAGATCAAAAAGCGTAGAAATTTTCGGCGCTTCAGCTTGCGCGGCTACGACAATGTATGCGCGGAGTGGAAGCTGGTGTGCGCAACCAGCAATCTACTGAAGCTGTTCCGCTACGGGTGGACACCAGAAATCGCCTAAAAAGGCCGCGAGAAGCCCTCTTTAATTTTCTAGCCGCCTCAACAACTCGATATTGCATCGTTCCTGGATCGCGACGACCTGCTTGGATCGATCGCCAGCAACAAGACTGATGCCAATCCACATCGTCGCATTCCGGAATCTCAGGAACAGTAAATCTATTCCCGACAGACTCCTAGATAGGTCCATCCAGGTCGAGAATTGCCTTAATCTTGTTCCCCTTACCAACATGTCTCGGAATCCAACCTCGCCTTTTTCCAAGGGGTATTGCGTAACCCAACCCGTATCCAAGGCCTCCGATGCCAGCAGTTAGGCCGCTTGCCGAAAATCATTAAAAGATCCCGAGTAAGAGCCTGCCACGCTTTTTTGCCCAAGGGTCAAGAAATAGCTATTCAGAGGAATCAGGTCTTCGTGCAGTCCGACCGAGACAACCGTGCCACCAAGCTCCACAAGTTCAAGGGAGAGGAGTTTGGTCTCGGCGCTGCCTACTGCATCGATGACGAACTCCGGGGCGCTGCCCGACCAATGCTCCCGAGCTTCGCGAGTAAGATCTTGCAGCGCAATATTGACTGTCTCATCCGCGCCGAGGCGTCGTGCGGGCTCAAGACGTTCCGGGATCAAGTCACAAACCACGACTGAGGACCCGTGGAGCCGTCTTGCAGCCAAGATGCACATGAGACCGATGGGCCCACAACCACTCGCGACCTTCTCGCCGCAGGAGACTAGCGCATTGCATTGATGCCGTTGGCCAGCGGCTCAGTCAAGACGGCGACGGCGCCTAGTATGCCTTCCGGCCATGGAATGAGCACTTGTTGTGGAACCGCGATGCATTCCGCAAATGCCCCGGGGCTGTCCATTTCGAAAATCTGCCGGCTCGTACACAGATTTGTGTCTCCGCGGAGGCAAAGCGCGCATTGAGCGCAGTGAATCAGGGCGTAAGCGATGACCCGTTTACCTTCAATCCAGTTCGATTTCGGGCCACACACTTCCTCGATTTGGCCGCAGAATTCATGCCCCATAGTGAGCGCTGGAGTCCTCCGCGGGCCATGAGCACGAAACGTTTCCAACTCTGAACCGCAGACACCGCAATTCGAGACAAGAATCAGTCCCTCTCCGTCGGCCAACTATGGCAGCGGAAGATTTGTGACTTCCAGCTTTCCCCAATCGGAGTAGTAAAGTGCCTTCATTGTGGCCGCCTGTACATTCGAGTTGCATTCCTTTGAAGCGAAGGTATCATAGTCAAGCGCTTAGTCGCAATATCTGGGTTTGTCGGAATCATCCGGAATCTCAATGATTTCCCCTCGCACGCCTTGAATCTTCTCGAATAATGGGCATTTTAATCTTGACAATGTCTTCTCAGGGCGGTTAAGGTGAGTATCGCTTGAGGTTTTAAGCGATTGGACCCTCCCGATGAGATGTGCTGTTTTCCTGGTGGTGATCTCAGCCGTGGTTAGGCCGCTGCTTTGGGGGCAGGGTGGCGTGGGAACCATCGTCGGCCGGGTTACTTATTCTTCGGGAGCAGTCAGAGTGGGCGCCGTCGTTGAGATCACCAAAGACGATACAGGCGTTTCCCAGGCGACAATGAGAAGCTCGGAAGGCACTTACATAGTGCCCTACCTAAATCCTGAGCACTATAGCACCAACATCCGGGCGGCGGGGTTCGCAGTAACTAAGATTGAGCATGTCCATGTTCAAGTTGATCATTCTGCCCGCATGGATGCAACGCTCAAGCCAGGAGCGAACCAGCAACAGGTTGTCGTCTTCAGCCAGTTTGTGGGGCTCGATACCGAGACAGCCGACATCGGTGAAGTAGTCACGCAAAACCAAGTCAGCGATCTGCCACTCAATGGGCGGGAATTCACCTCCTTGATGTTGTTGCAGCCGGGAGCCGTACAACTGGCCGGCGCGGCGGCCGGTGAGCAATCCATTCGGCCCGGCGAAGGAGATTCCCTTGCCCTGCGAGCAGATCGAGCTTCCGGAAATCAATACCTGGTCGACGGCGTGTCGATAAACGACATAAAGTACCAGACCCCCTCATTCCAGCCGTCGATTGATGCAATTCAAGAATTTAAAGCGCAAACCAAAGGTTATTCGGCAGAATATGGCTCCAGTGCGAATCAGATCAACGTAAGCTGTCAATCCGGAACGAACCAGGTGCACGGAACTGCATATGATTTTATCAGAAACCAGTCACTCGGGCCGATGGATGCGCGTGATCCGAATCTTGACTATTCTGTTTCGTCATACAATATACCGCAGCGGTTCATTTCAAGCTTCATCGATCTTTTGCCGGTCGGACGGGGGAAAAGATTCTTGAACGGAGCAGGACCGGTTACGGACCGGTTATTCTCCGGGTGGCAATTGAATGCCATCACGACATTTCAATCCCGATTGCCTCAAAGTGTTTTAGCTCTGGATATCGAGGACTATAACGAAGCGTCCCGTCAGCGCGCGAACATTATTAGCAATCCCTACCCAAGTGGATTTCAACGTACAGTGAACGAGTGGTTCAACACTGCTGCATTTGCAAATCCTCCGTAGGGCGTGTACGGAAATTCATCGCATAACTTACTCCAAGCGCGAGGTGTCGACAACTGGCATATGTCCTTGTTCAAGAACACATCAATTACTGAGAACACCTCGTTGCAATTGCAGCTCGAGGGATTCAACACCTTCAATCGTGTACAATTCGCCGGCCCGGATACTTATCTTCCTGACACGACCTTTGGCGTGGTGAGTTCCGTTGCGAACCCAGGGCGAATTCTCCAGATCGCGGCCAAGATCATATGGTGACATAATTCTCATGATGCTGAAGAATAAGACAATCATTGTAACCGGGAGCGCCGGTGGTCTCGGTGAGGGTATCGCGCAAATCTGCCACCGTGAAGGCGCGAATGTTGTCCTTGCCGATGTTTTTGGAGAGAGGGCGAAGCAAGCCGCCGCGAGACTCGGCAAGCGCGCGCTAGGCGTGTCCTGTGATGTTCGCAATGCCGAACACCTATCCCGTCTGGTAGAGGAATCGATCAGAAACTTCAAGACGATTGATGGGCTGGTAAACAATGCAGGCATCAACTTCGCCAAGCCCTTCCTTGAGACGACCACCGAGGAGTGGGAGCACCTGATTTCTGTCGATCTCCGCGCCGTCTTTTTTCTAACTCAACTCGTTTGCCGGCAGATGCTTCGCCAGTCCGGAGGTGGTAGTATTGTGAACATTTCCAGCGTTCATAGCCACGCGGTGTTGCCTGGCTCTGGTCCCTATGATGCCGCGAAATGGGGGGTAGTCGGGTTGAGTAAGAGCATCGCGGTCGAGTTAGCCAAAGATGGAATCAGAGTCAACTGTATTTCCCCGGGCCTGTTAAACACGCAGATCTGGGCGGACATTCAAAGCGCGTCGCCGGATCCTGCGGCGTGCCTTGAATATTGGAATGCCAACATTCCCATCGCTCGCGTCATTGAACCCACGGAAGTTGGTGAACTCGCCGCTTTCCTACTGAGCGACCGTAGCGGTTGTATCACCGGGGCGAATATATTTGCCGATGGTGGCATGACCAGCCAACTCGTCAGCCGTGAGCCGTATTCTTCGAAGAACTTAATCCCCGACTCGGATTCATGAGACGCAGGCCTTTCGCTCGAGCGATGCAATTCGGGTGGGATTTGCTTCGAAGCATGTTACGATCATTCTCAAGTATATGAGCGCTTCATCGCTTGGAGGGTGCCAACGAATTCTCAACAAGAGCTCCTTCTCGTAAAAGATAATCTCGCCGCGTTTTTCCGCGAAGAGATCATCAGCGGTCGTTTGCCTCCCGGGGAGAAGATTGTCGAGGTGCGTTGGGCGAAACATCTGAAAATCTCACAAACCTCCGTCCGAGAGGCTCTGAATATCTTGTCCGCAGAAGGGTTTGTTCAGAAAGGTTCAGGTCGCACCGCTCAAGTAACGCAGCTCAGCGACGAAGACGTATTGCATAGCTACGAATTGCGCGCTGTGCTGGAGAGTTACGCGGCCCGTGTCGTCGCCGAGAAGCAACCCGATCTTGCTGAGCTGGATCAATCGCTTGCCGATATGCGTGCAGCGATTGATTGCAATAATCTCAGAGCATTCTATGAGCGCGATCTTCAGTTCCATCTCTTGCTTGCGGAAAAAACCGGCAACAAGATGTTGGTGCGGGCTGTCAAACGGATCATCCTTCCGCTATTTGCGTTTGTAGTGATTCGGGTGCAGGGATCTCGAACGGAACGGGAGCAGTGGATACGAAGCTTGGAGCAGCACAAGCGGATCATTGATGCTCTCAGGACACGCGACCCAGTCTTCGCAGAACGCCTTGTCGCTCAGGCGATCAATTTCTTTCGCGAAGAAACAACGGACGTTGTGCAATCCGCTAGCAGGGTGCTGAAAAAGTCACTTTAATTGCGAGCGGTGTTCAACTAAGACGAGATGATGCGAGGAGTTGATTATCCTCAACAGGGTAACATGTTCAGCTATTTGTCGCCGGAGGGGCGGGTGCGCAGGGATCATCCGCTGCGGGCGGTGCGGACGATGACGAACGAGGTTCAGGAAGGGATATCGCCGCTGTTTGATGCCATGTATGCAGAAAAGGGACGGCCGTCGATCCCTCCGGAGAAGTTGCTACGAGCGCAGCTTTTGCAGATGCTGTATTCGGTTCGGCCGGAGCGGTTGCTGATGGAGGAGATCGATTACAGCATTCTGCACCGCTGCTTTGTGGGGCTGAACCTGGGTGAGCCGGTGTGGGACGCGACTTCGTTCACGAAGAATCGCGACCGGCTGCTGGAAGAGGCGGTGGCCAAGGAGTTCTTGGCGCAGGTAGTGGAGAGGGCGCGTGCAGGGGGATTAGTTTCTGACGAGTACTTCACGGTAGATGGGACGCTGTTGGACGCTTGGGCGAATTTGAAGAGTTTCCAACCGAAGGATAAACAGGATGCACCGCCGGAGGATCTGGGTAATCCGACGGTGGACTTCTACGGCCAGAAGCGCTCCAACAAGACACACGAGTCGAAGACCGACCCGGACGCACTTTTGACACGCAAGGGCAGAGGCAATGAGGCCAAATTGAGCTACAAAGGCAATCTGCTCGTAGAGAACCGCAACGGCCTGATCGTGAACGCGGAGTTGCTCCAGGACAACGGTCGGGCCGAGCGCGATGCGGCGCTTTTGATGCTGGAGCAGGTTCCCGGCGCTGGTCGCATCACCATCGCCGGCGACACGGGATTCGACACGGCGGAGTTTGTCGACCAATGCTGCCACATGAACGTTACCCCGCACTTGGCGCAAAACGATGGGCGGCGCGGCGGCAGCGCCATCGATGCGCGCACCACGCGGCATGCCGGTTACGATGTCAGTCAGAAGAAGAGGAAGAGGATCGATGAGTGCTCCGGTTGGTTGAAAGACATCGCGCTGTTGCGCAAACCGCAATATCGCGGTTTGTTCAAGGTGGCTTGGATTTTCACCTTCGCGGCAGCGGCTTATAACTTGGTCCGGATGCGAAGATTAATTCTGATTCCAGCCTTGGCCTGATCGGGCCGTGGTGTCTCTGCAAGCCGAACAAACAGCATACAGAGCAGCGAAACAATGTGCTTTGAGCGGCAGAACAATCACAAAAGGACGCAAGGCGAGAATCAGAACAAAGCGGCGTTTTCGGCGGGTATTGGACAACACCAGGGCTGGCGTATTCCGGCGGCATCAGCAATATCGGTATCGTGAACGATCCAGCCAATGCGAAATAGACCGAAAGCCTTGGCCCACCGGCAATTGACGACATTCCTGTGGGACAATACGTAGCTTTCTTGGATTTTAACCGACTCCCACCGTGGAGGACGACTTCCCTTCCCCTACCAACGCGTCTCTTGGGGCGGAGTGAGGGTGACGAGCGACATCAAAGATTATTTGCGAGCAGTTCGGCCACAGTTCGGAAAAACGCTGGAGGATACGGCCCTCAGTAGCGGTTGTAACACTCGACCGTTGAGGCAAAGCGACCCGTCAGTCCAAGTGTTGCAAGTACAGGCTGAATCGATCAAGCGGCCCATCACTTCCATCAACCCGGCCGCAAGCCCGCTAATTCACCGTTCGCCATGCAAGGATGCTGCTCTTCACTGCGCTGCCACCCATATTATCCGTGAGTAGGACTAATTCGAAGTGGGGCAACGTATCATCGACGCGCCGTATCCGTTTCAAAAAGGGGAGCAATTGAGAATCGTCAGAGACAAAGTCCCAGGCACACTCCGTGCCCGCCATCGAGGTGCCTTCAAGAATCAGCGTATTTCCATTCCCGCTGAGATTGGGTAAATACGCGACAACAGCAAAGACGCCGCCCAATCCGAGATCCCATTGAGGGGGCTCATTTCCCTGGGGGGCACGGTTCAGTATGGAGAATTTATCATGTGCCCGGTCATAGTAGGAGACGAAGTTCATATTAGCCTCGAACAGCTGAACCCAAGGATTAGCCTCGGCGGCTCCAATAAGAATGACGTTGCCCATCTTCAAGTCGTTGGGTCTGACATCCCGTGCGTAGCGCACCTCAAGTTTGCTTCTCCCGGATTGTGCGATCTGAGAAAGAGGCTGGACCATTTCAAGATCGACGGTCGAGGTATACCGCCGTTTCGCTATATCGACCGCTTCTTGTTGAAGAGAAGTTGCTCCTGCAGGGGCTGCTATCCGGTAGCCGCCGCCGATATACTCTGCCAAACCTATATTTCTATTCATGAGCCCCTCCCATATCACCAAGGAACTGTCTCCGGGAACAATCAAGGTCCGCTGTTCGGGGACGAACAGCCGGCTCCACAAGGGATGAAAAGTTGTAGGAGTTGCCTGTGTCTTGCCTAAAATGCCTCCGTGGCGAAGAAGGATCGTCAACATCGCGATTGCAAGAATCGCCACCAGGGTCCAGGCAAATCTGGCTCCTCCTGAAGTCCGCACTTCAGTTGCACCCGGATTCTCATTTGGGATGATTGGCGGCCCGGCTGGAGCTGGCGCCGGATCCGTTGCCTGAGGCGATGACCGAGGCTCGACTGGAGCTGGCACCGGATCCGTCGCCTGAGGCGATGACCTAGGCTCGACTGAAGCTGGCGCCAGATCCGTTGCCTGAGGCGATGACCGAGGCTCGAAAATGGGAACATATCTGCCCCTGGGGATAACAATTCTTATTGGTTCATCTACCCCCTCTTCAACAAAATAGCGGTCGAGTCTATGCCGAAGGCGGCTTGCCTGTGTTCGCACAATGCTATCGACCGAGCAATCGTAGTCATGCGGCCTACCGAAGACAGCCTCGCCAATCCTCTGTTCGTTGATTTCCTTCGACTGACCTTTCAAGGCAAGGTCGCAGACATATGTAAGAAGGCTCGTGAGGCGCGCACTTTTCGCAAACGTGGAAGACGCACAAATGCGGTCTACCAGTTCGCGACTTGCATCTTTTGCTAAGGAGCCAAACGGCCCAGCTTCTTTATCAATGGAAATCATATCTGCCGGTAGTGAATCATACCGATGTTAACATCGAGTAAATCATATTGAAGCATTCTATTCACTGTAACGGTTACGCGGAGTCCCGATATGCCATTCCGTATTAGCCGTATCCGTTACGGCAAATCTCTGATAAATCATTAAATCTAAAGGTCGTATTCGGTGTAGCGCCGCTTTCGCAGTGAATTGCTTTGGTGGCCCTAAGACCGTCTGCTAGTATCCTCGTCGGAAAGCATAAAAGGCTGACGATTTCAGGCGAAGCAAGTTATTGATGGGCAGAAAAAGAAGTACCTGCGAACCGAAGTCAACAGCGTTTAGAAGGGAGACGACCAAGCAATGTGAAACTTTCGCTTCCGCGCAGGGCCTATCTGTTGGTTTTCAGTTGCCATTCGGGCACATTACCTAGCGCATGAATTGAATTTGGAGGCGCCATATGAACACATTGAGAGGGCCACAAGAAAACCTGTGGAAGAAGCTGGTTTGCGCAGTAATACTCCTTACAGTCGCTCTGGCATTTTCGAGTCAGACCTTTGCGCAGTTGTCTGCAGCCTCCGTTAACGGAATCGTTCTTGACCCTAGCGGAGCCGTCATTCCAAACGCACGAGTCGTGCTACGAAATATTGATACATCTGTGGAGAACACCACTGTGTCCAATAAGGCCGGAATATATTCGATCTTCAGTATTACTCCGGGCCGATACACGATCGAGGTAACGGCGCCCGGCTTCAGTCGGAAAGAGGAACCTGCTTTTACCTTAACCGTTGGCCACATTGCAACCATCAACTTCTCCCTTGCGGTGGGGACCCAAAACTCCGTTGTGATCGTAGAGGGAGCAACGCCACAGCTAGAGGCCTCCAGCGCAAATCTAGGTACGGTGATTTCAACCAAGGAAATAAACGATATCCCGTTGAACGGCCGTAATTTCACCCAGCTTCTACTGCTGACTCCAGGTGTATCGCCCATCGGCACCGGTCAGCCCTCCACTAAATTGGGCGGCGGTGGATACATGGTCGCCACGCCGATTGGTTCCGACGCGGCTATACCGGACGTCAACGGACAAAGCGACCGCAGCAACTTCTTCCTTGCTGACGGCTTGAATGATTTCGGACAGTTTCTCAGCAGCTATGCGGTACCGCCTATTGTTGACGCAATCCAGGAATTCAAAATCGTCTCCCATACAGACAGCGCCGAGTACGGCGGCGTACTGGGTGGTGTCATCAATGTAACTACAAAATCCGGCACCAATGATATACACGGCTCAGCATGGGAATACGCTCGTAATCAAATCTTCGATGCTCGCACCTATTTTCTTCCAACGAGCGTTGCCAAAACCCCCTACAGCCAGAACCAATTTGGTGGATCTATCGGTGGTCCGGTCTGGATTCCGAAGCTCTATAACGGCAAAAACAAAACGTTCTTTTTCGGCGCTTATCAGGGCTTTCGCTATTCTAAAATCAGCGATGCTCTATTGCGCGTCCCAAATGCTGCAGAACTCTCCGGAGATGAGAGCGACTGGCCAACCCAAATTTACAATCCATTTAGCTTTCGGCCCAATCCGGCGGCTCCCGGCCAATTTATTGGTAACCCCTTTCCTGGAAACCAGATTCCAGCTTCTTTGATACAGAAAAGTCTGGTTGATTATGCCCAGTTTGCATACCCACAGGCCGGCCCGATATTTAACAGTTCAGGAGACAACGCGCTCGACAACACCCCCACCAGCCAGGTACAGAATGAGTGGAGCATCCGGGCAGATCAGAAGATAGGGGCAAATGACTCGACATATTTCCGTTACAGCGCCCTCAATAGTTCGGTCACATCGTCGGCAGGCCTTCCAGGCGATCCGGAAGTGACCGCAATCCCTTCTCGCGATTGGGGCGGCAGTTATGTGCATGTCTTCAATCCCAGCCTTGTTCTCCAGGGGCAGATTACCCACACTACCCTCAACCAGGATTCATCCTATTTCTATACCAAGTCAACTGCCGCCATCGCAGGAAGCCTGAACCTTCCTTCCAATATTAGCAATTATCTTGCAACGCCAAACAGAATTGTACTTCCGACTATGGGTATTACCAGCTACTCCAGCAACCCTGGGGAGTACTTCAACACCAACCACGTTACGAACAGTTGGGAGTACGGCGGGAGCCTAGAAAAAACGTTGGGAACCCATGCACTGCATTTCGGTGGAGGCTACACGACCATAAAATTCAATGCCTTGACCGCGAAACCCACAGAATCTTTCGGGGCACAAAATACGGCAGATCCCAATCCGTCGGATACAGTGAATGCCGGTTCGGGGCTGGCCTCGTATCTTTTAGGAGTTCCGGCTTCTTATGAATTCGTAAATGAAGAGGTAGGCACGCGTCCTGGCGGCGTAGGGGATGCATACGCTCAGGATGCCTGGAAAGTCACGCCGAAATTGACGCTAAATTACGGGTTGCGTTACGACGTTACCTTCATTCCTCCTTTTGGAAGAGATTCTTTGGTTAATGATCACGGGGGACCCTACATCGGCGATTACGACTTCACTAACGGCACCTACGAGATTCAGAAACTGCCGCCTGCGTGTAACGTGGCACTCACTGCGCCGTGCATTCCTGGCGATGGCACATTGCCGGCTCATGTGGTGGTATCTTCGAACGGTAAGTTCGCTCATACCGTTTACACCAACTTCGGCCCTCGTGTGGGCTTTGCCTACAAGGTGGGGAACAGCGCCGTACTAAGAGGGGCCTTTGGCATCGTGTACGACACCTGGGCCGCCGTTCTTCAAACGACTCAAAACTCCGGAGGAACATGGCCGGATGTTGGTTTCATTGCCTCCCCAGCGGATCTTAACCTGCCAAGTGCGGGGTCAGCGACCCCTACGGTTACTGCAACCACTCCATTGGGAACGAGCAGCGCACAACTGCCTGCAGCCACTCCATTCCAGCAGGTAAGCAACTTTTTCGATCCCCACAAGAAGAATCCCATGTCAGAGCAATGGAACATCGGCATAGAACAGCAGCTGAACCGTACCACGGTCGCGACTCTGAATTATGTTGGCATGGTTTCACGGCGGCTGGATTACGGCGGTCCATACAATACTGCGCTCACGCCGGGGCCAGGTAATCCGCAGTCTCGTGCGCTGTATCCGTATGCTTCCATAACATCTTATGATCATTCTGTCGGTCAGTCGAACTATAACGCCCTGCAGTTTTCACTCATAAAACGGTATGCCGATGGCTGGTCGTATAACGTTTCCTACACTTGGTCCAAAACCATCAACTGTGGCACTGACGACTGGTATTCCGGCGGATCTCAGGATCCTTACGATATATGTGGCTATGGAAGTCGCTCTGTGGCTGGATTCGATATGACGAATGTGCTCACTGTAGATACGCTATATCTAGTGCCGCTCGGCAGGGGCACGAGATTCTCGACAGGCAACGGCCTCGCGGATTACATTTTGGGAAATTGGCAGACCAACAATATCTTCACGGCCCACTCGGGAGTCCCTTTCACTCCGACTATCAGCAGCGATATTCCCAATACCGGAAATAACACAGAGTACTTAAACTTGATCGGAAACCCCAATTTGTCACACCGTACCTCTGCGGAATGGTTCAATACGGCTGCGTATGCTGTTCCCCCGGGTTATACCTATGGCACGGCGGGACGAAATTCCCTTCGCTCCGCTGCTGATTGGGAGTTGGATACCTCACTCTTTCGCAAATTTCCGATCGGGGAGGGGCGACAGTTTGAATTCCGCGTAGAGGCTTTCAATCTTCTGAACAATGTTGTTCTAGGCACACCGGATGCCAATTACAACGCCGGTGCAGCTTTTGGCACCATCGATAGTACCTTCAATACTTCCCGAGAGCTCCAATTAGCGTTGAAGTTCATCTTCTAATTGCACCACGCACAAAGTGAGGCTCGCAAGAGCCTCGCTTTGTGCAGCTGTAGGGCTGACGAAGGGAAGGCTAGGCTCGCGGAATCCGTTGCGAATGGAAATGATTCAATTCCCGCCGTTTACATGGCAGGAAAGCTGCGGGATAACACCGGCTGGCTGGGAAGTTATGAGATCATCTGTTAGGAACAAGTGGGGGCATCTGCGTGCAAGGGGGATCCTCCATGATGGCGCGGATTGTTGTAAGGCAGCAGTTGTGCTCGGATCATCCGACGGGAGAGCACGCTGCGGTCTGCTTACTGCTGGCACTCTGCAGCGATATTCGATGAATCAGATCGAACGCTCTTTGTGAGATGAGATGCTATTTGTAATTGTTCTTGCGCGCGACGACTAACTATCGTGTGCACCATAACTGGAACCATGAGAGTCCTTTTCGCAACAGGGGTTGAAGACCATGTCGCTTCGGAGAGAAAACAGATTCGGTTTGCCGGTCCTGCTATGCATGCTGATGGTTCTCTGCTTCCCCGTCGGATTGCTTGCGGAACAAGCTTCCAACTGCAAGGAATCCCCGGAACTGGAAGGCAGGCTAGCAGAGCATCCTTCAGCAGAAGCTTACGATGCGTTAGGGGCGTACTTCGGAAGCAAAGGTCAGTTTTTCTGCGCCATCCTTGCGTTCGAGTCTGCGCTTCTCCTGAATCCGAATGCATGGCAGGGTCATTACAACCTAGCAATTGCGCTCATTTCCAGCGGGAATGCGGAACGTGCCTATCAAGAAATGCAGGCCGCATCCCAGCTCAATCCGGGAGCGCCGCAGATCCATCTGGGCTTAGGTGTGGCCCTTAGTACATTGCAGCAGCCAGATGCGGCGATCAACGAATTCCAAACTGTTCTAAAGACGGAACCGAAATCAATTCCAGCACTCGATGGAATTTCGAAAGAGCTGATTTGGGAGAGAAGATATTCCGCTGCAATTGACGTTCTGCAAGATGCTCCGCCGGATGAAGTGCTGCAGTTAGATCTGGCCGTCGCATACCGCAAGAACGGTGAGCCGGATAACGCAACTCACATATTGTCGGTGATGGTAAATGAGAATCCGGCCAACGCGCAGGTCCACTTAAATTTGGGAGTCGTATATGCACAGCGGGCGCAATATCATGAAGCGGCAAGAGAATTCCAAGAAGCTCTGCATCTGGATCCAACGAATGATGTCGTTCGAGTTTCCTATGTAAAAGCTTTAATTAATGAGCTACAGTACCCAACAGCATTACCTGTGATCCAGGATTATCTATACCGGAAAGCGCACGATTTCGATGCTCTAGAGCTTACGGGTGAGGTTGATTGCGGATTGGGCAATTATGCCGAGGCGGAAACACTGCTTCAACAGGCAGTTGCCATCAACCCTGATCACTACAATGCGCGCTACTTTTTGGGTTTCGCGTTGGTGCGGCTCGACAAGCCTCTCGCGGCCCGCGCGCAACTGGAAAAGGCATTGCAACTGAATCCAGGATCAAGCGAGGCGCGATTTCAATTGGCCGTGACTCTTCGCTCGCTAGGCCTACAGGATCAGGCTCGTGAAGAGTTCAAAATCATCCAACAGAAAAAGGAAGAAGCTTTCGAGCTGGGAACAGTGACCACAACCCTCAACAAGGCGAACCAATCTCTAGAGAAAGCAGATGCTCAGAATGCGGTGGAGATGTATCGGCAATCCATCGCACAAGACCCGACAAACTCCTACGCTTACTATGATCTCGCCGTGGCGTTGCACGGGCAAGGAAAGTATCGTGAGGAGCGGCAGGCTCTCGCAAAGGCAATGCAGCTCGATCCGAAGTTCGCACCGGCACACAATCAAATCGGAATCCTGGAACTCCAAGCAGGCCATACTGCAGAAGCTGAAAGGGCGTTCAGGGCCGCAATCTTGCTGGATCCGCAATATGCCGAGGCCCAGAACAACTTGGGCGTGTTGTGTGGCCGGTTTGGCAAGACCAACCAGGCTGAGCATCTATTTCGCGAGGCTACGGAAAATGACTCTCAATACGGACAGGCCTTTGTAAATTTAGGTTTGATACTGGCAACTGAATCACGCTTTCCTGAAGCTGAGCAGGTTTTGCAGCATGCTCTTCAACTCATTCCCAACGACCAGACTGCTCTCACAGCACAGTCGATGGTATTGGCGAGCTTGAACCGTGGCACAGACGCCGTTAAGTAGCCCGGCAAGGCTTGTACTCTCGATCACAACTCATTCGGCGGGCAGTTCAATTCCAGATCGTACCGAAATCTGAAATCCGCGATCCGATCGCGTCGGTCCGGCTGGAAGTGAATCGATGCGGCATTGCACTCGGAAGGAAGATAAATGCTAGAAAAGCTTCTCTTTTTGCCATTCGCGCTTTTGTGTCAGGCATTTGGTCAAACCGCGGTTCCCTCTCCGGCTATTCCTCGCCATCCCCTCGCCATCCCCCATCCTCTCCAGGACAAGAACTTCTACTTCCTCTCGCTGCTTCAAGAAACTCCAGCCGTCCGGTTTGGGTTGCTCCATGATCCAACGCTCATGAAGCTTACCTCTGAGAAATCTTCGGCGCAGACAAACCTGCCCGTGCCTTTGGATCAGCCGGCCTCAACCTACAATCAATCGTTTCTCTGGAGCGACGCCCAAATCCAAACGGTTGCCGAAGTCTTCCGCGCGCGCTATCGTTCCGACCCGAGCATGAGAGCGTGGATTGCAGGACCTCTTCGTCATAGCGGCACAGCGAAGGGTTTCGATTCTAAATCGGATGAAGAGATGCTTATTGCTGCCTGGATACAATCGGCACAGGGAATCAACGGTATCATCCAAACCTATGGCATGGGTAAGAAGCCGCTTTATCCCGAGATCGATTCCATCTCCTATGACGCAACGACGGACTACTATCGTGAAATACTGCATGAGATCGCCTGGACTGTGAACACATCGGAAGGGGATCACAGTCTGTTCTTTGAGCCCTCACTGCACTATGCGCTCTATCTGCTCGCAGTGAACCGCCGCGATGAAGCAGCCCGCTTTGAGCCGCTGGAGTCGGGAGAAAATGCGGCGGCAATCGCCCGGATCCAAAACATCGACTGGTCAAAATATCCCTACTCGGTCATTCTCGTCCCGGGCATTGGTCCGGAGGCCCTCGGGGTTTCTCTTTCCCCAATGGGATTGCTTCACGTGGCGGCCGCAGTTAAAAGATTCAGGGAAGGCGCAGCCCCATTCATTCTTTTGAGTGGTGGTTTCGTGCATCCGGCGCAAACCCAGTTCAGCGAAGCCCTGGAAATGAAGAAATCGTTAATGCACGACTACGGCATATCTGAAAATGCGATTCTGGTAGATCCGCATGCTCGCCACACGACAACCAATTTCCGGAACGCTGCGCGTCAAATCTATCGCTACAACATGCCATTTGACAAACCCGCCCTCGTTACTGGCGACATCTTTCAAAGCGTCTACATCCAGAATGCAAACTTTCCCAAGCGTTGCGTTCACGAACTCGGATATAACTGTTTCATCGAGCTGCGCCGCGTCTCGCCAATCGACCTCGAATGGCTGCCGAACATTCAATCACTACAGCAGAATCCCGCGGATCCGCTTGATCCATAGGTATTCGGCAGGATTTGCTCGATGGGTACAAGTTTACCGGCGACTATCAGAGGGTTTTAAGTTTCTTGTAATATTCGGTAGGAGTGAATCCTATTGCCTTCTGATATTTTTTCGTGTAAACGCATTTAACGAAAAGGCTGAATGACACAACGAAAAGATAGTGAGCCATGACGTTTCTTTCCCATGACCGGCGCGATACCGGGCTCGAAATCTCGCGACGACTCTATGAGGCTATAGCAATCAAGAGCCGTTCTCCCTGGAACCAACGCTGCCCACTTAACGGAGAGACAGGACTGCTGCAATGGGGCGATGATTACTATTCGATCCTTGTGATCTGGGCAGTGCCGATGGTGCTTGCAGGCAAATCTGTAGGAGAATTTACGCAAACCGGTCTGGTCAAGAGCATGATGAGCGCCGCTGCAAAAGAAGGCTCATAGATCGCCCCTCCGGTGGAGGCCAGATAAACCGGCACCTGTCGCGAGTTGCAATTTACACTGGAGATTAAGTTTTAAGAAGCTGCGCGGCTGGACCTTTGAATACGAGGCCTGGTGGACTCCACTGGACTGATTCCTGTCAGACGCGTTCATGGCTTCGGCTTGCGTAAGACATTTCGAAAATCCGGTTTGCGAAAGGTCTCAATCAACCATGAAAAAGTACTCTCGCCGCATATTTCTCACATCCACCTCTGCTGCGCTGGGCGCAATATCAATGTCAAAGCGGCTTGGATTCGCCGGGGCTTTAGACAGCACGTCTGCGTCGAGTGATCTTGTCCTTTGGTATACCAAGCCTGCAGCGCGATGGGCCGACGCGCTCCCTATCGGCAACGGGCGTCTCGGGGTGATGGTCTTTGGCGGGGGAGAAGACGGCGCGCCCACAAAAGAATTTCTCCAGTTGAACGACGATACGCTCTGGTCCGGTAAACCACGCGATGGCAATAACTCTGATGCGAAGAATTATTTGGCCGATGTCCGGCGCGCCGTTCTGGAGGAGCGAAACTATCATCTCGCCGACCAACTTTGTCACAAGATGCAAGGGCTGTTCGCAGAGGCCTATCAACCCCTAGGAAATCTCAAAGTGAATTTCATGCACCCCGGTCCCCCCTCGAACTACCGTCGTGAGCTTGACCTCGATTCGGCCTGTGCGTACACGAAGTATACTATCGGAGATGTCCACTTTGAACGTGAAGCCTTCGTCTCTGCTCCTGACCAGGCATTGGTCCTGCGTGTCACCGCGAGCAAATCCCGCCAGCTCAATTGCATTATTTCCCTAGATTCCCCGTTGCCGAACACAGTCAAAGCTTCTTCCGACAGCCGTCTACTGCTTGCCGGCAAAGCCGCCGCGCATATCGCTGGAGCAGGTCACCCGCAGGGCGAAAACCAGGTCGTCCTTTCCGACGAAGCAGGAGAGGGCATGCATTTTGCTGCTGTCCTGCAGGTCCACACAGACGACGGCACGTGCACCGCGAACGCTGACAGCTTAGCCATCGCGAATGCCTCAGCCTTCACCCTCCTGCTCACGTCCGCGACCGGGTTCATCCATTTCCAGCGCAAGCCGGATACTCCTGCCGCGCAGGTTGCGGATGCCGCCAGACGCCAACTCGATGCCGTTGAGGAAAAGAAATTTACCGCCTTGCGCGCGCATCATGTAGTTGATCATCAGCATCTTTTCCGCCGCACTTCACTTCGCCTCGGCAGTCCGAATAGCACTGCGCCGACGGATCAGCGTCTAACCAATTTTGCCAACTCACCAGATCCGTCCTTGCTTGCACTTTATTTCCAGTACGGCCGTTATCTGCTCATCAGCAGCTCCCGTCCGGGCTCGCAACCGGCGAACCTGCAAGGTATTTGGAATTCTCAGATAACTCCGCCTTGGAGCTGTAACTGGACATCGAACATCAATCTCCAGATGAACTACTGGCCGGCCGAAACCTGTAACCTTGGCGAATGTGCCTCGCCACTCTTTGACTTTATGGAAGATCTCGGCAAAAACGGCACACGCACAGCTGAAGAAAACTACGGTCTGCCAGGATGGGTCTCACACCATAACATCGACCTGTGGCGCACAACGAATCCTGTCGGTGAGGGCGTAGGCGCGCCCACCTGGGCAAACTGGGCGATGAGCGGCCCATGGCTTTGCGCTCATCTGTATGAACACTATCTCTTCACGCGGGATCGTGAGTTCTTACGCTCCCGGGCTTATCCGCTGATGAAAGGTTCCGCAACATTCTGCCTTGCATGGCTTATTCAAGACTCCGAAGGCCATTTCACGACCTGCCCTTCGGAATCGACGGAAAACAACTTCATGGCGCCCGACGGCAAACCTGCGATGACGAGCGCTGGTTGCACAATGGACATGGCTCTCATCCGCGAGCTCTTCACAAACTGTATCGCCACTTCTCAAGAGCTCGGCATGGATGAGGAGTTTGCCTCCGAGCTCGACGCAGCCCGTGCGAAGTTCATTCCGTATCGAATCGGCAAGCACGGGCAATTGCAGGAGTGGTCCATCGACTTTGACGAGAGCACGCCCGGCCAACGTCATATGTCCCATATGTACCCACTTTACCCTGGTAATCAAATCACGCCGCGCAACACGCCCGCGCTGGCGAAGGCAGCACGTGTTTCGCTCGAACGGCGTCTGGCAAACGGTGGAGCGTATACCGGATGGAGCCGCGCATGGGCCATTGCGTTGTGGGCACGCCTCGGCGACGGTGACAAAGCATGGGAGTCGCTCTCTATGCTTATGCTGCACAGCACCAATATGAATCTGTTCGATACGCATCCCGACCCCAAGGGTCCAATTTTCCAGATTGACGGTAACTTCGGAGCAACCGCTGCGATTGCCGAACTGCTTCTGCAAAGCCATTGCGGAACGATCGATCTATTGCCCGCATTGCCAGCCGCGTGGCCTAACGGAGAAGTAAAAGGTCTTCGCGCGCGTGGCGGATTAGACGTCGACCTTCGTTGGTCCAATAGAGAATTAGTCGAATGCACTGTCCGTCCTGACTTGAACGGTCGCTATGGTTTCCGTGCTCCGCAAGGCCAAAGAATTGTAACCATCGCTTCAAGCTCCCAGCGCGTAAAACTAGTGCAGCAGGCCGAAGGGAGCATTTTCGGTAGCTTGAAAGCTGGACAGACCTATCGGCTGAGCTTCGCTTCTAGCTGATTGCCTGTACTTTCGTGTCGCCCCCGCCCCCATAGACTTGTGTTGCGCCGCACTTAAACCTAGCCAAAGATATGTGAAATTTTGACTCCACCGATCGCCTGTCCGATGATCTTTTTGTCCAGACGAGAGCATAGGGAGGCGACCGATGGAGTCATTCACAGGGCTGTTTCCTGAATTATGCACAGGAGACATTTGGCAACCCATGGGAATCCTGTTTTACAACAGTAGAGACGCGAGGTTGCGAGCTTCGCGAACCAATTCCCAGGAGTCACCCAATGGCGCCTGTGCATAATTCAGGTGACATAGACGCGCTTCTTGCCTGGGTTAGGTCCTGGCCCTGCCCTATACCCGTAAATTGGTGCTGAACAATCATTTCCAAGGTCCAAGGAATTCAGAGGAACATCGAGCAACGTACCATCCGATCCGCTCAGGGTAACATCCCTGTGGATCGGTCTATAGCGGTTCACTGTGTACACTGGAAGCCGATTGAGAAAACTTTTGGAATGGTCTAGATCGTCATCTCCTGGATTCCACTCCCGTCTCGAACTTGCCCTTCGTGAAACTACAAAAAAGCATCTCATCTGATCAGTCAAGAGGTGGTTCGATATATCCGATGACGGCCCCAGCTGTTGTGTAAAGGTACTTGTGGTCTTGAGAGACGTGACCATACATCGGGCCACCTTGCGTGTACAAGTAGGTGCGTTGGTCATCGAAGTACGCGATGACTTTACCAGCCGCTGTATACAGGTACTTGTCGTCGTGATCGAAATACCCGATGACAGCTCCGGCAGTCGTGTAGAGGTCGCGGCTCATATCAATCCTTTGAGCAATGGCGATCGCGACTGAACCTGTTGTCTGACTATTGCGGGCATCCAGGCGTCTCCGAACAGTGCACGTACCAGCAACTCCTATTTATCCGAGCTGCGCGGAAAACCCCGCCGTTCAGGGCGGGGATGTAGAGCGCGGCGAGCGAAGCTCGCCTTGTGCTAAAATTTTCTCGTGAGAACGAAAACCAAGTTCTTGCATTTGGAAAC
>Ga0116129_1000726_pt1 | contig 20016 bp, 19 predicted proteins | sample June2015DPH_17_2_FD_89732 | JGI IMG/M metagenome (GOLD analysis project Ga0116129, IMG submission 89732) | Peatland microbial communities from SPRUCE experiment site at the Marcell Experimental Forest, Minnesota, USA - June2015DPH_17_10 | ecosystem: Environmental > Terrestrial > Soil > Wetlands...
CATGGCGTCCATGTCCTTGAGCCGCTCCGCAACGTCATAGGAGCCCGGCGTGATCTGATCATAGTTCTGGAACGCGAGGCGGCCGAGCAGTTTGTTGCGGTCCTTGGCGATCACGTTGCCGCCCATCGAACCGAAATTCTTGTCGCCGACGAACCAATGATCCGCTCCGTTGATGCGCTTCACATGCGGCATTTTGTCTTTCATGCCGGCCGGCGCATTGGCGGTCCACAGGTCCGGCGGTTCAGTGAAGTGCGTGTCGCAGTCCACGATCTTGATGCCCTTGAACAGCGGGTCGAGGCCCTGGCCGTGCTTGGCGAAATCGACCTGGCGGATATAGCCGCCGGGCGCCCAGCCCTCGGCAAGCCAATACCAGCGGGCATCATCCGCATCTGCCTTGATCACTGTCGAGGAGGCTTGCTTCGTCATGATTTCTCTCCTGGTAAAGTTCGGAATGTGTGGCAGCGGTCGTTATCTTAAGCGGCGACCGGCGCTTCGAGTCCGGCGGTCACCCGCACGACACGTCTGCGATGCGGTGCATATTCGGCCGCATCCGGCGCAAGGTGCAGTGTTGCCAATTCGTCCCAGACCACGATGTCGCCGTCGCGCCAGAGGTGACGATAGATGAAATCCGAGTTGCTGAAGTGCGTGAAAAGAAAGTTGAGCAGCATCCTGCTCTCTTTCGCGGACAGGCCGACGATGTGGGTCGTGTAAGTTGGATTGACAAACAGCCCACAGCGCTTGGACCGGGGATGCCTGAAGACGACCGGATGGGCTCTGGGCGAGAATTCCGCGTCGAAGCGATCCTGAACATCCTGCGCCAACTTGTCGACACCAATTTTTTCACGGTATCCCGGCGGATAGCCATGCACCGCGCTGAGCGTCTTCAGCCACTCGCGCATCGTGGCAGAAAGAGCCTCGAAGGCCGCACACATGTTGACCCAGGATGTCATGCCCCCGATCGGCGGAATGATTTCCGCACGCAGCACGGCCGCACGCGGAACGGCTCGGGTAAACGAGGAGTCGGTATGCCAGCCGGCGTGTTCGACCCATTGCTCCGTGGGCGGGCGCTCGCTTCTCGCCGCCACGAGGCCGTCCAAGGTAAGAACATGACTCCAGCCGAGGAACTTCAGGGACTGAAGCGGCTCGAGCGGCCCGAAAACTTCCGCGAAATGAGATTGCTCGTCCAGGTTCAGATGCTGGTCGTGGAAAACGAGTACACAATGGTTGTCGAGTTCCTCGCGGATGCGATCCGCCTGGTGCGCCGTGAGTGAACGCAAGTCGACGCCGGAGATCTCGGCCCCGATCGTCGTGGTCAACCGTACGGTCCGAATGTCATTGGACATAAGCCAACTCCTAAGAAACAAGGCCCGTCAGCGTGGATCCGGCAAAGAACGCACGCAGGTTGGACTGGACCAGTCGATTTATACCGCTGCGAACGCCGGAGGTGAAGCCACCCACGTGCGGCGAGAGGACGGCGTTCGATATCCCCTGCCAGCGGGCCGCCGGCGTCGGCTCGCTCTCGAACACATCGAGTGCTGCACCGCCCAGCCGGCCGGAGCGCAGCGCGGCAAGCAGCGCGTCTTCGTCGATGATGGTGCCGCGGGAGACATTCGCGACGAATCCGTCGGAGCCGAGCGCCTCCAAGACCGCGGCATCGATGAGGTGTCGATTGCTCCGGTCAGCGCGTGCGGTCACGAGCAGGAAATCAGCCCATTCGGCCAGCGAAATCAGGCTCGCGCAATAGAAATAGGGTGAGTTTTTTGCGCGTGGACCGTTCCAGCGAATCTCGCAACCGAAGGCCGCAATCCGCTTGGCGACGGCCAGTCCGATCGCGCCCAGCCCAACGATGCCAACCTTCAGCTCACGCAAAGACGGACGAATGGGTTTGGGCCACCGCCCCTCGCGGATCGCCCTGTCGAGCTGCGGAACCTGGCAATATAAGGCAAGGGTGATCGCCAGCATCTGATCGGCGACATCCTCGGCGGTGACGATTGCGGAATTGCTGACGGCTATGCCCTTGCTGCGCGCGTAATCGACATCGACGCCCTCGTACCCGGAACCCAGGCAACAGATGTACTTCAGCGCGGGTAGCTGGTCGATCAAATCTCTCTGCACGGGTTGCGGACCGGAACTAAGCATCGCTCGTGCCGTTGCGCACGCCGCGCAGCCGGGCTCGAACTGATGAATGTCGAACTCCTCGCTCAGGCCGCTCGTCGCCCATTCCGGCAAAGAATAGGGAGTGACGACCAAGTTGCGAATGCCGGCACCGCCGTTATGTACGACCATCAATCCTCTACATTTTTTAGTCGCGGACCGATATACCAGGAAGAAGGAAGTATGCAACTATGCCGGGTGCGGTGGCGGAATCATAGAACGCATGATTGATGTGAAATCCAAGGCGCGGCGCGAGTGGCGGGCCGGCTGGCCGGCGGTGTGCGCTGGTTTGGTCGGGGCAGGCGCCGCCCAGATCCACTTCGCCAGCATTGGCGTGTTCATCAAGCCCATGACCCAGGCGCTGGGTTGGGGGTCAAGCACGGTGACGCTGGGCATTCTCATTTGTTCCATCGTTGCCGTGCCAGGCATTCCGCTGGTAGGCCTGCTGGCCCAGAAAGTGGGGCTTAGCCGCATCATTCTGGTCGGTTTGCCGCTGTTCTTCCTCGCCTTTGCGAGCTTGGGGTTGCTGTCGCACAATCGCACCCAGTGGGTGATTGGGTGGGCGTTCATCGCTCTGGCAAGCGTGCTTTCCAAGGCCAACCTATGGATGCTGTGGGTCGCGCAGCGCTTCGATGCCGCCCGAGGCATGGCTTTCGCGCTCATCATGGTAGGCGCGGGTGTTCTCGCCATCTTCGTACCGATCATGTCGCAGCTCAGCATCGAGAGCTTCGGTTGGCGCGCGACCTTCCCGCTGCTCGCGGCGGCCATGGCCGTTCTGTCCATTCCAGCCTGCCTGGTCGGATTCCGGCTCTGTCCCCCCGCGGCGGGTGAAAGCAGGAAGGCGACGGGGGACGCCGACCTCGAGCTACCGGGCATGCTGATCCAGGACGCGATCCGTATGCGCAGCTTCTGGCAGATAAGCCTGATTGCCTTCCTGATCGGGGCGGGACTCGTGTCGCTGCAAATTCATCTGGTTCCGATGTTCGAGGATAAGGGCTTGAGCGCACGCACGGCTGCGGTCGCGGCGGGGGTGTTCGGCGGGGCCACGCTGGTTGGACGGTTCGTCGCGGGTGGTCTGCTCGATCGCTTCTCGGCCAACCTGATTGGCATGGTAAATCTGCTTTTGCCCGCCGTGGCGTGCATCCTGTATCTGGTAATCCCGCTGGGTTCTACCAGCGGTATGCTGGTGACCGTGTTGCTCGGGCTTGGGGTCGGTGCGGAGGGCGACGTGCTCGGCTACATCACGGCCAAATATTTTGGTGTGCGTAGCTTCGGAACGATCTTCGGCGCCATGACGGGGCTGTTTGCGCTGGGTGCCGGCGTCGGGCCGTTCGGCATGTCTTTGCTGCGCGACCACCTTGGTTCATATTCGGGGATCGTGCTGATGCTGTTCTGCGCCTTGGTTGTCTGCAGTGTGCTGTTCGTGACTCTGGGAAGCTATCCGAGCTTCTCGAAGCGCGAGGAAATCACGCGCGACGCGCCATCCGAGCACGAACCGGCCACTTCTGTTTCAACCTAGTGCAGGGTTCGCGCGTGAGCAAATCGGACCAACTGATGCAACGGGCACAAGCAGCGACTTCGTTGCAGGATTTCGGCGAGGGTTCCTTTCGCGAGGGCCTGGACATTCTGGTCGCGGCGGTCGAGCGCGAAGCCAGGTTGACCGAGCGCGGTCGCGCGGGTTTCGAAATGCAGATTGTCGATCTGCTCGCCCGCAGGCTGCAGGTCGAGCATTGGTATCGGCTGCATCCGGAAATTGACGAGCAGGAAATTGTTGCGCCGTTGATCGGCCTGGGCCTGCCTCGCACAGGCTCGACCGCGCTGTCCTGCTTGCTCGCCGAGGATCCAGCCGTGCGCTCGATCCGTAACTGGGAAGCTGAATCGCCGTGCCCCCCGCCGGAAACCGCCACCGAGCATACCGACCCTCGCATCGAGGTCGCAAACAGAATGGTGTTGAAGCGAAACGAGATGTTTCCGCGCAAAATGACCATGCTGCCCAGTTCGGCGACCGCGCCGACCGAATGCCAGACCTATATGGGCTATGGCTTCAAGAGCCAGCTGTTTCAAGCACTATGGTGCGTTCCGAGCTATACGGAATGGCTGAACCACAAGGCGGATCTCGTTCCAGCCTATCGATACGTAAAGCGAGTACTCAAGCTGCTGCAGTGGCGTTGCCCGCCGACTCGCTGGCGTTTGAAGAATCCGGGTCACATTTTGTTCATTGGCGCGTTGGATCGGGTGTTTCCCGACGCGCGCTACTACATGACGCATCGCGACGTCGGCAAAGTGATCCCGTCGGTGGCGGACCTCTACTACGAATTGATGAGGGCCTCGTCCGACGAAGTCGACAAGGCCTATCTTGGCGCAATGAATACCGACTGGTGCCGCTTGGGGATGCAGCGATTGATCGAATTCCGCGACGCCGGCAACGATTCTCGCTTCTTCGATATTCATTTCGCGGCGTTCCAGAAGGACCCGCTTGCAGCCATCGCTCAACTCTACGCGTTTCTCGGCGAGGAATTCAGCGCAGAGGCGCGTGCGCGCATGCAGGCGTGGCGCGACAACACGCCGCGCGACAAGCATGGCGAGCACACTTACGACGCTGCCGACTTCAAGATCGATCTGCAGCGTCTGCGCGGGCAATTCCGTTTCTACAGCGAGCGATTCCGCATCGAAGGGGGCGCCTGATTCTCAGGGCGTGGTCAGGCAACTACTTCGGCGTCAGCTCCAGATGCAGCGTCTCGAGCCCGCGGATTATGAAGCTCGGCTCGTAATCGACGTGTCTATTGCCTCGCGGTCCGTGTCTGTTCACCGGCAGGTCGATATGGGAAGTGTGCTCGAGAAAGCGTTCGATGATGACGCGAACCTCGACCCGGGCGAGCGGCGCGCCGGCACAAACATGGGCGCCCCGACCGAAGGCGACGTGCTCGTTGATTTTGGGCCGGTTGAGATGAAATTCCTGCGGCGCGTCCCAGCGCCGCGGATCACGGTTCGCGGCGGCGAAGGCGATCAGAACCCGTTTACCGGCCGGAATCTCAACATCGCCGATCCGGGTATTCCTTCGTGCCAGACGGGAAGTAATCTTGGTCGAACCTTCGAGCCGCAGTACTTCTTCGAGAAACTGCGGGATCAGCGCCGGCTCCTTGCGCAGCTTGTCCTGCAACCCAGGCACATCGACCAGGAAGCGCATGGCGTTGCCCAGGAGCTTCGCGCTGGTGTCCTGTCCTGCACCAAATAGAAACGTGGACAGGCGCACGATCTCCATCAGATCCGGCGTCGAGCCGTCCGGATACTTGGCGAGGGCCAACTCAGTGAGCACGTCGTCGCGCGGATTGGCGCGGCGATCCGTCACATACTGTGCGAAGTACCCGGCCATGAATTCCAGTGGACCGGGCTTTCGTTCCTTGGCCTCGGCATCATCCATGTTGCCCGGCGGCGGCGCCGCGGCGATCACGCCCATGAATAGTTCCCGGTCATCCTCCGGCACCCCGAGCAAATCGGCGATGACAAGCGTGACGAAAGGGGTCGCGATTTCCTTGATGAGCTCGCACGCGCCCTTCGCGACCGCATTCTTCACCAGTTTGTCGGCGTAGGCTGACATGAATTCCTCATTCGCCTTGAGGCGCGAGGGAGTAAACAGGCGCGTGAGAATCGAGCGAGAGTATGAGTGCTTGGAGTCGTCATAGGCGACCAGCGAGGTGCCGCCGGGAATCTCGGCGCGGTGCGCTTCGATCTGCGGGGTCAGGTCCTCGCCCGCCGGCGCGAAAGGCAGCGGCGCAGCAGCCCCCTGCACGGAGATGGCGGACGAGAAATCCTTGGTGTTCCTCAAGACATCCAGCGCTTCAGGAAATCCTGTCACGACCACGACGTCGCGGCCGGGGAGCTCATGCACCGGTCCTTTGCGGCGAAGCGCCTCAAAATACTCGTAAGGATCCTTCAAAATCGAGTGGTCGGTGAAGTAGTCGCGCTCAGCCAGGTCCTGCATTGACAACCCAGATCCCTCCAATTATGGTACCTTAATTCCATATTAGATAAGTATTTTCCACATTGCAATGGATAGATCCGGCGGCCGGCACCGTGGGTTGAGGGTAAGAAACTATGGAACTTGGTCTCTTGTACGAATTCGAAGCCCCGCAGCCCTGGGCGGCCGAGCATCCCTGGGGACAGCGCACGGCCGAACGCGCCGTCTATCGCAACGCCATCGACCAAATCGCCTTGGCGGACAAGAAAGGTTTCGAAACGGCGTGGTTGGTCGAACACCATTTCCGCGAAGGCCGATCGCACATGCCTTGCAGCGAGGCGGTGCTCGGCGCCTTGTCGCAGATAACCAGCAACATCCGGCTCGGCTTCGGCGTTACGCTCATGCCGCACGAGTTCATACACCCGGCGCGCGTCGCCGAAAAAGTCGCCACGGTCGATTTGCTCTCCAGGGGCCGGGTCGAATGGGGTATGGGGCGCTCGACGCCCATGGAACAGATTGCCTTCCATGTGGATCGCGAGCGCAGCAAGGAAAAGATGCGCGCTGCCTGCCGCACCGTCGTCGGCATGTGGGAGCAGGAATATTACGAAGAGCATTCCGAATATCTGAACTTCCCGAAACGGATGGTCACCCCCAAACCCTATCAATACCCTCACCCGCCCGTATGGATGGCGGCGTCTTCCGAGGAGACCGCGCGGATAGCGGGAAGCGATGGCCTCGGCCTGCTGTGCTTCAGCATCATGCAGCCTTTGGCCAAGCTGAAATTGCTCATCGACTCGTACCGTTCGGCGCAAGCATCCGCAACGCCGCTGACGCGAGTGCAGACCAACAAAGTGGGCATCTACACACTGGTCCACTGTGCCAGCTCCCGCAAGAAGTTCGAGCAGAACCGCCTCTGGGATTCGATGTGGTGGTGGTACACCACGGTGGCGCAATTCAGCATCAAGTGGGAACTCTCACACTTGACGCCCGAGCAGCACCAGAAGGCATTCCCGTTGCTCAAAAAGCAGGCGGACGGCGATTTCGACATCACCCACTTCGACAGGGAGGATATGGTCATTGTCGGCACGCCGGACGAATGCCTGGAGAAGTTCCTCAAGTACGAAGACGCCGGTGTTGACCAGGTGTTGTGTTACATCAACTTCGGCTACCTGCCACAGGAGGCGGTTCTGGAGTCGATCTCGTTGCTCGGCGACTATGTGATTCCGGAACTGAAAAAACGCGGCGCCGATCGCATGGCCAAATCTCTGGGCAAGGTGATCGAACTGCGAGCCGCCAAGTAGGCCATGCCTCAGCGCGCGCTCGAGTTTCCGGCTGCCATCGCATTACCGGCCGAGCGCTGCGGCAAGGTTGCGCCCCCGGACATCCTCGCCGCGCGAGCCGGCATGGCCAGCCTCGCCGCGGCGCGCTGCTGGCAAGGTGCTTCGGTACCGATGGAAGGAAAGCTTGGGGGTGTCCGCGTACTGCGCTTCCGGCCGCAAGGTGTCGTTGCCGGAACGGTGTTACATCTACATGGCGGTGGTTTTCGTCAGGGGTGTCCAGAGTACGTGGCGCCCTTCGCTGCAGCGCTTAGCGCCAGGTGCAAGGTGGAGGTGATCTGCCCGGCATATCGATTGGCCCCCGAGCATCCCTACCCGGCGGGTCTCAACGATGCCCGCGCCGTGCTGCGCGCGCTGGCCGCAACGAAAACAGGACCTCTCGTTCTCTCCGGCGATTCTGCCGGCGGCGGGCTGGCCGCCGGACTCGCGCTGTTGGCGATGGGCGAGGACATTCCGTTGGCGGGACTGATGCTGTTGTCGGCGTGGCTCGATCTGACCGTTTCCGCGCCCTCCTATTCCGTCAACGCGGCGACCGATCCGCTGTTCTCCCTTGAATCGGCACGCTTGGCCGCGGAACTCTATCTGCAGGGTTTGTCCAGCCGTGATCCCTTGGCTTCGCCGCTGTTTGCCTCCCTCACAGGGTTCCCGCCCACCTTCATCAGCGTGGGTCGTGGCGAAGTGCTGGCCGACGACAGCTCGCGCTTTCACGCGGCCTTGAGCGCTGCGGCGGTGCCGTCGGAGTTCTGCATCCTGGCCGGCATGAACCATATCGCCGTGGTGCGCGATTCGTCGGCGCCGGGTGCGGCCGAGACTTTTGCGGCCATCGGCGCATTCATCGACCGGACAGTTCAGGCGCGCTCGATAACGACGACGGGGATCTGACGTGTGGTTCGCGATTGATAAACGTCGAAGTTCGGCCAAGACTTGAGGGCTTCGGCCCATATGAGTTCGCGCTCGGGAGAAGTCGCCGTGCGTGCTACAGCCTTGAACGTCTCCGCCTTGATCTGAACGGCGACCTTGGGTTCTTCCAGGATGTTCAGATACCACTTCGGATGCGTCGGCGAGCCGCCCTTCGAAGCGATGATGACGAAGCTGTCCTTGTAAGGCGTGAAGATGATGGGGATGGTTCGCGGCTCGCCTGACTTTCGCCCCTTGGTGGTCAAGAGCAAGATCGGCACCCCGTTCCAGAGATAACCCTGCTCTCCGTTCGTCTCCCGGTAAACTCGGACGTGCTTTTCTCCGAGCAGACTGACGTCCGTGCCTGGGATTGGTTGGACAGGTTTTAGTTGCTCGCCCATGACATACTCCTGGTACCTGCCTCGCATTGTAAACTTTAATTCGTCATTTGGAAAAAGCGTTGACCTCTGCGGGTGGGGCTGCTAGAACTAGCCGAACATGCTGGTAGCGCCCGAAACTCGCGACCTCTCGAAGACGGCCCCGACATTGGCCCGTTGGCTTCGAACGCGAACCCCCGAAGCCGAAGACCTGCGGGTCGAGAATCTCGAATATCCTCAAGGTGCCGGCCGATCGCACGAAACCATCCTCTTCGACGTCGATTGGTTGGGCGGTGACGGGGTGCGCCATGGGCGCAGTTGCGTGGTCCGCATCAAACCGGTCCGTCATACGGTGTTTCCCGATGATCTATTCGATCAGCAGTATCAGCTCATGCGGCTCATGCATGAACTTGGGCGGGTGCGCGTCGCCCGCCCGCTCTGGTTCGAGGCGGACGCCAGTGTGCTGGGCGCCCCCTTTTTTGTGATGGAGCGGGTGCAGGGCCGTGTTGCCGTGAGCTTTCCCCCGTATGCCGAAGTCGGCTGGGTGCGGGAAGCGACACCGGCGCAGCGCGCCAGGATGTGGGAGAACGGGGTCCGTCAACTCGCTGCCGTTCAGAGCACGCCGCTCGAGTCAGCCGCCTTTCTCATGGGGCCGCCGGGTGCGCAATCAGGTCTCGCGCAGGAATGGAACAAGTATGTGCGCTTCGTGGACTGGGTCAGCCGCGAGCGACCCTGGCCGGTGTTTCGACGAGCATTGGATCGATTGCGGGCGAACTGGCCGACAAATCAGCCGCCGGGTTTGGTCTGGGGCGACGCGCGCCTCGGCAACATGATGTTCGACGAGCAGTTCGAAGTGGTAGCGGTGATGGATTGGGAACAGCCCTCCTTGGGCGGCGCCTTGAATGACCTTGCTTGGTGGCTGGTCATTTCCGAGATGATGCATGGGGCGAGACCCGACCGTCCGCACCTCGCCGGGATGGGCACACGCGAGGACACCATCGCTCTGTGGGCCGAAATCACCGGCATCTCCGCCGCCGATATCGAGTGGTACGAGGATTTTACTCGCCTCAAGCTGTCCCTCACGTCAGTGCGTCTGGGCCAACTGAAAACAATGCCGATGCCCGATGAAGAGGCGCTGGCGGAACGCATGAAGGTCGCGGGAGCGGCGCAACATGCACGATGAGCTGAGCCGAGCCTTCAGTCTCGAAGGCCAGGTGGCGGTAGTCACCGGCGGCGCCTCCGGCATCGGCCGGGAGACTGCGCGCGTGTTCGCACAAGCCGGCGCATGCGTGGTCCTCGCGGACATTGACGAGGCCGGTGTGACCGAGGCAGCCGCAGCGTTGACGGCGCAGAGTGGTATTGCGCGTGCCTTTCGGACGGATGTCGCAAAGCGGTCCGAGGTCGAAGCCTTGGCCGACGAGACGGTGCGCTCGATGGGTCGGCTCGACATTTGGATCAATTGCGCCGGCGTCGTGTTCTACAAGCCAGTCTTGGACGCGACGGAGGCGGAGGTCGAAAGGCTGCTGGCGATCAATCTGAAGGGAACCTATTGGGGATGCGCTGCCGCCGGACGCGCCCTCAAGCCTCAGGGGAAAGGCGTGATATTAAATGTATCATCGACGGGAGCGGATTCGTCGGCGCCCGGCCTCTCGCTCTACTCGCTGAGCAAGTCGGCGGTGAACTCGCTGACCCGGACCTGCGCCAAAGAGTTCGGATCGTTTGGTGTTCGCGTGAACGCGGTTGCACCGGGTTGGATCGATACGCCCTTGGCCAACACCCGCTTTCGCAACGCGGCCGGGGAGATCGTTGCGGAACTGCGCGAGCGGGGGCTGCGGGAGCGGGCCCAGGCATCGCCGCTGGGAATCACCGGGATACCACGCGACATCGCGCTAGCCATGCTTTATCTTGCTTCCGACGCCGGGCGATTCGTCACCGGCCAGGTGATCCGGCCGAACGGCGGCGCATCGATGCCGTAGCGGCATGCGGCCAGCGCGGTCGCGCAGGAAGCTGGCGAGATTCGGGATAGCGCCTTGGAAAAGACGCAAAAAGCCCCAGATTTGCTAGGATCTAGGGACCAGGGGGCAGAGTATGGAACACGCACAAGCCGCACTGGACGGGATGATTCGGGCTGCTTACGAGCGGCAGGGCTGGGCATACGTGCCGGGTTTTCTTTCGGCCGCCGAAATGTCGCTGCTCGAGCGCTACGTCGAGGAGACCCGCGACCTGCCGGAACGCTCCGGTGCGCAGCTGATCTATCGTGAGACAAGCCTGATCGAACCGAAGGAACGGATCATCCAGCGCATCGAGGATTTTTGCCGGCATCATGAGGGATTGGACGCCTTCATCCGAGGCGGGCGCCTGCAGCAGGCGGTCGAGCAGCTGCTCGGCGCACCGGCCGTGCTGTTCAAGGACAAAATCAACTTCAAGATGCCGGGCGGCGGGGGGTTCGAACCGCATCAGGATCAGCAGGCTGGTTGGTCGACCTATGCTCCCCTGTTCGTTACCGCGATGGTGTCGATCGACCGCGCCACGCTCGAGAACGGTTGTCTGGAAATGGCAGCTGGGCCGAGGCTACGCGGCCTCATCGGCAGCGAATGGAAGCCGCTCACCGCGGAGAAACTGAACGCTGTCGCATTGACGCCGCTGCCGACCGAGGCCGGAGATGTTCTTTTCTTCGACAGCTACGCGGCACATGCGTCGAAGCCTAATTTCAGCGGCTTGCAGCGGCGCGTTCTGTACATAACCTACAATCTGGCCTCGGACGGGGATCACCGCGCCCGCTACTACGCCGACAAACGCGCCAGCTTCCCGCCGGATATCGACCGACGGCCGGGAGTCGAATATCGCTTCCGGGTTTGATGCGAAGTTCATCAGACCAGCCGATGGACGACGTTGCACTCAATCAGAGCTACGCCCATCTGCTGGCGCGGTTCTTGGTGCGGCCGCTGGTCGGCACCCCGGTCACGCCCAATCAGCTCACGGGTCTGCGATTGATCTTAGGACTTGCGGCCTGCGGCCTGCTCGCCGTGGGCGGTATCACCGCGTCCTGGTGGAGCGGCTCACTTTGGATCACGACCTGCCTGCTCGACCGAGCCGACGGCGAGCTGGCTCGGTTGGCGGATCTGCGCAGCGAGCGCGGCAAGGTTCTCGACTTCTATTTCGATCTCATCCTCGATGCCGGTTGGTTCCTGGCAGCCGGCGTCGGGCTGCGTCACGGAGTTCTCGGCGTCAGTGCCATACTGGTCGGACTGCTGACGTGCGCGTCGGTGATCGTGGGCATTGGGTTTGCGGAACTCTTCGATCGGGCGAGCCCGCCGGGGGTCAAGGCCTGGGCAGGCACGCAGCGCTTTCACCCCGATGACGCGTTGTTCTTGTTGGCTCCCATCACCTGGCTCGGCTGGCTGGCGCCCGTGCTCATTGTGGCCGGCGTGTGCACGCCAATGATCGCGTTAGTGATGTACGGACGTTACGCATCGCAGAAGCGGCGGGCGAGCTCCGGGTGAACCGCAGCGCGCGGATCGCGCTGGCCGTGGGGCTTGGGATTGCGATCGTCCTGATCGTGCGCACGGGTGCAGGCAATATCGCCGCCCTTCTGTCGCGTGCGGGCTGGAAGTTGTTGTGGTTGGTGCCGCTGCAGGTCCTGCCACTGATGCTCGACGCCCTCGGCTGGCGCTGTCTCATTCCGAGCCGGGTACGGCTCATGAGGCTCTTCGCGATTGTCTGCATTCGACAGGCAATGAATCGGCTCCTGCCGGTGGCCAACGTCGGCGGCGACATCGTCGGGATCCGTCTGCTCGCGAAACGCGGCGTGGACGGCTCGGCGGCCACCGCGAGCGTCATCATCGAATTGATGCTCGGGATCGTCGCGCAATATCTATTCGTGGCCTTTGGGGTGGCCTGTCTGCTCGCACTCACCGGGAATGCGCGGCTGACGCGGGCTCTCATCCTCGGCTTGGGCTTAGCCCTGCCGCCCATGATTCTGATGGCGCTGCTGCTGCGCCATGGCCGAGTGTTCGCACGAATGACGCACCTGGGCCGGCAACTGTTCGGTCGTTGGTTGGCAGACGCACAAGGCCTCGATGTCGGCGATCGCTTGGAGTCTGCCGTGCAAGGGATTCTCGGGGCGGGATTGCGTCCGCTGCAATCGGTGGGCTGGCAACTCGCCGGATTCTTGGCGGGCTGCTCCGAAACCTGGCTGGCGATGCGCTGGCTGGGAACCCCGGTCAACATCGCAGAGGCGATCGTGCTGGAAAGTCTGACGCAGGGAGCGAAGAGCATTCTCTTTCTGGTCCCGGCGAGCTTCGGCGTGCAGGAGGCTGGGCTGGTCGGAGTCGGCCACATCTTGGGGTTGCCCTCCGATGCCGCACTGGCGCTGTCAATGGCCAAGCGAGTGCGCGAGATCCTGTTTGGGGTGCCCGCCCTCATCGCCTGGCAATATGGACTCACTGCAAGGCAGCACCAAAGCGGTGCCGGCGAGCAACGCTAAAGCGGCGCCGGCGCGGTCCGATGTTTCGCTTCCAGCTCGCTCAGCAGGCGATCGGCGAAAGCAAGAACCTCGGAGCGTCCCGCCGACAGGCCGAGCGCCTCGCACAACACCACTGATCGGGAAAGCCCATTGATGATGTGCGATAAGACGATGGGCGGATATTTCTCGCGATCGGCGCCGGCCTCATCGAGATACTTGCCGACAAAAACCTCCGTGATGGAATGCATCTGCTCGAGGATGCGCGCGGTGATTTTTCGAATCGACGTCTTGTGATTGGACAGAGCGATCAATTCTTGAGCAAGACGCGTTCTTTGGGGATGGATGCTCAATTCCCACAGGGCCCGCAGCGGATTGCTCGACGAGAGCGCTTTCAAGTGGCGGCGCAGAAAATCCTTCTCCGATCGTTCGTAGACGGCGATCAACAGGTCGTCCATCGTCCCGAAGTGATAGTGCACGAGTTGCGATTTGAAGCCGGCGCGCTCCGCGACGCGCCGCGACGTCACGGCCAGATAGCCTTCCTCGACCATGATGGCTTCGGTGGCGTTGAGAATCGCCTCGCGTGTCGTGACGCTTTCCTCGCCGCTCTTGCGCTCCAATTTCACTCGCGTCCCCGTACTTTCGTCCCCGTACTTACCGACCCGCTGCATCGAGGGCCGCGGCAACGAGCCGTTCGCTTTCGCGCCAAAGCCTCTCACCCGACTCCGTATCATTTGCCGCGGCGCTCGGCAGCACCTGCGCGCGTTGATGATAGTACCGACCGGTGGTCGCGCCGGGCTGCGCCGCGGTCGCCAGCCAGATGAGCGTGTCGGCGCCCTGCTCCGCGGTCAGCAAGGACTGGCTGCGCATGTACTGCTGGGTGCCTTTATCGGCTCGATTGACGAAGTTCGTGTCGACCGACCCCGGGTGCATCGCATGCGCCACGATTCCCGATCCTTCCAATCGCCGCGCCAGCGAGCGGGTGAAGAGCACGTTCGCGAGCTTGGCATTGCAGTACGCGCGGATCGGCACGAAGTTCTGGAACATTTGTAGATCGTCCCAATTCAGACCAGGCGTGTGCTCATGCGCGCTGGAAGAAACATTGACGATTCGGGTCGCGCCCGGCGGGCCTTGGGCCGCGGCGTTACGGATGAGCGGCAGCAACCGGTTCGTCAGGACGAAGTGACCCAAGTGATTGCCGGTGAACGTGGCCTCGTTGCCTTCGGCGGTGATCACTTGTTCGCTGGGTGCGCCGCCGGCATTGTTGAGAAGAACGTCGATGCGCTTGGTCCGGGCGGCTATCTCGTCGGCGAGCCGCACGGCTGCGGCGACCAGCGACAGATCGGCGCGGATCATATCGACCTCTACACCCTGCGCCGCTGTGGCGCGGATCGCCGCCTCGGCCGCCGCCATGCGACCCGGATCGCGACCTTGCCCGATGATGTGCAACCCTTGGGCGGCGAGCGCCTTGGCCGCGACCAGCCCTATACCTGAACTCGCTCCGGTGACCACCGCCACTCGCGGCGTCGTGCGTGCTTCCATTTGTTTGTTGCGCCTCTATGCCTTGGAGACGAATCCGTCCTCGTGCACGATCCAATGGACGAAACGATGCATGATGTACATGGCGTCGTGCGGCGCGCCGATGGACTGGCCGCCGGCGTCGCCCAGCCGCACGACCCGCTGTGCGCCGCCGCCCGCCAGGCCGTCGCGCAATTCGACCTGCCGCGCCGGCGGGTAGACGCCGACCGTCTGAGTGGCGACATTGACATACTTGAGGGCTGACTTGAGCGTCTTCACCGGCACGACGTTGGCCGTCTTGTTGATCGGGTGAAAATCCACCGGTTCGTCGGAGCGTACCACGAGCCCGCTGCCGTCGCCGATGCCCCACACGCCGAAGTCGTCGTCCATCATCCTGAAAGTCTCGACCTCCTCGGCGAGGTCGCGCGGCAACGGCGGTGCCTTGCCGGAGACGGCATTTTGTGCGACGAGCTTGCGGTGCAGGCGCTCGCAAAAACGATCGACCTGCTTGCGGTCCCCCTCGACGAACAGAACGCGGCTGCAGACGCAGGCCTCCTGATTGGACATGCCCACGTCTTGAGCGGCGCGCGTCGCGACCTCGTCCAGAATCTCGTCGGAGTCGAAGGCTTCGCTGCCGATCATCGAGATCGAGGTCTTTGGATCGAACGATACCAGCTGCAGCCCCGGCATCAGATACTTGATCACGTTGGTGATGGCATCTCCGCCACCCCAGGCGACGATCTTGTCGAAATATTGCGGCCGGTAGATCGCCCGCTCCACGGCCTCGTCGCCGCCGCGCCAATAGACCGCGGAAATCGAGCGCGGCACGGGATGGTTCGGATCGACGTCCAGCATGGCGCGCAGGATGGCGACCGCCATGAACGGGTCGCTCGATCCCATCTTGAACAGGTTGACTGCCTTGACCATCGAGCCCAAGGCGATGGACTGGACCGAGACCATCGGTGAGTTGCCCGGCAGCACATGGATCAGACGTGGCGGAAAGGCGCGTGTGAAGCTGCGGCGGCCGGTGCTGTCCACGTTCGGCACCCACTCATCGAGCAGCTTCACGTTGCCGAGGTTTCGTTCGGCATACTCGAGGAGTCTGCGCTTGTTCAAATAGTCGGCCGCCATGCGCACTTGGCTGTCGATCATTACCCGCGGCAGGACATTGGTTGCGCTGATCCGATTGACGGCCTCGCGAAGATAGCCGTCCTTGTCGCGCTTCATGGCCTGGCCGGTCTCGACCAGGAAATCGAGAATCTCCTCCAGCCTGACGTCGAACAGCGGTCCCGGTTCGGTCCGCGGCGCGATCAGCGCGTCGAGGTCGATCTTCGGCGTGACGAAATCGACGCCCAGATCGCGCGACTTGTGCCGCACCTCGGTTCCCTCAACCATCCTGCCGCGGATGAAGAAGGGCGCGGGCGTCGCGGCGCGGGGCTTGACAGCGTCCAGTGCGGTGACTTGATTCATGTGACGCCTCGCACGTAAGCATCGATGGTGCCGGCACAGGCGATCTTGTCGCCGCTCGCCAAATCGGCATAGCGCTGGACATCCTCGCCCACCGAGGGACTGCGGTTGCCGCAGGCGCACGGCTCCCAGGTGGCGCGGATCTTGTCGCCGGAGATCACGCCGCCCCAGCGGCCATCGAGCGACAGATCGAAGAACGCGGCCCGGCCTTCGAGCTCGCCGCTCGCCGTCGGCTCGATCAGGTGATCGCCGGACTCGTCCAGCAGCAGCAGCATGACCCACGGCGCCATGTGATAGCGGCCGGCCTTGCAGCGGATGGCGGTCGTGCTGATTTCCTGCATGCCGTAAGCCTGGCAGATGCGTTCGGTCGTCAGGTTTAAGGTCTCGAAAATGAACTTGCGGTAATCGGGCGGCAGCACCGCGCGCTTCAGACCGCCGCTCCAGAACGCACTGTTCTCGGGGCTGAAATCCTTGGCGCTGTAGCCTTTCGAGCGCACCAATTCGGCAACCTGGTACATCGGTCCGAGCATCCCCGTGATATGCAGCTTCATGTGGCGGCTCTCGATCAGCGCATCGGCAGCCTGTTGCACGGCGGACTCGATCGCCTTCGCGCGCGCCGCCGCTTCCGCTTCGTAACGCGCGACCTCGCCTGGCTTGGCCGTGCCGTCGGACATTTTTTTGCGCAGCGTCACCATCTCCGTGATGCCGCCGATGGTGATGGGCGGAACCTGCGGATAGAAGGGCTCGACCCCCGGCGCGCTCAAGGCCTCCGTCATCGGTCTGCCGGTAGCACGATTGCGCGGGGTCGAAGCCACTTGTCCCAAGCTGATCATGCGCCGGTCATGGTTCGGCGCGAGGCCGCCGAAAACCAATCCGCGCAGCAACGCGTGGCCGGCGAAGTCGAGATCGACCTGGGTAGCGTTCATCATCGCGCACTTGCCGGTCGTGCCGCTCGAGCAGGAGACGTAATGGCCCTGCTCCCCGAGGCGCCCCAGCCAGTCGTCGAGACCCTGGATCCCGTCGAGGCTCATGGGCGCCACCCGATTGGTGGACACCGTGTCGAGCCAGCGGCCCAGTCGATCCCACTTCTGCTCGACCAGCCAGCCCTCGGGATAGCTCTTGTAGGCGGTGTGTGCGAACAGCAACGGTACGACGTCGGCCATGCGGCGAACCTGCGTGATAGCACCGGTCTCGGCCCGATTCTTCAGCAGCTTGATCTTATGAACGCGGTCCTGGAAGCGCTCGTTGATCGCCTCGAGCTGGCGCGGCAGCACCTCCGAGAACGCCATGTCGAAGGGATTTTCCGCGTCCACCAAGCTGACCAGCTGGCGGACCTGCGAGTCGAGAGTCATAGCCGTATTCATGAAGCGTTCCCCTTCAAGCCCAAGCTGCGGCGGCGCAGTTCTCAACCGGCTGTAGCGTTCCACCGCCGATAATTCATGCGCTGCCAATATTTAAGCAAATGATTAACGAACTTCGCCCGCTCTGTCAATATCCCGGATTAACGCACGTGTATGGTTCTCTTTGGTTCGAGCGGCTGCTTAAACGCTGAGTGGCGCACCTACCTGTGAACGCTTCGACTCCAATGCGGCCAGCGTCTGCCGTACGCCTTCGGCATAGGGGGTCTTGCGAATGGGTCCGATCAGCTGTTGTAGCGCGGTGTCGTCCATGATCACGGGGTCGGTCAGCAGGTAGTGCATTTCCACCATCTCCCGCATGACGGGCTTGAACAAGCCGATGAGCCGCAGCATTGCCTTGCCGGCGACGCGCAGCTTGATGGTGCGGCCGGCCTGGCGCTCCATCTCTTGCACCAGATCACGCTGCGTCGTGCTACCCGCGCCGGCGAAGTTCCAGATTCGCCCGTAAGCGGCCGGTGTGTTCATGAGCCTGACCACGACGGGTCCGACGTCGGGAACGAACACGAATTCATGCGGCCGGTCGAGCGGGCCCACCATGTCGGCCGTGCCGCCGTTCACGGCGGCATGCGCGGCGCCATGGATCAAGCTCGCTTCCACGCCAGGGCCGTAGAAATCTGGAAGACGCAGCACGGTCGCCTTAATTCGTCCACGGGCAGCCGCTTGCATCAACAAATCTTCCTGAGCTTTGCGCATGCGGCCCTTGAATGTATGAGGATTGCGCGGATGGTCTTCGCGTACCGGGGTGCTTTGCGCTCTGCGGTAGGGATATACCGTGCCAATCAGAACGATCTGCTTGACACCTGCCGCGATCGCACCATCCAGAGTCTTTTGCATTAACTGAGGATGCAGTTCGAATTGCCAGTAGTTGACTCCAACCAGATAGATGAGCGTCTCGATACCGCCGGCGGCCGTCCGTATCGATTCTGGTGAATCCGGATTCCAGGCAACGATCTCCGCGAGCGGATCGTGACCGAATACTTTGCGCAAAGAACTCTGCGAACGACCGACAACGCGATAGGGCTGACCCCGTTCACTCAGAGCGCTCACGATGCTTTGGCCAATGACGCCGGCGGCGCCGAACAGTGCAACTTTTGACATGATGGTTTTCCTTGAAGTCGATATTTGCGAGCGGCGGTGCGATCGCGCCCGAGTGATGTCAGTGTGCGGCGGAACCTGGCTAATTGAAATCGGCTAGAATGGTGTAGTAGCTATACATATATGAATAGTAAAAAAGAACCGGACTGGTCGTGGTACCGCTCCTTCTTGAGCGTCATGGAGCATGGATCCCTATCGGGGGCCGCCCGAGCGTTGGGCCTCACGCAGCCCACGATGGGCCGACATATCGACGGCTTGGAGAGCGCTCTGGGCCTGAAGCTCTTTGCTCGGTCCTTCGACGGCTTTGCACCCACCAATGCGGCACTGGAACTCAAGCCTTACGCGGCTGGTTTGGGCGCCACGGCGGCGGCGCTACGGCGGGCTGCCGACAGCCACGGAGAGGGGGTTCGGGGCACCGTTCGGCTGACCGCCAGCGAGGTCATCGGTGTCGAGGTGTTGCCGCCGATTCTCGCGAAATTACGGCGCGACCATCCGGAATTGACCGTCGAGTTGATGCTGTCCAATCGAATAGACGACTTGCTGCATCGCGAAGCCGACATTGCCGTGCGTATGGTACCTCCCGCTCAGGATGCGCTGGTAGCGCGACGCATCGGAGCGATCGAATGTGGAATGCACGCCCACCTAAGCTACCTGGCACGTCACGGGACTCCGAAGACGCTGGAGGAACTCGCAGGCCATACGCTCATTGGATACGATCGCGAGAATGAATTGATGCGGCGGCTGCAGCAGCAATTTAGCACGCTCACGCGCTCGGGCTTGGCATTCCGGGCCGACAGCGACCTTGCGCAGCTTGCCGCCATTCGCGCCGGATTTGGTATCGGCATCTGTCAATCGGCCCTGGCCAAGAGAGATGCGAAGCTCGTGAGGATACTACCCCGCAAGTTCTCCATGGCACTCGACACATGGATCGCAATGCATGAAGACCTGCGCGGCAGCCCGCGATGTGCGGTCACATTCGCGGCCCTCGTCGAGGGGATCGCCGCTTACATCAGGGACCACTGATGGCCGCTAATGCCCGAAGCGCCACTCCAGGGAACCGCCATAGAGCGTGGCATTGTTGCTGGGCGAACCACGAAAATAATCCACGCCGATACCCAGCTCCAACCCCCGCCAGAGGCGATAGGCTGCGCCGATTCCAGCGGTGACACCGCCGCCCTCGTGCGTCGCGTCGAAGCGCTCCCCGTCGCTCTGCGCCGTGACCTTGGTGGCCCAGAAAAAGCCGCCGATTCTCGGATCGATCATGATGCGCGGTGCGACTTCGAAGCGCGGGCGAAAGGAGAGGGAGAAGATATTGCCGTAACCCCGGATCAGC
>Ga0116129_1000727_pt1 | contig 20001 bp, 15 predicted proteins | sample June2015DPH_17_2_FD_89732 | JGI IMG/M metagenome (GOLD analysis project Ga0116129, IMG submission 89732) | Peatland microbial communities from SPRUCE experiment site at the Marcell Experimental Forest, Minnesota, USA - June2015DPH_17_10 | ecosystem: Environmental > Terrestrial > Soil > Wetlands...
ACGCGAAGGTTCCGCTGGAAATCGCCAAAACCACCACAAATGCTTTTTTGTTTTGCGCTTTGACTTTATTTTGGACGGCGATTGCGCATGGAGTTCGCAATTCGACAAAATCACCTACGCTCTCCCTGCATGGCTGGCCTGAGCAGGGCCATTGTTGGTAATGGCCTCGATCAACAAAGCGCTCGCCGCGACGACGGATCAGGATGCCGGCCCGGCGACGCGCGCATCATCAGAAGGGGGAAAGCTGCACGCCGTTCGTAGCCGCGCGTTCATCGCGGTTTTCTGAGTTGAATTGGCGCTATTTGCCTATGCGTTGGGCCGAGGAGGTGTGCACCGGTTCAATGTTTTGGCCTCCGAAATGACTTCTTCGGTGCAGCCAATTAGACCGCGCGATATTAGTTCCGCCCTCCCCGACCTCATGACGCCATCCATTTCTTCGCCATGGACGCGTTTGTCTCTGTAGGAAAGAAGATGGCATGATTGGTATCAGCCGTGTAGAGGTTTGCGAGATTCGGCGCGTCGCGCGAAAGCCGGACGACCGAATCGAGAATGAAATCGACCTTTTCGTCTGGCAGCAAGACACTGAAATTCAGTCGCGTGAAGCCCGGCTTCTGCATCTCGTCGCCTGCGATGACCCGGTCGCGTATTTTCTTCGACTGGGCGGTGTCGATATCCAGTAGCCGATGGACGTAGGGACCAGCGCAGGCGCAGCCTCCGCGGGCCTGAATCCCGAAGCAGTCGCTCAGCATGCGCGTGACGAGTTGCTGGTGCACATAGCCGCCGCATCGATCTTTGAACCGAAACGAAAAAATTGGCAGGCGCGTCGCGCGCAAATTGCCAAGGATTTCGATATCCTCGATTCCGGTCCACGCTGCGAACGCTCTTGTGGTCAGTTCTGCATTGCATGACGCCATCGTCTCCAGACCTATCGCCTGTTTGACGAGAAAGGCCACGCCCGAGCGGATATCGCCCAGCACATTTGGCGTGCCACTTTCTTCCCGTGCCTCAAGCCTGTCGGAATAGTCATGGCCTGTCGGCGATACGAACTTCACCGCTCCGCCACCCGGCCAGGTCGGCCTGGCAGCCACGACCGCATCCTTCCGCACGATCAGAATGCCGGATGCGCCTGGTCCGCCGATAAACTTGTGCGGGGAAACCACGACGGCATCGATTTCCGCATCCTCGGCCGGCCGCATGCTGATCGGCATGTACGGACCCGCCCCGGCATAATCCCAGACCATTTTCGCGCCAGCGGCCTTCACGCGCCGGGTAATGCCGCAGACGTCGGAGACGATCCCGGTCACATTCGAAGCGGCCGAGAAAGCGCAAACGACAAGGCGGCCGTCGGTCACCCGAAGGGCCGCGTCGAGCTGCAACAAGTCGGGACCGCCGTTCTCGCACTCACCGATCTCGACGACCTCGGCCATGCTTTCCCGCCATGGCAGAATATTGGAGTGGTGTTCGTAGGGACCAATGACCACACGCGGCGGTGCACCTTGCGAACTGTCGTTTATGCCCAAAAGGTTGACCAGGCGATTCAGGCCGGCGGTGGCTCCTGAGCCGCTAAAAATCACAGCATGCTGGGAGTCGGCGCCACAGCACCCGGCAATTACCTCTCGCGCGACTTGGCGCAGAGCCGTCATGAACGCGCCGCAGTAGGAAGCCTCAGTGTGGCTGTTGGCGTAAAATGGAAGGACCTTGTCGACGATAAATCGCTCGACCGACCAGAGGGCGCGGCCGGAGGCGACGTAATCGGCATAAACAAGGTTTTTCGCGCCGAACGGTCCGACGATTTCGGCGTCGCTGCCAACCAGGTCATTCGCGATCCAGGAAAGCCGGTCCTCGACTTCAAGGCTTTGCCTGAATTCGGAGAGGAGTTGGACGGCGCGCAAATGGTGTGGCTTCAAAAACGCCATGTTGCCCTTGCCTCACATGCAGAAGTTCAAACTATCCCGATTTGGTCATTGATTCTGCACCAATATTTGAGCATTCTTCATCAGAATTCTATCATTTGAACGGATAATAATGAAAATCGATAACATAGACCTCAAGATCGTGCGCCAGCTCCAATCAAATGGAGGACTATCGCAGCGCGAGTTAGCGGATCTTGTCGGCCTGTCTCAAAATTCCTGCTGGCGACGCCTGCAGAGACTGACGGAAACCGGACTTGTAAAAGGCACGCGCGCGCAGATCGATCTCGCCATGCTCGGCCTCGACCTCACGGTGCTGGTGATGATTCGAACGCGCCACCACTCCAAGGAATGGGCTGACCGCTTCCGTCAACACGTGGAACGGCTACCGGAAGTGATCGACTTCCACCGCGTCGGCGGCGACTGGGACTACATCATCAAGATCGCGACCAGGGGCATGAGCGGCTATGACGATTTTTATCAGCGCCTCATCACAAACTATGATCTTGAACGAGTTACGGGAATGTTTTCAATGGAAGCGATCATACAGGATCGGCCACCCGATTTGATGCGCCTCGCCCCCGATACGCCCAATCGCAGGAAGTATTCAGCCGGGTCAACATCGAGATCGTTGCGACGAGGCACAGCTAGATCGTCGAAAGGCGCCTCGCAAAAATAAGCCGCCGCATCTTCATCCGTACATGCGCTAGGATCGCGGCCCCGCGAGGTGCGACAGTCGATCGGCCCGCTGATCGTGGTTCCCACGCGCTTCCGCGCGAGCGCCATTAGCATCGTCTTTTCTGGGTCGCGCTACCTGGCCATGATCGGCGCGATAACTGCCGGCAGTCTCGCCGCGGCACTGGGAGGCTTTGGCAAGGTGGCAGTCTATTTCGCGCCGATTTATTTGATTGGCATCTTTGCCGTGCTCTGGCTACCCGAGACCCGCGGCACGGGTTTACCAGACTGAGGGGCAGCAATGTTCCTGCGCCGGGAAACGAACGCGGCAGCGTTGCGGACATATCTTGAAATGCCTAGTGTCGAAGATATGGATAACTGCAGGAATAGACAATTATGCACCTTAAATCGGACGTCCTGGTGATTGGCGCAGGTGCCGCCGGTATTTATGCGGCCCTGGAAGCCGCACGCGAAGGAGCTTCGGTCATCCTGGTGGACCGCAGCCTGATCGGACGCGGCGGAGCGACGGTGATGGCGCAAATGACCGTTGCTGTGGCCTTAGGCGAGCAGACGGCGGATCGTTGGCAACACCATCTCGCCGACACGCTCGCCGCGGGACGCGACCTGTGCGACGAACGTCTGTCTGCGATGGTCTGCGAAGAAGCGCCGGCGCGCATCCGCGAAATGGATGACTGGGGTGTCGGCTGGGCACGCGACGGAAACCACATCGCTCAGGTGCAGGCCCCGGGACACGACCGGCCGCGCTGCGTCTACGTCGATGTCCTGTCGACGGGCCCCGCCGTCTCGCGCACGCTGCGAACGCGGCTCAATCAGGTGCCCGAGATTCGCCGGATCGGCGATCTAGCGGTCGTCGATATCGTTGTCGCTGATGGGCAAGCCTGCGGCGCGGTGGCTATTCACATCTCGTCCGGCGAGATCGTCACACTTGATGCCAAGTCGGTGGTGATCGCCACTGGCGGTCTGACACGCCTATATGGCCGCAACAGCGCGTCCGCCAATATGGGAGGCGACGGGTACGCACTTGCGTTACGCGCCGGCGCCGAGCTGGTGGACATGGAGTTCGTCCAATTTTTCCCCATCGGCCACCTTGCCCCGCGCCTGGTGGGCATGGACCCGATCATGTGGGACCCGTTCCGCTACAAGCTGGGCGGACAGTTATTGAACGGTAACCGGGATCCGTTTGAGGAAAAGTACTCCAAGTCGAGCGAGCGCAATGACGGCACTTACAAGCTCACCCGCGACCTTGCGACCTATGCGATCACCAAGGAGGTTGAAGCCGGACGCGGCACGCCGGCCGGCGGTGCGTATCTGAGCTTCCGTCACGTACCGGAGTCCGAACTGCGCCGTGCCTTCGGTCCGGTCATCGACAGGTTAGCCGCCAACGGAATCGACTTGACTCGGCACGATGTCGAGGTCGCGCCCATGGCGCATTACCATATGGGCGGCGTGCGGGTCTCTCCGAGTCTGGAGAGCAGCGTGCCGGGCCTTTATGCCTGCGGTGAGGCGATTGGCGGTTCGAATGGCGCCAACCGCCTCTCCGGCAACGCAATCAGCGAAGCCTTCGTCTTCGGCGGTCGCGCCGGGCAGAACGCGGCGAAGGCGGCAGGGTCAAAAGCATCGGCATGGTCAGACAAGGCCGCAGCCAATGCGGTCGATCTGCTGCGTCGGCCGCGCCGCAAGGATGGACCGAACGTAGCAAAGACTGTGACTGATCTCCAGACCGTGATGGCAGCGCAGGTTGGGCCGTTCCGTACGCAGGCGAAGCTCGATAACGCGATTAATAAACTTGAGCAGATGAGTGCCGAGTTAGGTGATATTCCGCAAGGTTCCTGCCAAGACTTCGACTTTGTGCTGCTGGACTGGCTGGACCTACGCAACATGCTGCTCGTCGCCCGCAGCGTTGCCACCGCCGCGGCTTCGCGAACCGAGAGCCGTGGGGCGCAGCAGCGCGAGGATCATCCAGGCATGGATGAGAGCTGGGCAATCAACCAAGTGCTCCGTCTGTCCGGCGGACGTTTCGACCTCAGCCGATCCGCCCCGCAGCGCCTAGGAATTGCAGCATGAAAGCCACGCTCGCCATCACCCGTGGCGGCGCAGGTCAAGCGCCACGTGTCGAAAATTTTGAGATCGAGTTTGTCCCTGGACAGTCGGTGCTGGATGGTCTGCGTACTATCCGCCGCGAGATCGAACCTTCGCTCGCCTTCCGCTACGCTTGCATCAACGCCAATGCCTGCAAGGAATGCATGATGCAGATCGATGGCAAAATCGACTATGCATGCACGACCCGGCTGCGCGAAGGTACGATTAAGATCGCTCCCTTGCCGAAGAAGGCGCTGGTACGCGACCTCGTCACCGAAATCGCGCCGCCGGACGAAAGGCTGCACCTCAAGCGTTGATCCGGAGTACAGCGGCCATGGAGGACATCGCACTAAGACCCTGGATCGGTCGCAGCGTCCCGCGAGTCGAGGATGCCGCGCTGTTGCGGGGCAGCGCATCGTTCGTCGATGACTTACCCTTCCCTGATGTACTGCACGCCTGTTTTGTCCGCAGTCCGCTTGCACATGGATTGCTTCGGCGGATTGGAAGCGAAGCAGCTCGCGCTGTGCCGGGCGTCCACGCGGTTCTGTGCTTTACGGACCTGCGCGCGGTCCTTACGAGGGATGATATTCCGCTCCATCTGCCGACCGCCGGACTACGCTTCGACGTGAATCCGACCTGCCTCGCCATCGAAGAAGTCAGCTATGTCGGTGAGCCGGTGATTATGGTGCTGGCGGAATCGCGCCACATCGCGGAGGACGCCGCAGCTTTGGTGGAGTTGGAGATCGAGGCTCTGCCCGCGGTGGTCGATCCGGTCAATGGCCTTGCTCCTGGCGCACCGCCTGCCAGGATAAGGTTCGCCGACAACCTGGTGGCTCAGACCAAGGTAGACTACGGCGACGTCGAGGGCGCGTTTTCGTCGGCAGCACATGTGTTCACCGAGGAATTTCGCCTGCACAAGGGCGGCGGCCATCCAATCGAGCCGCGCGGGATGGTGGCGCGGTTCGACGAGATCGAACAGCGGTTGACGCTGTGGGATTCCACACAATTGCCGCATCGCGCCAAGGCGATGTTGGTGGCGACGTTGGGCCTTGGCGAGCATCAGGTGCGTGTGGTCCCGCCCGATGTCGGTGGAGGGTTCGGCACCAAAGCGGTCTTCCACCCGGAAGAACTCGCAATTCCAGCCGCCGCGCTGCTGCTGCGCCGTCCGGTGAAATGGATCGAAGACCGGTTCGAGAGTTTCACCGCCAGCATTGGGGAGCGCGACCAGGTCTGGCGCATCGAGGCCGCTTTCGATGCCGATGGACGGCTGCTCGGCGTGCGCGGACGGTTGTGGCATGACCACGGCGCAGCGACGCCCTACGGCATCGCGCTGCCATTCAACGCGGCGACGAATTTCATCGGCCCCTATATCCTGCCCGCCTGCTGCATCGGCATCGATATCTGTCTGACCAACAAGACGCCAGCTGCGCCCACCCGCGGCGCCGGGCGGCCGCAAGGCGTGTTCGTGATGGAGCGGCTGCTCGACCGGATGGCGCGGCAGCTCGGCATCGGGCGAGACGAGATACGACGTCGCAATCTGATCCCCGCCGATAGGATGCCGTTCACCATCCCGGTCAAGCAGCGCGACGGCAGCATGATGACCTATGACAGCGGCAACTACCCGGAGATTTTGCGCCGCGCTTTGGCGGCCGCGGGTTTCGCCGAATTTCCTGCCCGCCAATCGGCAGCAAGGCAGGAAGGTCGGCAAATCGGGCTCGGGCTCGCAATGTATGTCGAGGCCACAGGACGCGGGCCGTTCGAGAGCGCAAATATCAGCATCGGCGCTTCCGGCCGCATCGTGGTTCACAGCGGCGCTACGGCGCAAGGCCAGGGTGTCAAGACGATGCTCGCCCAGGTCGTCGCCGACGTGCTGGATGTTGATCCCGCGACGATCCACGTCGTCACCGGCGACACCTCTGGTACTTCGGAAGGACTGGGCGCCTTCGCCAGCCGGCAGGCGGTAACGGCAGGCAACGCCATACATCAGGCCGCCATCTTGATCGTGGAGAAGGCCAAGCAGGCCGCAGCCGAGATGATGGAAGTCGGAGTGGATGATCTCGAACTGCGCGGCGGAATGGTGCAGCTCAAGGGCGCACCCGGACACGGTCGCAGCCTGCAACAAATCGCCAAAGCGCTGACCGGTACGCCCGGCTTCGCCATACCAGGCAATCTCACGCCCGGCCTTGCAGCAGCAAAGGATTTTATGACCCCCGGCCTCTGCTACACCAATGGCTGTCATTTGGCGGAAGTGGAAGTCGATGCTGCGACCGGTGGCGTGAAAATACTTCGCTATGTAGTGGTGCACGACTGCGGCCGGGTTATCAATCCGATGATGCTGGAAGGCCAAATCCTCGGCGGTGTGGTGCATGGTATTGGCATGGCCCTGTTCGAATGGATGCGTTACGACGAAGACGGCCAGCCTTTATCCGGTTCCTACGCCGACTATCTGTTACCGACCTCCGACGTGGTGCCGAACATCGAAATTCATCACATGGAAAGCCCGAGCCCGCTGAACCCACTGGGCGTCAAGGGAGCAGCGGAAAGTGGCACGATCGGCGCGCCGGCCGCGATCGTCTCAGCCATCGAGGACGCGCTGCAGCCACTCGACGTTCGGATCAACGAACTCCCGGTGACACCAACGCGCCTGCGCGCGGCCATCAAGGCGGCACGTCAGAGGCAAGCGACATGAAGGCGTCGCCGTTCCGCTATCACCGGCCGTCGACTATCGCAGAGGCGGTGGAATTATTGGCCACGCTGGACAATGCGCGGGCGATCGCGGGTGGTCAGTCGCTGATGCCGATGATGAATTTGCGCCTCGTTGCGCCCGACCATCTGATCGACCTCGGCGGAATCGAAGAGCTTGTTGGCCTCACCGAGAAAAACAATACGATCAGTATCGGTGCAATGACGACGCAGCGTACGATCGAGCGCTCGGAGCTCATGGCGCGCGATTGCCCGCTGATCATTGCAGCGCTTCGCCATGTCGGGCATCAACAGACACGCAACCGAGGCACCATCGGCGGATCACTCTGTCATCTGGATCCTGGCGCCGAATTGCCCGTCGCGGCGGCGTCGCTCGATGCCGTATTGGTCGCGATCGGCCGTTCTGGCGAGCGGCGGATCCCGTTTGATGAATTTTCGGTCGGGCTCTTGAGCAATGCGTTGTCGCCCGACGAACTGCTGGCGCGGATCGAACTGCCGAAGACAGGACCGCGTACGGGCACGGCCTTTCTTGAATTCAACCGCAGGCCGGCCGATTTTGCCGTCGTTTCGGTAGCCACGAGCCTCGCGCTTGATACAACAGGACGCATCGCTCAGGCCGCCATTGCCGTCGGCGGTTCCTTCGAAGCGCCGATCCGGCTGCGGGCCTTTGAAACCGCCAGCGTCGGGCGGAGGCCGGAGCCGGCGCTGTTCGACAGAGCTGCCCGCGAGGTCGAAGCGATCGAGTGTGTCGGCGATGACGTCTATCCAGCGGAGTATCGCCAGGAACTGGCTGGTGTTCTGGTTCGCCGTGCGTTGGACTCCGCACTCGCCGGTATGGAAAGCCACGCCGATGCATGACCCGCGGCCGATCGCCCTCCGCGTCAACGGCCAGCCTGTCGAGTTGACGGTCGATGCGCGGATCAATCTCGCCGACTTCCTGCGTCACGATTTGCGACTGACCGGCACGCACGTTGGCTGCGAGCACGGCGTTTGCGGTGCCTGTACCGTTCTGGTGGACGGTGCGTCGGCGCGCTCCTGTTTGATGCTGGCGGTACAGGCGAACGGACGTCACGTCGAGACGGTGGAAGGTCTTTCCAACAGCTCCGACCTGCATCCCCTGCAAAAGGCGCTCTCCCGCCATCACGGGCTGCAATGCGGCTATTGCACGCCGGGCGTGTTGATGACGCTGCTCGAACTCAGTCGCGAGACCGCAGGTCGCAGCGTGACGGAGGCGGAGGTTCGCACGGCGCTTTCCGGCAATCTGTGCCGTTGCACCGGCTATCAGGGGATGGTACGCGCCGCGCTCGAAGTCCTCAATAATTTGGCGTGATGGGAAGGGTGCGTTATGGCGATTAGCAAAGTGTCGAGCCGGAAACTGAAGCTAGCGGTACCCGACCTCATTTCTAATTCCTATTTCCCAGCTGCAGCCGCGGTGGAGCTTGGCTTCTTCGCGCGCGGAGGATTGGATGTGTCGCTTGAGCTGATCTTCCCCGTCAGCAAGTGTTACGAAGCTCTTCGAGACGGCGTGATCGATTTCGTCGGCGGTGCCGCGCATGCCGTGTTGGCAGCCTTCCCCGAATGGCAGGGTGCCAAGTTGATCGCGGCGCAAGCTCAAGGGATGTACTGGTTTCTCGTGATGCGCGCTGACCTCGGCGCCAGACGCGGTGATCTCGATGTGGTGAAGGGCAAGCGGATCGGTGCCGCCCCCTGGGTGGAGATGGGCCTTCGGCAGCTCCTGGTCGATGCCGGCTACGATCTGGCACGCGACGCAATCGAGATTGTGAGCATTCCGCCCAATCCCGCCATCGGTCCCAATTTCGGACTTGGTGCCGCCAAGGCGCTGGAGGAAGGCCTGATCGACGGATTTTGGGCCAACGGAATGGGAGCCGAGATCGCGGTCACTAGCCGGGTCGGCACCGTGGTGCTCGACATACGCTGTGGAGACGGGCCGAAAGGAAGCTTCGGTTACACCTTCGCCAGCATCGCGACCACTGATCGGCTGATCGCTGAAGAACCTGAAGCCGTTGCCGCCGCCGTACGCGCTGTTGTCGCTACGCAGAAAGCTTTGAAGGCGGACGTTGGGCTCGCCACCGAGGTCGGTCGCAAGTTGTTTCCCCCGCGCGAGGCCAATCTGATCGCAGGCATCGTGGCGCGCGACCTGCCCTACTACGAAGCATCAATCGCACCGGACGCCATCAGCCGCCTCAACGAGTTCTGCCGGTCGCGTGAGGTTCTGCGAGGTGACCCGCCTTACGAGGCCGCGGTCGAGCCGTCCATCATACCGCTTTGGACGGCCTGATCTTCGCTCTACGAAGCATGTTTGCCCTGATGTTACGCTCTGAAAAAACCAGGGTTACGTAACTACCGTTACGCGACCAGCCCGCCAACAAGCCGGACGTAGGCGAACCGGCGTTTGAAGGTTGGTGTCCGTCACCATGACCAAGTTTCGGGTGTCGCCAACGACGATGCATACCGAGATTGCGCGCAGCTGGAATGCTATTTTTGGTATACTAAAAATTGACCTGGAACCGAGACGTCAATTTGCGCGGAATAAAGTACTAGCTCTATACTGGCGACACTGAGGCGGCCACCAAGCCGCTTCATTGTGCCTGGAATTCTCTATGTGGGCGATGCTTCGGAGCAGACCGATATGCGGTTGCGTCGAGTCATTCTTGCCGTGGTAGCTGCGGGCGTTCTTGTTGTTCTTGGCGGCCTAGCGTGGGCTTGGCGTCCTGCCATCGCGCCGACGTCTGCGAAGCAGACGATGTCCGATCGGAAAACGATCGATCGGGGCACCGAACTCGCGGCCATCGGTAACTGCAGCGATTGCCATACAAAAGATGTCGGCCTGCCCTATGCAGGTGGCCGGGCATTGCCGACGCCATTCGGAACGATCTACGCCAGCAATCTGACGCCCGACCTTGAAACAGGAATCGGGACTTGGTCTGAAGAGGCGTTCCGTCGTGCCATGCACGAGGGCGTCGATCGCGGAGGGAGGCAACTCTACCCGGCATTTCCCTATGATCATTTCACCAAGGCGACAGATGAGGATATTCACGCCCTCTATTCGTTCTTGATGGGCATACCTGCGATCCACAACGTTATCCCCGCAAATCAGCTTTCGTTTCCATTCAGCTTCCGCCCGATCATCGCCGGATGGAAATTTCTGTTTCTTAGCCAGGCCAGCTTGGAAAATGACACCAGCAAGAGCGCAGAATGGAATCGCGGCCGCTATCTGGTCGAGGGACTAGGACATTGCGGGTCCTGTCATACGCCGCGCAATGCGCTTGGTGCGGAAAAGACGGGAAGTCGCTACGCCGGCGGTGTCGCGGAAGGCTGGAATGCGCCCCCGCTCAACGCCTCGCTTGTCACTGCACATCACTGGACCGTTGATCAGCTTGCCGAATATCTGTCGACTGGCTGGCACAAGCTTCATGGTGCCGCTGCTGGTCCGATGGCCGACGTCACCAAGAATCTCGGTCAAGCTTCGAAGGACGACGTTCGTGCCATCGCGACCTACATCGCAAGTCTATCGCCAGACAACAAGACGGCCGTCATAACCGACAACGTTGGAAACAGTTCGCCCGCCGATGTCGTCGCGATTTATACGGGCGCTTGCGCAAAATGCCACAATGACCGAAACGACGTCGGTCCGTCAAAAGCGCTCACGCTATCGCTGAGCACGGCCGTACAGCAGAAAGAACCCGCAAACACCGTCCGCGTCATCCTTCATGGCATTCAATCTTACCGAACCGGCGGCGGGCCCTACATGCCGGCCTTTGACGGCATTCTGACCGACACGCAAATTGCTGATATCACGCAGTATATCCGTGCGCGCTACACCAACCAGCCGCAGTGGGCGGACATCAAAGCCGAAGTTACAAGAGCAAGACAGGAGGCTCAGCCATGACGATCTCGCTGAAGGTCAATGGCAAGTCGCAAGTCGTCGATGTCGCCCCTTCGACCCCGCTACTTTATGTCCTGCGTAACGAGGTCGGACTGCACGGTCCAAGATTCGGCTGCGGCTTGGGGCAATGCGGTGCTTGCACCGTTCATATCGATGGGCGCCCAACCTTCTCGTGCATCCTGCCGATCGCGGCCGTCGGTGACCGCGAGGTCACGACGCTCGAAGGGCTACTCGAGGATGGCAAGCCGAACAAACTCCAGCAGGCATTTATCGACGAGGAGGCTGCGCAATGTGGCTATTGCATTTCCGGAATGGTGATGCGCGCTCAGGCACTGCTGCACACAAAGCCAAATCCGACAGACGATGAAATCCGCAGTTATATGCGGCCCAATCTTTGCCGTTGCGGCACGCATACCGCCATCATGCGCGCGATCAAACGCGCCGCCATCGCCTAGGGAGGTTCGCCATGAATGCTCCGCTCCAGCTCTCACGTCGCGACCTTTTGAAAGGTTCGAGCGTTCTGGTTGTCACCTTTTCACTCGCGCCGCACATGGACGCGCTGGCCCAGGACGCCGCCGCTGCAACAAAGCCTGTAAGTCTCGATCAGGTCGATTCGTTCCTCGCCATCGACGACAAGGGCATGGTGACGCTTTACGCCGGGAAAGTTGACCTCGGGACCGGCGTCAATATCGGGCTCGCTCAGATTGTGGCGGAAGAGCTCGATGTGCAGCTTGCGAATGTCAGCCTGGTGACCGGCGATACGGCGCTGACGCCAGATCAGGGACCGACCTATGGAAGTCAGTCCATCCAGAGCGGGGGCATGCAAATTCGTCAAGCTTCTGCCACCGCGCGAAACGCGCTACTCGATCAGGCTGCACAACACCTGAACGTGGCAAAGGACGATCTTGCGATTAACGAAGGTGTTGTCGCTCCGAAAGTGGGCGGCACCGGGGTCGCCTATCAGGATCTGATCGGCGGCAAGAATTTTATGCTGAAAGTCGATCCCGCGGCGCCACTGAAAAGCCCTGCCGACTACAAGATCGTGGGCAAGCCGATCGCGCGTCGTGACATTCCGGAAAAATTGACTGGAAAATTCACCTATGTGCATGACTTCCGCGTGCCCGACATGCTGCATGGAAGCGTGATCCGTCCGCCGGCGCTCGGCGCAACGCTCCAGAATGTCGACGAGTCGTCCATCAAGGACGTTCCGGGCGTCGTCAAACTGGTTCGCGTTCGCGATTTCCTTGGGGTCGTGACAGAAACCGAGTGGTCCGCCGTGCGCGTTGCCCGGGAACTGAAGACAAGCTGGTCCGATTCCAAAACTCTCCCGGAGCAGCAGAAGCTCTGGGAGCATGTCCGCACGACCAAGATTGTGAAAGACGATGTCACCAGCAATATTGGCGACACTTCAGCCGCCCTGGCTACGAGCGGCAAGAAGCTAAGTGCGACCTATGACTTTACCATCCATACGCATGGCTCGATCGGGCCGTCCTGTGCAGTTGCAGAATTCAAGGACGGCAAATTAACGGTCTGGACGGCGTCGCAGGCGACCCACTCTCTGCGCAAGCAACTCGCCAAGATGCTTTCGATGGCACTCGGCGATGTTCGCTGCATCTACGTAGATGGCGCCGGCTGCTATGGCCGGAATGGTCATGAGGACGCCGCGGCCGATGCTGCATTGTTGGCGAAAGCCGTCGATAAGCCCGTGCGCGTGCAATGGTCGCGAGCAGATGAACATGGGTGGGATCCGAAAGGGCCGCCGACATTGATCGACCTCCGTGCCAACGTCGATGTATCGGGAAACGTTACCGCGTGGGAATCCGAATTTTTTATTCCCCAAGGGGCGGCAGGCACCGTCGATCTCGTGGCCGCAACGCTGAGTGACAAGCCTGTCGATGGTCTCTTGTCACCAGGTGGCATCATTGGCGATTCCGCAATCGGCTACAAATTTCCGAATATTAGAACGGTTTGCCATCGCCTCGAGACGACACCGTTACGCCCCTCCTGGATCAGGACGCCAGGGCGGATGCAGAACACTTTCGCCAATGAATGCTTCCTCGACGAGATTGCAGCGGCCGCAAGCGTCGATCCACTCGAAATCCGGGTCAAGTATACCGATCCTGCCGATAAGCGCGGACTCGATCTGCTGGATCATCTGGCAAAACTGTCGAACTGGCAGAAGCGGCCATCACCACAGAAGAACATCGCCGGCAATGTCGTGAAGGGACGCGGGGTCAGTTACGTCAAATACGAGCTTGTGCGTACCTATGTTGGCGTCGTCGTCGAAGTAGAAGTGGATCGGACGGTCGGCAATGTCCAGGTGACAAAGGTATATGTCGTTCACGATTGCGGACAGATCATCAATCCGAAAGGAGTTCAGGCCCAGATCGAAGGAAATGTTATCCAGACCGTCAGCCGTACTTTGAAGGAAGAGGTCACATTTGATCGAGGCATGGTGACCAGCCTTGATTGGGCGAGCTACCCGATCCTCACGTTTCCTGAACTTCCAGAAATCGTCGTCGAGTTGATCGATCGTCCGACCGAGAAGCCGTGGGGCGCGGGCGAACCGACGGCAGCCGTGGTGCCTTCCGCGATTTCGAATGCGATCTTTGATGCTACCGGCGCGAGGATTCGCTCAGTGCCGTTCAAAGCGTCAAAACTACAGCCGATCTTAAGATCGATAACGTAACAGCAGGGAGCGTGTTTCTGTAACCTACAGAGATGTGACCGAAATAGCGATGTCATCGACGAAGGCAGCCTCGCACAACTAGCCTTCATACAGGCGCCCGTCCTGCATTCAACGGCCACTTTGCGCCCGAAGCGGTCATTCCATAGCCTTCATTACGCGAATACTTGAATGGGACCAGAATCTTCCCATTATTTGGTGGGGTTTATTTGTTTGGTGGGGGTCTGGAGTACAAGCCGTGGAAATATCGAAACCTCTCACTGGCGAGCAGCTGCTTGCCGAATTCCGCGCTACTAAAGCGCTCAAGAAATTCAACCTTACGGACGCCGACCTAGAATGTATTCGATTCAGTTCCAAACACCGTAGTGAACCGATTGACGACTGGCCATTGATCGCGCGCGGCGGTCTTTTTGCTACTTTGAAAGAAATTGAACTGTCGGACGCGATGCGCTTGGCCCGGGAGTACGCCATTGCTCGGCACGCGTTTGTTGATCTCGACGCAACGCAGCGAGCGCGAGCCTTCGAACTTTGCGCTTTAATAGATGCCGCACCGATAATGAACAAAGGGCGGGCTGGAGCGGGAGGATTCGAGCTGCGATATTCCCGGTTTGCAAACTCCCTTTGAAATATCGGGCGAATTTCAAACAATTTCCTGGAAACCGGGGTCTGGAGACTTTCGGAACTATCCTTCCTTCTTACGGGAACGCAGGAGACCTCATAAGCGCTGCTTGGTTTGACCTTGCGGGCTCGCCAGTTTAGGGAGCTGGAGAGACGCAGGCCTCGTTTTGCACTAACGATCGGGGATTTCTCTCCATTTTGATTGTTACGAGGGCAAGCATAGCGACAGTCGCCTGCACATTGTCATCCTGGTTGTCGACCATATAAGATTCCGCCGGGAGGAGGCACGCCCGTGGAGACGGGCGGCCGAGAAGGTCATGTTCGAAGGACACGATCCTTATCTCGTCGCGCTCTCGGTGGTGATCGCGATCCTTGGAGGTTACACCGGTTTCGGCCTCGCCGCGCGCATCCGCGGGACGCCGGGCGTGAGCCGTCGCGTATTGCTGTCCGGTGCGGCGGGCTTCGTCGCCATCGGCATCTGGACCATGCATTTCGTCGGCATGCTCGCGGCGCCGATTCCCGCCGACACGGTTTACCTCGTGCTCCCCACCATCGTCTCGTTCCTGATCTGCGCGCTGGTGGTCGGCGTATCCTTGTTTTTCCTGAGCATCGGCGAGCCGTCACAGCGTCGCGTGATCTCCTCGGCGGTGCTGCTCGGCGCCGGAATCGTGAGTATGCATTATGTCGGCATCCACGGCCTGGCCGGCAATTTCGCCATCGAGCATGATCGCGGAATGGTCCTCCTGTCCATTCTGATCGCGATCGCCACGGCCTATGGCGGCCTGCGCGCCTTCCTGGCCCGGCAGGACGGCATCCGTCTGATCGCCAGCTCGATCGCCTTTGGCTTCGCGGTATCGGGCATGCACTACACGGCAATGTACGGCATGCATTTCGTGGCCTGTTCACCGGAGCAGGCAAGGGCGCATGCCAGCGGGCTCGCCACGTCACCGCAAATCCTCTCGGTGGTCGTGGCCGTACTGTGCTTCGTGATCGCGGCGGGCTTCCTGCTGTCGCTGGTTCCGGATCCGCGCCGGCAAGCAGTCCGTTCGGCCCTTTCGGTCGATCCGGCCGCGGAGGCGACCCTCGCAGTTGCACCGCCGGATATAGGAGGTGCCGCCAGCTTCCCGCGCCTGACATCTGCCCCGCTCGGCGGCCTTGGTCAGCCGCCGCGCCCGGCACCTGCGCCCAGATTGCCGGTGGAAGGCGCCGACGGCACGCATTTCATCGATACGTCCGATGTGCGCAGCGTCCGGGCCGACGCTCATTATACCCGGGTGCACGACGGCATCCGTGAACGGATGTGCCCGTGGTCGATCTCGGAAGCTGAAGCGCAGCTCGATCCCAGCCTGTTCGTCCGGGTGCACCGCAGCCACATCGTAGCGATCCCGCATGTCACTTTCGTACGCAAGGAAGGCGACGGCGCCGTGATCGAGCTCGACGGCCCGTCACCACATCGCGTTCCCGTGAGCCGCGCCAAGATCGCTGAGGTCAAAGCCCGGCTTGGTCTTGCCCGGCGCAATCATCAGGCCGGATAGGTCGCGAAGCCTGACGCTTTTCGTGCGCAGGTATCCGCAACTCGTGCGAATTCCCTCAATCGGTGACGAAGCGGGTCGCCGACGTCTTGCTTGTGAAAAATTCCAGGAAGAGCCTCCGCTTAACGTCTGTTTTCAAAACAAAGACGCATGGAGGAGACGATGATCCCTGGCCCGTTCAGTTATCACCGGCCGGCGACCTTGGCCGATGCCGTGAAACTGCTCTCGACCTTGGGCGACGAAGCCCGCCCCCTTGCCGGCGGCCATAGTCTGGTCCCGATGATGAAACTTCGGCTCGCCACCCCCGAACATCTGGTCGACTTGCACGGGATCGACGGCTTGAAGGGCATCCGCCGTGATGGCAGCACCATCGTGATCGGCGCGATGACCACCCAGCATGAGCTCCTGGCATCGGATGAGATCGCAAAAACGCTACCGATCCTGCATGAGGCCGCTCAGCTGATCGCCGATCCGCAGGTGCGCTATCGGGGTACGATCGGCGGCAATGTCGCCAATGGCGACCCCGGCAACGACATGCCGGCCCTGATGATGACGCTCACCGCTAGCTATCGTCTCGAAGGGAAAAGCGGCGCGCGGGATGTTGCAGCCAGCGAGTTCTACCAGGGCGCCTATTTTACCGCGCTCGAGCCCGGCGAAATCCTGACCGCGATTTCGGTTCCCGTGCCTGCGGCCGGCCATGGCTACGCCTACGAGAAACTGAAGCGAAAGGTCGGCGATTACGCCACAGCCGCGGCCGCCGTGGTGCTCACGATGGCGGGCGGCAAGGTAGCCTCCTGCGCGATCGGCCTGACCAACCTGCACGAAACGCCGCTGCTCGCGACCGACGCCGCCAAAACGGTGATCGGAACGAGCCTTGACGCGGCGACGCTGAAGAAAGCCGCGGCGGCGGCGGAGGCAATTATGTCGCCGGCGGCGGACGCCCGCGGACCGGTCGAGTACCGAAAACACGTTGGCGGCGTCATGGTGACGCGGGCGCTGCAGCGCGCCGCGGCCCGAGCCAAGTAGAGGAGCGAGCAATGGCAAAGACCCATTTGACCATGAAGGTGAATGGCGTCGAGGTCGAAGGCCTCGTCGAACCGCGCACGCTGCTGGTGCATTTCCTGCGCGAAAATCTGTCGCTCACCGGCACCCATATAGGTTGCGAGACCACCCACTGCGGCGCCTGCACCGTCGATCTCGATGGCATGTCGGTGAAGAGCTGCACCGTGTTCGCGGTGCAGGCCCAGGGGTCTGAGGTCTTGACCATTGAGGGCGTCGCCAATGCCGACGGTACTCTGTCGGCCTTGCAGGAAGGCTTCCGCATGATGCACGGGCTGCAATGCGGCTTCTGCACGCCCGGCATGATCGTGCGCGCGCAGCGGCTACTTAAAGAAAACCCCAGGCCCACGGAAGAAGAAATCCGGATGGGCATCTCGGGCAATATCTGTCGCTGCACCGGCTACCAGAACATCGTCAAGGCAATCCAGTACGCCGCCGACAAGATCAATGGCGTTGAATACAAGGAGGCCGCGGAATGAACGTCCAAACTCCCACGCGGGAACAACGTACCGCCGCCCTCGAAGGTATGGGCTGCAAGCGCAAGCGCGTCGAGGATGCCCGCTTCACACAAGGCAAGGGCAATTATGTCGATGACGTCAAACTGCCGGGCATGCTGCACGGCGACTTTGTCAGATCGCCGCATGCGCATGCGCGGGTGAAATCGATCAACAGCGAAGAGGCGCTGAAGGTGCCGGGCGTGCTGGCTGTGATCACCGCCGAGACGCTCAAGACCGTCAACCTCGCCTGGATGCCGACCCTGGCCGGCGACGTGCAGATGGTTTTGGCTGACGGCAAGGTGCTGTTCCAGAACCAGGAGGTCGCGTTTGTGGTCGCCACCGACCGCTATGCCGCCGATGACGGCATCAACAAGGTGACGGTCGAATACGAGCCGCTGCCGGTGGTGATTGACCCGTTCAAGGCGATGGACAGCGACGCGCCGGTGCTGCGCGAGGATCTCGCCGGCAAGACGTCAGGCGCGCACGGGCCGCGCAAGCATCACAACCACATCTTCGAGTGGACCGTCGGCGACAAGGACCTGACCGACGCCGCGTTCCGCAAGGCGGAGGTCACGATCAAGGAGATGATCTCTTATCACCGCACCCATCCGTCGCCGCTGGAGACCTGCCAGTGCGTGTGTTCGTTCGACAAGATCGGGGGCGAGCTGACGATCTGGGGCACTTTCCAGGCGCCGCATGTGATCCGCACCGTGGTGGCGCTGATCGCAAAATTGCCGGAACAGAAGATCCACGTGATTTCGCCCGATGTCGGCGGCGGGTTCGGCAACAAGGTCGGCGCCTATCCCGGCTATATCTGTGCCGCGGTGGCTTCGATCGTCACCGGCAAACCCGTCAAATGGGTCGAGGACCGCATCGAGAACCTGACCGCCACGTCGTTTGCGCGCGATTACCACATGACTACCGAAATCGCTGCGACCAAGGAGGGCAAGGTCACCGGTCTTCGCGTTCACGTGCTGGCCGATCACGGCGCGTTCGACGCCTGCGCCGATCCGTCGAAATGGCCGGCCGGCTTCTTCAACATCGTCACCGGCTCTTACGACTTCCCGACCGCGCATCTGTCGGTGGACGGCATCTACACCAACAAGGCGCCGGGCGGCGTCGCCTATCGCTGCTCGTTCCGGGTGACGGAGGCCGCTTATTGCATCGAGCGCGGCATGGACATCCTGGCCCAGAAGCTCGGGATGGATCCGGCGGAACTACGGCTGAAGAACTTCATCAGGAAGGAGCAGTTTCCATATCACTCGGCCTTGGGCTGGGAATATGATTCCGGCGACTACCACACCGCCATGCGCAAGATGATGGAGACGGTCAACTATGCCGGCCTGCGTAAGCAGCAGGCGGCGCAGCGCGAAGCCTACAAGCGCGGCGAGACCCGCGAGATCATGGGCCTCGGCGTATCCTTCTTCACAGAGATCGTCGGCGCCGGTCCCTCGAAGAATTGCGACATTCTGGGGATTGCGATGTTCGATTCCTGCGAGATCAGGCTGCATCCCACCGGCGCGGGCATCGCCCGGGTCGGCACGAAAAGCACCGGCCAGGGCCACGAGACCACCTGGGCGCAGATCATCGCCACCGAGATTGGCCTTCCCGCCGGCAATATCATGGTCGAGGAAGGCAATACCGATACCGCGCCCTACGGGCTCGGTACTTACGGCTCGCGCTCGACCCCGGTGGCGGGGGCTGCGATCGCCATGGCGGCGCGCAAGATCAAGGCCAAGGCGCAGATGATCGCCGCCTACAAGCTTGAGGTGCACGAGGGCGATCTCGAATGGGACATCGACGGTTTCCGGGTCAAGGGTCTGCCGGAAAAGACCATGTCGATGAAGGACATCTGCTGGGCGGCTTACAATTCGGTTCCGCCGGGCATGGAGCCGGGGCTGGAGGCGGTGAGCTATTACGACCCGCCCAACATGACCTATCCGTTCGGCGCTTATATCTGCGTAATGACCATCGACGTCGATACCGGGGTCTACAAGATCAAGCGCTTCTATGCGCTGGACGATTGCGGCACCCGCATCAACCCGATGATCATCGAGGGCCAGGTGCATGGCGGACTGACCGAAGCGTTTGCCATCGCGATGGGCCAGGAGATTCGTTACGACCCGGAAGGAAACGTGGTCACCGGCTCGTTCATGGATTTCTTCATGCCGACGGCCGTGGAGACTCCGCATTGGGAGACCGACTTCACCGTAACGCCGTCGCCGCATCACCCGATCGGCGCCAAGGGCGTCGGCGAGAGCCCGAATGTCGGCGGCGTGCCGGCGTTTTCCAACGCCGTCAACGACGCCTTCTC